>Ga0210406_10006878_pt1 | contig 11680 bp, 11 predicted proteins | sample IncBWC30MmetaG_FD_155454 | JGI IMG/M metagenome (GOLD analysis project Ga0210406, IMG submission 155454) | Forest soil microbial communities from Barre Woods Harvard Forest LTER site, Petersham, Massachusetts, United States - Inc-BW-C-30-M | ecosystem: Environmental > Terrestrial > Soil >... | reverse complement strand
CTGAACTCGTCCACTCCCATCTCGTGCCGCCGATCCAAAATTCCACCCTCGCAACCGAATAGCCGAACTTCTGGCTCGCATCCACAGGTTGGAGATCGGTTAGGTGCGGCGAAAACGGCATTTCGACTGGCACTGAGCCAACGTTCTCGATCCGTACCTCAAATTTCTGGTGATCGCCAACTGCATACTCGTCGCGATCCAGCCAAACCAACGTCGTGCGCAACGCGCCGGCATCGTTGGGGGCATTGGGGACGTCGCAATGGTCGTGACCTCTATCGACGATGCCACCTCCGCCGCGACGGTCGGTCGCCTCGTCACTTCGGGGAGCGGGGCGTCGAAGCTGCGTGCGCGCCACAATTTGCGTGAGGTCAACGAAACCGACCTCCTGCGCTAGACAAGCGCCCGAGCCAAGCATCACCGCTAGCGAGGGCGCGAGCCAACTAATTCGGTTGGGTAGAAGGCCGAGTAACATAATGCCTCCCGCAGGTTAGCTATTTTACGACGTCGGGACCGTTCCAAGCACAACCTCGCATTGTTGTTGTGAACAGCTTATCGAATTATCGAACCCCAACCCGACCGGGCCGTTTTCAGCCGGGATTACGTTCGAGATGGGGATTTCGCATTAGTCCACCTGCGTTACCACCGAGATCCGCGTGTGATGAGCTATGGTCCGTTGGCTCGTAAATCAAAAAGGGAACTTTAGCATTTTCTCGAACGTATCGCTCGGCATAGACGAGGACTGCTAAATGAATTCGAAGAAACGACAGGTCTTTCCGAGGGGCGCCATGGTCGGCGGGACGATGAGCTTACTGGTGTGCGTTGCAATTTCTGTTTACGCGATCGACAGAGCGGACGTCAAGGCAGCGCGCCACGTTAACGGCAGAACGATCATTTCAGAAGAATCGCCCAAGGCGAAGCTGACCATCCCGAAAGGTTTTCAGTTCATTGGCAGTCAAAAGATAAATCTTTATGGAAACGCTGAAGCAGAACAGTATGTATTTGCGAAATCTGGCACCGGCAACACTGTAGAAAGCTTCTATCTCTTGCAGTTCGAGCATTTTCTGCCGACGAACAATCTTACTTACAAATACGACGCTATGCAGCCAACGCGGACAGGTGATTTGCCATTCATCTATGACGTGAAGGGCTTTTCTGATCTTGCGGCCATTCTGGCGGGAGACCAGGCCTCGGACGGCGCAGCATTGGAGCGCCTGCTCGCAAAACAAAACCTTTCGCTCCCGCATAAGAGTGTTCTAGTCCGTATGGTCCATCTACCGTCGATCGATCACCGTACGGAGCTGTTGATTCTGTACGGAGAAGCTTTACCTGTCCATAGCGCTGTTCCCATTGGTAAAGATGGGGTTGACGTCGATACAGAATCGCTTGGAACGGCACAGATGTTTCTGGAACGCGCTCGCCAGGGGCTGGTTGTTCGAAAACGGTGAAGCCCTGCCCGCCTAGCGGAAGTCTCCGCAAGGCAATGCCAAACGTTATGTAGACAGCATTTGGCCAAGACCGTGTACAGTTCGTTGGTCAGATGCCATTTCTGGTCGGTCCCATGAAGTCTTAGGGCTGTCTGGAGCGCCCACACGACCAACCTACTCAAGCCCCACCAGTGCCTTGGGGCGCTTCGGATACAGCGGTTTGAAGGAAGTCGCGTGTCCCAAACTCTCGATAACAGGCCATGTCGTAGCCTAACCGCAACGGGGCCGTTCAGCCGGATTACCTACGGGATGGCGAGTTGTCACTCGCTATTGCTCGCCGGTTGCGCTTGGGTTCTTCGCGGAGCTTGGCCATGACCAAGTCTTGGGTTATGCCGACTGCTTGCAATTCGTTGGGGAAGAGGCCAGATTCTTCCCGAATCACCCCTGCCATCAAATGCAGCGGTTCGATCCGCTCGTGACCAAGTTCCTCTCTAATTTCCTCTGCGACCTTGAATAGCGCTTGCAAACCAGCAGCGACTGGCAGGTCTCCTCTGGTTGATGCGTGCGTTGAGTGGGTAAGAATATTGTCAACAGTCAGCAGCAAGCGAGCGGCCGCCTCTGGCTGGATGAACGGCGGGTGGGCGTCCAGCTCATCAATGACAACGTCACCTGGCGACGGTTGGAAAAGGACGTCCCCCATCTTACCCTGGTCTTCTAACACGAGGCCGACAACCAAGTCGCCAACATCAATAACGTCTGAACCCCGCTCCCCGGCCTTATACCGCGCCGCGAATATAACCCGTATAGCACGCATGGAATAGAGGTCAAACATGAGTCAAACGTACCCGTAAGGATTACGGTTGGGAATAGGAGATGTCGTAGCCTATCCGAACGGGCGACCAACGGCATTACCTAACAGATGGCGATTTATCACTCGCGATCGTCGCGTTCGGCTACGGGGGACATTCGACTGAGGAATCGGTTGTGCCCCTAGGGAAACATGGTGTCAAAAAGATTGCAATTCAATGCCCTCGCAGCGGTCCGCGCATCGCATCCTGAGCGATAATCCTGATGTGCTCGATGCTCCGCTGGACATGCCGTCGGAAAAGCTGCGAACGCTTTGTTCCAGTGTTGCAGCTCTCCAAGATGTAACAAACCTCGTTGCTGTTGTCCTGGGTGGGTCATATGCTCGCGGCGTTGCACGAGCCGAATCCGATATCGACATCGGCCTCTACTACCACGGGGCATCGCCATTTCGTGTGGATCAAATACGATCTGTAGCGGAGAGGATATGCACGCCGGAATCCGTACCGGTCGTCACAGGGCTGCACGGTTGGGGACCGTGGGTGAACGGAGGTGCTTGGATTCAGACCCCCGTTGGAAGAGTGGACTTTCTCTACAGGAACATAGACCAAGTTCAACAGGTCCTTGCAGAGGGACGAAAAGGGATTTGGCGACACGATTTCGATCAGCAACCGCCGTATGGGTTCCGCAGTGTCGTGTATTTCGGAGAGACTTTTTACTGTGTCCCACTCCATGACCCGGAGGGCGAAATCGCAGGACTGAAGGAGTCCGTCGCCGAGTATCCGGAAGCCCTGAAGAACCGGATTGTCCAAGATAGCTTGTGGAATGCTGAGTTCAGTCTAGGATACTGCCGCAAGTTCGGGGATTCGGGAGATGTCTACAACGCTGCGGGTTGTATGAGCCGCATTGCGCAGTTTCTGATTCAGGCTCTCTTCGCATTAAACGAGGAGTACTTCCTCAGCGACAAATATGCCACGGTGCTGGTTGAGCGGTTTACATTGCGACCTCACGACTTCAACCGGCGTTTGGCACAGATACTTTCCAACCTTGGTGCCGATCCGACCGAGCTGCGAAGGTCGACTAAACTGCTGACCGTGCTGTGGCTCGAAACGGTTGAGCTGACGGCGGGTGGATACAAACCGCTGTGCGACATTTCTACGGTTTTCCCGGATGCAGGAGCATAGGCATCCGACAGCCCAAGACGCAAGGCCGGCACTGGCGGAAGTTATCTCTCATTGGTGTAATCAGGTCATGTCGTAGCCTAACCCGAACGGGGCCGTTCAGCCGGATTACCTACGGGATGGCGATGTTACGACAGTTATATCGAACCCAGCGTTTGGCGCCTTCGATTTATCCGTTTGCCATACTGGCTCGACCATGTTCGGCAAGCTGCCGAAGAAGAATGGATTCGTGAGTGGGCGGCGGAAAATTTGCGAGCTGCCACGACTTCCGGTCTTACAATCGTGTTCTAGTACACCAGAGGGTGGCCATGCTCACTCGCCCGACCCTGATCGGCATCGTCCTTGTTGCCGTTGTTCCTTTCGCTGCCGCCAAAAATAAACAGGTGCTGCCCAACTATGTTCTCGAGGCTCAGACCGTTGCAGTCGTGATCATGCCTGACGCGGGCGAGTCAATAACGGATCCGGCGGCGAATCGAACTGCTGAACTGAATGTGGAGAAAGCACTCTTACAATGGGGCAGATATAGACTGGTTCCAGATGCCCTGACCGCAGACTTGATAGTCGCTGTTCGAAAAGGCCACGCTAGCGGCCCGGCCATAAGCAGTGCTCCAATCGACACTCGTCCTGTTATCCTCCAACCGAGTCCGGGGACGATTTACGTTGGCGGTCAGCAAGGCGCTCCGCCCGATTTGACCCAGCACCCGCAGCCCGGCCCCGAACCTCCAGGACCGACTATTAGTCACGAGGCTGGAAGTGCAGAGGACACTTTCGAATTGTTTTTCGGCGGAGTGGAGTATCCGTTGGACTCAGCGCCTATCTGGCGTTACATGGCGAAAGACGCACTCGACGCCCCTAAAGTGCATGCGGTGGAGCAGTTCCGCAAAGCGGTCGCCGACTCAGAAAAGCAACGAAAACAGAAGCCTTAGCACTGACGCCCACGCATACCCGTTCAATGCGGGACACCTAATTACAAATGGGTGTTTCTCCCGGCACTTCCATCATTTAGCGCCCCACTCGTATTAATTCTGCCGGACGGACTGTGTCCGCTCCCTTATCACGGGCAAATGCGGAAGCTGGATGTTCTCAGATAGGGAGCGTGAACAGGACTTATCAAAGCCTAACCCGAACGGGCCGCACAGCCAAGGATTACGTGTGAGTTGGCGATTTCCCAACAGTTGTAGGGGAAGGCGACAGGCCGCATGACCGAATGGAGCGCCAGATTTTGTCACTCCTGCTATTTCTTTGAATGTTGGCGCGGTGGGTCGACTTGGTCTCCGAAGAGTGTTATCACCCAGCGCGGAACACCGCGGTACCCCACAAGGCCATCCGTTTCTTGCCGTTTGCGAAAAATATGTACACCTGCGCAAACAGCGACGACAAGAAAAAATAACATCCATGCTGCGAGCCAGACAGTGTCTAGCCAAAAGTACCGACCTGCCAATGCCACCGACCCCAGAAACAAAACCCAAAAGACAACACCAGGAATCCAAGTGCGGTTTGGTTTCGGCCACTTCATAGGACCCCTTCCGTCAAGGGACGTGCTGTGGTGGTAGCCATTGCATCGCATCCCGATCTCACTGATTGTGGCATAAAGCCGGACATTTTGTGATTCTACGTTTGCGGTGCGGCATCAAAGCTGGAAATCACAACAGAAGCGGCGGGTTCCCCTGTTGTTGGCGATAACAGGACAACTCGCAACCTAACTGAACTGGACGTAATACTCCGAGCGACATTCGCATGTCACGTTGTCCAGAAACGTTAGTGCTATGTACATCACATGAAGGCTCCGAATATCGTTTCTGTCGCATTGTCGCAGGTGTGTACACACCACGATTTGACAGAAAACGTCGAGCCGCCTCGCTAACCGCTCCATAATCAGCCTTGACATTGCTTCTATGCCTTTCGATCGCTTTTGAGATTGCAGGAGGCTAGATGCGGCACCCGGAAACAAGTTGCTATGGAACCAGAAATCAATCCCTCATTAAGGTAGGAGGAACGGAACAATCGCCTCCTGTGCCACGACGCAGGCCTCCGTTCACGCGAATTCTTGGATTGAGTTGGAGTTCTCCGGGTTAAGTCGCGGTCAAACATATGTCGGGCAGAAGTCTCCGTGTTGCTATCGCGACACCGACGATTGAGCTCAAGGCCGCAACTGATCTCCCGTTCCCGAGATCGACGCAGCGCGAATAAAGCTTATTTCAGCGATCGGCATTCGTTTTTCCGTTTAATTATTGTCGTGCTTCTGTCAGGTGGAAGTGGATACATCGGAACGACTAGGAACGAGAGGCCGCGGCGCCAGCGAACAACGGCCTGCCGGCATGATCGCATTGAACGCACTAGGCAGCTTACGGCTTCACTGGCCGGAATATCTGATGGAAGCTGGCGAAGTGAGTTTATACCTGTTTTTCGCATGCGCGTTTGCAACCTTATTACAGCGCCCTGCTTCGCCGGTCCGACATTTTGTTGTCAGTGGCCTCATTCGTCGGGTCCTTTACGGATTGGCAATGGGCGCGACAGTAATCGCGATTGTCATGACTCCATGGGGCAAACAGTCCGGAGGTCATTTCAATCCGGCGATAACCTTCACTTTTTATCGGCTGGGAAACGTGGGGTTCTGGGATGCCTTGTTTTACGCTGCTGCGCAATTCTCTGATGCAATTGGCGGTGTCGCGATAGCGACCTACGTGCTGCGCGGTGCACCAGAGAACGACGCGGTACGGTACGCAGTTACAGTGCCCGGCGTGTATGGCAACGCTGGGGCATTCGTTGGGGAACTGACGATCTCTTTTATTTTGATGATTAGCGTCTTGGTCGTAACGAACCGCGAAACACTGGCACGATACACACCCTATTTTGTCGGCGCACTGTACGTCGTGTACATAACATTCGAAACACCGCTGTCCGGAATGAGTATGAATCCCGCACGAACATTTGGTTCAGCATTTCACGCAAGCCACTGGCAAGCGCTTTGGATTTATTTCATCGCGCCGACGTTTGGCATGCTGGTTGCCGCTGAGATTTTTCTGCGAGCTCGCGCGGGTCTCGGTCCCTACTGCGCAAAGCTGGACCACGCTAATAACAAGCGCTGCATATTCCACCATGGATATCGAACAGCGCGGAATCGGGATTCTTAAGTCGGAGGAGATACGAATACGCGGGAGTTGAGCGTCAGCAGACGCGCGAAGATCTCGGGCGCGGGAATTGACAGCGCTGTACTTGAAGGCTCCGGAAGTGACGCGCCGCAACACCGCATCCACTTTATTCAACCGTTGAAGGAGCGCATCGTGCGAGAAGTTGGCTACGGACTGTCCCTCGAAGGAGCGTCGTCGGCCGACCTCCTCAAATCAACGCAGGGTAAGAGTGAACCTGTCGCTCAGAAAAGAAAACCCGTATGAAGTCGCAGCCGGAAGACTTTGATCTGTTGATTCTCTGTGGCGGCACGGGATAATCGGCGGCGCATCTCGCGGGGATGTAGTCCCAAACTGATGGAGATTTGTGATGATCAAGTCCATTGTCATTACCGGTGCATCGAAGGGCATCGGCCGTGCCGCAGACGCTTTAGTTGAACAGGGTTGGTCGGTAGTAGGCGTTGCTCGCAGTTCCCCGCGATCGTTTCCAGGAGCGTTTATCCAGACAGATCTGGCAGATCACAATCAGACCCGAACTCTCGCCAACGACTTGGCCCTTCGCGGAGACGTGCTTGGAATTGTCAATAATGTCGGCGTTGCCAAGCATGAGACGATTGACGCTGTGGAACTCAGCGCATTCACCGCAGTCATGGAATTTGAATGTCCGCCTCGCGCTGCAGCTCACTCAAGCTCTATTGGCCGGGATGCGGTCAGCGCGATTTGGCCGCATCATCAACGTGACCAGCCTTGTTACTCGCGGGCTCGCATTTCGTTCAAGTTGCGCGGCAGCAAAAGCGGCGCTAGAAAGCTTAACGCGCACTATGGCGATTGAGGTAGCAGCCGACGGCATTCCCGCAAACGCCATCGCACCTGGCCCGACCGAAACAGAACTATTCCGCGCCAACAATCCGCAAGGTAGCGAAGGAGAGGCCCGCTATTTGCAGAGAGTGCCTATGCGACGGTTCGCACAACCCAGGGAGATTGCGGCGGCGATTGCATTTCTTGCCGGCCAGGAAGCTGCTTTCATCACAGGCCAGACCCTATTTGTGGATGGAGGTGCGAGCCTCGGGACCCTCTAGCGCTGGCGACCTGTCGGCATGAGTCACATTTTAAAGCCTTAGAGAGGGGGCGGCTCGGCATGTCCTTACCGCCAGTCACCAGAGGGCGGCGATGGCGCTCACACCTAATCCCATGGTGGTCCGTCATCGATGATGATGCGGGCATACGTGCATCCATACAGGACCTATTGAAATCGGAGGGCTTGCGGTCCCGATGTCCTGTCTCATTGCAGGGCTGGTGAAGGGTGGTCAGTGGCCGGATCTCATTCAGTTGTTGGTTGCCACCATTGCTCGCTATTCCGCGTCTCGCTGAGCGGATCTATGTTGTGTCTGCGCCGCGGTCGGTAGATCCCGAGCTTCTTCATTTTGGACACTAGTGTTGTACGCTTAAGCCCCAGCCGCGCCGCGGCGCCTTGAGGTCCTCCTATCATTCCGCCGGCGGCCCGCAGCGTCTGCAAGATCAAGGCTCGTTGCGAATCCATGAATGTGCCCTCCGAAAAAGTCGTGGTGGGTGCATCCTCTTCTGATCCAGGCAGAGGATTCGGAAGCACTCCGTCATCCGAGCGAATCACGGCGCGTTCAACCAGGTTTTGTAGTTCCCGCACATTGCCTGGCCAAGGGTATCCCATCAGCGCATTCGTCGTTTTCTCCGGTATCCGGTCAATGCGTTTCCCCATACGTCGGGCAAATACCTCGACGAAATGCGAGACCAAAAGTGGTATGTCCTCTCGGCGCTCCCGAAGAGGAGGAACCAGAACGGGAAAGACATTCAGCCGATAGTAAAGATCACTGCGGAACTCACTTCGTCTCACCATCTCTGTGAGATCATGATGCGTGGCTGCAATCAGGCGGACGTCGATCCGATGCGTACGGCCGCTGCCCAGGCGCTCGAACTCTTGTTCTTGGAGAACGCGCAAAAGTTTCGGCTGCAGGGCCAGCGGCAAGTCCCCGATTTCGTCCAGAAAGAGACTGCCGGTATCTGCCATTTCAAAGCGGCCGATTTTTTGCGCCACGGCCCCGGTAAAGGCGCCCTTCTCATGCCCGAACAACTCGCTCTCTAACAAATCGAAGGGAATGGCAGCGCAGTTAAGCTTCACGAATGGGCGTCCGCAGCGCGAGCTGAGATTGTGAATGGCATGCGCGATCAATTCCTTGCCTGTTCCGGTCTCCCCAAGGACAAGCACAGTGGAATCGGTCGGTGCTACGAGCTCCACTTCCACCAGTACCGACTTCAGAGCAGGGCTGTGGCCGATGATCTGTTCACGCCTACACTCAAGGCGATTCTGTTCATTTTGAGGAACTCTGTATTCCATAAGTCACCCCTTCCATAACTCACCCCTCACGAAGCCTCCTGTAAGCTCGGAATTAAAGCGAAACAATTCATATGATCCGTCGTCGCGTCTCCCAAGACCGAGATTACGTGATTGAGCACTCTTCAACTTCATGAGATCAAGTTAGTCCTGGGAGGGAAAAGAATCTATTGAGCTTTCGTACTTCGACCTTCTCAAAAGGACGATGCGTGTAAGCTTTGGGATACGAGGGCGGGTGGGAGTTAGGGTCATTCTTATCAATCCGGCAATCGATTTCGCTTGCTTGTCTCCATTGCGCGGCTGCGCTGAACCCTTACTGCGCTTTCCGCCGTTCAGAGTTGAGCAGCATTTTGTTGCTTGACTGTTCCCGGAAGTTTCGGCGTTAGGGCAAGCGGCAGGTCCCAGATTTCATTCCTTAGTCACGCCGTTTTCTCACTGGGTTCGCCATCCCGCAAGGTTGCGTGAATGGTTTCGAGCAAGAGTTCGTCATTAAACGGCTTGCTCAGGAATGCGACGGCGTCGGCTTGCATTGCCTGCTGACGCGATTCTTTGCTGTCGTAGGCAGTGATGAAAATGATAGGAATCTTGTAGCCCAATGAGGCAAGATGGCGTTGGAGTTGTAGGCCATCCATGCCAGGCATCTGCACATCAACGATGAGGCATGATGTCTCTTGAAGTTGGCCAGACTTCAGGAGAGTTTCAGCAGATTCGAAGGCTGCTGCTTGAAACCCAAAAGACTGAATGAGCAGCGTTGTGGTTCTGCGGATGGACTCATCGTCGTCAACTAGCGATATTAGTTTCCTTTTTGCTCTTGATTGTACCGGTAAAGTCGAACGAATGCTTTGAAGCAAAAGATCGGCAGTAAACGGCTTTGCTAGGAATGCGACGGCACCGGCTTGCATTGCCTGCAGACACGATTCTCTATCATCGTAAGCGGTGATAAAAATGACAGGAATCTTATACCCCGCGGCGGCGAGATGGCTTTGGAGTTGCAGCCCATTCATGCCCGGCATGCGCACGTCAATTATGAGACACGATGTCTGTCGCAGCTGACTTGACTTCAGGAGACTGTCGGCGGATTCAAAGCCTGCTGCTCGGAAGCCAGAAGACTCGATCAGCAGTGTTGTGCTTTTGCGGGTGGACTCGTCATCGTCAACCACCGAGATTATATGTTTAGGCACTCTTCAACTCCATGGGAGCCAAGTTAGTCTTTGCCCAGAAACGAATCTATTGAGCATTGGTATTTCGAGCTTCTCACAAGGGAGAATGCGCGTAAGCTTTGGTTTACGACGCTTTTTGCGAGGGTGGTTGGACCTTTTGAATCATCTTGATCAAGTCAGCGAGGGACCCCGCTTGCATCTTCTCCATCGCCCGGCTACGCTGAACCTTTACGGTGCTTTCCGCGGTTCCGAGTTCAGCAGCAATTTGTTTGTTGAGCATTCCCGCTACGACCTTGGATATTACTTCCTGCTCGCGAGAAGTCAGAGAGTCGAAGCGCGTCCGAAGGTCCGCCATTTCCTTCTCCTGTTCACGCCTGGCGCGATCCCGATCAAGTGCGACGCGAACAGCATCCAGGAGATCCTGGTCCCGAAGCGGCTTGGTAAGAAATTCGACCGCTCCAGCTTTCATAGCACGAACGCTCATGGGAATGTCGCCGTGTCCGGTGAGAAAAACAATGGGGATGCAAATATTTCGCGCCGCAAGCTCGCGTTGAAAATCGAGACCGCTCAATCCCGGTAGCCTGACGTCCAGCACAAGGCAACTAGGGACATCAGAGTGCTTTTTGTGCAGAAAGCTGTCAGCAGAGTCAAAGGTTTCAGCCTGCAAACCCACCGTACTCAAGAGAAACTTGAGCGAGGAACGTACGGATGCATCATCATCTACAACAAAGACGACCGGAGCCCCAGTCATGAAGAACTCCCGGCCGCTGGTAGGGTGAACGAAAACACGGCACCATGAGGAGAGTTGGAGGTGGCCCATAGTCGGCCGCCATGGCCTTCGACGAGCGAGCGGCTGATAGGCAAACCCATTCCCATGCCATTTGCCTTTGTTGTAAAGAACGGAGTGAAGACGCGATCTGGCTCCGAACTAAGGCCGGTGCCTGAGTCGCGTACTGCAACCATTAAACCCCCAGCCTCCTCGACCTGGGATTGCACCACGAGAGCGCGAGGTCGGTCTGTAACGGCGGTCATAGCTTCGATGCCATTCACGATCAAGTTCAGCAGAACCTGCTGCAACTGAACGCGATCAGCCAAGACGAGCGGTAATGCTTTTCTTAGCTCGCACTCGACCGATATTCGATTCTTCTGAAGCTCAGGGCCAACTAAAGCCAACACATCCTGAATCACCTCGTTCACATTCAATTCGGTCTTTTCCGCCGGCGCTTTCTTTATGAATGCGCGAATCCGAGCTAGAACAGCACTCGCACGAGTGGCATCCGCAACAATTTCTTCGAGAGCCCGTCGGAGAACTTCAGGATCGAGATTACGATCGGTGAGCAGTCTGAGGCATGCGTTAGCGTTATTTGTTACCGCGGTTAGAGGTTGGTTAACTTCATGGGCTATGGAAGCTGTCAATTCGCCCATAGTTGTCAGGCGGGAGACCCGAGCAAGGTCCACTTGAGTTGCGTACAGGGATTGTTGGGCCTCTTGAAGCTTTTCTTGCGCTCGCTTTTGCTCGGTCAAATCGAGCACGAAAGCGACACCGTCGTTCCCATCGCCTTCGAAGAGTGCGCCGCCGAGAAGTACAGGCACGCGGCTGCCATCTTTCCGGAAG
>Ga0210406_10006876_pt1 | contig 11680 bp, 8 predicted proteins | sample IncBWC30MmetaG_FD_155454 | JGI IMG/M metagenome (GOLD analysis project Ga0210406, IMG submission 155454) | Forest soil microbial communities from Barre Woods Harvard Forest LTER site, Petersham, Massachusetts, United States - Inc-BW-C-30-M | ecosystem: Environmental > Terrestrial > Soil >... | reverse complement strand
GCATGGGGCCGACCAACGGCAGAAAGGTCCTCGACGCCGTGAAGCGGATCGCCGGCCAGCGGCCCCTGGTCCTGACGCTCACCCACTTCCACCCCGAGCATGGCTTCGGCGCGCAGGTTTTCAAAGGCGCGGCGAAGATCCGCTACAACCGATCACAGCGCGACGAATTGCAGGCAAAGGGCGAAGGCTACCTCGGCATGTTCAGGACCTTCGGGCCGGATGTGGCGAAGGCGCTGGAGGGTACGGAGCTCGTCCAGCCGGATGAGGTCTACGACGGGGCTTCCACGTCGATCGATCTCGGCGGCCGCACGGTCGAATTGCGAACCTGGGGACTGGCCCACACCGCGGGCGACCAGATTGTCTGGCTGCCGCAGGAGCGCATCCTCTTCACCGGCGACCTTGCCGAGGAGCGTATCTTCCCGATCTTTCCCTGGTTTCCGCCGGATGACGCAAGCATCGACGGTGCGCGCTGGGCGCAAATCCTCTCCGAGCTCATCGGCTGGAAACCCGCGATCGTTGTTCCCGGCCACGGCGACATCGGCGGCGCGGAGATTCTCGCCGCGGTGCGCGACTACATGGTCGACCTGGGCAGGCGCGTGGCCGCGGAGCGCAAGGCCGGCAAGGACGCCGACGCGATCGTGGCCTCGTTGGCGGCTAAGATCCGCGCCGAGCATCCCGACTGGTCGGCGCCGGAATGGATCGATTTCGCCATCAGATATTTTTCGACCCTAAGCTAACTAAGTTAGGTCCGGCCGAACGGCCAGGTGAACTCCCGCCCCGCGGCAATACCGTCCGGGCGAAGGAGGATAATGAGCAGCATGATCAGGGCGAGGATGACGTCGCCGGTGCCCGCCGGCGCCGCGATGGTCGTTTTGCCGACCTGGAAACCGACCTCGATCTGACGCAGCACTTCCGTCAGCGCGGCAATGACGACGGCGCCGGCCACCGCGCCGGTGAGACTGCCACGGCCACCGACGACCAGCATGGCGACGATCAGGAAGGTGAGGTCGAGGTAGAAGTTCTCGACCCGCACGATGCCGAGGAAATGGCCGAGCAGCACGCCGGCCACCCCGGAGAGGAAGGCGGAAATGACGAACGCGATTAGCCGATGGCGGACGACGTCGACGCCGGCGGCCTGCGCCGCGGCTTCGTCCTCGCGCGAGGCGCGCAGCAGCAAGGCCGAGCGCGTCTCCTGATAGGCAAAGGCGATCACGATTGCCGCCACCGCCCAGGCGAGAGCGGTCCACAGGTCGACATAGGCCGGCAGGCCCATGAGCGAGTTTTGTCCGCCCGTCACCGAGGTCCAGTTGCCGAACACCACATTGGCGACAACGAGGATGGCGAAGGTCGCGATGCTGGCAGAAATGCCCGAGAGGCGCATCAACGGCCAGCCGATGACGAGCGCGACGAATGCCGCCGCTATGCCGCCGGCGAGCGCGCCGGGCAGCGTCGGCCATTCGGCGTGGGCGATCACCGCCGGCAGGTCGGGAAGAAAGACGGACTTGGCCGTGGGCTTCATGGTGAGCAGCGCCGAGACGTAGGCGCCTATCGCCATGAAGGCGACGTTGCCGAAGGACAGAACGCCGGAATTGCCCACGAAGACGTAGAGCCCGACCACGGCGATCAGGTTGATCAGCCCCTGCGTCGTCCGCCGCTGCAGCACGGCCGGCGCGAACGATGCCGCGACTGCGATGGCGGCGATGACCGCCGCGAGGGCGAGAACGGGCCAAAGCCGCTTCAGAATTCCGACGGCACTGCCATGCCCGCGGACTGGTTCGGACATCAAATTCTTTCCTTCAACCCACGGGCCGGGATCAATCCTTGCGGTCGAAAGAGAAGAACGAGGGCCACGGCGATGAACACGAAGGCCTCGCGAAAGGCGCGCAGGTCGGGCGGCAGGAAAGCCTGCAGCAGGATCGTGGCCGCCCCAACGAGGAAGCCGCCGAGCGCGGCTCCGGACAGGCTGCCGAGACCGCCGATGACGGTGCCGACGAAGGCGATGATCACCAGCTGCAGCCCCATCCGCGGCTGCACCACGCCGGTCTGCACGACAATCAGGCAGGAAACCGCGGCAGCGAGAATGCCGCTCAGCGCGAAGGCGACGGCGATCACCTTGTTTGCCCGCACGCCCAATACCCGCGCCATGCGAAAGTCTTCGGCGGCGGCGCGCATGTGCAGGCCAAGCCGCGTCGCCCGCAGGAACCAGGTGAGGGCGGCGAGGAGCACGATGCCGACGATTATGGTGACGATCTGGAGGAGTTGCAGGCGGATGCCGGCGAACTCGATCTGGCGACCAAGCTCGGGCAGGAAGTCGAGCCCCTTCAGCCGCGATCCGACCACAAGGATCAGGAGCTTCTGCAGGAAGAAGCTCACCGCGAACGAGGAGATTAAAAGCGTCGTCGGGTCGGCGTTGCGCAGGGGACGGAAAGCGGCGCGCTCGGTGACGAGTGCCAGAACCACCGCCACCGCAATGCCGCCGAAAATCATGATAGGCACGGGTTGGCCGAATAGCGCGAGCAGCGTATAGGCGGCGAAGGTAATCAATTCGCCGTGGGCGAAATTGATCAGCCGCATGACCCCGAAAATCAGGCCGATGCCCAGCGCGGTCAGCGCGTAGAGGCTGCCGACGCTCACTGCATCGGCCAGGATCTGGACCAGACGCTCCATCACGGTCCGCTTGCCGCCTCCCGCACGTGCACGCCGAAATAGGCGGCGTCGAAGCGCGGATGGCTTTTGATTTCGGCAGCGTCGCCAGCGAGAGCAAACTTTCCGCCGCTCATCACGCAGACGCGGTTGGAGATACCGAATACGCGCTCCGCGTTCTGCTCGACCAGGAGGATGGTCACGCCCTGCGTGCGGATCGTCGAGAGCAGCGCATAGATCTGATCGACCATCATCGGAGAGAGGCCGAGCGACGGTTCGTCGAGCATGAGAAGCCGCGGTCGCGACAGCAGCGCCCGGGCAATGGCGAGTTGCTGCTGCTCGCCGCCGGAAAGCTGCCCAGCCGGCTGACGCCGCCGTTCCGCGAGGATCGGAAACATCGCAAAGAAGCGGTCGAGGTCCGCCGCCACGGCGCGGCTGTCGCGCCGGACCGTCGCCCCGAGCAGGAGATTTTCCATCACCGTCAGGCTGGCGAAAATGTGCCGGCCTTCCGGAACGAGCGCGATTCCCTGTGCGACCACGTCCTCAAGCGCGATTCCGCCGAGCGTTCTGCCGGCGAAGATCACGGTGCCCGCAGCCGGAGCGATGATCCCGGCCACAGCCAAGATGAGCGAGGTCTTGCCGGCGCCGTTCGGGCCGATGATGCTCACGATCTCGCTTTCGTCGACCTGCAGGTCGACTTCGCGGACGGCGGCGACGGCGCCGTAGCGCACGACGAGTCCGGAGATGGCGAGAAGCGGCGCGCCCGAAGTCATTGCAGCGCGTCGGGGCCGAGGTAGGCGCGGCGAACGCCGGCATCGGCGCGGATTTCCGCAGGTGTCCCGGTTGCAATCGTCCTGCCGCTGTCGAGGACGTGGATGCGCTCGCACAGGTTCATCACCAGGGCCATGTTGTGCTCGATCACCAGAACACCGCAATTGTATTTGGACCGGATGTCGATGATGAGATGGCGCAACTCGTCCGCTTCGGTGGCAGCGAGGCCGGCCGCCGGTTCGTCTAGCAGAAGGAAAAGCGGATTGACTGCGAGCGCCCGGGCAAGGCCGATGCGCCGTTCCTCGCCGTAGCTGAGTCCGGCCGCGGCACGATGCGCCTTCTCGGTCAGTTTCAGTTCGCCGAGGATGGCAAGGGCGCGCCGCCTGGCCTCGCGGCGGCTGAAACCTCGCGCGACGTAGCCGATCTCGACGTTTTCGCTCACGGTCAGGCCGCGGAACAGCCGCACCGCCTGAAAGGTCCGCACCACGCCGGCGCGGGGAAAGCCGTGGCGGGGCAGGCCCGTGCAATCGCGTTCGCCGACGGTGATCGCGCCGGCGAGCGGCCGTTGAAAGCCGGAAAGGACATTGACCAGCGTCGTCTTGCCGGCGCCGTTGGGGCCAATCAATCCGAGGATTTCGCCGCGTGCGAGCGAGATGCTGACTTCATCGACCGCAACGAGGCCGCCGAACCGGACGGTCACACCTTGCGCCCGAAGCTGCATGGCTGCACGTCCGGTCGAGGAGCGGTCCTATTGCAGCGGCGGGAACGACTCCACGGTGAAACGGCCGACGCAGGAGAACTTGCCGCTGGTGGCGTGCAAGATCGCCATCGGTCGCGTGGTCTGGATGTGGAGCTTGCTGGTGTAGGTGGTCGGTCCGATGACGAGCGGCGTCTTGTCGAAAGTATCGAGCACGGCAGCAACCTTCGCGCCCGCGAGCGAGCCTGCTTTGTTGGCGGCCTCGGCCCAGGCTTGCACCGCGGAATAGCCGCGTAGCCCATAGGATACATCGGCCTTCTTGCCATATTTGGCTTCGAAGCGCTTGAAGAAGCCGTTCACGTTCGCGTCCGGATCGTCGCCGTATTTCGAGCCGTAGCTGACGACGTAGAAATTGCTCAGATCCGGCACCGAGCCGATCCAGTAGTCGCCGTCGAGCGACTCGCCGGTGGCGATCGCCGCAGTGACGCCGGCAGCGCGCAATTGACGGATGGCGCTCGGTCCTCCGGGCGCGTAGGAGCAAAAGAAGATCAGGTCGGGTTTTTTGCTCAAGCCGGTGATGCGCGTCACCTGCGCGGTGATCGAAGGATCGTTGTTGAGAAAGGTGTCCTGGCCGAGCAGACCGTCCTTGCCGGCGAGTTCGGTCCAGCGCGTGGCAAAGCTGGCGCACAGCGATTTGGTATAGGCGATGGTGTTGTCCAAAAGGACGTAGGCGGTTTTCCAGCCCTTCTGCTTGAACGCCCATTCCGCCATCAGGCCGCCTTGCGCCTGGCTCGCGTTCGAGGTCGAGTAGGCGAGCGGGCCGACGCCCTGGACGCCGAATTTCGGGTCGGAGGCGCCGGAAAAAGCGATCACGTCTTTCTGTTGTGCAACATAGGCGCCGGGCGCGCCGAAATCGAAATCGCTGGGGAAGAGGATCGCCTTTGCGCCCTTGCCGATGACGTCGACCGCGCCGTCGGCGCCGAGCGGCGGCTCGGATTTGTTGTCGAACTCGACGACCTCGATGGCCTGGCCGAGCACGCCGCCGGCGGCATTGATCTCCGCTACGGCAAGCTTGGCGCCGGCGATGGTGTCGGCGTCGATCGGGGCGAACCAGCCGCTGAACGACATGACCAGCCCGAACACGGGCTTATCGGCGCTCCACCCCATCGTCGTGGCAAGAGCAGAGATTGTGCAAGCCGCCAACGCGGCCATTCCAAACTTTCTGATCATTTGAGCCACCCCTCCGTGCGCAATTTGTCGAACTGAGAAGCGGACTCTATGGCGGCCGGAAAATACTTCAAGCTTAAAATTTATCGCCGGTGCGGGTCGCGAGTGTTGCCGCCTTTCGCCGCTAGTCGCGCGGCGGAGCTCGCGCAGATACAATCGGCAAAGCACAGCTTGTTATGGAGGCCGGTAAAACCGTGCCGTTGATCACTCGTGCCGATTGCGAAGCTCTTGATCGCGCCGATCCGCTGCGCCGATTCCGCGACCGCTTCCATCTCCCGTCCGGCCTGATCTATCTCGACGGCAACTCGCTCGGGGCAATGCCCAAATCAGTTCCGGCGCGGATTGCTCGCCTGCTCGAGCGGGAATGGGGCGACGATCTGATCCGCGGCTGGACCAAGGACGGCTGGATGGATCTGCCGCTTGCCGTCGGCGCCAAGATCGGATCGCTGATCGGGGCAGGGGAGGATGAAACCGTCGTTGCCGACTCGACCAGCGTCAATCTGTTCAAGGTGCTCGGTGCTGCGCTCGGGCTTCGGCCGGACCGCCACGTCATCCTCTCGGAGCGCGTCAATTTCCCGACCGACCTCTATGTCGCGCAGGGTCTGGCGAGCCTGATGGGCGGCGGCTACGCGTTGCGCCTGGTGGAGAGGAGCGAAATCGAAGCGGCGCTAGGCTCTGACAGTGCCGTCGTGATGCTGACACACGCGGACTACCGCAGCGGGCGGCTGTGGGACGTGAAGCGGATCACCGCACTCGCTCATCAGGCGGGGGCTTTGACGGTCTGGGATTTCTCGCACTCCGCCGGCGTGGTGCCGCTCGATTTCGATGGCGATGAAGCCGACTTCGCTGTCGGCTGTGGCTACAAATATCTCAGCGGCGGTCCGGGCGCGCCGGCATTCCTGACCATCGCCCGGCGGCACCTGCAGCAGGCAGCGATTCCAATCACTGGCTGGCTTGGTCATGCCGAACCTTTCGCCTTCGAGTCCGGCTTCCGGGCAGCCGAGGGAATCGGGCGGGCGCGGGTCGGGACGCCTCCAATCCTGAGCCTCGCTGCGCTCGAAGTGGGTGTCGATCTCGTCCGTGAAGCCACAGTGCCGGCACTGCGGGCCAAATCCATCCGGCAGACCGAATTGTTTGCCGCTCTGGCGGCGCAGGAACTCGACGGGTTTGGTTTCGCGCTGGCATCTCCGGCCGCCGCCGATCAGCGCGGCAGTCAGGTCAGCCTGCGGCACGAGCGCGGTTGGCCGATCACTCAGGCGCTGACCGCCGCGAATGTGATCGGCGATTTCCGCGCGCCCGACATCGTGCGTTTCGGATTTGCGCCGCTTTATGTCCGTTACGTCGAGCTGTGGGACGCTGTGGCGACACTCAAGCGCATCATGGTCGAACGGCAATGGGACCGACCGCAATTTTGCGCCGCGCCGACGGGCGTCACCTGACGCGTTGAGCCTACAGGCTGCCCGCCGCGCCGCTGGGCGGTGCAGTCTGTCGCGCCGCCCGTAATGCGTCAGTTCCGCGTTTGCCGCAGCTTCTCGGTTGCGGCTACATCGACCGTCCCGTTCGCGACGACCACGCGATAGTGCTCGCGGGCGATCTCCGGCGAGATGAGACCGTCGAGCACGTTGTCGAGGACGGCCGCCGGATCGCGGCGGAGCGGATTGCCGTAGCCGCCGCCGCTCGGGCCGTAGGCGAGCAGGCGGTCGCCGCGCGCCGCCTTCTGGTAGGGGACCTTGGACGGGAGCGCCAAGCGCTTGCCGGTGTCGGTCTCCATGATCAACGCGCCAGGATGGCCGTCGGTGCCGCCGTCAAATCCCCAGGGGCGATGCTTCTGGCCGTCGCCTTCGACCGAAAAACCGCCGTCGGCGAGGTAGGTGAACACGCGCACCGAGCCGATGCCGCCGCGCCACTCGCCCGGCACAACCATGTTGTCGCGCAGTTCGTAGCGGTTCACGCGCAGTGGCAAATGCGACTCCATATCCTCGATCGGGTTGTTGCGGGTGTTGGCGTAGAGCGTGTCGACCGCATCCATGCCGTCGAGACCGTGCCGCCCGCCGTAGCTGCCTTCGAGAATCTCCATATGCACCCAGGGCTGCTCGTTGATGGTGCCGCTGAAGGCAATTGCACGCAGATTGCCGATACCGGCGCTCACCTGCTGCGGGACGGCCGGAGCCAACGCTTTCATGACGGTGTCGGCCAGCGCATTTCCGGGACAGGCGCGGGCGATTGTCGGCGCCGGAAAGATCGGGTTGGCGAGCGTGCCCTTCGGCGCCACGATCGTGATCGGACGGGTGAGCCCGCTGTTCTGCGGAATGTTGCCGTAGACCGCGCTATCGAGCAGGATCGACCTCAGCGTCAGCCAGATTGCGACGTCGACGGTGCCCTCGAACGGCATGTTGATCGGCCGGTCGGAGACCTGCGGCGAGGTGCCGGTCAGATCGACGGTGAGCTCGTCGCCCTTGACCGTGATCGTCACGGCGATCTTCGGATCGCGCCGCGACGGCTCCGGATCGTCGATAAAGCCGTCAGTCAAATTCTCGGCGGCGTAAGTGCCGTCGGGAATGTCGCGGATCGCGCCGCGCATCAGCCGCTCGGAGTAGTCCATCAGGTCTTCGCAGGCGCCGTTCACCGTGTCGCGGCCGTAGCGGCGCACGAGGTCGAGGAAGCGCTGCGCGCCGATCTGCGCCGCGGCGATCTGCGCGTTCATGTCGCCGACGACAAGGTCGGGGATGCGGATGTTGTCGCGCACCATGTGCCACACGGCGTCATTGGTTCGGCCCTGGTCGACGACCTTGATCGCCTTGAACTGCAGCCCCTCGGCGTAGGCGTCAACCGCATCGACGATGCCGCAGCTTCCCGGCGTGTGCGCGCCGATGTCGAGATGGTGCGCGGTGGTGACCGAGAAGCCGATCAGGTCGCTACCGTCAAACACCGGCACGCAGAACGCCACGTCGGGGCCGTGCGAGGCGCCGCCATAAGGATCGTTGTGCATGATCACGTCGCCGGGACGGAGTACCTCGCCCCGCGCCTCGAGTCGCTTGCGGATGCCGCGCACATAGCCGGGGATCGGCCCCGATTGCAGCGGCGTACTCATCTTGCACTCGCACAACTGCCGTCCCTCACCGTCAGTCAGCGCCGCGCCGAAATCCTCGGATTCGCGGATGATGCTCGAATAGCTCATGCGCATGAGCTTGTGGCCCATCTCGATCGCGATGTTCTCCAGCGCCCCCTGGATGACGGCGCCGGTGATCGGATCGACGCGCGTCGCCGGCTGCTGCCTGCGGTTGGAGCGGTCAATGTCGTTCATCGGGCATCCCCTGCGACCTTGAGAATGAGATTGCCGGCCGCATCGTTGGTCGCGGTGCAGCCGGGCGGAATGACCGTCGTCGAGTCCTTCTGCAGCACGATGGCGGGACCTGCGAAAGTCTCGCCGACGGGCAGAAGATGGCGGCGGTAGAAAACGGTCTCGAACGGGCGCAGCTCGCCGTTGATGCGGAACGCGCATTGGCCGGTCTTGACCCGCGCCTTCGTCAGGGTCGTGCCTTGCGGGGCGGTGAGCTTGTCGATCTTCGGCATGTGGCCGATCCCCATCACCCGGATGTTGACGATCTCGATCGGATTGTCGGCGAAGTAGTGGCCGTATTCGCGCTTGTGCGCCTCGTGAAAGCGGCTCCAGACATCGTCGAGCTGCTTCTGTCCAAGGGTGCCGGCGGGAATGTGAGTCTTGAGCTCGTAGCCTTGGCCGACGTAGCGCAGATCGCCGTCGCGGACGAACGACATGCTGTCGGCTTCGAGGCGATCGGCGGCGAATTGCTTCCGCAGGTGCGCCTCCATCGCGGCGATATCGGCGTTGAGCCGGTCGAGATCGACACGGCCGCTGACCTGGAACTGGGTGCGGATGGTGTCGTATTTGAGGTCGGTCGTGAGCAGGCCCATGGCCGAGGTGATGCCGGGGTAGGGGGGCACGATCACCTCGGGGATGCCGAGCATGGCTGCGACCTCGACGCCGTGCAGCGGCCCGGCGCCGCCGAAGGCGACCAGGGCGAACTCGCGCGGATCGATGCCCTTCTGCACCGTGCGCGAGCGGATCGCGTTGGCCATGTTACTGTTGATGACCGTGAGCACACCCTCGGCGGCGTCGTGCTTGCTCATGCCGAGGGCGTCAGCCAGTGCATCGATCGCGCGATGGGCCGCGTCCTCGTCGAGCTTCATGCTGCCGCCGAGGAAATCGTTCTTGTCGAGCCGCCCTAGCACCAGATTGGCGTCGGTCACGGTGGGCTGGGTGCCGCCGCGTCCATAGGCGGCCGGGCCGGGCACCGCGCCGGCGCTGCGCGGCCCGACGCGGAAGGCGCCGCCATGATCGATGTAGGCGATCGAACCACCGCCGGCACCGATGGTGTGAATGTCGATCATCGGCAGCAGTAGCGGGAAGCCGGCGATCGAGGTGCTGCGCGCATCGGTCTCGGCAAAGCGGCCGTCGACGACAATACCGATATCGGCGCTGGTTCCGCCGATGTCGAAGGTGACGAGCCTGCGCCGCCCGCTCAAGCCTCCGACCCAGGCGCCGCCGAGGACGCCGGCAGCGAGCCCCGACATCAACGTCATCACCGGTTTTTCGCTCACCATGGCCGGTGTGGCCACGCCGCCGTTCGAGGCCATCACCCGCAAATCGGAACGCAGCCCGGCGTCGCGCAGCGTACCTTCGAGACGGCCGATGTAGCCGCGCATCTTTGGTCCGATGAACGCGCACAGGCAGGCCGTGGTGAAGCGCTCGAACTCGCGGAACTGCGGCGAGATCGATGACGACGTGGTGATGAACACCCCGGGCAGTTCGCGTTCGAGGATGGCCTTGGCACGTTCCTCGTGCGCCGGGTTGAGGTAGGAGAACAGGAAGCAGACTGCGACCGCCTCGACCTGCTCGGCCTTCAAGGCGCGGGCGGCCGCAAGCACTCCGGCTTCGTCGAGCGGCTCAAGCTCTTCGCCCCGCGGCGGAACGAGCCTTCCTTTGACGACCTTGCGGTGACGCCGTTTCACCAGCGGCCGGTTCTGCCAAGGCAGCTCCTGCATGATCGAGTAGTGCTCGACGCGCTGATGGCGGGCGATGTGAATGATGTCGCGGAAGCCTTCGTTGGTCAGCATGCCGGCGCGCGCGCCCTTGTGCTCGAGCACGGCATTGGTCGCCGTCGTCGTGCCGTGCAGGACGTAGTCGATGTCGCCGGCGGCGACGCCGTTGTCGCGGCAGATCTCGGCGATGCCTTGAATGATGGCGCGCGACGGATCGTCCGGGGTCGTGGATATCTTGTGAATGGCGAGCTGGCCGGTGTCCAAGTCGCAATACACGATATCGGTGAACGTGCCGCCGACATCGACGCCGATTGTCTTCATGATGCTCGTTCTCTCTCGCGGCCCGATGGGGTGCCGGGCGGGCCGTTCTTTGACGCCAACCGCTCGAGCGTCTTGCCCGCCGCAGCAGCGAAAACGCGGACGCCGCGGCGGAGGTCGGCCTCGTCGGTGTTCTCGGTGATGTCGTGGCTGCGGCCGTCGATGCTCGGCACGAACATCATCGCCGCCGGAATTTTTCGCGCCAGCAGCATGGCGTCGTGTCCGGCTCCGCTCGGCATCCGTACATGGCTTGCACCGGACTCGACCGCGGCCTCAGCGATGAGGTCGATCAACTGCGCGTCCATGGCAATCGGCGCGAGCGCGGCGGTCGGCGAGCTCGACACGGCAACGTTGAGCGTCGCTTGCGCAGCTTGCACCGCCGCGTGGAAAGCGGCCTCCATCCGCGCGAGCACGGCCGGGGATTGGTCACGAAATTCAACGCTCAGCTCGGCCTCCGCCGGCACGACGTTGGTGGCGCCCGGCCGCACGGTCACGTTGCCGAAATTCCACACCGAATCCGGGCTGCCGGCCGCGCGCAAGCGCTCCGCCAGGTTTGTCGCAAAGCCGAACGCCGCGAAGCCCGCGTCGCGGCGCTTCGCCATGGGCGTCGTTCCGGCGTGATCGGCGCGGCCGCGAAACCGCACGACATAGCTGCGTATTCCGACAATGCCGGTCACGACCCCGATATTGATCGCTTCGGTGATGAGCCGCGGGCCCTGCTCGATATGGGCTTCCAGATAGGCCAGATGGCGGTGGGGATCGAGGCGGACCAGAGGGTCTTTGCCCAGCCCGACTTGCGCCAGCCGGTCGACCAGTCGCTCGCCGGTCTTTGTTTGGACACCGGCGAGCGCGCTCTCGGCGAGTTCGCCGCAGAACGACCGGCTGCCGAGACAGGGAAGCCACGTCCCTTCCTCGTCCGCGAACGAGATCACGTCGATCCCGATGCCCGGGGAGCGGCGCCCG
>Ga0210406_10006874_pt1 | contig 11685 bp, 7 predicted proteins | sample IncBWC30MmetaG_FD_155454 | JGI IMG/M metagenome (GOLD analysis project Ga0210406, IMG submission 155454) | Forest soil microbial communities from Barre Woods Harvard Forest LTER site, Petersham, Massachusetts, United States - Inc-BW-C-30-M | ecosystem: Environmental > Terrestrial > Soil >... | reverse complement strand
TCTCTGAACATCTCGAGGAACGGCATACCACTGCGCAGGTGCGCAGTGGTTTCGGAGTAGATGCGGTTCGCTACCAGCGCGGAACCGATGCCGTGGCCGGAAACATCACAGACGAGCAAACTGAGGTGGTCTTGGTCCAGCGAATTTACCAAGGCGAAGTCGCCGCCGATGGAATGCACGGGATGATAGAAGGCGTCGACGCTCATGTTGTCCCAGGCCAGGGACTTCGGCGCCAGGCTGCGCTGCACGCGCGCGGCAAGCCGCAGGTCTTCCTCGATCTCCATTTGGCGCGCTCGCAGCTTGGCATTGGCGGCGCGGAGTTCTTCTTCGGCGCGTACCTGCTCCGAGATGTCCGTAAAGGTCGCAATCCTAAACTTGGCGCCGGAGTCTTGAATCGTCCGGGTACTGACAATGACGGGCAACCGGCCCCCGCCTTTGCGAGGGAGAACAAAGTTATATCTGTTGCGCCCGGTACGGATTGAGGCATCCGTCTGCCGGCTCAGAAAATCCCATTCCTGAGAGGAGTAGAATTGAGACGGGTCAAAATAGATCAATTCTTCCCGGGAAATACCGGTCATTTCCAGAAAACGCGTGTTCGCAAAAAGTATCTGCAGGCGCTCGTTGGCTACGATGACGCCTTCGTTGAGCACCTCCAGAACAGCCTCCATCTGGGATAGCCATTCGGGCTTTTCCATTTTGATCGAATCTCCGGTGGTCACCGACATTTCGTGCCTCGAGCAAAAGAAAAGAGTAGAGGCGACTGATTCACGAGAGCGCCATTTGTGGAGACGAGATCTCGGCGGGCCTTGCGGCAAGGGCCTGAAAATCAGGCCTGCCGAAAGAAAATGGAAAATGAGCAGCTCTGCGGATGGGTGCCACAAGAGATCGCTGGGCTAGATGCATGAGGTGTCGCCTGGCCCGGAATACTCGTGACTTGAAAGTTCCGATAGAAACGCCAAGCAAAGTGCATGCCTCTCGGCTCGTCAATTCGTCGTAGTAAGTCATCGTGAATGACTGCCGAAGCGGCGGACTCATCTTTCCCAGCAAAACGTCGATCAATTGGAGGGTTTCTCCTTCCGCGCAAACCATTTCCGGATCGGGTTGCAAGGCTGGAATCTTTTCGGTCCAGGAAATTCCTCCCGAGGCGGAAGATTCTGGAAGGGAGTCGATCCTCGAATTGGTCCGCTTTCGCAGGATCATGAGAGCGGCGTTCAGCACGATGCGGGTGAACCAGGTCGTAAAAGCAGAGCGACCTTCGAAATTGCGTAGGTGCACATAGGCCGAGAGGACCGCATCTTGAACTGCGTCTTCAGCGTCTTCTTTATTGCGCAAGATGGAGTAGGCAATGCCCACGAATTTTGGGCGGTAAGCCACAAACATCTCCTGAAAGGCTTCCATCCCCATGACTTCCGGTCCGGCCTCGACAAGGTTGTGCGACTCGTGACTTGCTGGCTTGCAGGATGTCGACACCGGGTTCCTTTTTCGACCTCTGAAAATAGGCAAGGGCTTGCTGACCGATGCTGCGCGGGTGCGCCCACTGAAACTCGCGGCTGCGGATGCGTAAGTCATGATGATCTCCGTTTCACTTTTGCTTCATAAAGCAACTTTGTGTCCAAGGTGGACTTCGCTGAGGAATCAGCTATACGTCTTGTTTTCAACGGGAAGAAGAAACGCAGGTCGCTGCGCGGAATGGTGGGAATCCTATAGCTCGTTATTCATGACAGAGATTTGACGGTAACGTCGAGATCGTGACTACGTTGCAAGCCCCGTAACCGTGTCCGCGTTGCATCTTCCTCATACCCAGCTGCGACCGCTTGCGATTGCCGATTTGGCAGGAGCGTTGCAATACAGTTTGCCGGAGAACGCTGAGCTCGACGCCGCCGGAATACTACGTTGTAGCGCCGATTCGCGCGGAGTCGCAAATAGGCCAGGCGATCACAAAGTGGACGTCGATGTTGATCGTTTAATTTCTAGGGATTCACAAAAGAGTGATACAACGTCTAACACTTTGATCGTGACATGTGCGATTCTGATCGTTGTTGCAATTTTTTTTCCTTGAGTTGCACATCCGTCGTTCGCTATTTCACTCGCAATCTGTCGTATCAAATTGGCGGCTCGCCCTTGATCCAAGTCGGCTTCGAGCTTCAATTCTAGTGACACCCTGTAGCAGCTTTCTGCCTGCGCGCCTATGCAAGGAAAATTGGCACTCCGGTGCTAACCAATCCTTAGCTTGACGGACTGCGGATAATGGTCGGAAGCCGAAACCGAACGATGGACTTGGGGCTGGCCGGCACGTATCGGTCCGCGCGTAAAAACCCAATCGATGGTTCGCCCGTGCTCCAAGAATGAGCCAGGCGTCGTTGGCACGTGTTGGTTCGCAAATGCATCCAGAAACTCGGCGCGGCCGATTGCGGCAGCCGCAGGTCCACCGGATACATCGAGATTGAAATCGCCCGTGAGCAGAATGGGCGTGTTCGAGTTGTATCTCCTTGCATCGTCCAAGACCTCGTCAAGCTGGAAGCAGCGCAACTGATCATCGCCTCTGCTCTCCAGATGCAGGTTGTAGGTAACTATTGTTTTGCCCGCAATGTTGGCCTCGCTGACCAGCGCTAAACGTCCTCCGAGCCTCTCCTGAAAAGGGGCGATTTCGGGAAGAAACCAGTGCGGACGCCAGAAATGCGATTGCTTCTGGAATCGGATGATCCGGGAATCTGACAAGGGCCAACGCGAAAGTGTGGCTTGGCCGTGGTAGGCGGGAGACGTCTTGGAGCCCTGGGTCAATTCCTGGAATTCCCGCCCGAAGACATAATTCATCTCCAGCTTCTGTGCGATTTCTCTCGCAACGTTGATATGGTGTGTTCGCCGGGCATTGAGATCGGCTTCTTGCAATAAGATGATGTCCGCTTTAGCCCCGGCGAGGAACTCAATCACGCCACGGAGCTTCAAGCCACGGTCAATATTCCAATCAACAACGCGTATTGAATCGGGCGTGCCGATCAACCAGCGCGGGACTGCAAAGTTGCCGCTCTCAATGTCCTGCACTTCGTTCATACGCGTTTACGAGCTTGTCCGGAGCATCAGCGTGCATCTCCCCCACGATAGTCCTAAATCATTCACAATCGTGCACGCCGCTCGCCATTTGTTCATGCCCGCCCCGGTTTTTGACTGCTCTGGCGCGAATCGATTGCCGTGCGAGTGTTTCCTCTCCGTTTTAGCATTTTGAAGAGCAATCCTCGCCAACAATCAACGGATTTTGACGGGCAAGGCGAGTGTCAACAATTCGCACATTTGTCGAAGCCTTGACGCGACATTGAGCCACTTCCCTCGGTTGATTTCCGCCCAGTCGTCTGAACGCCGCTCAAACGATTGATAAGAATCGAGATCCACAATGGACTAAGTCGTCGTTGCTTTGGAAGTGGCCATGCTTCGTTGAGGCGGATGCGGAAATGGATGCATTGGAGCCGCATGCGGACTTCAGCAAGATGTGCTGCTGGCTTTCGTATGCCATCTCCCAACGCAGTCACGCCCAAACTTATCCAATGATGGGAGCAATTTTGGCACGTTTCAATCAGCCGCCCCGGAAGGCAGAAGAAATCGGCTCTCTACGGCGAGGAGGACGCTCTACTGCAGGGAAGATTTTCTTCTCGCTGCTCTTCCTGGTGTTCGCGGTGTCCTTATTGACGAGCTTGGCTCAGGGCAAGCAACCCAACGCTACGACGGCAAAAGTCGCCGGAACAGTTTTCGTTCAAGACTCCGCGGGGAACCGATCCGTGGTGGCTGGTGCAAAGGTCAGGCTCGACGGGCCGGCTACTTTCGAAACGGAAACGGACGAAAACGGCAACTATCTCATAGCGTCGGTACCTCTGGGAACCTACACGTTCGAAGCTGTTTCGCCCGGTCTGGAGATTCGGCAGATGCTAAGGGTTGAAGCCGGCGAAGTTCACGTTTCACTCGAACTAAAACCCTCTGAAGTCACCGCGTCAGTGGAGGTAAAAGCTGACCAGGCTGATACCAAGGAGCCTGCTCGCGCGGAAACGATTTCCGAGAAAATACTGCGCGAGGCACCCAATGTCAACGAGCGCTTTGAAAGCTCACTGCCGCTCATTCCTGGAGTTGTTCGCGGTCCTGATGGACACGTCAATCTCAAAGGCACACGCAATACCCAGAGTGGTGCGCTGGTGAACAGCGCGAACGTGACTGACCCGGTGACAGGCAGTCCGGCCATCAATCTTCCGATTGATGTGGTGTCCTCAGTCCAGGTTATTTCGAATCCCTATGATCCCCAATATGGCAAGTTCACGGGAGCGGTTTCCACGGTCTCTACGAAAACCAGCGATTATGAGAAGCTTCATTTCTCATTCCAGAATTTCCTACCCCGATTGCGGGATCGCGACGGTATCATCTCGGGCATCGGCGCAGCCACACCGCGCATGACGTTCACTGGCCCGGTCGCCAAGGACCGCATCGCAGTTACGCAGTCATTTGAATACCGCTTTGTGCGCACTCCGGTGAACAGCCTTCCACCCCTGGCGCGCGATACGAAACTAGAGAGTTTCGACTCCTACACGCAATTCGACTTCGTCCTCAATCCAAAGCAGACAGCTTCGGTTTCGGTTGCAGTGTATCCGCAAAAGCTGGACTACCTCGGGCTTAGCACCTTTACGCCTCAGCCGTCGACGCCCGATTTTCATCAGCGCGGGGAGCAAATCAACGCGCAGCATCATTACGCCATCGGCCAGGCAGGCCTGCTGAATTCGCAGTTCAGCTACAAGCGCTTTGACGCCGACGTCACCGCGCAGAGCAACGATCCGTACCGTCTGCTCCTGGAAACCACCGAAGGCGGTTTCTTCAATCGGCAGGCGCGTCGAACTTCCCGCACCAGCTTGCAGGAAACTTATCAGTTAGCGCCCTGGCAGTTCGCCGGTTCGCACCAATTCACGGTGGGCCTGAGCTACGAACACTCCGCATACCAAGGCCGCCAGAGGTTTCTGCCGGTAGAGATTGACGGTGCGTTGAACGAACCTGTGGAACGTATCTCTTTCACTTCCCCAACCTCATTCCGAATTAATCAAAACGAGACCGCCTGGTTCGCCGGCGATCAGTGGTCAATCCTTCCACGTTTGACGTTGAGCTTCGGCTTGCGCTTCGACAGCGACACGATCACAAGTTCGACCCACGCTGCGCCTCGCGCCGGATTTCTCCTGTCACTCACCGGGGATGGAAAAACATTGCTGAAGGGCGGCGTTGGCCGGTTTTATGACCGCGTCCCGCTCACGGCTCCCACGTTCACCGATCTTCCGGATCGCACTGTCACTGTGCTCGACCAGAACGGCGTAGCGCTTAGTTCTGTGTCTTATCAGAACAAAATAATTGACGAGCTTCGAAGCCCGCGCAGCACGTCGTGGAATCTAGAACTCGATCGCCAGATTCTCGCGGGCTTGTTGCTGCGAATCGCCTATGAACAACGCAACACCACCGACGACTTTGTCGTTTCGCCGGTCTCGTCCGGGACAACAGGAGCCCTTGAACTCTCAAACGGTGGCAGCGATTCCTATCGAGAGTTCCAAGTGACGGCCCGCTACCAGCTAGCTCGCCATTTGCTGAACGCTTCGTATGTCCACTCCCGTGCTTTTGGCGACCTTAACGATCTCAATCAGTTCTTCGGGAATCTCACGCAACCGGTCATCCAGCCGGATGGGCGGGGGAGACTGCCGTTTGAAGCACCCAACCGTTTCCTATTCTGGGGCACATTCTCCGGCCCGTTGCACCTGACACTCGTTCCCGTTTACGACTTGCACACCGGATTCCCCTACTCCTTCGAGAACGAACTCCGCGAATATGTTGGACCGCGAAACGCACGTCGCTTCCCACGTTTCTCTTCGTTTGACCTGCAGGTTACACGACCGATAACACTGCACTTTGGCGAGAAGCGCATACACGCGCGCGCGGGAGGCGGGGTCTTCAATCTTTTCAACCACTTCGATCCACGGGACGTACAGAACAACCTGACCAGCGCCAGGTTCGGGGAGTTCTTCAACTCATCTTGGCGTGAATACCGCGGAAAATTTGTTTTGGAGTTTTAACGATGAGAAATCACCTCTTGCTTGGTGCTTTGTTTCTGCTTCCGGCGTCTGTCGTTGCGGCCGACGAATCCCCGTCTCTCCCGACTGCTGAGGAAATCGTCGTACGGATGGGTTCTCGGGACCTGCAGCGCCAGGTCTCCATTGAGGGATACGCAGGAATGCGGCGGTACGTCCTCGATAATCAGCATCTTCACAAACGCGCGGAGATGCTCGTGCAAGTGCAAGGTGACCCGGACGGTACAAAGCATTTCGAGGTCGTGTCGGAAGAAGGCTGGAAAGCAGCGCACAAGCACGTTTTGCGAAAGATGCTGGAATCGGAATCGGAGACGTCGCATCCCGAAGTTCGCGCCAAAACTAGAATCAATCCTGAAAACTACGACTTCACAATTGTTGGAACGGAAGTAATTGACGGCCGCACAGCTTATGTTTTAGAAGTCAGCCCCAAACGCAAAGAGAAATACCTATTTCGCGGCCGCATCTGGGTGGACGCGGAGGATTACGCGCTGGCGCGCGCAGAGGGCCAGCCTGCAAAGAATCCTTCTTTCTGGACGAAGAGCACGCACTTCGTTCAGATCTACCAGAAGAAGGGTCCTCTCTGGTTTCCCCGCTCAACGCAAAGCGTCACGGAAGCTCACATTTTTGGCACCACGGACGTGAACATCGAATATTTCGATTATGCGCCCAAGACAACGCACGCTTCCGACAACTCCATCATGTCCGCCAAGGAGATGCCCAACCGATGAAACACACAAAGACCTTTCTTGCAGCCACTGTGCCTCTCCACGAAAAACAGTCAATCATGGAGGTAGCCTATGACAACCGTTAAGGAGTGCTTGATTCTCGCTGCGGGCAACGGGAGCCGGATTGCGTCGGTGTCCGGTGGCGTCCCCAAGCCTCTTGTGCCCCTGCGCGGCATACCACTTCTCGAGCATGTCATCACGTCGTGTCAGGAAGCCGGAATCACGAGATTTGTGATCGTTGTCGGGTACCGCGCCGACCAGATCCGTCGCTGGTTTGCCGAGCGGCCATTTGGCGGCATTTATGTCACTTTGATAGAAAACCAGGAATACCACAAAGCCAACGGCGTCTCTGCCCTGGCCGCTAAGAATGAACTTCACAATCCATTCTTACTTCTCATGTCTGACCACATTTTCGAGCCAAAAACAGCCAAGGGCCTAGCGCAGCAACCACTGGCAGATGACGAGGTAATTCTTGCAGTCGACCACAATGTGGATCGCGTTTTTGACCTCGACGACGCAACAAAGGTCAAATGCGAAGCAGGTCACATCGTTGATATCGGCAAGGATCTTGCCCATTACGACGCCCTCGACACAGGGATGTTTCTGTGCAGCCCGGCACTCTTCCACAGGCTCGAATCAGCAAAAAGAGACGGGAACTGTTCGTTGTCGGATGGTATGCGCCAACTTGCGCGTGAGCAGAAACTGAGAGCCTTTGATATCGGCGACGCACACTGGCAGGACGTCGACAGCCCCGAAGCATTGGCTCACGCCGAAAGCATCTTTGATGTGGACTTCTCTGAAAACACGTTCGCGGAGAGTTTGGTCGATGCTTAGAATCCCATCAAAAGCGCAACTCCCGCTTCGTCTCATCGCAATCGCCATGAGCGCAAGCTTCTTTGTTTACCTTATCTGGCGAGCTGGTCCCAGCAAACTGTGGCAAAGCCTTTCCGAACTCGGTTTGGGAATCATATTGGTGATTGCCCTGGCTGGAGTCTCACACCTCGCGAGAACTTGGGGCTGGCGGCTTACACTCGGTGACGACCAGCATAAGATCTCCTTTTCGCGTTTGGTGGGTCTTAGACTGGGAGCGGAAGCCGCCGGACAACTCGGGATCCTAGGCCAGACCTTTGGAGATTCCGTTCGAGTCTCGCGTTTGAGTGCAGAAATACCCGTTGCCAGTGGCCTCGCTTCGGTGACTCTCGATCGTGGCCTCTATGTCGTGACGGCGACCGTAACCACGATCGCGGGGATTCTGGCTGCCCTGCCCCTCGTGGGGCTTTCCCGGGCTCTGCGCCTGTATGCGAGTCTGTTCGCTTTTGCACTGATCGCCTTTCTGATGCTGACGTTGTTCGCGGTTCGAAAGCGTTGGCCCGTGCTTTCGTGGAGCGCCCGCAGCATCGCTCGGATTCCCTCCCTCAAAAGTTGGATCGACAAAAGGTATCTGCTGGTGCAGTCTGTTGAGAACGCGCTGTTCGATTTCCATCACAAGACGCCCCGAGCATTTTGGGCGAGTTTTTCTCTAAATCTGGCCGCTCAGTGTCTGGCTGTATCGGAGGTGTGTTTGATCCTCTGGCTGATGGGCGTGAAGATGGGTTTCTTCAGCGCCCTGGTTATCGAAGCATTGACCAAGCTCGTGAACGTCCTGGGCAATTTCAACCCAGGGAACATTGGAACCTACGAAGGTGGAACCATGCTGATTGGCAAGATGTTTGGCCTGAGCAGCGCGACCGGATTGGCTTTGGGGCTGTCACGGCGATTGCGGTCCTTTTTCTGGGCCGCCGTTGGCGTCATTTGTTTCGTCTTGCTGACGCGCTCAAGAAAGCACCCCGGCTCCAAAATCCTCGGGAGCACAACCCAAGCGGCCGCGACATCTCCCAGAGCGCGAGCGAATTCTTCAAGCAATCGTTCACCGGAAAACCAAATCGTGTTCGCCATTTTCCTCGCCGAAGGAGAGGCCACGGACAGCCAATTCAGCGCTTCACTCTCTCGAGTCGGCACGCTACCGATCCTTCTCCGAACGATATTTGCAGCGCAAAAGGCCGGGGCAACACGCATCATGGTGGTGGCCGATCCCACCATCAGGAGAAAAGTGCAGCGTGCGCTATTCTTTACCGGGCGGCTTCCCGAATCTGTCGAGTGGATAGAGGCAGCCGCTGGCGCGTCTCTTTCCCAACGATTACTGCTCATTGCCAATAAGGCGCCCAGCGAGCGGTTGGTCCTGGCAGACGGAGACTCAACGTATCATCCATCCTTGCTTCGGAAGGCTAGCGAGTCGGGTAATGAACGCACTGCGTTGGCACTGATGAGCGGCAACAAACTTGCCGGCATTTTTGCACTGCCTGTTGAGATGATCCGCCGTTTCGCGGAGCGTTGTCCAACGCGAGCCGGAACGCTCAAGGAACTGCACGCGTCACTCAAAGAGATGCACTCAGTCGTTTCCATGCCAGTCACGGAAGACCATTGGCAGCGCGTCAATACCCCGGAAGACCGCCTGTCCGCCGAACGAAAACTCAATCGCTGGCTTGTCAAACCTACGGACGGCATCTACGCCCGGTTGAATCGCAGGATCTCCATTCCCATCAGCCGGCAGCTCATTAAATTCCCCATCACTCCGAATATGGTAAGCATATTCACATTAGGAGTTGGGATTGCTTCCGCTGGCTTCTTTGCTTATGGCGGTTACTGGAGCACTTTGCTCGGGGCGCTTCTATGCCTCTTCGCAAGCATCCTGGATGGGTCCGATGGAGAGGTCGCTCGCTTGAAACTCCAGGAATCCGATTTCGGCTGCTGGCTGGAAACAATTTGTGACTACGCGTTCTATCTCTCTCTTCTTGTCGGCATGACCATCGGACAGTGGAGAGGCTCGGGATCAAGGGCGTCCCTGGTATACGGCGGCCTGCTTCTTTTTGGAGCCTTGGCAAGCTTCCTCGCCCTTGGATGGGAGCGGCAGCGCCTTGCTTCTGGACGTCCTGATCAGCTACTGAAAATCTGGCAGGGCCACGCGGAGAGCCAGCCGTCGAATCCTTTCTTGTATTTTGGGCGGCGTCTGGAGTTCATCGTCCGGCGCTGTTTTTTCCCTTATGCTCTGCTCGTCTTTGCGCTCTTTAATCTCATGAACGTGGCGTTCGTATTGAGCGTGATTGGAGCAAATCTGGTTTGGCCCATCGCACTGTACTCCTCGCACGCTTTTGTGGGAGGCCGGAGTTCAGCGCCCGACCGAAGAACCAGCATGCGTCAATACGCGCCTGTCCAGCCTTAAAGCTCGATTATTGATGCAACAAGAGAGAACCTGGGAGGACGTGAACTACGTTGCCTCTCGCACTAAAGATCGAGGTGTTTTGCATCACTCTGGCGGACTTAACAACGCAACGGAGTGAGAGTCGGGAAGAATAACATCATTGCAATTTACAGTTGTCGTTGCAACGACTCCAGTTCGGTGCGACAGGTGTCACTGAACTGCCTCAACGGATCTTGGCCATTCACGGCCCGCGACTCAATCTGCTCGGCTGTCAGGTTGGGCTGCGGGTACGTGTTCACAATAGTTTGTATAACCTTTTCTGCTGTTTGCAAGACGGGCTCCGAAGAACTGAGCCGTATGCGGCTCAGCAGCGCAAAAACTGGTACCAGTTTTTGAAGATCACTGACGTTGTGCTGCATGGCGTCGATCAGCAAGCGCGCGCTTTCGCCAATGAAGTCGGAATACAGCGCCTCCCGTCGCGCAATCTGCTTCCCCAACAAGTCGCGCCGGTCCTGATGCCTCGCTGTGATCCACGTCCCGATGGCCGAGCCCAATGCACCGACGAGCGAACCAGCGATAGCCGCTAGGGCAGTGATTATCACCGAATTCGTAGGTGCTCCGAACGTATCTGCTCCTTGATTGCTTCGCCGAAGCCTTGCATGAGCTACCCACAACAACAAAGCAATGGGATTTCCAATAAATCGAGTCCTTGCAGGCTCATGTAAATACCTTTTTGACAAATACTTGGCGAGCACCAGACAGCGCGAGTCCGCCTCACGATGGATGAACGGATCGCTAGGCTTTGACAGTTTGGGTGCTTTGTTGACACCTGGGCGTCGTCATGTTTGCCAGGCGGTACGCGACAAGTCCTCGACGATTTTGTCAATCAAGAGACGCGAAAGCACCTCAACGATTTCTCGTTCCTCGTTTTATTGTCCCTAAGACGTTGAATCAAGGCATCTTGCAGTCTCGCTTTCTCTGTTGCTTGGCTGGATACCGGGTTGCATGGTTCAAATGCGCAGGCAATCGTCTACTGCAACTGCTGTCACCAACCGCTGGTCAACTGAAGTTCTTGGAGAGGATGCTTGATGAGCATGGGCGAAACGATGCGTAAGGCGGATTGGCCGGCGATCATCAGCCGAGTTGCAGGAGTTCTCGTTCTCCTGGTGGGGGTTCTTCTCGCTGCAGGGTTGGGTATGGCAACTCCGCTTGACAACCCCGTTCCCAGTATTTTTGATCCGCGCTCAACAAATGCGGAGTCCCTTTACCATCTTTCAAATTTCGTGCTTGCCATCACTGGCGTGATTTTTGTGGTCGTCTGCAGTGTATTGGCCTACGTGATGGTGAAATTCCGCAACCGAGCAACAGATGTTGCGCGCGAGCCAGCACAGGTATATGGAAGCACACAGATTGAGCTGGCCTGGACGGTCATTCCCATCCTCATAGTGGTGGTTCTCTTCCTGTCCACCGCACGCGTGATCCACGCCGTACAGGATGGCGCAAAACCTGCGAAGGCCGTGGCGGTGACCGCCATCGGGCATCAGTTCTGGTGGGAGTTTCGCTACCCGGAGCTCGGGATTGTCACAGCGAACGAACTGCATATTCCAGTGAGTACGCCTACTTA
>Ga0210406_10006871_pt1 | contig 11686 bp, 8 predicted proteins | sample IncBWC30MmetaG_FD_155454 | JGI IMG/M metagenome (GOLD analysis project Ga0210406, IMG submission 155454) | Forest soil microbial communities from Barre Woods Harvard Forest LTER site, Petersham, Massachusetts, United States - Inc-BW-C-30-M | ecosystem: Environmental > Terrestrial > Soil >... | reverse complement strand
TCTCCAAATAAAATTCATCACCAAGCCGGCTAATGCGATCAAAGCCAGATAGCCACACAACCTGGATTGGGTGGCATCCGCTCGGAGGGCGGCACTCCCGGTTGAGTCGGAGAGCTTCCTTTTCTCCCTGGCGAGCAAAGGCATGATGACGGCCGAAGCGATGAGGACACAAATTCCGAAGAGGCTTGGTTTAGGTGTGCTGTAGCCGAAAAGCGCGAGGACAGAAATCAGGCTGACATAGCCGGCCAGGAGAATAAGAAGCACCCCGGCGACTCGGGCCGCACGATGTTCTGCTCGCTCTACAGCAGTTCGTGCGGAGAATCGCCAGAGGACCACCGAGGCGGACAAAAGTTCAATCAAGCTATCGCCTCCAAAGGCCAGCAAGGAAGGGCTGTGCGCGAGCCACGCCGCGAGTAAAGAGCTGCCAGCTTCACACGCCATCCAGAGAATGGTGAATAGTTGGAGAAATCGGATACGTCTGCTCGCAGGGTGCAATGAGGCAGGCATGTCGGTGAACCCACCAACATCATGCCACGAGGCCGGAGCGAGGACATGCATGGAAGACGAGAATTGCCAGGATTTGGCGGGTACGGTAAAGTAGAAAGAGTTGTTGCCACAGCAGAATGGGCCTGTAGCTCAGGTGGCTAGAGCGCGCCCCTGATAAGGGCGAGGTCGGTGGTTCAAGTCCACCCAGGCCCACCATTTAAATTCAGCAGGTTACCGGGTTTTTTCCCAAAAACTTCAACCCACAATCCAGCCCACACTTTACTGCACCATCTGCGTACCCACTCCCAGCGCCGTCAGATAAAGCATTCTGAAGCAATACGGCTACCTCGGACATGGTTAGGCAACTATGGTCGTCATTTCCCTTCTCACCTGTGGCCGCGTTCGGGGCAATATTTCTTTCGTCTGAGTGGATAGATTTCACACTTTCTTTGCGGTCTCAAAAAGAGTTCCGTTCTCGTTTTCGGGCCGGACGCCATTCGTGGGCTGGTTTTCTAGCCAAGTTTTGAATTAGTGGTCTTTCCGAAATAGAAGCCTCGGCGCTTCGCTGACGTCATACGATTCGGACGAATCGAACTGACCAGACGGCAACCATAATCGCAATATCTTGCCAACGCAAAGGCGTACGAACACCGTATTTGTCGAGAGGCATTCACCAATATTCCACATAGAAATTGAAGCTCGCAGAGTACCCTAGCGCAGGTATCGTCAGAAGAAAACGGAAAGTCCTTCCACACTCCTCGTGAAGTGTAGAGAACGCTGTCGTCAGGCAACCGATTCAGTGACGTTGGCGCGGCCCGTTGACGCCGCCAGGCCCGGTGAAACACAGAAATCCCAAAATCGCCAGCGTCGCGGCGAGCAGAAGCGTCAACATGAGAACCTCCCCTCATCCCCGCCTTAGCCGTATGCATTGCGGGTGGCCCGATTTTGCGAGATACATCTCGCATTGCCAATCGCTCGTGAAGTGTCCCTTTTTAACGTCCAAGCCGATTCGACAAACTGCTCTAATCTTTTTCGCAATCTCTTTCGCCCGTGGAATATTCGAGCCTTCACCGCGGCAACGGAAATTCCCATGATTCGGGCGGTTTCCTCCGTCGATCGCTCATCTAGCTCGCGCAACTCTATTGCCCTCCGAGTTTTGTGCGGCAACCCACGCAAGGCAGAAGACAGCATTCGCTTCCACTCTTGTTGTGAGCAGCTGGTTTCGGGATCTGGATCCGGATCTGGGATCTCCAGCGGAGTTACGGTTTCTGCATTCTCGTTTAGGTCGTCGATCGACACTTCGCGCCCGCCACCACTTTTCCGCCGCAGCATTTGCGCTTCGTTGATTGCGACCCGCGTTAACCATGTTGAAAAGGAGGATCGCCCTTCAAATTGGTGCAGGTGGAAGAAGGCCTTTTGAAAGCTCTGCTGCATGATGTCTTCGGCGTCCTGTCGAACGCGCGTGTAGCGCAGCGCGACGGCGACAATCCTTCGCTGGTGGCGCGCGACTAGGGCTTCGAACGCCTCGGCTTCTCCGTTTTTGGCGGCTGCAATCAGAGCAGGCTCATCCGCTGCTGCGAGAATGTGGGCCGGAGGGACTGCTGGTGCTCGTTTGTCGAACTTTCTTACGAGTGCAGGCACAGTGTCCCTCCGGGTCCGTCGGTGAAATCAGATTCGTTAGTGCTCGATAGATTGTTTGGATTTAAGTGCGTTCTGAATTCTTCTTTCGCACTACTCTTGCCGAGTTCCGGGTTCGCCAGCGTGGATGGCGAGCAGGCGATGACACCTGCCACGAAGGCTGCAAACAAACCTAGAAACCAAACGAAGGGACCATGTCTTGTGCCGGTTTTTAGTTGTTCGAGCACGTGCTTGGTATAGATACCCGTACCGGTGAAGTGCGTACCCTCCTTTGACATGGTCCGCAAGAACCGGAGCCCCCTGTTGTCGATGAACGTGACCCCACTAAGATCAACAGTGCATGTTCGTCCGTTCTGCGCGTGGTGCCTGTTTTTCCAGCATGTCCTCAGTTCGTCGACCCACGGTTGCACCAAACGACCTTCGAGAGTCCACCTTTGCTCCGTGGCCGTCTCAGCGATCGTGATTCGCAACATTCGGGTGGCTCGCTTCCTTCGCCCAATGGCGATGTCTCTTCGTCCACTGGCCGGTTTGCCCAATCAATTTCAAGCGCTTTCCCAACACTGAACCTTCACGAACGCGGTGTAGTTCGCGACCGCTTGTGCAGATGGACTTCCGCCCCGCCTCGTTCAAAGTGCACATCGTCCATATACGCTTTCATCAGCAGTATTCCGCGGCCATGCTCGGAAAGGGGGTCCGACACCAGTCCGTAACCCGCTGCCTTTTCGAAGTCGAACCCTTTACCCTGATCCGTCACGACGATGGATATCTCCTTGCCAGGCCAGCATCGGCATCGGATGTGTACTTTTGCTCTTGGATGTTCGTGGTTGCCGTGCACGACGGCATTGGCCAGAGCTTCTCGGAGCGCCATCTCGACATTGAACTCCTCGCCCGGAGCACATTGCGATCCTTCAATCAGCAGCATCAGGCGTTCCACCAGCGGTGAGATAGCTTGAACATTGCTTGGCATCCAGGAGTCAATTTCCAGGACGGAAGAAGAAGGGGAGTTTTCTCGTGAGAACCGCGCTTGAGAATCCGCTGCTCCGTTCAGGCTTGGCATCTCTCGCATGACGAATCCCTCATGCTCAGGGGAAATGCATAACGGGGGCCAGAGCGCGGAAGGATCCGAAAGTCGCGGAACCCACTGATTTGTACCGGGATGGCGAGCCGCGCAAAGGCTCTTTAGATCGCCCTGCCAACATGGCACTGCCGTATTTGCGGTAGCGTGCCAGTTTTGCGGCACACGAGACAAGCGCGGGAAAAGTGGTCGGTTTTGAATTTAGCAGGGTGAAACTGCGCTGCAACCCGGTCAGGCCGGGCGGCGGGCGATTCCAAGTTTGCGTATTCTCTGCTGCAGGGTGGACCGCTTCATTCCAAGATGCATTGCGGCGCCTTTCGGGCCCGCTACAACCCAGTTGCTCTGCTCCAACGCCTTGAGGATTTGCTGACGTTCTGATTGCTCCAGAGCCCCTTGAAGCGTCCCGTTTGTCGGTGATTTCGGAGTTGTGGCCCTTGCTTTCTCACGGCCAGCGTTAGGAAAGTTCAGGTCAGCCAAATCAACGCTTAGAGCGGGACTTGTGGAAACAATGACGGCGCGCTCGATCACATTCTGGAGTTCTCGAATGTTCCCCGGCCAATGATATCGGCACAGGGCATCCATCGTCGCGGATGGAATCGTTTCAATCACCTTGTTCATCCGCCTGGAGAACTGCTGCGCGAAGTGCTTCACCAGAAGCGGAATGTCCCCCTCGCGCTCCCGCAAGGGGGGCACGTCGACGGGAAAGACGTTGAGACGAAAAAACAGATCGGATCTGAATTTCTGTTCGCTCACCATCCCCTCCAAATCGCGGTTCGTCGCGGCAATCAAACGTGCGTCTGTCCGGAGCGTCCTCGAGCTTCCCAGCCGCTCGAATTCCCGTTCTTGCAGGACGCGGAGCAGCTTCGTCTGCAGTTCGAGGGGAACTTCTCCTATTTCGTCCAGAAAAATGGTGCCGCCATTGGCCACTTCAAAGCGCCCGATCCGCTGCGCGATCGCTCCCGTGAACGCGCCTTTCTCGTGTCCAAACAGCTCGCTTTCTAACAAGCCCGTCGGAATGGCCGCGCAGTTGAGCTTCACGAAGGGCTTTGAGCGCCGAGGGCTCAAATCATGGATGGCTCGCGCGATCAGTTCCTTGCCGGTGCCCGTCTCTCCATAAATCAGCACCGTCGAATCTGTCGGCGCTACGGTTTCCACTCGCTTGAGGACTTTCCGCAAGGAGGCGCTGTTTCCTACCATCTGGGCAAAATTCATTTCGCTACGGATTTCATCTTCGAGATACAGCTTTTCCTGCGCCAGCTTGTCTTTCAGCTCTCGAATTTCTCCAAAGGCAAGTGCATTCTCCACGGCAATGGAAACCTGATTCGCGATTTGGGTCAGAAACTCGATATCACCAGCGAACGCATTGTCCTGGAACTTAACCACACCGAATGTGCCCAGCACCCGGCCCCGGCTAACAAGAGGAAGGACGCACACGGTTCCCACGTCGGCCTGCGCGGTATCCTTCATACCCAATCGCCTCGCCTCCTGGACGCTGCCGCACCAGAGTTTGCCGGTGCGAAAGACCTCTCCCGAGATATCTTCGTCGATGGAGACAAGGCTCTCCTCTTGGACAGATTCGACGCTGAAGGGAAAATCCATTGCGTAGATTCGCAGGTGCCTGTTGTCCTTATCGGGAAGAGTAATGCCGGCGCCATCACAGCTCATAACCCTGCGCGTGCCCGCCACTACGGCCCGGAGAAGATCCCGGAAGTCGAGATTGGAAACCACGTGATTGGTCAATTCAAGGAGAAGTCCAACACGCTCGCTCTTCTTCCGTAACTGCCGTTGTGAGGTCTGCGCCGCATCAAAATGCAGCGCATTGTCGAATGCGAGAGCGATCTGCTCAGCCACCACCGAAAGAAAGTGAACTTCTTCGGCGGTATAGATATCCGGAGCTTTACTTGCAAAGGTGAGCGCTCCTACTTTGCTGTGAGCTGTGGTTAAAGGGAGAGTGCACACACTGCGGATTCCATATTTCTTTAAGATTTCTCGGAACTTGCAAGCCTCAGCATCTTGGGCTGTAAGCGAAGTGACCATAGGTTCTTGGTTCTGGTAGACCCACCAGGCATCAGATTCCTCCATTTTCAGTTCCGGGTCTGCAGGGATGGCGGCCTCTGTCACGGCGTCGACGAAATGCCGGTGAAACGTATTCGATTTCTCGTCATGAATAGACACACCGACATTGTCAAATTGGACGACCCTGTGCAGTTCCCTCACTAGCGCCCGAAACAGATCCTTGGGATCTCGATACGTCCCGATAGCATTCGATACACGGATGAGGGTCTCGTACCGCGTCTCACGCAACGGAATTGCAAGGATTTCCGAATCGTTGCTCATTGTCTGCGCAGCACCTCAGTAAGTCTGGATTCTTCTCCATGTGATGCCCGGCCTGAAACAATTGGTGCCACAAAACGGGCACGGTACCGCAATCGCGGCAGTGCCACCCGGGCAGCTTGACTAAGCAGGTCACCTTTCCGCACGTCATCTCACGACAAATCAACAAGTTCGGCCCTTTTAGGAACACATGACTCTTTGGCATTAGCGCTGCATTATTCCTTTCGTGTGACACGTCCAGCCGTTTGAAAAACCCGAAAAATCCTTGCTGATGAGGGATCGATTCGAAAATATGCCATGAATAGTCTTCTTAGACACAGTTTCATTGTAGGCGGAGTGGTTGGTTTGACCGTTATCGCCCTGATCGTTGGAGCCTTGCGCCCAAAACATGCCTCAGGCGCCGGAGCGGCAGCCCCTCCGGTAGTCATGGTGGCACAGGTCGAGCAGAAGGACGTTGACGTTTACAGCGAATGGATCGGTACGTTGGCGGGAGAGGTGAATGCCAACGTTCAGGCGCAGGTCACAGGGTATTTGCTCAGACGCGATTACCAGGAAGGGTCATCCGTAAGAAAGGGTCAGATGCTCTTTGAAATCGATCCACGGCCCTGTCAGGCGGCGCTCGACCAAGCCGAAGGACAGTTAGCGCAGGCCACCGCGCAGCTTGCTAACGCCGAAGCCGTTCTAGTCCGCAACCAGCTCGATGTGGAGCGGTACACTCCCTTGGCGAAGGAGCAGGCAGCGAGTCAGCAGGACCTCGACAATGCCAACCAAAATTACTTGGCAGCGAAAGCTACCGTGGCGACTGACAAGGCGCAAATAAAGACCGCCGAAGCCGCCGTTGAAACGGCAAAGCTGAACCTTGGCTTCACGAGAATCATTTCGCCCGTCGACGGCATCGCCGATATTGCAAGGGCGCAGGTCGGGGATTTAGTCGGCTCGAATAGCGGAACGCTTACGACCGTTTCGACGCTCGACCCCATCAGGGACTACTTCACCGTCAGCGAACAGGATTATCTCCAATTGAAGAAGCAGTTTTCAGGCCCGGACAAACAGCGTTGGAAACTGCACCTCATTCTCGCCGACGGGTCAATCTATCCTCGCGAGGGCGTCTTCTATTTCGCTGGCCGCGCCGTCGATCAAAACACCGGCGCGATCCAACTGGCGGCTCTCTTTCCGAATCCCGATAATGTTCTTCGTCCCGGACAGTATGGCAAAGTCCGCGCCGTTGTCCGAACACAGAAGGGCGCCTTACTCATCCCCCAGGCTGCTGTCAGCGATCTACAAGGAAGCTATCAAGTTGATGTTGTCGGGGGTGACGACAAGATTTCCGTCCGGTCGGTCAAAGTTGGAGATCGCATTGGCACCATGTGGATTATCCAAGACGGATTGAAGCCCGGCGAACGTGTGGTCGCGCAAGGCCAGCAGACTCTTCGGCCGGGCACAATCGTGCAGACCAAACCGTTTGTGACTCAATGAAAGCCAATAGAGGTGAAGGAACAGAAGCACCGTGATTGTTACGCGCGAGGACCGGCATAGCCCGGACTCCCCCACTTCCTCCATTCCTCGAAGAAGCGTGAGCAGAGCTTTCAGAGTGTGATCGAAAGGAACCAATATCCATGTCCAATTTTTTCATAAGGCGTCCCATCGTGGCGATGGTGATCGCCATCCTGATGGTGATTGTAGGCGTGGTGACCATCGCAAGCCTGCCCGTGGCGCAGTTTCCGAACATCGTCCCCCCGGAAATTCAGCTGCAGGCCTCTTACGTCGGCGCAGACGCACAGGCTCTGGAGCAATCCGTTGCCACGCCCATCGAACAGCAAATCAACGGCGTGGACAACATGAACTACATGTACTCCCTGAACGCCACGGGCAACTCGCAAACCACCATGGTGGTGGACTTCGACCTGAAGACCGACCCGAACACCGATCTCATCCTCACGCAGTCTCGCGAGCAACTGGCTGCCGGTCAACTTCCGCCGGACGTCAACACTTATGGGGTTACCATCCGAAAGTCCGTGACCGCTCCGCTCATGCTGGTCGGCATATTTTCCCCGAAGGGCACATACGACACGACATTCCTTGGCAACTACGCCTATATCAATCTCAACGACCCCATCGCCCGCTTGTATGGTGTGGGCCAGACGCAGGTCTTCGGCGCGGGGCAGTATGCAATGAGGCTGTGGGTACAGCCTGACAAACTGGCGAAGCTGGGCATTACGGTCACGGACATCGTCAATGCAGTGCAGCAGCAGAACACCGTCAACCCTGCTGGTCAGGTAGGTGGCGAACCAGCTCCTGCGAACCAGCAATTCACCTATTCCGTGCTTGCGCAAGGACGCCTGACGTCCCCGCAGCAATTCGAAGACGTTATTGTGCGCGAGGCGCCAGATGGCGGGATCGTTCGCTTGAAAGACGTCGCCCGCGTCGAGTTGGGCGCGCAAGACTACAGTATTGTCAGCCGCTTGAATGGCAAGCCCGCCATCGTCATCCCGGTCTACCAGTTGCCCGGCACGAACGCCGTGCAGACAGCCGCGGGTGTCCGCAAGCTGATGGCGGAGATGAAGCAAAGCTTCCCGGAAGATATGGATTACGCCATCTCGCTGGACCAGACCGCCGCTGTTACAGAAGGCATGAAAGAAATTGTTCAGACCCTGCTGATCGCGATTGTGCTGGTAATTCTTGTCGTGTACCTCTTCCTGCAAGACTGGCGCGCTACGCTGATCCCGCTGCTTGCCGTGCCCGTCTCACTGGTTGGGACGTTTGTTTTCTTCCCGCTCTTTGGCTTCTCCATCAATACACTTTCGATGTTCGGATTGGTGCTGGCCGTCGGCCTGGTGGTGGACGATGCCATTGTCGTCGTAGAGGGCGTTCAGCGTCACATTGAAGAAGGCCTTGCTCCCAAGGACGCCGCCCGAAAAGCCATGGCGGAGCTTTCGGGGCCGGTCATCGGTATCGCCATGGTGCTGTCTGCCGTATTCGTACCCACCGCTTTTATTCCCGGCATCACCGGGAGGCTCTACCAGCAATTCGCCGTGACCATCGCCATTTCGGTTTTGCTCTCCGCGTTCAACGCGCTGACTCTCAGCCCGGCGCTCGCGGCTCTGCTGCTGCGGCCTAAGAAACAGAGCACCGGGTTGCTCAACCGCTTTTTCGATTGGTTTAACCGAGTGTTTGGACGTGCTACGGAGGGTTATGTCCGTTTGTGTGGCGGGCTGATCCGCAAGAGCGCCGTTGCTATGGTTGCTCTGGCGGCCCTCACCGTTGCGGCCGGCTTTTTTGGCAGCCGCTTGCCTTCAAGCTTCCTGCCCGATGAAGACCAGGGCTACGTGTACATCAACATGGATCTTCCGAATGCGGCTTCGCTGGAGCGCACCAGCGAAGCCGCGAGACAGGTGGAGCAGATCCTCGCCAACACGCCAGGTGTCGAATACACTACGAGCGTTGTTGGCTTCAGCTTGCTCAGCTTTGTCCGGACTACTTACAACGGCTTTTTCTTCGTCACGCTGAAGCCCTGGAGCAGCCGCGAAACACGAGCGGAACAGTTTCAGGAAATCAAGCAGCGCTTGAACCAGCAGCTGAGCAGACTGCCGCAAGGAACAGCTTTCAGCTTCTCGCCGCCGGCAATCCCCGGCGTCGGAACCTCCGGCGGATTTCAGTTCGTGCTGGAAGACCGTGCTGGGCGCAATGTTGCGTTTCTGGCCGACAATCTTGACAAGTTCATGGCCGCGGCACGGAAGCGCCCCGAAATTGGCTATATCAGCACCACGTTTCTGCCCAGCGTTCCGCAACAGTTCCTGGAGGTCAGTCGGGAACGAGTGCTGAAGCAGGGCGTGGCCATCAGCGATGTCTACAGGACCATTCAATCCTTCATGGGTGGCCTGTTCATCAACTACTTCAACGATTTCGGCCGTACCTGGCAAGTGTACGTGGAAGCCGAAGCGCCTTACCGGGCGAATATGCAAAACCTTGGGCAGTTCTACGTGCGCAACAGCGGAGGCCAACCGGTTCCACTTTCCGCGCTGACGAAGTTTGAGTCGCGTTCCGGCCCCGAATTCACCATGCGGTACAACGAGTATCGCTCTGCGCAAATCAACGGCAGCGCCGCGCCCGGTTATAGCTCGGACCAAGCCACCGCGGCTCTGGAAGAAGTCTTCAAGCAAACCATGCCTCGGGAAATGGGCTTTGATTACATGGGCATGTCCTATCAGGAGCAGCAGGCACGCAAAGGAGTCCCAGCCTGGGCAATCTTCGGATTGTCACTGCTCTTTGTCTTTCTGATTCTGGCGGCGTTGTACGAAAGCTGGTCGCTGCCATTCAGCGTATTGCTGAGCACTCCGGTCGCGGTATTCGGCGCCTTCGCGGTGTTGTGGCTCCGTCGCGTGGTGCTTAGCGCTTTTTATCCCGCTTACATGGTTCAGATCGAGACCGACGTCTATTCGCAAATCGGGCTGGTGATGCTGATCGGCCTTGCCGCCAAGAACGCAATTCTGATCGTCGAGTTCGCCAAGGAAGAGCACGAAAAGGGCAAGTCTATCGTGGATGCGGCGCTCGAAGGCGCCAGGCTCCGTCTGCGGCCAATCCTAATGACTTCGTTCGCGTTCATTCTTGGCTGCGTTCCCTTGTGGATCGCCACCGGCGCTGGTTCTGTGGCTCGCCAAATCATGGGGACGGCCGTGATCGGCGGCATGTTGGCCGCCAGCGCGATCGGGATTTTCCTTATCCCAGTGATTTTTTATCTGGTTGAAAAATGGTCGGGTGCAGGCAAGCAGCACGCTCCGGCTGCAATGCCGGCAACACCCGCGCCCGCGCCAGGAGATTGAAATAGGCCACCAGCCGATATAGGAGCGGAACGCATAGTGAAGCGATTCATGAAGAAGTTTGGACCCTTGGTTTCCGTTATCTTGGCATCGAGTTTCAGTGGGGGATGCATGGTAGGCCCGAAGTACCATAAGCCCGCCATCCAAACTCCCGCGGCATACCGTGAGTTGCAAGAAAATCCGCAGGCACAAGCTCAGGCATCTTCCTTCGCGGACCTGCCCTGGTGGCAAGTCTTCCAGGACCCGCAACTCCAGGAGCTAATCCGCACCGCCTTGAAACAGAATTACGACATGCAGCTAGCCACGGAGCGCATCAAAGCCGAGCGTGCGCAACTTGCGATCACGCGTTCGTATCTTTTTCCGCAAGTGCAAGGCAACGGCAATTTTACGGGCGGCAAGGAACAGAATTTTCAGTCGAAATCAAATTTCTTCGCGCTTACGGCCGATGCCGCCTTCCAGCTCGACCTCTTCGGCAAGTTGCGCAGAGAGACCGAAGCGGCACGCGCCCAGCTTCTGGCTACGGAAGATGCGCAGCGCACGGTCATGCTCACACTCGTCAGCGATGTGGCCAGCGACTACTTCACGCTTCTGCAGCTTGATCTCGAACTCCAAATTACGCGCGATACCGTGAAGACCCAAAAAGATTCCGTCAAACTCACCTCGCTTAGAGTGGACCATGGCGTCGCCACAAAGCTGGATGTGCTTCAGGCGCAGCAAGTGCTCGACACCGCAAATGCGCAGATCCCGGACCTTGAGAGACTGATTGGCCAGGAGGAAGATGCCATCAGCATTCTCATTGGCGAGTACCCCCAAGGCGTGCCGCGCGGACGCCCGCTCACGGAACAGCCGCTACCTCCTGAAGTGCCGCCGGGATTGCCTTCCGCCCTGCTCGAGCGACGGCCCGATATTCACCAAGCCGAGCACATGCTCATCGCCGCGAACGCCGAAATCGGTGTTGCCAAAGCGTCGTTCTTCCCGCAAATATCGCTGACCGGCTCGGGCGGTGGCGCGTTCGGCCGCAGCAGCGTTTTCACCGGCATGATGAGCTCGCAAGCAAGCATCTGGTCCTACGGCGCTCAGGTAACCCAGCCCATTTTCACGGGCGGTGCACTTCGCGGGAATCTGCATCTGGCTCAATCGCAGCACCAGCAGGCTTTGATCGCTTATAAGCAGACAATTCAGCGCGCCTTCGGCGATGTGTCCGACGCACTGATCGGATATCAGAAATTGCACGAGGTGCGAGTTCGTCAAGAGCAAGCGGTAGCAGACCTGGAAGAGTCAGTCCGCCTCTCCATCCTGCGCTACCAGGGCGGCACGACCACCTATCTCGAAGTGC
>Ga0210406_10006870_pt1 | contig 11687 bp, 12 predicted proteins | sample IncBWC30MmetaG_FD_155454 | JGI IMG/M metagenome (GOLD analysis project Ga0210406, IMG submission 155454) | Forest soil microbial communities from Barre Woods Harvard Forest LTER site, Petersham, Massachusetts, United States - Inc-BW-C-30-M | ecosystem: Environmental > Terrestrial > Soil >... | reverse complement strand
CCGGTAGTCGAAAACGAAGCCTTCGGCAACAACGCTGCGCTCACTGGCTGCCATATGTCAAACTATTCCTACTTCAACAAGACCGTCGCCCTTTGGGACTCAGCTTCTAACACCATCAAGACCGCGTAAGCTCGATTTTTCAGTTAGTGCCCGGCAAGTCCGTTACCGGCAACATGATCCTAGCCTCCACTTCTCCGGTTAGCGCGTTAATCAGGAGTTGACCTACGAGCAGAAACAAAAGCGGCTAGATGGCGCGGTCGTGAGAAAATAGGCATGAAGTACGAGGATGTAAAATGCAAAAGATTTCTGAAATCGTTTGCTGGGCTGCGGTCGGCATCCTCGCGCTTCTTGCAATTTTCGAGCTACTACGTGGTCTTGGTGCAATCGTTGGCCTGGTGTTGCTATTTGCTCAGTCGCCGCTACCGTGGTGGATTCTCACACCTGCCGCAATAGCGTTGATGGCGGGATTTCTCTACCTGTTCAGAGCGAGGCGAGCAGGGGTCATCAAGCCAAACCAAAAATATGTGAATCGCTGACTTCTGGAACGACCCACCGGGCATCTTTGTACTAAAACCCACTTGTCCGGTTAGCGCGTTTACCAGGAGCTGGATGCCGATTTAGAAAGGCTACGACTAAGTGCCTCGTTTCGCCCACCGAGAACAGAAGATCGTCCTCTATTTCACCCTCCTCACCGCGCCTACCAGGCCAGGATAGGGGTTGATGGCCTTCCCCTTCGACCACGCCTTTTCCGGCCCCAACTTAAAGATTGCAAAATGCAAATGCGGTGTGCGCGCATCAGCATTTCCCGTCGATCCCACGAAACCGATAACATCCCCGCGCTTGACCTGCATTCCCTCCCGCAACCCTTCAACGTTTCGGTCCAAGTGCGCGTAGTAGTAGCAATACATTCCCATTTCATCGAACTGATATATTGTGTTGCCGCCCCGGATGCTGAAGAACAGTTTGCGGATCGTTCCGGGCACCACCGCATGTACAGGTGTCCCTCTCGGTTCCAGAATGTCGATCGCCTCATGCCGATGTCCGTTGTGAAATTCTTCGAACTCATCGTGCAGATCTACTAGGGCGAGTCCGCTGATGGGCGGAGTCATCTCGACAATGGAAGAGGTCTCGCGACCAGCAAGAACCACTTGCAAAAGCGCGGCAATACAAATGCAAAGCCACAAGCCCATTCTCCAGAAAGACCGGTGGCCCTTGTCGAACCACATGTAACTGAACATCCACATATCAGTCTGTCGAGTCGATACACTCAGCCGATTTGTTATGCCTGATACGCCCGCGTCTTGCGTGCCATGGTGCGCTAGCACTCTCCGGCGGGGACTTTTAGTTTTTCGCGCAACTGAGCAATCTTGTATGTCCCTCGGCCCTTCCGTCTCGCGAGCTTTGCTCACTCATTCCTCAAACACGACGGACGTCCCATCTTTGACCAGGTCGGCGACTCTGGTGGCGTCCCAGTTTGTCATCCGCACGCATCCGTGAGACGCAGAATGGCCGATCTCCCCAGGTTCTGGCGTGCCGTGTATTCCGTAGTGCGGTACGTTGATCCCGATCCAGACAACGCCCACGGGATTGTTCGGACCCGGTGCGATCTTCGCCTTGGCGTTTGCGGGATCGGCATCCCAGAACAAATCGGGGTTGTAGTTGTAAGTAGGATTTCGCACCACCGAAGTGACCGCCCACTTGCCGATGGGGAGCGAGTCGTGCTCGCTGCCGCTAGTCACAGGGCCGTAAAAGATGACCTGGCCTTCCCGGTCATACACCTTCAGGTCCGATGCTTTCTTCGAGACAACGACCTTGACTGCCTCGGCCTTGGCACCTACGCGTTTCCCTGCGGTGTCCGCAGCACGTGCAGGGGTCGGTGCCGGTTGTTCGGCGCCCAAAACGTTAGGGACACGGATCTGCTCTCCGGCGGTGAAATGCATGTGGGGGTTCAAGCTCTTGAGCAAGGCTGGTGCAGAATGAAATTTCGCTCCCAGTTCTTGCAGTACAGATGTGTAGTAAAGTCCTGGCAGTTTCGCCTGCTCCGTCGCGCCTTCCGGAATCTTGTCGACAAACGGTCCCGCGATGTCTTCTGCTGTGATCGTATAGGGCACGATCGGTTTAACCGCTCCGGCGTCAAGCGCCTTGAGCAGCGCCTTGCGGCTCCGCGCACCTGGAGCAAGTCCGCGCGCGGCCTCGAACGCCACCAGGGCCTCGCGGCTGTTCTTTCCGCTCTTCCCATCGATTTCGCCCGGTGAGAAGTCGGCTCGATCGAGAAGGACTTGCATTTCCAGTTCTGTGAGTCCAACTGACTGAGCTGATACAGCTGAGCGTTGGGCTGCCATCGAGGTGGATGTGCCAAGAAAAATCGCCGTGCCTGCGACGAAACACCACAAAGTCTTAGGTATGAATGTCATTGCGCCCCAATCCCCTGCGCCTTGACGCTCCAGGATTCCGAATTGCTTTCGGCGTTTTCGTCCGCGATCCGCGAGCCAGTCTCGTAGCACTCGCCTATCGCGGCACGGTCATGTGCCACCCACCTCATAGTTCGCACGAATTGGTAATCGAAGTTGCCCTTAAAGCGCCCCGGCACCCCGACCGGGGTATGCAACAATTCTGCAACACTGGCAGTCGTTGATTGGGGAGCAGAACCCGGATTCGCCGTCATTTCACACCTCTCTCATTAGGATCAATCTATCAGCAACATCCTAGCTAGCTTCGTCGAGGCTGTCTGTCCAGTGTGAAACACATTTAGGAATTGACACAGCGATGAGCGCTATCTAAACCGCAAATGACTCAAGCTCCCTAAGTCCCGTTTCGTCGGCTTACCGGACAAGTTCGTTCCAGTACCCACATGTCCGGTTACGGCGTTAATCAGGACCTGTCCAATTTTGGACAGACACAACCTCCGCGGGAAAAATAGATTGGAAATACGCCCAGTGATACTTCAACTCTCCTCCCCTCTAGCGGCGCGTTTAACACAATAAGCCCATGGAGATGTTCGGCATGCGAAAGGTATGCCGGCGTCTTGGGAAAATTTGTCGCGCAAGTAACTGACCATCCGGCGCGGAAGGAAGGCTTCGCTTTTACCGAAGCCTCCTCCTCCCCATCTTTAGAAATTCAGCTTTAGGGCAACTTGTGAGACGCGGCCTGGTTGCGACTTCAGGATTTGTCCGAACGTTGCGTCGTCGCGGTTGCCATCGACTGCGGCGGCGCCATCGAACTGGGCATGGTTGAAAGTGTTGAAGGTTTCGAAACGGAATTCGAGGGAGCTTGCTTCCGTGAGTCGAGTAACTTTGTGCAGTGCCATATCGTAGTTGTTGATTCCCGGACCGTAGAAGAAACGCCGCGAGGAAGTGCCAAAGGTGCCCAGAGGGTTCGGACTGAACAATGAGGTGTTGAAGGCCAGTGGGTTGTTGCGTGGATCGTGATTGACATTCAATGAACCTAAGCTGGGATTGTAGTTCGGCAGATCGATGCTCACGCTGTTGACCCCGTTGTTCTGAACCTGAACCAGGGCGTTGTCTCCAAAGCTCTGAAAGGTGACTGGCAATCCCGTCGAGAAGCGCGACACTCCGGAAATGGCCCAGCCCTGGGTCAGACGATTGGATTTGCGGAACAACTTGTCAAACGGTAGTTCGTAGTTGTAGCTGACGACGAAGTTGTGCTTGAGGTCGAAGGCGGAAATCGCGTATTCCTTGCGGAAATTAAACGGATTGACCTGCTCTTGAATGCTGGAGGCCCAGTCCATTGACTTGCCGTAGGTGTAGCTGGCCAACAACGTGAGCGGGCCTGCTGTTCGCTTAAGCGATGTTTGGAGGCTGTTGTAGTTGGAGTTTCCCATGTTCTGGTAAACCGCATCCGTACCGATGGTGTTCGGGTACGGGGACCGCGTGCCGTTGACAACGGTCCCGTCGGCCCGCGTATACACAAGGTTCTCGCCGAAGGGGCCGCAAAGAGGACTACCCGGTGCGACGTCTTGCGGTTGGCTCAGGCTGAGGCACAGCGCCGGATTTCCAGGGCTCACGCTGTGAACTGCCAGCAGATGGCGGCTGAGGGAACCGGTGTAACCGACGCTGAACAGCATGTTCGATCCAAGATGCCGCTCGATGGTCAAGTTCGCCGACATTGTGTACGGGGTCTTGTTGCCGCGAAACACGCTTCCGGCGCCGCTGATGGGCGTATAACGCGACCAATTAATGTTGGTATCGGGATTCGTCGCCGACACGGCATATGGCGGAACGTTTACTGGGAATTGCTGGACAAAGTTCGTTCCGGTCAGCGCGCCAACAAATGGCGTTGCCATCACTGGGGCTTCCGGACTTGTGTAGGTCAGCCCATAGGGCGGGTTGCCCGTCGGATAGGCGATCGTGAGACCTTCGACGGCGGTGAAGAAACGCCCCGCGCCCGCGCGGATGCTGGTCTTGCCCGGTCCACCCGTCAATTTCTCGAGGAATCCATCGGAGAAATTCGGCGAGTAGGCAACTCCCAGTCGAGGTGAGAAATTATCCAGAGGCGAAAGCCCAATGGCCGGTCGAACATGGCCGCCACCTGGCAGTGGATCCCCTGGCACCAGATAGCCGAGAGGAGCACCCGGGAAAGTCTTCGATTGAACGCCTTGCACGAAGGTCGTGATTTGATTGTGCTCCTCCGCCCACGGGGTGATGTAGTCCCAGCGAAGACCGTAGTTGATGGTGACATTGGGCCTGATCCGCCAGCTATCTTGCGCGAACGCGCCGCCGTCGGCAGCGCTCTCATAAAAAGCTGGGGAAGATTGCTGGGAGTAGAAGTCGGGAAGTCCCAGCAGGAAATCGGCGAAACCATTACCGGTCGACTGGCTGCCGCTGCCAAAAAATGAAAATGTTCCGTTGGCAACCAAATCAGGATTCTGCTTGATTTTGTACCAGGTGTACTGAAAGCCGGTTTTGATCGTGTGCTTGCCGATGGCCATGGAAACCGTGTCGCTCGCCTGAAGGGTATTATTCACTTGTTGCACAAAGAAGGGCTCAGTCCCAGTTGTAAACGAATTGAAGTACAGCGTTTCCACGCCGGCGAATTTCGGCGCTCCTTGAATGATGCCCTCGCCGCCGGAGGTAATGCCCTGGTCGGCAAGCGTTGTGCCCACTCCCCCCTTGGGGACGCCGAGATTGTTGTTCAACCGGGTACCGCTAAATCGCGCTTCGTTGACCAGCGTCGATCCAAACGTTTTGGTGCTGCTGACGACGAAGAGCTGGTCTATGCCGCTGGAAACGCCGTCAAAGGAGCCGCCGTTCGGATTGGGCACTGTCGCCCCGCCGAACCCGGATAGGTACGGATTGTCCAAATTGTATTTGTCATAAAAATAGTAGAAGGAAAAATCTCCCGATTTGGCCGTGTTCCAATCGATTCGCCCAGCCGCCTTTTCATCGTGAATCGTCAGCGCTTGGCTAGATGATTCGAAAGTATTCGATCCGATGTTCGGAGACGGAATGTATTGAAGCAGTTTCGTCGCTGGAAGCGCGAATGCGGATTGCGGAATGATCGCCTCCGGAAAGACGCATGTGTTCTGGGTGCAGCCGGGCGTGTAGAAGGGTTCCTTTATATGAACGGGATATCCGAGCGCCTTGCTCAGCGTCTGTGCCAGGAAGTCACCATTGACCGTGCCCGGTAGAGGATTCGGATTGCTTGCCGTGATCAGGTCGGAGAAGTTTCCAGCGCGATTGGCTAAGGAAGGCACGCCCACCTGCCCGGTGTCTTGGCCCTGCTTGGTATGCTGTCCCTGATAATCGCCGAAGAAGAAAAGCTTATTGCGCTTGATCGGCCCGCCGAGAGTTCCCCCATACTGATTCTGTTGAAAGACCGAGCTCTGTGAAGAGAAATAGCTTTTCGCATCGAGATCCGTATTGCGCAGGAACTCAAACAGGGAGCCGTGGAAAACATTCCCGCCGGACTTGGTCACCACATTGATCAGTCCGCCGCTGTAATTGCCGTATTCCGCATCGGCATTGGTGGTCAAAATGCGAAACTCGGCAATGGAATCGAGGTTTGGAATAATTCCCGCCTGCTGGCCGATGCCTTCTTCCACGCTGGCCCCGTTCAAGGAAAAACCGTTGGCGTCCTCGCGTTGGCCGTTGATTGAGAACTGTCCCGTGTTGGCCTCGCCTGCGGCAGGGACCGTTCCGAAACCTCCCCCGGACGTGCTGTTCCCCGCGCCGCTCGTCGTGATAGGCGTTACGCCTACCTGCAAAGCAAACAGGTCCGTGTAGCTGCGTCCGTTGAGCGGAATCTCCGTGACCTTCTTGGTTCCCAGGACTTGTCCGAGCTGTGTATCCGTCGTTTCAACTTGAGCGGCATTTTCGGTGACCACGACCGACTGTTCCTGCTCTTTCAATTGCAAGGTCACATCCACCACTAAGGCGCTATCGATGTCGATGACCAAGCCGCCCCTTGTGTAATCCTTGAACCCGTCCAAGGTCACATCGATCCGGTACTGCCCGACGGGCAAAACGGGAAAAGTGAATACACCGTCCGGACCCGTTTTGATGGTTTGTTTAATTCCAGTGGCGGTATTGGTGATGACCACGGCGGCCCCCATTACGACGGAACCCGATTGATCGGTAACGAGGCCGGTAATTTTCCCCGTGACTTCCCCCTGGACAGCACAGCTGACAACCAAAATGGCAACCAGCAGATACAAAACCTTATTCTTTACGCGATGCATCATTCTCTCCTTGAAGGCTTACTCTCGAATCGGTAACGACCAGTGCTTGCGGACGACAGTTGGCTTCGTGTATCCAGGGCCGGGCTTGTCGTCATTACTCAAATGCTTTTCCAAGTTTTTTCCTCCATGTTCCTCTCCGTGTTCGTCCTGGTTCCTTAAACGTGACGCGGAAGAATGAAGGTCAGATGTTCAGCATCAAACAAGTTCACGTCTTCTTGCTGGGGTTCCGCCAAATGCGTCGCATCCGTGCCGATTCCATTCAAGGTCTGTGGGGCACACGATTTGAACGCAGTCATTGCCCGATCAATCCAGATCGCCACCAGCCGGTTCTCCCCATCGTCGTGCACTGGCACCCAGACGCAGTAGAGGTTTGAGCCTCGCATGGAGTCCTCCAATTTTTCCGTAATATTGCGCATGTCTCCTCCTTCCGCGAGACAGACCTGTCCTGATCGCGCAGGCAATGGTGTCGCGAAGTTAAAAGCAAATTGTTAGGTGGGGATCTTTACAGCGCCTGCGGGGATTCCCACTCGCTCGTGTGTTTGTGTTCCGCGAGAGCGAGCGGGCGTTCAGGAATGCGTCGCGCTATGCTCGCCGGTGGCGGATTTCCAGGCGGTTGCTGCTACCTGGAGGTTCGGGTTCTTGAGGTTTGATTTCCATATATACTAGCGTTGTTCCCTTGTACCCTACCCCTACTGGGTAGGTACTTTCCTTTGATACCCTAGCCGGGTAGGATAGTCAAGAAAAATGTCGCACACTTCGAGAGAAAAATTGGATTTGGTAAACCGAACCAAGAAAGTCATCGGCCAGCTCGAGTCTGTACTCAAGGGTCTGAACGGCGACGAACAATGCTCCGAGATCCTTCGCCGTCTCGCTGCCGCCCGTGGCGCGATCAATAGCCTCATGGGCGAACTTATGGAAGACCACATCCTCAACCACATGCCAAAGAATTCGAAATCGGCCGAGGAAGCCGCCGAGGACATGATCCAAATTGTCCGCACGTACCTAAAGTAGTTGGAACAACGCACCTTGGCCGACCAGACTACATGCGAAACGGATGCAGAGTGTGTCCCTGAAATTCCTTCGGAAGAGGCAGCAATGCACCAGCGTCCCTGGATCGAATCGCCCAGTCAACGAGATCCCGGTATTGCGCAAATTGCGTAATCTCTCCGAACCACTGCGTTCCGTTCTCGTTCGAGATACCCGCGAGGATTGGGTGTCCTTCGATGGGAATCTTCATTGCGCTGAGCACGAGGCCAAACGCAAATAGAATCAGAATTAAGGCTATGTCTCCAGCTACGAACCAGCCGATTTTGCGAACTGGCCGCGAGGCCATAGGACACTCAAGATAGCATCGACCAATTTGCGCTGGAACTGTTCTGAAGATCAATTGCGTTTAGGTTATCAACTCCTGGTTAGTCGGCAAACCGGACAAGTCCGTCCCAGTACCCACATGGACGGTAAGGGCGTTTACCAGGAGTCACCTGTCTGAATCAATCGAAGGCGAGTTGAAAGACCGCATAGTTAGCGGCGAAGACTCCCAACAACCACGCGACCAAAAGCAACGTACCTCTGCTTCGTAGGGCGGTGGCCAGCAGAAAACTTAGGACAACCATTCCAGCGGAGATGGGCCCAAATGCCTTCCAAATTCCCGGAGACGTTTGAGAGCCGTGAATCCCACCGCCGTTGTACAGAAAGGAGACTAGAAAGGTCAGACTCAACCCGTTCCACATGCAGCCGCAAAGCACGCAACTCTTAAGCAGGAGTCGCGCCATTCGGTTCGTTGGGCAGACAATCTTGCTTTGGCTTCGCGTCTCCACGCAGCCCACAGAAAAGCGGACGGAAGCAAGTAAAGCAAGAGCGCGAAGATGTAGACACCCACAGGTTGAGAAGACATTGTTGTCCCCACCCACGAGTATAGCGCCCAGTAGGCTAGTACTCATGTTTCCGGTTTGGGCGGTTAATCAGGACCTGTGCCTGAAGTCATGGTATTTTCTGTGTTGTCATTCAGGATAAACGAATCGAGACCTTGGTAAAGGCGTTCAGCACATCGCGGCGACCAGAAATCGACGCTGCTTGGGTGGTCGCGGATTCAATGGGCGACGACTTACTGACACTTTTCGCAGAAGCCTTTCCCCGAATCCGTAAATCAGAGGGTCGTGCTTCTATCATGCGTTACGTCGGCAGATTCTCCCGCGAGAGCGAAATCGCGTTCAGGATGGGAACGGCTGCAGTGCAAGACCGCGCTTACGCAGTCCGCCATTATGGATGCGCTTTGCTGGCATACTCTCTGCGTGAAGACGCAATCCCAATTCTTCTTTCGCTGTCAAAACACGCGGACCGCCGAACAGTGGAAGATGCAAGAGCCGCAATCGACGCGATAAAAAGCAAGAACCATAATTTTTTCAAGGACCGCGACCACTGTGGCAAGATTCTCTGGAGCTACGCATCGGTCTGAATTTCCGAAATGCCGTTGCGGGTCTAGTACGAACCTTTCCGGCGGCGTTAATCAGGCAGCGGGCGGTTCAGACCATGGCGTGGATGAAGGCTGGGCGCCAACTCTACTGCCGCAGTACCCATAGGACAAGAATAATCAGACCCAAGAAGACCACGGAATAGCCGAGCCAAGCGACGGCTGTCTCAATCCTCTGCTGTCTTCTCTCGTCCATATAGTTACACGCATCCCCTTTCTGGGGCGTCGCGTCTATCCGTGGAAAATGAAAACGAAACGACGCTGATTGTCGTCTGAGCAAACAACTGTTTCAGAACCGGGTTTACCGACTCCGATGTAAATGGGGATACAAGCACCTTGCTGGCGAGATTAGTCAGGATGTTAAGTTTCTAACATCGAAGAGGAACGGCGGGGATGATAGGGTTAACCGAATTGGGTTGCTTCGACCGTTCGTTTTCCTCGACGCAGATTTCGTCCTCTCTAGTGGGAGAACCAAATTGCACCGGGGAAGTCGATTTCTGAGTTGGCCGCGTTCTTTGGATAGAATTCTGCAGCACCTGGGTTAAGAGTTGTGGAGGGTGTCCGCACGCCACTATCTGAGACTCATCGTACGGAGTCTCTGGCAAATCTTGCGCCCTGAGGGAAAATGATAGCCCTAGAAGCGAAACCCCAAGCAAAAAGAGTGCTAAACCTGATTTTCTCATCGAGACATCGAAGCATAGCCGTGCCGTTGGCCCCGGTCAACCCGTCCATTGCCGAATGTCCTCGTAAAGTCGTCAACTCCTGGTTGGTCGGCTAACCGGACAAGTCAAGTAATGGTACGGGACTCGTCCGGTTACCGCGTTAGTCAGGCACTAGCTGCCTAAAAGTCAAACTCCGCACTATCAAAAGCCCATTCGAGAGAGTTATCCTTCGTGGATCAAAGACCTGCCACACGTCTAAAAGTCTTCGGTCACTTGATCAAGTTCTTCGATTCCCAGAATTCCATTGAACAACACACTGTGCGGATTATTGCTCGGCAATTTGTTGTAGTACATGATGCCGATGTCTTTCGTGACCACTTTCTGAAGTCTCGAAGTCTCATTGGCTTCGCTTGCCGGTTCTCCCTCATAGTGCAGATTCATACGCGCCGTTGAGACGACGGCACTACGTATCTCGGGTTGACGCCAACCAAAGCAAAACTGCCAGTCTTTCCCGAGCGGATACATGTCATCGGACGTGATTCCGATCAGGATAGACGAATCATTTTTAACGTACTGAAAATACCTCTTCCGCATGAACGCTAGGACGTTTTCAGCGATCAGTTGATGCCGGTTGCGATTTATCTCGGACGGCCCAGGTACAAGGGCGGGTAGTATGGTGCCCTTCAGGCCGAATTTTTGCTGGTAGTGGGCCACTAGGCCGTCGATTTCGGAAGTAGGCGCGTTCCCGATGGGGACGAAGTAGATGTTGTAAACCTTGTCCGATTTTTGGCAGGCCGATACCGTGGAAAGTAGGCACAGAATCAAAAAAGCCATTGTAATTTTCATGTTCAGACCCCCGACGGAGCACGTGCCAAACGTCGCCCTTAAAAATATACTGCCTGTGATGTTCGGCTTGAAGCAATCGAAGTGGATCGTAACCGACTGGTTACTCCGAACGAATTAGGGTTATCTCGGTTGCTCGACCAAGCTGAATTGTTAAACTCCTGATTAGTCGGCTAACCGGAAAAGTGGGTTCTAGGACCTTCGCGCCAGCCTCAATCAATGCAATCTCATGAACAGCCGCAAGGAGGCGGCGTCTATGAGAAGGAACGCAAAATGGGGCAAGTCAAAGCGACCAAGAGCTAAGCTCGGGCTCCCCGACTTAGAGCACGCTAAGTCAGCGGTACTCGTCAGTCTGCGATCCCCAGAATCACAGCGAAGCTATCGGCGATCCATTGACGATTTCGTTTGTTGGTATTGCTCCGAGCCGCGCCTTTCCTTTAACAAAACAGTGGTCCTGCGTTACCGGATTCACCTTGAGGACAAATTTTTGGCACCTGGCACAATTAACGTTCGGTTGGCCGCAGTTCGCCGACTAGCGTATGAAGCCGCCGACACGGGGCTCTTGAGCCCGGAGCTTGCCGCCGGCATCCGACGTGTGAAAGGGGCAAAAAAGTTGGGAATGAGGCTTGGGAATTGGCTCACGGCAGAGCAAGCGCGTGCGCTCTGGCAACTCCCCAATGCGCACACTCTCAAGGGCAAGAGGGATCGCGCCATCCTAGCTGTGCTGCTGGGTTGTGGATTGCGTCGCGGAGAGCTGATTACCTTGGTGTTTGACCACCTCCAGCGCCGAGAGGATCACTGGGCCATTGTGGACCTGATCGGGAAGGGTACCCATATTCGAACCGTGCCAATGCCGGATTGGGTGAAAGAGACTTTGGATGACTGGCTACGAGCAGCAGATATTAGACACGGGAAATTGTTCCGGTGCGTCTGTCGAAACGGCACAGTATGGGGTACCGAGGTCACAGAAAAAGTGGTTTGGCACGTTGTGAAGGAGTTCGCAGGGCGGCTCGGG
>Ga0210406_10006868_pt1 | contig 11690 bp, 10 predicted proteins | sample IncBWC30MmetaG_FD_155454 | JGI IMG/M metagenome (GOLD analysis project Ga0210406, IMG submission 155454) | Forest soil microbial communities from Barre Woods Harvard Forest LTER site, Petersham, Massachusetts, United States - Inc-BW-C-30-M | ecosystem: Environmental > Terrestrial > Soil >... | reverse complement strand
GTTTGCCATCGACAACGCCAATGCGCCAGCGCCGACCATGCATCTCGACGAGAGCGTGATCCAACCCGGCATCCTCACCATCCGCACGCGGTTCGACGAGTATACCGGGCTCTACGTGATGCATTGCCATCGGCTCAACCATGAAGACAACGGGCTGATGGGGCTCATCAACGTGATACCGGCGGTCTCCGTTTATGCGGTGGCCATCCCGGGCGCGCCCGGCAAGCCTGCCGAGGTTCGTCTCTACGACGGCGACGGCGACCGGTTCGTCGCCACGATCATCCCGTTTCCCGGTTTTGATGGCAGCGTCAGCGTCGCCATGGGGGATGTCGATGGTGATGGCCTGCTTGATCTAGTCGTCGGGGCCGGCAAGGACCACGCGGCGGAAGTCGTCGCCTATGCCGGCGCATCCATCGGCGGCAAGGGCGCTTTCGGGACGGAGCTCGCGCGCTTGCAGCCATTCGATGCCGCCGCGCGTGGCGGTGTCAGCGTCGCTGTTGCGCAGATCGATGGGACCACGTCCGACAACATCATCGTGGGATCGCCTCCCGGCCTCCCAAGTGAAGTGAAGATCTATCGATCTCTGCTGCCGTTATCGGCTGGCGCCGTGCCGTCGTTGTTCGCGAGCTTCAAGCCGTATGGTGAGGACCGGTCCGGGGTGAGCATCGCCACGGGTTCCGTAGATTTTTCGACGGGGCGCGAGAGCATCGTCACCGCCCCCGGCCCGGGCAGCCCGAGCGAGGTCAAGGTGTTCGCCTTCCCGCTGTTGAAGCCTATCGACAAAAATGGCGAGAGTCACACGCACGCAGCCGCGACCGACCAACCGGTGAACACCGCCTCGTTCATTCCGTTCGGAAACGATTATCGCGGCGGCGTTTCCCTGGCGACAGGTTGGCTCGCCGGCGCGCTCGGGGGCGCCAAGCGCATCATCATCAGTCAGCTTGCGGACAAGGGTTCGGTGAAGGTCTTCTCGAGCGGCTCCGCACTGGACGGCGGCCCGTCACTCTATCTGCAGAGTCCCCTGCACCACGACCACGGCGCGAACTTCCGCGAGATCGCCGCCTTCGAGCCATTCAACGGATCCGCCGGCACACGGGTCGCCACGACCAGCACGACGACGGGCGCCAATCTGCTGGTCAGCGGTGTCGCGGCCGGCGGCGCGGACGCAAGCGTTCTCAAATACGAGTTCGTCAGGCCGAATGCTCAGGCGACGACGCTGCAAGCGGTGCGTCTCGGACAAGTCTGGTCCGGAAAAGCGTCGCAGCCCGCCATGCTCGGCGGCGATTAGCAGATTGGAACTGCCGATTGTCGTTGCAGTTAGGCGATGTGAGCGAATTGCCGATAACCGGTTAAGTCAAATCCCCATATAGGCCTGCCGGATCTTCGGATCCGCGGCGAGCGCGCGCGCTTCGCCGTGGATCGCCACTTTCCCCTGCTCGATCACGAAGGCGTGGTGCGCAAGATCGAAGGCAGTCGCCACGTCCTGCTCCACCAGCAGGATGGTGATACCCGCCCGGTTGATCTCGCGCAGCGCCTCGCTCATGCGCTCGACCGCCTGCGGGGCGAGCCCGAGCGACAGCTCGTCGATCATCAGCAGTTTCGGTTTCGACATGATGCCGCGACCGAGCGCGCACATCTGCTGTTCCCCGCCCGAGAGCGTGGTGGCGTCCTGCAACTTTCGCTCGCGCAGCACCGGGAAGACGCCGAACACGAAATCGAGGTCGCGGGCAATCCCGGCGCGGTCGTGGCGCAAATGGGCGCCGAGCAGTAAGTTGTCGCGCACGCTCAGGCCGCGGAACAGCCGCCGCCCCTCGGGAACGTGGGCGATGCCGGCACCGAGAATGACATCCGGCTCGAAGCCCACGACATCCCGGCCCGCGAACGTGATGGCGCCGGCGCTCGCGCGCACCACGCCGGAGATCGTGCGCAAGAGCGTGGTCTTGCCCGCCCCGTTGGAGCCGACGATGCAGGCGATCTCGCCCTCGCTCACATCAAGATCAATGCCCCACAGGACGGTGACGTCGCTGTATCCGGATTGCAGCTCGCGAATGCTCAGCAGCGGTTCAGCCATGCCCCGTCCTGCGCTGTCGCTCTGCAAACCTGGTCCCGAGATAGGCCTCGATCACCCGCTCGTCGCGCGCCACTGCGTCGGGCGTGCCCTCGCTGATCAGGGCGCCATGGTGCAGCACCAAGATGCGGTGGGAGAGGGAGAACACCACCTTCATCAGATGCTCGATGATCAGGATAGTCACGCCTTGCGCGGAAATGCGGCGGATCAGGTCGAGCGCCGAGTCGATTTCGCCGGAATTGAGCCCGGCATTCACCTCGTCGAGCAGCAGGACGCGCGGGTTCATGGCGATGCTCTTGGCAAGCTCGAGGCGCTTGCGATCCGGCAATGTCAGGGCGCTCGCCCGTTGCTCGGCGAGCGCGCCGAGGCCGGCAAAGTCGATGTGCCGGCGCGCTTGCGCTTTCGCGGCCGCGATGGTCGGCGCCTTCGCGGCAAATAGCGCGCCGGCCGCGACGTTTTCCAGCACCGTCATCTCGGGAAAGGGCTGCACGATCTGGAACGTGCGCGCGATGCCGCGCTGGGAGGCCTGGTGCGGCTTCTGGCGGGTCACGTCGCGGCCGGAAAAGCGCACCACGCCGGAGCTTGGCCGCAGCACGCCGGTCATGAGATTGACGAGCGTCGTCTTGCCGGCGCCGTTGGGGCCGATCAGGCCAACGATCTCGCCGGGCAAGAGCTGCAGCGTCACGCCGTCGACGGCGCGCACGCCGCCGAAAGAGCGCGAAATCCCCTCCACTTCGAGGATCGCCGTCATGGCACCGTCTCGCGGCGCAAGAAACTCAATCGACCAAACATGTCGCGATACGGCACCGCCAGCAGCCCGCCCGGCAGACAGAACACAAGGACAACGATGACCAGACCGAGCACGCCGCTGTGAATCTCCAGAAAGCTCGACCAGATGCGCTCCTCCAGCACCTGGAAGGCCAACACCCCGATCAGCGGACCAAACAATGTGCCGGCGCCGCCGAGCAGCACCATGACGGGCACCTTGATGGTGAGCAGAATCTGGAAGGAATCGGTCGGATCGATGTAGGACACCCACGAGGCGTAGATCGCCCCGCCTGCCCCCACGAAGGTCGCCGAGAACACGAAGGCGATGATCTTCAGCCGGTCCACATCGATGCCCAGCATGCTGGCGGCGCTCTCGTTCTGCCGGATGCAACGCAGGCCGAAGCCGAGGCTCGACCGGTCGACCCAGATGGCCGCCGCGAATGTGACGAGGGCGAGCGCCAGCATAGAATAGAGGAATACGCGGCTCGCAAAATCCGGACCGCCGGGCAGGATCGGCACGTTAAGACCGGAGCCGCCGCCGGTCAGTCCATGCCAGCTCGACGCACCCAGTCTGAGGATTTCCACGATCGCGAACGACCCCACCGCGAAATAGTGGCCGCGCAGCCGCAGGATGACAGAGCCGAGGGATGCCGCGAAGATTGCAGTGAACACGGCTGCAAACAGCCACGCGCCCGGCATCGCCAGCCCGCGCGTCTGCGCGATGGCGCCCGCATAGGCGCCGAGGCCGAAGAATGCCGCGGTCGCGAAAGAGGGATAGCGCGCGTAGCCGCCGATGAAGTTCCACGACAGCGCCATGGTGATGAATAAACAGGTGCTGGTGGTGAAGCGGACCAGATAGTTGCCGCCGATCCACGGGGTGAGCGCGAACGCAATAGCGCCCAATCCGACGAGAATGAACCCGATCCGGTCGCGGGCGGGCATGCGATCCATCATTCAAATCCCGCGCGGCCGACGAGTCCGGCAGGGCGCACCAGCAGCACCAGCAGCAGTACAGCAAAGGCGATGATGCTGGCGTTCTGCGGCCCGAGCCAGACGCCGAACACACTTTCGATGAGTCCGAGTGCGAGCCCGCCCGCAAGCGCGCCGGGCACCGTGCCGAGCCCGCCGAGCACGCACACCACGAACGATTTTCCCAGCAGCGTCTCGGCGAGACCCGGCGAGAACGGAAACACCACGGCAATCAGGCACCCGGCCGCGCCCGCCATCAGGGCACCGATCCCGAACGTCACAGCGTAGACATCGCGCGGCCGGATGCCCATCAGGATCGCGGCGTCACGGTCCATGCGCACCGCCACGATGGCGCGGCCCAGACGCGAGCCACGCAGCAGGCAATAGAGCAGCCCGGTGAGCGCGAGCGCGAGCAGCATGGCCGCGAGGCGATCGACTGGCAGGACCACGTCGGCGATCTCGATGCGGCCGAGATCGAGCACGATGCGCCGCGGCGTGGCGGTGAAGCCCAGCACCAGAGCGTTATAAAGTAGGAGATCGAGGCCGAAGGTGAGCACGAGCGTCACCAGCACCGGCTCGGTCATCACGTGATTGAGTACGTGACGCTGCAGCAGATAGCCGAAGGCGAGCAGGAGCGTCGCCACCAGGGGCAGACTCAGGAACGGATGCAGGCCGAGCGCGGTGAACGCCAGATAGGCCAAGTATGCGCCGAGGACGATCAGCGATCCGTGCAGCAGGTTGATGACGTTGAGCACGCCCCAGACCAGGCTGAACCCGACCGCAACGCAGGCATAGAGCCCGCCCAGCACTACGCCGTTGAGAATGACCTGCAGGTCGATCATGGGCCGGCGGCGGGCAGGGCCTTCGTCGATAGCCCGCATGGAGTGAGGCCCGAAGTCCGCATAGAGGGAAGCGCAATGCGAAACCGCCGCGCCAGGCGCCTGCGTCGATCCCGGATTTCACTACCCTCCATCCGGATACAGCCGCCACTCCGGCGCCGACTTCACGATGCCTTCAGCTTGGCGGCCTGCGCCACGTCCGGATCGCGATAGCGCGACCAGCTTTGGCGCAGGAATTCCATGCACACCGGGTCGAGATCGGTCTTGGGCATCGGCTCAGGATCCCAGTGCCCGTATTTGTCGGTGCCGCGCACGAGAGTCGCGGTGCGCCGGCCGATGGTCGAGCGCACATGGGTCGGCATATAGAAGAACGAGATGCCGACCCGGCGGCGGTCGGACGGATTGGGCATCGAGCCGTGAATCGTGCGTTCGTGGTGCATGGAGAACTGGCCGGCCTTGACCGGCATGTAGACGGCCTTGCTGTCGTCGATGCCGCGGATGGTCTGGCCGCGCCCAAGCATGTTCTGCGGATCGTAGGTCTCATCGTGAACCGCGTCGGCGCCCAGATGCGAACCGGGCATCACCCGCATGCAGCCGTTCTCGGTATCGGCATCGGTCAACCCGACCCAGCAGGTCACCTCCTGCTGCGGATCGAGGCCATAATAGGCGGCGTCCTGATGCCACGACACGAAGCGGACGTCGCGCGCTTTCTTGGAGAACATCGAGGTGCCGAACAGCAGGATGTCGGGCCCGATCACCGACTCGACCGCATCGAGGATGTTCTTATTGCGCGCCAGCGCGACGATCCACGGTGCCGCCACGTGCGCCTTGATCTTGAGCTGCTTCTGCGCCTCCTCGCCGAGGATCGCGTCGTAGCCGTCGAGCTTTGCCACGTAGCTCGCCGCCTCTGCGGCCGGAATGGCGTCGAACGGAAATGCATAGCCTTCGCGACGGAAATGCTCGACTTGCGCCTGGGTCAGGCTTCCGGCCATCGGCCCCTCCTTTGATGTGCGTGCGATCCTTTCAGTTCAAACGCATAGCGGTGGTGCTCAGCTCGTTGGGATAGATCAGCACGGGCTTGCCCTCCTGGATCTGAATGAGCGGCAGCGCGCGCGAACTATTCATGCCGTCCTCGCGGAATTTGACCGGCCCGAAGAAGGTCATGGTGTCGAGCTCGGTGAGCGCCTTGCGCACCGCAGCCGGGTCGAGCGAGCCGGCCTTCTCGATCGCCTTCTGCAACACGACGAGGGCGGCCGCCGAGGAGGCATGAACATAGTCCGGCTCGGTGCCACCGGTCGCCTTCACGACCGCATCGTAGAACTCCTTGGTGGAACCGAACACGTCGTCGCTTTTGAACGGCGTCGCCCAATGCCACCAAGTCGCGCTGGTCACGTTTTCGGCGAGCGGCCCTAGCGAGTCGATGAACTCCTTGTAAACGGGCCCGGTGATCATGGTGACGATCGGGGCCTTGAGCCCGAGATCGGCCATCTGCTTGCGCGCCAAGATCAGGTCCTGCGAGTAGCCGGTGACGAACACCCAGTCGGGCTTCACTTGGCGCATAGCGGTCAGCGCCGCCGAATGGTCGACCGTGCCGATCGGGTAGTAGCCGGAATACACCACCTTGAGACCGCTCTTCTCCGCCGCGGTCTTCATCAGGTCGGCCATCAGCTTGGGAAACACGTCCTCACGGCCGAGGATGGCGATACTCGCCACGTCGGGCTTGGTGGCCTTGAATTTGGTGAGCATCGCATCAGTGAGACCGCTCGATGGCGCGAGCGTACCGAACAGGTTCTTGAAGCCCTGATCGTGCACCGCCTCGGACGACGCGCACGCGATGATCGGGATGCCGTAGCGTTCCGCGACCGCCGCCGTCACCTTGGTGTGACCAGAGCCGTACGGCGCCGTCATGAAGTTGACCTTGTCGTCGTTGATGAGCTTCTCGGCCAGCTCGCTGGCGCGCTTGCCGTCGGACTGATAATCATAGGTGACGAGCTCGACCTGATAGGTCGCGCCGCCGACTTTGATGCCACCGGCCTTTTTGACGCGCTCGAGCCAGAGATCGAAGCCGAGCTTCTGCTTGTTGCCCGAATCCGCAAGCGCGCCGGTGAGCGCGAGCGGCGCCCCGATTTTGATGACGTCAGCCGCGAACGCCCCGGGGACCATCAGCGCGGTTGCCAGAAGACCTGCAAGCCATGACGCCGGACAGTGCCGGCTGCCGAGCCATCGCATGCGCAAACTCCCTTGGACGTGCCGAACAGTCGGGACCGTCATCAGAGACATCGCGGGAAGCCTAGTCCGCGCTCGCTGCGCCGTCCAGCGCTCGGACCGACTGCCTGCTTTGATCTTCTCAGCTTAAAAAACGAGCCTGGGAAACTGCCATTGGGCGAGGCGCGTGCCGCAGTGTTGCGGACAACGCCGACGAGGTGATCGAATGCGACGGCGCGAGTTCATCTTGGGTGTCGGCGCTGCTACGGCATCGCCTCTCGCCGCGGACGCGCAGCGACCAACCTCGTGCGTCTCAAGGGTCGGCCTCATCGTCACCTTCTTCACGTTGACGACAGTCGCGGCGAAGCAGGCGACCAGCGGCGACGTTCCTATCGGGATGGCAGTCCGGCGGCCCGGTCGCGACGGGCTCGTCGCCAGCCTCGCGCGACCGCGCGGTGCCCGCCCGGCAATTTTTCCGATGTCGTTCGCGGAACGTTCGTTCATCCACTGGGGAACCATCTCCCTGCTCTCCTCGTTACGGGCGAGGTACGGGAGCACTACCCATGACCAAATCCGACGAGTTTCGGGCCAAAGCCGAGGAATGCCGCCTCATGGCGGCGAAGGTCACGACCCCGATCGACCAGGCCGCATGGCTGGAACTCGCCACAGATTGGTTAGGGCTGATCCCAGAGCCTGCGCAAACCGCGTCTGACCGCTTCGACGCGACGGAGCGGGATCGCGGAACGCGCCAACTCAGATCTTCCGCTGAGCATTAGCCACCCACCTGCCCTCCGCTGAGAAAGAACTGGCGGCAGGGCACGCGGGGCTCTACCAGCGGGGCGCCAGGTCTGGAATACAGCGACGATCAAGCCGGAAGCATCCGCGAAGCACGCCTCATTCGCCACCAATGTGGGCGCCTTTCTCGGCCACCGAGCGTCTCATCAACAGCACCACGGGCACAAGCACGAGCGTCACCACGGCCGACAGCCAAAAGACATCGAAATAAGCCAGCGCGGATGCTTGCTGCTGGCGCAGATTCTCGAGTGCCTGCCAGGCCAGCTGCTGGGCGGCAACCGGATCCCCGCTCTGCTGCAGGAACACTCCTCGAGCCTGCTCGAGGAAAGAAGTCACAGCCGGGTTGAAAGGATCGAGGGACTCGCCAAGCCGCAGGATGTGAAACTGGTCACGGCGCTCCTGCAGCGTCTGCGCCATGGACACCCCGACGCTGCCGCCTTCGTTGCGCAGCAGACTGAGCAAGCCGACAGCCGCTCCCCGCAGCGCCAGGGGAGTATAGAGGTAGGCCGCCACGTTCGCGGGGGCGAAGCATATCGAAAGTCCAAGGACCAGCACCACCCGGGGCCAGACGACTTGGCCCGGGCTGATCTCCAGGTTCAGCTGCGACATCCAGTAGTTCCCAGCGGCCATGACGAGTAGGCCGGCGGCGATCACCCACCGGGCGTCCGTCCCCCGGCCGAGCACGAAGCCCACGACAGGCATCGCGACGACGGCAAAGAACCCGGCCGGCGACATGACCAGACCAGAGTTGAGCGCATCGTAACCAAAAAGGGACTGCAGCAAGCCAGGCAGCGACTTGGTGGAGGCATAGAGCACGGCGAAGGCGCAAAAGATGATCAGGCAGCATGAGCTAAAGTTTCGCTCCTGCAATGGCCGGAAATTGACCACGGGGCTGGGGTGGCGCAACTCCCAGAAGATCAGCCCGATCAGGCCCACAGCGAAGAAAATCGCCAGTGTCTGCACGCGCCAGAATGGATCGCTCAGCCAGTCCCACTCCTGTCCCTTGCTGAGCATCACTTCCCAGCAGACCATGACCATGACCAGCAGCGACAGGCCGATCGCGTCAAAACTGAACGGCCGGCGCTTCAACTCCGCGCGTTCCTTCGTGAGATAATCCGGATCGCGCAGTGCCGCATAACACGCAGCAAACGCCAGAAGACCGACCGGGACGTTGATGAAAAACACCCAGCGCCACGAATAGCTGTCCGTGATCCAACCGCCGAGGGTCGGACCCACGATCGGCGCCAGCAGAGCAGCGAAGCCGAACAGCGTCATGGCTACGCCTTGCTTCTCGCGCGGGAAGGCATCCAGCAGCACCCCTTGGCTGCTCGGCTGAAGACCGCCCCCGGCCAGGCCCTGCAGCACCCGAAACAGGATGAGCTGGCCGAGACTTGTGGCCATTCCACACAGCGCCGAGGCAAGGGTGAATACGGCGATCGATATGAGGAAGTAGTTGCGGCGGCCGAGGTGCGCCGACAGCCAGCCGGTGATCGGCAGGATGATGGCGTTGGCCGCAAGATAGCTGGTGATGACCCATTCGCCATCGTCGACGGTGGCCGACAGTCCGCCCACGATATAGCGCAACGCGACAATCGCGATCGTGGTGTCGAGCACCTCCATGAAAGTCGGCACGACGACGATCGCGGCAACCACCCAGGGATTTGCTCCCGCGCGGGAGCCTGAGGGTGCGACGACCGCGTCCGTCATTTTTCGGCGCCCGCCGGGCTCCCCGCCGAAGTCGATGCCGGCGATCGCGGCGCAGAGGCTTGCAGAAACTTCCCGGCATCGGGCCCGGTTGGCGGCCGGTTGATATAGACGTAGGGAACGACCGAAGTGCCGATGAACAGCGGGTTCTTGTCCGGGTCATAGTCTTGGAGCTCGATTCGAACCGGCAGCCGCTGCACCACTTTGACGAAATTGCCCGTGGCATTCTGCGCCGGCAGCAACGCGAGGGTCGATCCGGTCCCCATGGTAAAGCCGGTGATCCGGCCCCTGAATACCTGTCGGTGGCCGTACATGTCGACGTACAGATCGACCGCTTGGCCGATGCGCAGGTCGCGCAGTTGCGTCTCCTTGAAATTGGCATCGACCCAGATCTCGCTGAGCGAGCGGATCGCCATCAAGTTCTGCCCGACCTGAACATCGTTGCCCGGATTGACATTTCGCCGCGTGACGACGCCGTCGATCTCCGCGACGACGTCGCAATAGCGAAGGTCCAGTTCGGCCACAGCCAGATCGCGGTTGGCGGCCGCGAGTTTAGCCTCCGCTTGCTTGACGGCCGGCGCCTGCACCGCCAGCCGAGTGAACGTGCGGTCGATGTTGCCTTCGGGATCGAGCTTTTCGAACTCTTCGAGCATCTGCTTCGGAGTCTGGCCGACCGAATGGACGACCCCCAGCTCAGCCGCGGCCTGAAACAGATCTGCCTGCGCCTTCAGGACCGAAGAGAAGGTCTGATCGAGATCAGGCGGCACTTGGCCGAGATCCCCACCCCCCTCGGGTTGCGCCGGCAACCCCAAAGAGACCCGGATTTGGTACACATCCGCCAGTGATTGGGTGACCTGTGCGCGAGCAGTCGTCAACGCTGCGTCCCGCCGGTCGTACTCCTGCTGGGAGATCGTCGTTGATCCGATCAACTGCTTTGCCCGCTCGAAATCAAGCTCGGCCAGCTTCAGCGAGGCCCTGCTCTTATCCAGGGCGGCAACCCGCGCACGCAGCAGGGATACTTGATTCTCAACGTCTTCCATTGCGTGCTGCAAATTCCAGCGCCGACTCCAGGCCTGTGCTTCGATACCGCGCACCTGGGCCTTGGCCGCCTGCAAATCCGCCTGTGCGGAATCGACGGCGGCCTTCTTCACGGCGACTGCGACTTGAAACGGCTCCTTGTCCAGTTCAACAAGAAGATCTCCCTTGTGCACACGGTTGTTATCATCCACCAGAACGCGAGACACCTGACCGTGGACGCGGGCAGCGACGAATGTCACGTGACTGTTCACGAAAGCATCATCCGTCGATACCGTGCTGAGAGTGAGCCGGATCCAGGGAATGCCGAACCAAAGGGCGGCCGCCAGGACCAAAACGCCCAGCGCTCCCAGCAGCAACCTTCGCCGCGTAGACCGCTGAGCTCCTGCTGTGGCTGGCTTTGAAGCGAGATCCGCCTGCGGTGATTTGGTGGCGTCGCGATCGACCGGGGCACCTGCTTTATCTGTCGCGGGCGCGGCGCTCGAACGTGATTCGCTCTTATGATCGGTCATCTCGGTAGGCATGCTCCGGTGCCTCCCTCGTGACGGCTCCGCCGGCGACTAGCATCCCGCGACTCGCAGCAGCGGCGGGTCCATCGGGAAAGGGCCAAACCCGCGCGGCAGGGACAAGGTCCTGCTCCGCAAGTCGGCGGTCAAGTCACTATCCGGGGAGGTCACGGCTCTTTCCTGCGCCTGCTTGTGAGAACTCTGCGCGAGAGATCGCCTTAGCCTTCGTGCCTCGCAGTTCTCCGCAGCACCTCGAATATGACGGCGGTCGACCAACCAAACATGAGCACGCCATTCATCGCCGTTATTGGCCCGAGCAGTCGCCAGCGCTCCACCGGAATGACGTCGCCGTAGCCGAGCGTCGTGTAATTCACGAAAGCGAAATATACGGGGTCAGCACCGGCGGGTGCAGCATCGACGATGACGTAGGCCAGTGCCCATACCATCACCTCTGAAAGGTGTGCCGCCATCAAGACCGGTACGGTCGCAACCGATACCGTCGCAATCATCACGATGGTCAATCGCACCGATTGCTGCGCTGTGTGGTGCGCGCGCGCAATTCGCGACGATATCTCCACCACCGTCGCCATCACCACGGCATGGATCGCGATGTTGCAAACACTGACGGCGATGCCTACGAGCAATTGACGCAACATGGGCCCCTCCTGCACCATGTGCGTACCGCTCGCGCTGGTCGTAGATCCCGCCGAGCAGGCAGTCCACTAGGCGTAGCCTGCCCTGCCCGCCGCGACTTGCCGATGCCATCATATGTCCCCAATTTCATCGCTTATGCAGGGACAT
>Ga0210406_10006867_pt1 | contig 11692 bp, 10 predicted proteins | sample IncBWC30MmetaG_FD_155454 | JGI IMG/M metagenome (GOLD analysis project Ga0210406, IMG submission 155454) | Forest soil microbial communities from Barre Woods Harvard Forest LTER site, Petersham, Massachusetts, United States - Inc-BW-C-30-M | ecosystem: Environmental > Terrestrial > Soil >... | reverse complement strand
AACCGTCCGAACACTGGTGTACCGCGGCCAACCGGACCAGTCAGACCGGCAAGCCAGTCGGAACGGTCGACCGGCAACGGCGGATGGGCCTCGAGTCGCGGAGCGGGTTCAGCGCCGGAATACCGGGGATCGAATTCTTCCCCGGCGTATCGAGGTGGAGGCAACTCGCCGAGCCGGGGCGATTCTTCTCGGAATAACGCGCCGACGTCCTACCGGAACTCGGCACCGTCGTATGGCGGATCGGGATCGGTCAATCGCGGAGGCTCGCCTTACAGTGGCGGATCGCCGTCCTATCGCTCGGCACCTTCTTATGGTGGAGGCTCACCGTCCTATCGGTCTGCCCCATCGTACGGTGGCGGGTCGCCCTCGTATCGTTCCGCGCCGTCATATGGCGGTGGTGGTTATCGAGGAGGCGGAGCACCTTCCTCACATGGTGGTGGAGGCGGGGCGCCTGCGTCTCACGGCGGAGGTGGTGGCGGCGGAGGAGGGGGACATCCCTCTTCTGGCGGCGGCCACGGCGGCCATCGCTAACTAGTCCGTACAAAACAAGAAGCGCCGCTCGGATTCGGGCGGCGCTTTCGTTTGTCCAGAAACCTTCGTCTTACGCGTCATCCTTCTTCTTTACACGGACCACGGTGACCTTCGAAAAACCTTCCTCGAACGTTGGCGGCTTCAGCTTGGCGGCCATTCGTCGCATGATTTCTTCATCGACCACGCGGTCCCGCCGGCGGTTGCGCTCGAGACAAACTTCCAGAGGCACTTCAAAGAAGACCGCCTGGACTTCGTATCCATAGTCTTTCGCGAGCTTGATCCAGTTGCTGCGCTCGTGGGGCGTGAGGTTCGTGGCGTCGACGTAGTTCAGAGGGCGCCGCGCAATCAAACGAGCTTTGAGCATCGACCGCAGATTGGAGAAGACCAAGTCCTGGAAACGTTGCTCCTGCGGATCGTCAAACAACAGCAGTCGTACCATGTCACTCGATAGCGGAGTGATGTTGTTGCGCTTGAACCACGAACTCTTGCCCGAACCTGGCAGGCCGATCGCGAGAACGACTGTCCCTTTGGGGGGACGCGGCGGAGCAGCCGGGATTGAAACCGGTGTTGCTACAGCGGCCGGCTCAGGAGCACTTGGCGTTGTGGGCGCTGGCTGAGAGCTCGCGCGGGAGCCGGGTTTTCGTCCTCGTCCGCCACGAGTCCGTCGACGCCGCGGGCGTTGCTGACCGCCTCCCCCCTGGCGCACCTCGGGCGCAGCTGTCTCTTCAGCCACGGCGGCGCGCTCAGGTTCGGGTGCTTCAATCAGACCGGAGTCGTCGCCGACTTCAGATTCCGATGCTTTGGAGGATTCGGCGGGAGCCGCTTCTGCGTCGAAGTACGCGGGCTGCAGGGGAGCCTGCGCCGGTTCGCTGGGCTTCGACTCTTTGGGCTTTTTGCGACGCTTCAACCGGTCGCTCATCCATTTACGCATGTAGGGCTTGTAACACACGGACGGCGCCACAGGCAATTCACAAGGCTGGGGCAGGGTGGCAGGGCCGCGGAGCGAGAAGTGAGGCGTTCCAGGAGTTAACATAGATGGATGCCCGGCGAGATCCCAACAGCACTCAAGAATCAAAGTTATGCGAGCCTGACCACGTTTCGAAAGAACGGCACGGCTGTACCGACGCCGGTGTGGTTCGCTGAGGACGGCGGCAAGATCTACGTGATGACGCGCGGAGATTCGTGGAAGACCAAGCGCGTTCGCAGCAATCCGGAAGTGCGGCTGGCGCCGTGCACGATACGCGGCAAGGTTACTGGTCCGGAATTTGCAGGGCGTGCGCGCATTCTGCCCGAGGAAGAATGGGGGCGAGCGCGCAGCGCGATTCGAGCGAAATATTGGATTACGCGCATCACCGCATTGTGGAGCAGAAGAAACATTTATCTCGAAATTACGCTGTGATCGTCGTCACACGGCACACGATTTTCGTTTAACGGTCACAAATGGAGTGTGCGGTCGATCATTTACGCTGGCTCGCTCTGCCTGATACCATCAAGAGTTTACTAAAGGCATCCGGTGATAGCCGGGAAGTGTCTTCATAGTCTTACGGAGGCAACATGGCAATTAAAGTAGGGATTAACGGCTTCGGACGTATCGGTCGCAACGTGCTGCGCACCGCGCTTAATGATTCCAACCTCGAATTCGTCGCCGTTAACGACCTGACCGATCCGAAGACGCTGGCTCACCTGCTGAAGTACGATTCGATTCTGGGAAACCTGCCGCACAAAATCACCGCCGGCGCCGACAACATTTCGATCGACGGCAAGACCATCAAGGTATTTGCCGAAAAGGACCCTGCAAAGCTGCCGTGGGAATCAGTGGGCGCGCAGGTCGTGATCGAATCGACCGGCCGCTTCACGGATGCGAACGATGCCAAGAAACATCTGCGCGGGCCGGTAAAGAAAGTCATCATCTCGGCGCCCGCCAAGAATGAGGACATCACGCTGGTGCTGGGCGTGAATCACGAGAAGTACGACGCCGCGAAGCACCACGTGATCTCGAACGCTTCGTGCACCACCAATTGCCTGGCTCCGATCGCGAAGGTTCTACACGACAACTTCAAGATCGTCAGCGGAACGATGACGACGATTCACTCCTACACCAACGACCAGGTGATTCTGGACTTTCCACACAAAGATCTGCGACGGGCGCGTGCGGCGGCTCTGTCAATGATTCCAACGTCTACGGGCGCGGCCAAGGCGTTGAAGCTGGTTATTCCTGAGCTGGCTGGCAAACTCGACGGGTTCGCGATGCGCGTGCCGACGCCGAACGTTTCGGTAGTCGACCTGGTTGCCCTCGTCGAAAAGCAAACAACGAAAGAGGAAATCAACGCGGCCCTGAAAAAGGCGAGCGAGAGCGGCTCATTGAAGGGCTATCTGGCATATGAAGAAGAGGAACTGGTATCGGCCGATTTCAAGGGCAATCCCTTCTCCTCGATCGTAGATGCCAAGATGACACTGGTGGTGGGCGGCAATTTCGTGAAAGTGATCTCCTGGTACGACAACGAGTGGGGATATTCCTGCCGCGTGCGCGACCTGATCAACTACATGGGCTCCAAGGGCCTGTAACGAACGCGACGCGCCTTCATAGTCGTGGAGGCGCGTCACTTGGAAAATCCGATGAACTCCCCTCTGCGCGACGGCCGGCAGGGTGCCGGCGCTACGTTCTACGAAGGACCAGCCATGTCGAAGCTTTCGATTCGTGATCTGTCTTTGAACGATCACCGGGTCTTCATGCGCGTTGACTTCAACGTGCCGTTGGAAGACGGCCGGGTGATGGACGACACCCGCATCCGCGAGACGTTGCCTACGATTGAGTATGCACTGCGTCATGGAGCGCGACTGATCCTGGCTTCGCATTTGGGCCGGCCCAAGGGCAAGCCCAACCAGCGGCTCAGCCTCAAGCCGGTCGCCGAGCGGTTGCGCATGCTGCTCGACAAGGAACTGGCGCGCGGCGAGAACGTGGGATTTTGTCCCGACTGCGTCGGCCCCGAGGCCGAAGAGGTTGCCGGAAAACTCGAAAAGGGGCAGACCCTGCTGCTCGAGAATCTTCGCTTCCACGCCGAGGAAGAAGCCAACGACGAGCAATTCTCGAAACAGCTGGCGCGGCTGGCGGATTTCTACGTCAATGACGCGTTCGGTACAGCGCATCGCGCGCATGCCTCGACCGTCGGCATGACCAAATACATTCAGAAAGCGGCTGCCGGGCTCCTGATGCAAAAGGAACTCGAATACCTGGGCCGGGCCTTGCACCATCCGGAAAAGCCGTTCGTGGCCATTCTCGGCGGCGCTAAGGTGAGCGACAAGATTCCAGTCATCACGCACCTCTTGGATAAAGTGGATTCGCTCATCATCGGCGGGGGTATGGCTTACACCTTTCTGAAAGCACTGGGCGAACAGGTTGGCAAGTCGCTGGTGGAAGAGGACAAGATTGAACTCGCCAAGCAACTCTTGCAAGAAGCCAAGACTCGCAAGCTGAAGCTGCTGCTCCCGCTAGACCATGTCGCGGCCGACAAAGTCGACGCCAATGCTCACGTCACCAAGATCGATCAAGGCCAGCCGATCCCTTCCAACCTGATGGCTCTGGATATCGGGCCAAGGACGGTTGAGATGTTCGAAGAGGAGATCGCGCGAGCGCGGACGATCCTTTGGAACGGGCCGATGGGCGTCTTCGAGATGGCGCCGTTCGCCAAGGGGACGTTCAAGGTTGCGCGCGCGATTGCGGACAATCCCGGCGCGCTGTCGATCGTGGGCGGAGGCGATTCGGTGTCGGCGGTACGGGCGGCCGGAGTCGCGGACAAGATTACCCATATTTCGACCGGCGGCGGAGCGTCTCTCGAGTTTCTGGAAGGCAAGACACTGCCGGGTGTGGAAGCGCTCACCGACAAGAAGTAGCGAAGGACAATCGCGTGCCGGACTTTGCTCTTCGGGTATCGTTTGACCGGGGAAAGATCCTCGATTTCCACGGACCAGCCGACATCACGAAAGAAACCACCGAAGCCATCGTGAATGCCGCGAACTCCTCGCTCCTGGGTGGCGGCGGGGTCGAGGGCGCGATTCATCGCGCGGGCGGCCCTTCGATCCTGAAGGAGTGCTCAAAAATCGCAGCGGAAATCGGACAACTGCCGGCCGGCAAGGCCGTAGTTACAACCGGTGGACGGCTGGCGGCGAAATACGTGATCCACACCGTTGGGCCGATCTATCGCCCTGGCGCGGGCTCACCAGCGAAGACGCTGGCCAGTTGTTATCGTGAATCGATTCGGCTGGCTGACGATCACGGGATTCAATCGCTGGCCTTCCCTTCGATTTCCACCGGGGCCTTTGGATATCCCGTATACGAAGCAGCGGAGGTCGCTGTGGAAGCGGTCGCGGAGGCGCTCGATTCAGCAACCAACGTTGTGCAAGCGCGATTCATTCTGTTTGATGGCGCCACTTTGAAAGCCTACTTGCGTGCCTTTGAGAAGATGCACAAATCCGGTGCCTTATCCCCGACGAACGTTGAGAGGAACACCCCGTGAGAAAAAAAGTCATCGCCGCCAATTGGAAGATGTTCAAGACGCCCGACCAGGCTCGCGACTTCTTTCGCGATTTTTTGCCGCTCGTCGCCGGACACGACCGCGACGAGATCGTGGTGTGCCCGCCGTTTCTGGATATCCCCACGTCCGTCGAAGCGGCCAAGGGCTCGAACGTTACGGTCGGAGCCCAGGATATGCACTGGGAGAAAGAGGGCGCCTACACGGGAGAAATCTGCTGCGCCATGCTGCAGGCGGTCGGCGTCACGCATGTAATCATCGGGCACTCGGAGCGGCGACAGTATTTCGGAGAGACCGATGATGTCGTCAATCTCAAGTTGAAGGCGGCGCTGGAAGCTGGGCTGACGCCGATTGTCTGCGTCGGCGAGGTGCTGGAGGAACGCGAGGCTGGGTTGACGGAGGATGTTTTGCGTCGGCAATGTCTGCGGGCGTTTCATGCGATCTCAGGCAAGAAGGCGGCGAAACTGATTGTTGCCTATGAGCCCGTGTGGGCCATTGGGACCGGAAAGACGGCGACCCCACAGATGGCGGCCGATGCGCATATCCTGATCCGGACCGAGGCGGCCAAAGCATTCGGCGAAGAGTTCGGAAACAATCTCAGGATTCTGTACGGCGGGTCGGTGAAACCCGACAATGCAAAAGCCTTGATGGCCGAGAGCGAGATCGATGGAGCACTGGTTGGCGGGGCCAGCCTGGATCCCAAGTCGTTTGCGGCGATCGTGAAATATTGATCCCAGGTGTCCGTTGCGGCTTTCGCGGAATTTCTTTGCGAGCTTTGCGGTTTAAGATTTTCTTCTGGAGAACCTAAGAACTAAAAGCGCTTAACCGCAAAGACCGCCAAGGGAGGCGCAAAGGACGCAAAGAAAGTCCGAGTCGTTGACTACCTCTTGGGACTTCCAAGGAACTTCCAGGCCGTTTGCTATAATCTTGCTTGCTCTCCTGCGGAAGTGGTGGAACTGGCAGACACACCATCTTGAGGGGGTGGCGCCGAAAGGCGTGGGGGTTCAAATCCCCCCTTCCGCACCAACGTATTCATTCCATTTGAGATAGGAAGGACCGGCCGAGACGGCTTGACGGTTATCGCATGGCTTATTTGATTGGCTTGATTTACGCGGTTCACATCCTGGTGAGCTTCTTCCTGATTATTGTCGTGCTTTTGCAGAGCGGCAAGAGCGGGGACATCGCGGCGGCGTTCGGCGGGATGGGCAGCCAGACGGCATTCGGTCCGCGCGGGGCGGCCACGGCTCTTTCCAAGGCGACCACTTGGTCGGCGGTGCTGTTCATGGTGACGTCGATCACGCTCTCGATTTTCGCAGTGCGGCGCAGCGGGACCGCGCCTTCATCCGGGTCTGTACTTTCGGGTGTGAAACCAAGCACTACGAATTCGCAGCCTGCGAATCCTACGCAACCGCCTGCCACGCCCGCGTCGAAACCGAATCCCACGAAATAGTTTTGTTCAGTGATTGAGAAAAGTCCTCCTTCGCGGAGGACCTTTTTCTTGCGAGCCCCAAATTTCCGAACTGCTTCGTCCACTAGAATGGACCTATGATCCACGAGATCCTTCCCGTCGGACCGCTGCAGTGCAACTGTTCCGTGATTGGGGACGAAGCGACGCGCGAGGCGATCGTCATTGATCCGGGCGACAACATCGATCAGATTTTAGGCCTGATCAAGAAACACAATCTCCAGGTCAAACAGATTGTCATTACCCATGCGCACATTGACCACGTGGGCGGGGCGGCCAAATTGCGCGCCGTCACGGGCGCGCCGGTTCTGCTGAATCAGAATGACTATGCGCTACTGAAGATGCTCGGCGTGCAAGCTGCCTGGATTGGCGTGCCTACGCCGGATATGGTTGAGATCGACGAGAGTATTGGTCAAGCGGATCGGGTGAAAGCCGGAGCGATCGAGGCGCACGTGATCCATACGCCTGGGCATACGGAAGGCAGTATCTGTCTCTACTTCCCTGCCGAACAAAAGTTGATTGCCGGGGATACGCTGTTTGCCGGAAGCATCGGGCGCACGGATCTGCCCGGCGGTTCGTACGAGAAGATATTGCATTCGCTACACGATCGCGTGCTCGCTTTGCCAGACGAGACTGTCGTAGTTCCCGGACATGGGCCCTTCACTACGATCGGCGAGGAGCGCGAGAACAATCCGTTCTTGCAGAAGTAATTTACCCCCGCTTCATCGGTTCGGTGTGCGAGATCCTAGTCTCTCACTATCTTCATATCTGGAATTTTGACACTTACGGCTTCCCCGCCCCCAACGACAATCGTCGGGGGCGATCACTAATCGTTCAGAAGGCTCAGCACTCGCTTTACGCCTTCGCGGAATTCGTCGCTAGGAGTAATCAGGCTCAAGACTAGATGTCCATCGCTTGCGAAGTCGTAGAAATGACCCGGGTGCACCAGCACCGCCATTTTGCGGAGCAGGTCGATCGCGAGATCCTCGTCCGACTGAAGGACTGGGACCCTCACGACGGCGTACCAGCCGCCATCCACGCGCAAACGGGTGCAGGTCTTCTGCCGGGCCAACTGGAGGTCAAGTTCCCGAAGGTTGTGGCGAATGCGATCAAGCAGCAACGGCTGAAAGTGCTTCCGCTGATCGAGAAGCACCGGCGTTGCCAACTGTAAAGGGGCGTTCATGGAGAGATAAGTGTCGGCAATCACTTCGAGTCGCCCCAGCGCATCGCGGGTGGCATCCGTCGGACCGCTCGCCGCAACCCACGCAACCTTCATCTGGGGAAGGCCTGAGATTTTCGAAATGCCGCTCAGGGTGAACGTCAGCACATCATTGTTGGAAACGAAAGATGTGCGAGGTGCGCCGTCGATAGAGTAGTCAAGGAAGACCTCGTCCACGATCAAAGCCAGGTTGTATTCCGAGCAAAGCCGGTTGAGAGCCTCGGTTTCGGCAGGTGACGCGTAGGATCCAGTCGGATTGTTGGGATGGACGACGACCACGGCCCGAGTGCGGTGGTTCACGGCTTTGTAAAGGGATGGGAAGTCGATTTGCCAGGCTTCATCGTAGAGCAGCGGATACGGTGCGAGTTTTACATCTTGCAGGTCGGCCAGGAACTCGAACAGCGGATAGCTCGGCTTCGGAACCAGAATTTCGTCCTCCGGATTGCACAGCAGCCGGAAGACGTAGGAGTAGCCTTCGCTGGTGCTCGTCGTCAGGATCAGCGACTCGGGGTCAAAGTCATAAATGTCGTGCGCTTCCTTGTAGTAGTGAGCAACGGCCGCGCGTGCGCTCAACAGTCCCTTGGCCTGGGGATCGTAGTCAAGCGCCTCTGGCTGCCTGAGGGATTCAAGGACTGCATCCTGGTCCAGCTGCAAACCGGAGCGCGTCGGATTCGAAACGCTCAGGTCGAGCACCTCGGACCGGCCAGCACGCAGCTCAGCCTGCGCTTGCGAGAAGCGATTGGGCGTGAGCTTCCAGTCGGTGCGTTTGGAAAACATGGAGTCAACCTGGCTGCACATCGAGAGAGCGGAGTTACCTGGCGAATGCCTCTTTGTTCACGACGTAGGGCATTTTCGTAACATCGCCGCCGTAGTTCTCTTCCAGAACGTCGATCAATCCTTGCACGCAACGGCCTGCCATTCCTTTGTCAGGGTTAGTTGACAATCGAGTGATTTTCGCCGCACTGGCGAAATGCGGCAGGAGACGGCAACGATCTTCAATGGCCGGATCGCGCAGCGGCGAATCCGCGGGCAAAGGCTCGCGCTCGTAGACGTCGAGAGCAGCGCCCGCAATCCACTTTTCCCGAAGCGCTTTCGCCAGGGCCGCCTCATCGATGACGGGTCCTCGGGAAGTGTTCACCAGGTACGCTGTTCGCTTCATCTTGCGGAAAGTCGGTTCGTTGAACAAGTGGAAGGTGGGGGTCGGGCTTTCGCCTTCACGCAGCAAAGGCACGTGCACGCTTACGAAGTCGGCGCCGGCCAGGGCTTCGTCCAGCGTCACGTATTTGATCCATGTCTTCTCGCGGCAGATCCCGCGGGCATGCCGAAGATCGTTCGTCTCCTGGATGCCCTTGATGTACTCGTGGTTCTGATAAGCCGGGTCGTAACACAGGATGTTCATGTCGAAGCCGGCGCACTTTTTGATCATGGCCAGACCGATTCTGCCCGTGCCGATGATCGCGACTGTCTTGCCGGTGACTTCGTCGCCTAGAAAAGGCAGATAGGGATGCCAGAATCCCCACTTATTTTCGCGTGTGAGGTGTTCGGCGCTCCACAGCTTGCGCGCGAGCGCGCCCATCATGAAGAATGCGAATTCGGCGGTCGCCTCGGTGAGAACATCAGCGGTGTTCGTGAACGGGATGCGATAGCGATTCGCATCTGCACGGTTAATGTTGTCAAAACCGACAGCGTACTGAGCGACAACTTTCAAGCTGCCCTTACCCGCTTCGAACAATTCGGCATCCACCTGGTCGCGCAGGGTTGTGATCAGGCCGTCGATCCCCGATTTCAACTTTTCGACGATCAGACTTTTCGGGGGCGGCTGCGGATCGCCGTAGACCTCGACGTCGTAGCCTCGTTCACGTAGAAGGTTGATGGATTCGCCGATATCGCAGGTAGCAAACACACGGAATCGCTTTGTCATTCGCTCTCTCGGGGGTCGTTCAGAAGCCGCAGGACTGCTCGCGGACAAAGAAGAGACAGTGTACTCCAAAGGGCGCCGAGACTGCGGCACGAGGAGGTCCTACTTCGCAACACACGTACCGACGGCGGGCAGGTGTATTGCAGGGCCGTCAGGAACGATGGGAACCGGTAAGCAAGCTTTCGTCGACCGGCAATCGATGATTTTTCTTGAGGTCGACTAGTTCGACCGCTTTGTGGGCGATGTGCTCGGCGCTGACTTCGAACTCCTTGATCAATTCCCAGGGAGCTCCCGAATCGCCGAAGCGATCCTTTACGCCAATCGCTCCGGTAATCACGGGTTGCCCATATAGCACGGGACAGCTGGTGATGACGTTGCTCACGCGCCAGGCAAGTGCACCGATCTGGTGCTCTTCGGCCGTCAGGATCACGCCCGTCTGCTTCGCCGCCCAGATGATGGACATCTCATCGATCGGTTTCAAGGTGTGCATATTCAGCACGCGGGTCTCGTTGCCGAACTCGCGCTTCAGAATCCAAGCGGCTCGCATTGCTTCCGGAACCATCGGGCCGGAGGCGATGATGGTGAGGTCTTCCCCTTCGTCCTCGTAGTTGCTTTCCAGTTTCGTCTCGAATGCGTCGAGGAAGCTGTCGCCGGGCTGGCGTAGTCGGATCACGTTCGCCTTGCCGAAGACGAACGGAGTCCTGTCGTCGGTGACCACCGGAGTCGCTTCCCGGGCAAAACGAAGGTACTTCGGTCCCTTGTGCTCGAGCAGAAGATGACTGGTTGCTTTGCGTGTTTCGACGGCGTCACAGGGCACAACCACTGACATATTAGGAAGGCCGCACATCGCGAACAGATCTTCGAGCGCCTGATGGGTTGCGCCATCGGGTCCAACCGAAACACCCCCGTGAGCGCCAGCGATCATTACGTTGAATTCGCCGTAGCAGATGGATGTGCGGATCTGGTCAAGATTACGCGCGGCCGCAAAGGTCGCATACGTGCCAAAGACGGGCAGTTTTTCCTCGCGCGCCAATCCGGCCGCGACCGAGGTGGCGGATTGCTCGGCAATGCCCATGCTGAGCCAGCGATTCTTGCGCTCCGGCTTGGACGTGTAGAAGTCGCTGATTGTGACAGAGCCAGAGATGTCGAGGCCCAGGCAAACAACCCGCTCATCGTCACCGTGCGCAGCCAGAGCCTGGCCGAAGCCCTTCCGGGTCGGCTCCATTTTGACTTTCATGTTCAGGGCGCGGTTCCACCAGTAATCGTGATTGAACTCGGGCATCTTGTGGTGGAGCTTGCGATCGATCGCGGCCTGGTAGTTTCGAGCCTTTTCGAGCAACGCCTCGACCGGAATGCGATGCGCGACGGCAAGTTCGCCCAGAGCCTTTTTCAGTTCTTCGCTGTTAGGAGTCTTGCCGTGCCATCCTGCCACGTTCTCCATGAAGCTGACGCCTTTGCCCTTCACAGTGTCAGCCAGCACGACCAGCGGTTTCCCACGTTGCTCCTTGGCGGACTCTAGCGCTTCGACTACCTGTTTCATATTGTGGCCATCAATCCGGCGAACGTCCCATCCAAAGCTACGGTACTTCTCCTCCAGCGGTTCGACGTTCATCACTTCGGCCACCGGTCCATCGATCTGCAGGCGGTTGCAATCAACGATGGCCACAAGATTTTCGAGGCCGTGATGGCTCGCCGCCATGGCCGCTTCCCAGACCTGCCCTTCCTGCTGCTCGCCATCGCCCATGATGCAGAACGTCGTGTATCTCTTGTTGTTCAGTTTGCCCGCCAGCGCGATGCCGACGGCAATGCTGAGTCCCTGACCCAGTGAACCCGTCGAGGCTTCGACGCCCTCAAGTTTTAACCAGAGTGGATGGCCTTGGAACGGCGAGCCGAGCTTACGCAGCAGCACCACATCGTCAAGCGCGCAGAATCCCGCGAACGCCAGGCCGAGGTGCAGGCTCGGCGCTTTGTGACCGGTAGACCAAATGATGCGATCGCGATCCGCCCAGTCGGGATCTTGTCGGGATCTT
>Ga0210406_10006866_pt1 | contig 11692 bp, 8 predicted proteins | sample IncBWC30MmetaG_FD_155454 | JGI IMG/M metagenome (GOLD analysis project Ga0210406, IMG submission 155454) | Forest soil microbial communities from Barre Woods Harvard Forest LTER site, Petersham, Massachusetts, United States - Inc-BW-C-30-M | ecosystem: Environmental > Terrestrial > Soil >... | reverse complement strand
GAGCTACCGGCGCTGCGTTCACGGTTAGAATCACCGTGGCGCTGGTTACAGATCCAGTGGCATTACTGACCTTTACGTTGATTTTGGCCTGATTCTCGGCAGTGGTTGTCTGCGAGATGGTAAAGGTGTTTGAATTGGTGCCCGCCGCTGTACCGTTCAAGAACCATTGATAAGTGAGTGGCGCAGTTCCAGTTGCAGTCACTGAGAAGGTCGCAGGCTGGCCGACGGTCACCGTTTGGCCAACCGGTTGAGATGTAATGGTAGGGGCCGAGTTGGTCGCCGGCGGATCCGGCGTTGACTTCGAACTACTGCCGCAAGAGGCAAGGAAAACCCCCATGCCCACGAGCAGTACTGCCAAGAGCACACTCCCTTGTGATCGCACGAGTAATATCCTTTTGTAATATCCTTGCGAACGTCACTCAACCTCGGGGAACAGAACAGGGCTGATGCTGGATGGATTCGGCTTGGAGCCTTTGGGCGGGATTAAAAGAAGCAGAAGCTCCTGGACAGATGATACTAGACATCGGCTAAAAATAAAGAAACTTTTGAACCGCTCTCGTGGGCGATCCCTAACCGATGTATTTCTCATTAAGAAGTCTCTCCATAAACAATCACTCGAATATTTTATCAAATATGAATTCCTAGAGCCGGTAGTCTCAGCCGCTGTCGCTCGGTTTCCACTGCCTCCCGTCGTACAGCGGCGTGTTCGTTGTGTCGTTGATCGCTACGTGCGACAAGTCGAGCCATTCCGTTGCGGCCTGCGGGAACCAATTTTGGCACCGCTACAATATTTGCAATCCAGTTTTCAGAGGAGGATCTCATCACGCTGAGATCGCCGGCAGGTTTCAGGCGAAGTTTGCCATTGTAGGCATGATACTCAGCTTCGTAGAGATCAAATCCCAGCTCATCGAGAAGCTCTTGAAGCTCTCGTGGGCTGGAGCCGGCAGCAGACAGGGAATCACAGTTAACCTCGACAGAAAGCGCAGGCCTGGCAGTGGAAAGGAAAGTTTTCATGCCTCTCAGAATTAATACCTCAGAGCCCTCTGCATCTAGCTTGATGAAGGAAACCTTGCTCGGCTCGATGGAGATTTCTTTGCGAGCGATCATCTCATCGAAACTGTTTACATTGACCTCCACAGTCATGTCCACAGCGGTCTGCGCCAGCTCATTTGGAAAACGGCTCGACCAACCCAGGACCTTGCTCAAAACAAAAGTGCAAGAGCCCTCGCGCTCGCCAAGAGCGCGGTGAAACACCTCGATTACGTTCTGATGGGAGCGATTGATGTTGGCGGCCAGCTTCGAGACGGCTCGTTTGTCTGCGTCAAATGCAAGTACACGCCCGTTCTTGCCCACCGCCCGCGCGAGTGTGAGACTTACATAGCCTTTTTGCGCCCCAATATCAATGCAGGTATCCCCTTCACGCACAGTGGAACCAATGAGCTTAAGCATTGCGCGGTCAAACGTGCCGAGATAGAACTCGCGATCGAGATCGTCCGACGGGTCAATGAACATTTCGAAGCCACCGTGGACGCGAGCCCATAACGGCTCGTGCCCAAGCGCTCGTAGTCTTGCGCGACGATAGGAAGCTTTTAGCCTCCAGGCCATGTGCCGTATCAGAGCCCATGCTCTGGCCCGCATCTTCCCGAGAATCTTTCCCTGGGGCATTCAGAACTCGTTCTAAGTCTTTACTACCATCCGCAGGGATAGCGAATTGTGAAACGGCTGTCAATCCTACGATTACTGCATGCCGATCAAAGCCCACTGGGAATACAAACGGCGAAGGGAATCGGGATGTGAACCTTGGAGGAGACTAGAGAGCAAGGCTGGCTGAATGGTCTGAACTAAACCCGGGGACGTACGGGCATACTACGGTTTTGCCGCCGCCGCAGCTCGAAATTTTGCCGCCTGCTCGGGCTGATGTAATGCGTCGTATTCGTTCGCCAGGTCCTGACGCGCCAGCTGAATCCATTTTTGCGGCCCGCTACTCTTGCTGGACAGAATCTGATAACCGCCCAGGCTCTCTGTTTCTGCTTCTTTGAAGCGGTGTTCCGCAGCTAACGCGTCACCAAGGCGAACGCGGCAAATACCAACGTTTTGATGGTCGCCGGGAAGTGTCTGTGAATAAATCTGCAGCGAGTCACGAAATAAAAGCTCCGCGCGGGCGTATTCTTTGCGTTCCACGTAAACACCCGCCAAATTCGATTGGGCAATTCCGATCTGATAGTGCTGTTCCCCATAAACAGAACGATAGATGTCCACGACGCGGCTAAAATCGGCTTCCGCTTCATCGAGTTTCTTCTGGCGAATGGCCACGTTACCCAATTCGTTGAGCGCAAAGGCCACGCGCGGGTGAACTGGTCCATACACATGCTCAAGAATCGCGAGCGACTGCTGCAACAGGTCAGCGGCTTCGTCAAATCGTTTTTGATACGTGAGCGACTGACCGAGAATGGTCATCGCGTCCGCGGTCTCCGGATGCACCTTTCCATACCACGATTGCACGATTTCCAAAGCCTGCCGGTTGAATGTTTCAGATTCGCTGTAATTTCCCTTTTGGAATTGAATCGCGCCCAAATTGATCAGTGTGTCCGCCACCAGGGGATGGCGTTCTCCGTAAAGTTGGCGGTCGATTGTGAGGACGCGCTGATTCAAAGACTCCGAAGTATCGTAGTGTCCCGCATAGAAATGCGAATTCGCCAGTTCGGAAAGACTCGCCGCGAGATCGGCAGTCACGCCGCCGGGTCTGGACTGCAGCCGTACTGCCTCTTCAAGGACGGGAAAGGATTGATCATATTTCCCGCGGTCTTCCAGTACTTTTCCGAGGGCGAACGTCGCCCGGGCCACCGACGGGTGGCCCGCCGAAAGGTGACGTTTACTCATTGCCAGGCCATCGCGGGCAAACTTCTCCGCTTCTTCGTACTTCGCCTGGTTGGCACGCAGCAGCGCGCTGGCCGTCAAACTCTCGGCTACAAAACGGTGATCCGGCCCGTACCATTTTTTACGTTGTTCCAACGCCGTACCCAGAAGCGAATCAGCGCGATCAAATTTTCCCAGCTTCTGATAGATGACGCCGAGAGTCTGATATAGCTCCGCTTGCATCTCGGGTTCCGCGCTCAGTGATTGGGCTTCCTGCACGCCGCGATCGAGCAGCGTTATCACTCGTAGATCGTCGGATGGACCCGCGGCCTCATCGCCGCCCTGAAATAAATTCACCATGAAACGCTGCACGCGCTGGGTGCGCGCCGCTTCCGCGACCGCCGCGTTGCGGGCGATGGCCAGCCGAACTGTAAAAAACGTTACCAGCTCAGCGATGAGAACGGACAACGCGATCGCACCCGCCACGCTTCTCTGGTTGCGCGCCGCAAATTTCCGGATGCGATAGCTTGCAGTGTCTGCCCGGGCGTCGAGCGGCTCTTGCTTCAAGAAATGATCAACGTCACGCAGCAGTGCTTCGGCCGAAGCGTATCTTCGCTGCGTATCTTTGTGCAGCGCCGTCAGGCAGAGCACATCGAGATCGGCCCACGCTGACTTTCCAACACCGACAACGTGCACCGCCGCCCAACCCGAAGCCTTCATTTTTTGCGCGGCCTCGGAGGGCACCTCAGGATCCCGTTGCGTCAAAACCTGTTCCGCTTGAGCCCGAGTGCGATCCGACAAATCAAAAGGCAATTTGCCGGTGAGCAGTTCGTAAAGAATCACTCCTAACGAGTACACGTCAGTCTGAATGCCAACCTGCTCGCCGCGAATCTGTTCAGGCGATGCGTACGCTGGCGTCATCAGCCGCAGGCCGGTCATGGTTTGGTCCACGGCTTCGCCGAGAGTCTCGAGGTGCTTTGCGATTCCAAAATCCAGCAAGCGAACCGCCCCATCGTCTTTTACAAGAATATTGGAAGGCTTCAGATCGCGGTGGATCACGGCGTGCTGGTGCGCGTACACGACCGCTTCGCACACCTCGCGAAAAAGACGCAGCCGCTCCTCGTTCGACGATCCACGCGCATTGCAATATTCCACAAGCGACACGCCTTCCACGTATTCCATGACAAAAAATGGAGTTCCGTCAGGCGTGGTGTCCGCATCATACAAGCGCGCAATAAGCGGATGATTCAGCCGCGCGAGGGTTCGTTGTTCGAGGGCAAACCGCTCTCGGCGCGCTGGAGATAGCCAGGCATCGCGCAGAATCTTAATGGCCACCTGATTTTCCAGATCCTCGCGCTTCGCAAGGTACACAACTCCCATTCCGCCGTGGCCAAGCGCTTTCACCAGCCGGTAGGGTCCAAACTCCTTGAACGGAAGGGAAGTCTCATCGTCATCTTGCAGGATTTCATGAACGACGTGAGCCACGTCACGGTCCAACAGGGAAGCGCTGGCAGCATCTTCCTGCAGCAGGGCCAGCACTTCGTTGATCAGAGTTTGGTCATCGCCGCAGCGACGCTTCAGGCACATGCGCTGCTCACTCGCGGGAAGGTCGGCTACTTCATGAAAAAGTGATTGGATTGTTTGCCAGCGCGCGCTGTCCATCATCACTTCCTCACGCTTGCAGAAGTTCGTGAGCCAACCAGGCTTTCGCCGCTCGCCAATCGCGCAATACCGTCGCTTCCGAAATGCTCAACAAACTCGCAATCTCCGGTATGTCCAGCCCGCCAAAAAATCGGCTCTCCACCATCACCGCCTGGCGCGGGTTCATGCGAGCTAAATCATCCAAAGCTCTGTCGAGGTGCAGAAGATCCTGGCTACCACTGGTCGGCTTTTGCAGCGATTCGTCGAACGTAACCGTGACCTCGGCCCCTCCGCCACGTTTCCCGGCTTTGCGGCGACGTGCCGCTTCCACCAGCAGCTGGCGCATCGCGCGGGCGGCGATCCGTTTGAAGTGCAGCTTCGACGTGGTGGCCAGCCGATGGGAGTCTGCTAATTTCAGCCAGGCTTCGTTCACCAGCGCAGTTGGACTTAACGTCGCGCTGGGATCCCCTCGCCGCACGCTGGACGCCAGACGTCGCAGTTCCTCGTAAGTTACGCTAAACAATTGATCGAGTGCCCGCCGGTCGGGCCGGTCCGCAAGCGGCATCGCGTCTCCGTTCAGATCCGTTCGCGCTGCCCCGCGGGAATTTCGTGGTCCCATGACGGTTTTTTTTGCACTTTCGCGCAATGCATAGTAGAGAAGGCGAATCGCGTCGCCTCCACCGACACGGGGCGTTGCGCATCGCCGGTGAGGGGTAGGGTATCACTCACGCGATGCCCAGACAAACGCGAACAAGCTTACTCCCGAAGGTCCCAAGTATTCATTCTGAAAATCGTGAGTTTTTCAGGTGCTCACGAAATGGCAAGTCTTTCCCAGGAGGCTGGCAATGAATCATTCGTGTGTATATAAGTTATGGAGAAGAAGCGCTTTGCTCCCGATCCTATTCGTTTCCATGGCTGGGCTGGCAGCCGCTCAACAGAAGCCCGCCAAGTCCGCGCCTGCACCGTCTAAACCGGCGGCGAAGCCCGCCGCGGCTCCCAAGCCAGCAGCCCCAGCCGCTCACCCAGCGACATCCACTGCGGCTCGATCTGGTGCCGCGGGTTCCAGGCCCGCTAAGACAACTGCGGCAAAACCAGGCGCCGCGGCCGGAGCCAGACCTGGCACTTCCGCTGCTGGCAAGACTGGAGCGGCAGGCGCCGCCAAGCCCGCAACTTCTTCCGCTTCCAAGCCGGCTGGGACCGCCGGAGCCAAAGGCGGAGCAAGCAGCACTGCTGCCGGCAAAACGGGCGGAGCGGCCGGCGCAAAACCGGGTGCCGCATCGGGCAATAAAGCAGGTGGCGCCGCAGCTACGAATGCCAAGGCGTCGGCGCGCCCTGCCGGGGGCACGTCTAAGGTTACCCCGAAAGGAACCACTCATAACTTCAATGCCAGCGGTAAGAAAGTAAGCGTTGAGACCAAGAGCGGCACCCGCGCCAATCTCGATCGCAGCGGCCGCGTAAGCACTATCCACACCAGGAGTGGCATGACCATCAATCACGGCGCGCACGGCGAACGCCGTTTTGAGACGCGACGCGCCGATGGTACGCGCGTGGTCGGGTATGGACACGGCCGCGGTTATGCGGAACGCGGATATTACCGCGGCGGTCATCCCTACATGCGCCGCAGCTACTATTACGGCGGTCACAGCTATGCCTACGCTTATCGCGGTTATTACTACGGCGGGCGTCCATATTACGGCTACGTTCCGGCGGTATACTACGGTCCGTCTTACTACGGCTGGGCTTACAACCCTTGGCCCGCTCCTGTAGCTTACGGCTGGGGTTGGGGCGGCTCCCCCTGGTACGGATACTATGGCGCCTACTTTGCTCCCGCTCCGGTTTATCCCTATCCAGCGCTTTGGCTTACTGACTACCTGCTAGCCGCCAACCTGCAGGCCGCCTACGAAGCACAAGCTGCGGCAGGCGCACTGAACGTCCCCCCGACGGCCGACAGCCAGCCATCGTGGGGCGGCGGAGACGAAGCTCCGACGACTCTTACTCCTGAACTCAAGGAAAAGATCGCGCAAGAAATAAAAATGCAAATTGCGGAGGAAAAGGAGGCAGCTGCGCACCCGGACCCTGCAGCATCCGCTCCAGTCAGCAGCACGCCGCCCAGTGGCGACCAGAAAGGTCCCGACGAAACGCCCGCCGCACTTGACCCCAACCACCGAATCTTCGTGGTTTCCCAAGTTGTGGCTTCATCCAATCCCGACAGCACCGAGTGCTCGCTCAGCCCCGGCGATATTCTCTCCCGAGTTGACGATACGCCGGATGCCGACAACAACGTCAAGGTGCTGGTAGCCAGCAGCCAGAAGAACGACTGTGCTGCTGGATCACAGGTCCCGGTGAGCCTGCAAGACCTGCAGGACATGCACAACGACTTCCGCGCGAAGATCAGCGAAGGGCTCGGCAAGCTCGCGGAAAATCAAGGCAAGAATGGCATACCCAAGGGTCCGCCAGCCTCTGCCAAGTCCAATCCGGCCGGACAAGCGCAGCCCGATCTAACCCCGTCGCCGATACCCTGAAGGCGCAAGAGGGTGAGGCAGGCCAGGCCGAGAAGGAAGTCCAGGACGCCAATGCCGACGGCGGTGGCAATTAGTAAATGAATTGACGGCGGAGCGCCGTGGGGGGGGACGTCCGCCGATTTGGCTTTCGTTCCCCACGCCGGTTTTCGAGCGGCTTTGACTGCAACAGAATTCGTAGCAAGAATTTTTCTTCACGCGGCGAGACATCGGAAAAAAGGAGTTCGCAATGAATGAGAAAGCTTGCAGATCATTACAGGCAATTGCGGTGGTTCTTGTTTGGCTGGTCCCGGCAGTGGCCAACGCGCAAAACGGCGGAGCCGATTCGCTGGAAAGCCAACTCGCGGCGAAGTACAAAGTAGCGAAGGTAGGCCAGGACTCCACTGGAATTTCGGTGACCGACCCCGGTACCGTTCTGGTCATCAAAAAGGGCGGAATCCTAAGCGTAGCCCCAACCAACATGGTGGTCATTCCCAGTTATGTAAAAGATGGCCAGGTGCACAGCGCCAATGGGAACGCCATGGCGGGAGTCAGTAAACTTCTGAAATGGAAAAATGTCTCGGATCCGACCGGCTCCACCACCGCGGAAACCAAGTTCCTGACCATCGGCGAAAAGGTCTACGTCTCAAAGATCGACATCAATCGCAAGGACTCTAAAGTTTCGATGGCCATCATCGAGTGCGATTCCTGCAATTCGGTGCAGGAAGCGTCCCAAAGGAAAGCGCAAGTCGTATTTCAGTTTCCGAAGGACTATTTGGCTGGAGCGGACGGCGGGCAGATCGCTGACGTGGTTAGCCAAGTTCTTGAAATTCAACCCGAGGAAGCCGCGCAGCAGGATCAGCCGCAAGACGCGCAAGCTGGTCAGCAACAAGCCCAACAGCCGGAAGCGCCTGCGCAGCCTCCACCGACCATTCAACTCGGCCAGACCGTCGATGAGGTCACGAAATTGCTCGGTGCACCCACAAAGGTCGTCAATCTGGGCGTTAAGCAAATCTATATCTACAAGGATATGAAGGTTGTATTCCTAAGAGGCAAGGTCGCCGACGTTCAGTAGAGAACGTTCCATAACGACGTTCCGTCGAACGGATAAGCAAAATTACCAGGTGTTATAAGCAGTGTTTTCGAACGGAGAAACTTTATCCGATGCGGAATGCACATCCGTGATCCCGGAACTTTGCTGGTCGGGAGTCAAGACCACTGAATCCACCACCGGAACCCAGTCCTTCGCATTCGTAATCGGGTCGGTTGGAATTACGTGCAAATACTGCGGTGCCAGGTCGTCCAATGATTGCGGCGCGGCCTGCTTGTCCATTGTAAAGTTGTCGATGGCTTTGCGCATTTCCTGCAAGTCTTGTTTCAGAACGGCTTCTCTGCTGCGCAGCACCGAACGCTGATAATTTCCCGCCGCGATGCCAATTAGAATCAAAATGATCGCCATCACGATCATCAGTTCGATCAGCGTAAATCCGCGCTCAGTCGTACGCGGATTTCGTCCCATGAATGCAAGAAGGGAACTGTGATTTTGCTTTCTGTTCATAAACTCACCAATCCGAATACTTGGTTCCGTCCATTGCCGTAGCCTGCGACTTCGAGTACACATCGAAAACATTTTTTCCGCCCCAGCTGGTTGAATCCGGGTCGTCCTGCACGGCGCGCAGGCCCCACTCTGCTTGACCGGTCATTGGGTCTACCGGTATTTTGCGGAGAAAGCGGATTTTTTTGTCGCTGCTGGCCCCCAGCTGCACCCCCTTTACCAGCGTCTCCAGGTCCGGAGGATACCCTTCGCTGCCCACTTCCACCCGAATCTGGTTCTTGTCCGCGGCGTCTTTGTAGCGGTCAATGGCGTCCTTCATTTCCCGCAAATCGCGCCGCAACTCGGTCTCTTTGCCCCGGATAATCGAATACCGGGCCACCGGCAACGCCGCCGAAGCCAGAATAATCAAAATCGAGCAGGCGATGATCAGCTCCAGAAGCGTCATTCCTGCTTCGCGATTCCGCCGTGCCCTTTTGCGTTTTGTTTGACTCATCGTCGTATCTTCCGAGTTTACGGAAACCTGCAGCGTCATGGTAGGCCGCCCGGCAAAGGTGCTGGACAAGTTACTACTTCACTTGAATCGTAGCTTCACCCGTTAGGAGTGGCAACGGTTTTTGCTGGGAGTCCTTGGCATTCACCTGCACAATGGAAAGCTGCGTTGTGCCCGGTTTCAATGCCTTCACCACTATGCCCAAAAGCGTGCCGCTACCGCTGACGCCCGGAGTGTTTGGCTGGCGGGTCGCCGCGATCATCAGTTGTCCCTTGCTCTCGTCGCCGCCCTTGACGATCGCAATCTCCTGATTGCCGCTGGACAAAAATCCGCCATGCTGAATGTCCTGCACGCTGATGACGGTCGGATCGAATTGCAGAATCATCGGAATCGAGTAAAGATCGGCTACGTTGTCAATCGAAATACCTAGTGTAGCGGTCTGCCCTGGCGCCAGGTTCACGGTTTGCGGATCGAATCGCAGTCGCGCGCCTTGAACATTTGCTCCGCTAGCGTCAGCCGCCGCCCCAGGTACCGTCGCGGTTGGCTGCTGCACTGGCGCTTGTGCCGCGGGCGGCTGCTGAACTGGAGCTTGCTGCGCCGGAGCCGGAGCCGAAGCCGGAGTGCGAATATCGCTCTCCCGCCGCGTTGTAATATTTTGTTCGGCGCCGGTCGAAATCGGCCGCAGGTTCGCCCGCGTCCAGTCCGGCATACGCACGATGCGGGGGATCAATACGATCAAGACATCGTTTTCTTGAGCATCGGTATTATGGGTTGCCGTCAGATACTTGATGAAGGGGAGTTGCGCTAACCCGGGCCAGCCGCTCACGGTCTTGCTATCAATGTGTTCAAACAATCCGCCGAGGATATTCACTTCGCCTTCACGCAAGCGAATATCGTGTTCAATCTTGCGTTGCCCGATCACCGGCTGCTGAATGCCGCCAATGGTCTGGAAACTGTTCACCTGCGATACCTCGATGGACACCTTCAGGCTGACTTCGTGGTTGGGATGCACGCGCGGCGTGATGTTCACGTTTACGCCGACATCCAGGTAAGTAAATTGCGTATTTACCAGCGGGTTCACGGATGTCGTTCCTACGCCTACGCCCGCCTGGAAGCTGCCGGTGGCGATCGGCACGCGGCTACCGACGTTCAACTTCGCAGGCTGCCCATCGATGGACCGGATTTCCGGATTCTGAATAATCTTCGTAGCCGTATCGTTCAGAAGGAAGTTTGCTGTAGCGCCAGGCAAAGTCACAATGTAATCGGATGATCCAAATGAAAATCCTTTGAGCGGAATTCCGTTGGGAGTAGTGGGGGTTGTCGTGCTGCCTGGGGTTGTCGAGGGCGTAGTGCCAGGCGGCTGAAAGTTTATCGACGCCGATTGTCCCGGCTGTATTCCCAGATTCCGCATACGATCGGTGCTTGCCGAAAGCACTTCCACCTGGATTATTACTTCCGGCTTGGCCTTGTCGATATCCTTCAGCAGCTTGCGCGCAATTGCCAGCTTGTCGGCGGTGTCACGAACGATGATCGCGTTCTGCGAATTCAGCTGCTGCACCTTGGTCAGGTTCAACACCTGCCGCAATCCGTTGGTGATTTCGGTCAAGTCCTGCGACTGCACGGTATTCGCCAGGTAGAAAGTCTCCACCAATTGCTCGTCGTAGTCCTTGTGCTTCTGCGTCGTATCTTGCGCGATGAAGATAATATTTTCAGTAATCGGTTTCCAAAACGTTTTGCTTTGCAGACACACAATGTCCAGCGCTTGCTGCAGCGTCAGGTTATTCAAATCCACAGGAATACGCCGCGCCGGAAGGTCCGGGTCGTAAGTGATGGTAATGCCCGCCAGCTTACCAATGGTGTCAAAGATGATCTTGACGTCGTTTGTCATCTTCAGGCTGATCGAGGTATTCGGGAGCGGTTTCAGTTCCGGCGGCGCCGAAGCCAGTTCTGAACCGCCGCCTTCTGCGAATTCGCCGGCTTGCTCGTCCTGCTTATGCGCGGCCTCGTTGATTTGCTCCACGGTGCGCCGAAATTCCTGCAAAGCGACCGGGCTGGAAGGATCAATCGTCGAAGCATATTGAAATTCCGCGGCTGCGCCCTGCAAATCGCCCTTTTCCCGCAGCGCCAAACCCTTCTTGATGTGCGATTCGCCCGCCTCGAACCGCATCTGGTTTACCTTGATCCGGATCGTCGCGTTATGGGGATCTGCAGCCAGCACCTTCTGGTAGTACTCAAACGCCCTGTCGTAGTCCTGAATATTTTCTGCTTTTTGGCCGGCATTATATTGCTGGGTGGTCTTGGGGCAGCCTGCCAGCAGGCATGTCCCAGCGCACAAAATTAGTTTCCACCAACTCCGCATGCACTCTCCGTGATATCAGCCGAACCTCGACGAAACCGGCTTTTACTCTAACATCGGCTTAGAGGCCGGACAAGAAGTCTGGGGTTGGCTGCCCTACAATCAGTAACGTCTTTTCATCTAATGCTATAGTTGAAGGCTGTGGCCAAACCCGCCAAAAAACCGGTGCAGTCCGCCAACAAAAAAAGCGAGCTCATCGTCGCGCAGAATCGCGCTGCCAGCTACAACTACCACCTGCTGGAACGTATGGAGGCGGGGATCGTCCTTCATGGCACCGAAGTGAAAGCTCTTCGCGA
>Ga0210406_10006865_pt1 | contig 11693 bp, 14 predicted proteins | sample IncBWC30MmetaG_FD_155454 | JGI IMG/M metagenome (GOLD analysis project Ga0210406, IMG submission 155454) | Forest soil microbial communities from Barre Woods Harvard Forest LTER site, Petersham, Massachusetts, United States - Inc-BW-C-30-M | ecosystem: Environmental > Terrestrial > Soil >... | reverse complement strand
GCCGGATATCCTCCAGCGCCCTATCGTGGGCCACGGCTACCTGGCATCAAGATTTCTATCCGAGCATGTGGAAGGGGCTTTCGGAGAAGCCGGACACATGCACAATGGGTTCTTAGAGGCCCTCTATAACAATGGCCTGATCGGTCTAATCATTCTCGTCGCAATCCATCTTTTGATTGTCAAGAATCTCTGGCGGGCTCTTAAGGGCCCACGTGACAGAAATGCCCAGCTACTGGCCGTTGGCTCCTCGGCAATATACGTTAACCTGCTCATAAATGGACTCTTCAATGCCACTTATGGCGGCCGCGCGAGCGCGCCGTTTATGCTGCTGCTAGGTCTACTGGTTGTAAGTGAAAAACTCCGGGGAATGACTGACCAATCGGATGGCTTGACAAGATAACAACTGGATTGCTCTAACCCCTGAGCAAAATCATGAAACACCCTCTGAGCATCCTTGGAGCCGTCGTCTTAGGGGTATTGCTGTTGGGATCATCGGAAGTGATTTCCCTGAGCAACCCTACCCGGAACCTCAGTGCACAGACGGCTTCAGCCGGGACAGAAGAACTCTCCAGCACGGGAAACCCATGGCTGAACGTCAGGACTTTTGGAGCACAAGGCGATGGGTTAGCCGATGACACGGCGGCGATCCAGAAAGCAATCGATGAAGCTAAGGCAACGCGGGGCAGCGTCGTCTTCTTCCCATCCGGTATTTATGTCATCTCGCAAGTCATGCTCAGGCAGGGCATTAGCTTGCTGGGATCCGGAATTAATCTTCCCGGAAATGGCCTTGGAACCATCCTCCAGCAGAAGACGGGAACGGACCTCGACGTCATTGTGAGCGACCAGCCCCCCCGCGGATACCATCATTGGTCGGTGATTTCCAACATGAGTCTCATCGGCGCAAGTGGAACGAAATTGAGTTCAGCGATCAGGTTCGCAGCCGCTACCGGTGAAGGGATGAAGTTCGAACACCTTCTGATCAAAGACTTCGCCCGAGATGGAATCCAGGTAATTGGCGGTGTGCCTTTCTACGCGGAGGATATCCATTTGTTCCGTAACGGCATCGGGTCAGGAATGGGATACGGATTGGATATCGCGTCGAAGGGCAGCGACCCGTCGCAAACCTACGAACTTTCGATGATCAGCGGCGACGATAACATGACCGCGCTGATCCACATCGGCGCCGGAGGCGGCATTGGGAACCACCAGGCTTATCTGATCGAGGGGGTGAAGGCGGAAAAGCACACGAAGGGGCGGCAGAATGATGTCATTGTCGTTGACAACATGAACGGAACGCCAGTAGTGATCATGGGAGTGGCGGCGGTCAACAACTCCGGCGAGCTTGCCAACTCTGTCGTAAAGATTATGGGCTCGAATGCTCGTCTATATTGGTTCGGGTTGAATCGCGACAGTGATCTCCCGAACGGTTACACGCATACGATCGATGACGAGTTCAACCGGCGCAGCTTCAAGGATTCTGCCGGCTCGGCGGGCACATATGGGGGAAGCTATTACTTTGACGCGTTAGGTACCGCAGCTCCGGGCAGCCACTTCGGCCAGGCGGAGGCCAACGGCGACCTGGCCGGTAAGATCTCGATTGACGGGGCTGCTTCCGGGTCACACGCCTTCTCAAAACCATTTAGTTCAACCCCTGTTTGCACTGCCGCTCCTGCGTCCGACCCCGGGAAAACGACATGGTGGGTCGCGACAACCGCAAGCGCTGTGACGGTCAGTGTCTCCGCCCCAGCGAGAATTACATTCACATATCAATGTTTTGGGAACCCAGATTAGTGTCTCCGGATGGACAGCCCCTCTAAAACGCAAAGAACCGCTGTGGTATTACCGCTCAGATGAGAATCCTCCTCGTTCACAACACCTACCAGCAACCTGGAGGAGAAGACGTTGTCTTCGATCAGGAGCGGCAACTGCTGGAGCGCGCCGGCCACCAAGTCCTGACCTACTGCCGGAGCAACTTGGAAATTGCCGGCTATTCGCCTCTGAAACTGTTGGCATTAGGAGGCCGGATGATGTGGGCGAGAGACAGTCGGCGAGAAATCGCCAGCCTCCTCCATGGGCAGAAACCTGATCTTGTGCACGTCCACAACACCTTTCTGATGGTATCGCCCTCGATTTATTCGGCTTGCAGAGAAGCCGACATTCCGGTGGTGCAGACGCTGCATAATTATCGACTCCTTTGCCCGGCTGCGACTTTCTTTCGACATGGCGGCGTCTGTGAAGAATGCGTCGAGCATGGCTTGTGGCGCGGGGTACTGCACGGCTGCTATCGCGACTCCCGCGCCGAGACCTCCGCAGTGGCCTTGATGCTGACCGTGCATCGTTGGCTCGCCACGTGGAGCGAGATGGTGGACGGCTTCATTGCGCTCAGCGAGTTTTCCCGCCTGAAGTTTATCGAAGGGGGCATACCTGCGGAGAAGGTGGTCGTGAAACCCAACTTTTTATACGCGGATCCCGGATGTCGAGTCCGAGGCGGCGAATATGCGCTGTTTGCAGGCAGACTCTCCCCTGAAAAGCGCGTGGTCACGCTACTGGCGGCGTGGCAACGGCTCCGAGTGCGCGTTCCGCTCCGCGTCATCGGTGGCGGGCCTGAGCGTGGTTCTCTGGAGGCGCACGCAAAGCAAATGGGACTCTCTGACGTTCGCTTCTTTGGACAGCTGCCACGCGACGAAGTGATTGCCGCCATGAAAGGGGCGCGGTGCCTGGTTTTTCCCAGCGAATGGTATGAGAATTTCCCGGTGACCATAGCGGAGGCGTTTGCCTGTGGCGTGCCGGTGATTGCTTCGCGGCTGGGCGCCATGCAGGAGATCGTCGAGGATGGCCGCACGGGGTTGCACTTCAAACCGGGCGATCCTGAGGACTTGGCGGCCAAAGTCGAGTGGGCGTGGAATCACCCGCGCGAGATGGAAGAAATGGGGCGCCAGGCGCGGGCCGAGTACGAAACCAAGTACACCGCCGAGCGCAATTACGAAATGCTGATGGAAATTTACACCAAGGCCATCGCGGCGCGGAGCCAAGGCGTGTTCGCCGAGGTGCGAGACGGCGGCGTTCGACCTGCGGTCGGGCGCGGATGCTGAAGTGAAGGGGATAGATGGACGTCGCTCCTTGGTTCGCAAGTAGCTGGTGATGAGCACCGATATTAAGTTCGCCTGTCTCACCTACCACGCGATCGGCAATGAGTTCACGCAATATGTAATCAGTGAAGACCAGCTGAGGAATCAGCTGGAGTTTCTAAGTCAGGAAGGTTTTGTAGTTGAGGGATTTGAACAACTTGAGTTCAGGCTTCGTGCAAATAGCAATTTCCCAGGGAAGTATGTGCTTCTCACGGTCGATGACGGGCACGAAAGCGCACCCAGAGTCGCGGATTTGCTCGAAAGATGCGGGTGCAATGCCACATTCTTTCCGACTCGGGACAGAGCGCTAGGAAAACCTGGTTACCTCAGACCCCAGGAAATCTGTGAGCTCCGACGAAGAGGCTTCTCGCTCGGAACGCACGGCACCACGCACCGAAACTTAACAGCTATATCTGAACAGGCTTGCGCAGCAGAACTGGAAGAGAGCAAGCAGTGGCTGGAGGATGTGACGGGCGAAGAAGTCCGGTATATGGCGGCTCCGGGAGGATTCGTCAGCCATAGAGTTCTGCGTCTGGCGTATGGCTTCGGGTACAGGTTGATCGGTACTTGCAGGGAGTCTGTCAACAGCGTGAGTACGTTGAATCTACCGGGGACCCTGAATCGTGTCAATGTACGGCACCATTTCACCCTCGCAGATTTCCGTCGCATAGTTGAGAACGACTTCGGATTCTACTTGCGGCGGCAGATCCGATCCAGCTTACTGTGGCTGCCAAAGCAGATTCTCTGTAGGTGATCAGGTAAGTTCTTACAGACGAGAACAGTCCAGTCCAGTGTGATCGCGCAGTGTATTGTGAGCAAAAAGCAGAGGAAGTACACCGAACACCTACTGTTTTTAGGGTGTTGGGTGTGCAAGTGCATGCCCTCCAGATACCCGATGTGATTCACCAGATGGAAGAGTGGATCTCTGCCGGAACCAGAGGCCACTTTATTGCTGTTACGGGCATGCACGGCGTCGTCGAAGCACAGCACGATCCGTCACTCAAACAGATACTGAACTCCGCCGACTTAGTCGTCCCTGATGGCATGCCGCTGGTATGGCTGGCGCGCTGGTGGGGATACGCCTTAAAACGTCGCGTCTATGGCCCCGAGCTGATGGAAACCTTCTGCCGCGAAACGGGGTCACGCTACCGGCACTTCCTCTATGGTGGGGCGCCCGGCGTGCCGGAACTCCTTGCAAGAATCATGACGGACCGGCAGGGCGTGCAGGTGGTAGGAACCTACTCTCCACCATTCCGGCCGCTGACGCTGGCAGAGTCAGAAGAAGTGGCAACATTGATCAATAGCACTACTCCGGATGTCTTGTGGGTGGGATTAAGCACGCCTAAACAGGAGAGCTGGATGTACGAACGCAGGAACACGCTGCGAGTTCCGGTGATGCTCGGCGTCGGCGCGGCTTTTGATCTGAATAGCGGAAGGGTTCGGCAGGCTCCGCGATGGATGCGCGAACACGGACTCGAGTGGCTCTTTCGCTTGCTCATGGAGCCACGAAGGCTCTGGAAACGTTATGTTTTGTACGGTTCTAAATTCATTGGTTATGTAGTTCTGGAATTTTTGGGATGGAGGAAATTCGATTGATAGAATCCTCACCCACAGCGAGCGTATCTCCAGGTACAGAAGACCCGTTATTTGCTGGCATACATGGGCCAGTTAATGCCTTAGCTGAATTTTACGATCAGGCATATTGTTGAGTCTAACTAACGTTATCTTCAAACGGTTCAGGAAGAGATGACAATGGGAAACGACAATCTAGTTGTTGTCGCTGGAGCGGGTGGTTTCATCGGAGGGAATTTAATATCGACTCTCCGTACCCAAGGCCACAAGCGGATCCGGGGCGTGGACATTAAACCGCTCCAGGAGTGGTACCAGCACTTCGACGATGTCGAGAATCTCTCGCTGGACCTGAACCTTAGAGAAGACTGCGAGATAGCATCCAAGGATGCCTACGAAGTTTACAATCTCGCCGCAAATATGGGAGGGATGGGTTTCATCGAGCGCAACAAAGCCCTCTGTATGCTTTCTGTACTGATCAATACCCATATGTTGCAGGCGGCCCTGAAATACGGCGTAAAGAGGTTTTTCTACTCCTCTTCGGCTTGCGTATACAACGGGGACAAACAGAAAGCATTCGAGGCGCCATCACTTAAGGAAGCGGACGCCTATCCGGCTCTTGCGGAAGATGGTTATGGATGGGAAAAACTGTTTTCCGAGCGCATGTGCAGGCACTTTCACGAGGATTTTGGTCTCTACACGCGCGTTGCCCGTTTCCACAACGTCTATGGACCGTGGGGCACGTGGTATGGAGGGCGTGAGAAGGCTCCGGCCGCAATCTGCCGGAAAGTAATCGAAGCGAAGCTATCCAGTAAGCACGAAATCGATATCTGGGGCTCCGGCAACCAAACGCGTAGTTTCATGTTTATTGAGGACTGCATAAAAGGCATCAACCTGATCATGAATTCCGAGGTTCTCGAACCCCTCAATCTCGGCTCGAGTGAAGCCGTGACTATCAACCAATTGGTTGACATCGCTGAGGAAATAGCTGGGATCAAGCTGATGCGTACCTACGATCTCAGCGCACCCAAGGGTGTGAACGGCCGAAACAGTGATAACACTCTGATCAAAAAATATCTCAATTGGGAGCCCAATACTACCCTGCGGATTGGTCTCGAGAAGACCTATCGATGGATCTACGACCAGTATATGGCTCGCGAGAGAGGCGAAGCAGGCGTTATCCGCGAATCTGCAGCCGCGCGATAGGTCGCAAGATGGATTACAGAAAGTAGCACAAAGGTGCTCTAGCACACGGAAAAACGGAGACAACTACTCAGAGCCCGAGGGTTTCTTCGTGTCAATTGGGCCTCCTATATTAATGCGCACATCCTGAAATTAGCGTATCAGCGAGGCTATACTTTGGTCGGTACCTGCCGCGAACAGATGAATCGCCCTGCCAAGATGAGCCTCCTGCTATAGTCAACCGCGTGAATGTCAGGCAGCATTTCTCGTTAGGTGTTCTGGGCTCCGCCACTCGCGGTTCGAGCGCATTCTATGCTTGCCGAATGGCTCGTTCCTTGGCGCTCGCCGTTCCGAAAAAGTTTGCTTGAGCTTCTTACGGCCCGCTGACAGTACTCTTTCAATTCCCTGCCCATAGATCCTCCCCCTCTCTCGCTCGCGTCTACCTCTACTCCACTCGCCGACACTCCATCGTTGAGGAATCCAAAGTGTTTGCGCAGGACCTGTGTGAGCATTCCGTCTTCTCGACGGGAGTGAGCGAGATGAATGCAGGGCGGAAAGCTTCTTAGGGCACGAATAAGACGGGTTTGTTTGTTACCGTAACTTGGCGGTTGCTTGGAACGGTGGTCGTGTTCCCACTGATATCAAGGTATTTGCTGAACTGCGAGGGAACCACATAGGTAGTCGTCAGTGTCGAGTCCGGGGACGTCTGCCACACAACCTGCTCCGCGGACCCCGCGGCGCTAGTTAGGTTGCAGGTGTAAAAAGACGGCGCGTAGGTATAATCGAAGTTATATGGAGCTGGAGCACCGTTGCTGGAGTACCCTCCGCTAGAACTGCATTGACCATTATAGGGTCCTGCGATCGATGCTCCCAGCAACCAGTTATACACCTGCTGATAGGCGATTGCCGCAGGGGTTGGGTTCAATCCATTGGTCGTATAGAGTACTCCTACTTGTTGATTATCCCAAGCATACCAATACGTTCGCGCCACTCCTCTCGACAAACTCAATATGAAATACCTGGCGACGAATGCAGCTTGCAGGTTTTGATCGGTGATGCCACTTCCCCAACTGCCTTCAGTGTTCCACAAAGCCTTGCCGGAGAGGCCATACTTGGACACCACCGCTCTTTGGGCCGACACCCAAGAGCGCGTAATCAACTCCGGATCTTCGAGCAAATCGGGATACGCGTGGAAGCTGACGACATCCACATCCGGTGTGCCTCCAGCAGCGAAATAAGCGTCCAAATCATTGCTGACAGTGTAGGAGGGAGAAATAATTAAAGCATTCGGATCAATTGCTCTGATAAGGTCGTGAAAGTGGCGCGTAAGCTGAACCATGTCAGCAATAGTTCCCGTGAAATAGTTATTTGGTTCGTTCCACAGTTCGTATGCCGCAATTCTGCCCTTATACCTAGTAACAAGAGCAGTCACGAAATCATCCCAACAGTGAATATTTGACAACATTCCCGAGCATCTGGGTGGTGCTCCGACAAATGGAACCGAGCACGTACTCGCGTCGGCAACGGCCCACTCTGGGACCGCCTCAGCCGCATACATCATCTTTACGCCGTGACTCTCTGAAAGCGTCACATACGCGTCCAGCCTGCTCCAGTCGTATACGCCCGGCGATGTCTCAACATACGGCCAAAGAGTGCGGGCTCCTTTGCCAAAAGCACCCACTGGCACACTTGGAAAAGGGGGATAGCTCGAAAACGGATCTATTGTGTGCATTCCAAAGAAGGTGGAAGGGATACCGTCAGAAGGCACCGTAAAAGCAGAGCAAGAGTAACACCCTAGCAAAGGTAAGAGCAGAGCGATGCTAACGCCTATAGACTTAGCCTTCCAGCAGGTCTTCACTAAGAGAGCTTAGGCGATAGCGGCGCAGGAGGAACCTGACAGAAGGGACGGTTTTCGAACAGTATTGAGACACCTGTCTTCAAGGCAAATGAAAACGGTGATTTCGTTCCAGTGGATACAATTTCGTGGGGAACCCGGAGATTTGAGGGAAGGCCCGAGGTGTGATCGGGCCTTCCGGTCTAATTGGAAAAGCCTGGACGGCTACCTTGCGGCGGCGGCGGCTTTGGCTTTGTTGGCGAGCTGAGGGACGACGCCGAGCTGTTGCATTAGGCCCAAAGCGTCCCAATTGACATAGCCTTCCGCAATCTTGCCGTTCGAGACGCGAGCGACGGTCACGCCGGAGACGGTGATCTGCTTTCCTGTTGGCGCAATTCCGTTGAGATCCCCTTTATGAGTACCTCGGCAGGACCAGCGGGTCATTACGGTTTCGCCTTCGGCAATGACATCCTCGATCGTCAAATGAAGGTCGGGGAAGGCAGTGCGGTAGAGAGTCGCTCTCCTCTTCTCACTTTCGGGGCCGTGCCCAAAATCAGGGGTCGAAGAGTCATGATGTTCGTAGTTGGGAGTAAAAATTTCGTCGGCCACCGACAGCTTGCCATTGTTCCAGAGTTCGGCGAACAGACGACGAACGATAGCTTTGTTATGTTCAGACATGAGTGGTTCTCCTTTTTGAGAAACGCAAAAACGGTCCTCGCATTAGAGCGAGTCGGGCTCAAGTGTTGCGGCTTGGAAACGCTGCGGTCCTTGGCGTGCCGTCCGGTGGGTCGGACAAAAGGTTAGGCCCCGCGTGAGCGGAGAAATACGAGCCGAGGACGTACTGCCCTCTTGGCGCTCGATACGGAGCTTAGCTGTTAAAGAAACTGCCCTTGGACTACGGAGCGGGAGTCTCGCCTCAAACAGCGAAACCTCAAGATCATCCTGTTCTTCGCGGACGTGCGTGTCAAGGTTAATCGAAAGACTCTTCTGTGCAAAAGGAGCGGCGGCGGGAGTCAGGGCGCAAGCCGCACGGGCCTGCGAGAGGGCTTGGCGGGACTTCTTGTATCCCGACAGGCTTACACGCGGCGAGTGCTTTCCCGGCGATAACCGCAGCGTCGACGGCGCATTCCCGACGAAGGCTTTAGGAGAGCCGTTCGGACGAAATTTTGGACGATGTTTTTTGGACGCGCCCCGCTTGATGCGGGCATCTAATATAGTACATGACCAAACTCGATGAACTGGCTTTGCCCAAACTGAGAGACCTTGCTGCTAAGGCTGAGGCTGAATTAAGCCAAGAGTCCTGAATTTCATACCCATCGCAAACTGACTTCTCTTAGGGCAACGGGGGAGTGTGTTCAAGCCACTCGCCTTCTTTTTTGGAAAGGCTAATATGCGAAAACTCTTTATTTTTGTTGTTTTTGATTTATTTGTACTTCTTCTCGCGGGGCTTGCTTACGGTCAAAGTGTGTCGCCGGTCATTTCCCGAATGCACAGGCAAAGCCGCGAAAGGGCGAATCACATACTCCACGGACAAACCTGACAGGGCTTTCGGATACGAATTGCGGTAGGTTGCGGTAGAAATTACCGAGTTTGATGGACGCTCCTCGCATCCCACATTAAGGGCTTCGTTTGTGCTTTGCCCGTTGTCTTGGGTCTCGATCACATCTCTAACACTTCGTGCGTGATTAACCGTACGCAGTCCGGGCCGCGTAGAATTATTCGGCATGAACGCCACGACCGTCCCGGAAAACAGACAATAGGAATGCCTATGGCACTTGAAAAGAAGCAGGTTCTCTCGAACCGATTTCGATACGTATGTGATAGCTGCCCGTTCGAGTGGCCCCGGACGCCCGTGAAAGAAAGCGAGCTTTTGCCGCCTCCAACTCACTCATGCCCGAACAAGGACCGGCCTGACATGAAGGCGATCCTAGAAAAACAGGAAAAAAGAGCCAGCGGGAGCACGAGACCGAAGCCTGTTGCCGTGTGCACGCGCTGTGGTGGGGTTTCATACGCCACAGACCAAATCAACGGTCAGTGCGCGCAGCGGGTTGCGGGAAAGAGATGCGTCGGAGTCAATGGAAGTGCTCTCAACGCTGACGATTGGAAGCAATGTGCAGCTTGCGCAGGTTCAGGGAGGATAGGAGCGAGTCGTTGCGGACGTTGCGACGGCGTAGGCTGGTCGTACGTCCGTCGCTAAGGGGTATTCTGCCAGCGAAAATCAGATTATCCCGCTACTCTCTTCGCCTGCGCTCTCACTTTCGCCCAACGCTTTTTCGCCGCCTTCGCAATCTTCGCTCTCCCAGCGGCAGACAGCACGCGCTTCTTTGCACCCGATATTTCGCTCTTCGTGGAATCGCCCAAGGCTTTTGCAGCGGCTCGTACTCCATTCAATTGCTGATGTAACTTGCCTAATCGCTTCTCGAGTTTTTTCTCTTCGCGTTTGATTGCTGCCAGAATGTCCATGAGTCCTCCGTGATGAAATCTATCCCAAGGTGTCGGTAGAGCACCAGAGGTGCCGCACACGGCAAGTAACTCGGCAGCGGTAAGTGGGTAATGCAGACAACGATTTCGCCGCGATTGGTGATCAGAATTAAACGTGCTGAACGGGGAGAGAGTTTAGCAGGGGCGAGACACACGCTGCGAATCGCCGAGCCTGTTGTGCTTGCGTTGAGTTACTTTAGGAGCTTCTTCAGGTCGTTCCATTTGACGAGAATGACGTGACTCTCTTTCAGGACTTTTTTGAAATCGGTGCTGGTCACAAAATCATAGTCGCGCTGGCGCCAGGCAGATCCATAATCCGGGTGATCCAGCGTGACCGCCTGCAACTCCACATCGTCATGACCGAGGTGGACGATTATTTCCGTGAGCCCGGGCTTTAGATTCTTGACTGCATTGATATAAATTCCGGCTGCGATCGCGCGTTGAATCTGAGCGCGAATTTCGCGCTCTGCTTCTTCGGGCTTGATATTTTGCGCCGCAGTACCTGTTTCCGGCCAAAGGTACTCGGCGGAATCAAGCAGACTCCCGACTTTGTCTTTTGATTCGACCGGACCCCAGCGATAGACTTTCCACTCGCTGGTGAGAGTGAGGTGCAAGCCCAAGTCCGTATCCGGATGGTCCTTCGCGTAGGACGCGACCTCGATCAGCCATGAGCAGGGGACCATCACGCTAGCGGACGTGACGGCGTTCTTGTCCAGCGCTTCGAAGCTCGCGGTATCCACGGAATGAGCAACAGCGAGATCATCAGCGTGGACGATGAGCAGTTTCGAGTCGGCAGGATATCCCAACCGCTCAGCAAGGGTCTTGGTTTGTCCCTGTGCGTTCGCGACGGTCGAAAGCAGAAGCGATAAGGCGGCAACAAGCTTGCGCAGACGCATGGGAAGCTCCAGAGAGCGATTTCAGACGGTAAAGGGTAACACGGTCTATGAAGGGCCGTAATGGCGTCGCGTCAAGAACTGGGATTGTTTTTTCCCGCGCTCCACAAAAAGTTCTCTTGTCATATGGTTATTTCGACGTACTGCTCGGCTAACTCCTGATCAGTCGGCTTACCGAACATCTCCGGCCAGCAGGTTAACGGGGTTGTCTTTGCCTCGACGACGCTGCGGAATTGTGCGACAAGGCCGGAAAGAATCCAGCCAATCGTGGCCCCTGCGGTCCCATAAATAACCGCGTTGATTGGAGCAATGAAAAGTGCGACCGCACCTTTTCTAGAGAGGGGGCTTTGCTGGTGGTTCCTGTGTTGCGGGCGGCTCCGGCTGCGGTGCAGGGGCCTCAGGAGCTGGCTGGCTCGACTTTGTAGAACGGAGTTCTTCAAATTCGGGCTTGGTCGCAAAGCGTTCGAGAAAATGTTCCTCATATTCAGACAGACGCGGGCAAATCAGGCGGCTGTGGGCGAACGAAAAACCGTACTTCGTCATCTCTTCCATAGCCTGCTTCGCAGTCCAGCCCTCCTCGGCCATCCGTTAGCCGCCGATCATCAT
>Ga0210406_10006863_pt1 | contig 11696 bp, 9 predicted proteins | sample IncBWC30MmetaG_FD_155454 | JGI IMG/M metagenome (GOLD analysis project Ga0210406, IMG submission 155454) | Forest soil microbial communities from Barre Woods Harvard Forest LTER site, Petersham, Massachusetts, United States - Inc-BW-C-30-M | ecosystem: Environmental > Terrestrial > Soil >... | reverse complement strand
CCGCGTGTAACGCGCAGGCAAGCGGTCCACACAAGGTTGGCTAGTGCCCGTGCAAGTTCAGTTGCCGCGGCGATATCCCCCTGAAGGGCGGCCTGAAGAAGTTCTTGTTCTGGATCGGTTCGTTCGGTCACAAATGCCCCAGGGTCCTTGCACCCCGCTTAGCGGCGGGGCGAAGCGGCAATTTAGTCCCCAGTCAATTCCGATCGCGATGAAAATTCTGCAGCTGGCCGTCTAACGCTCTGCCGGCAGATCAATCGACTCGCCGGTCTGTGCTGAAGGAGCGCTCGATGACCGGAAGATGGAAAAGTGTCCTAATTGTGGTTTCATTTTTTTTGCTGCTTGGAAGCGGAGCTTGCGCGGGCACCAATGATCCCGGCGCGCACCGCGTGTCCGAGCCCGCGGTGTACGGAAACCTCGCGATCTACTTCGTGCACGGCGTGTCGCGTGGAGGGCCCGTGCCTCTCACCTTGCAAGAGGCTTTGGACAGGAAAGTCATCTTGGTGGCCGAGATCGGCCAAGTCAACGAGTTGTTGGTCAGGAATACGGGCGATGAAGAAGTCTTCATCCAGTCCGGCGACATCGTAAAGGGAGGGCAGCAGGATCGCGTGCTCAGCGTCGGCCTGCTGTTGCCGCCTCACTCCGGTGTAGTCCACATCGCTTCATTTTGCGTTGAGAGCGGACGCTGGTCCGCCCGCGGCAGCGAAGATGTCCTGTCGTTCTCCAGCGCGAATGCTAATTTGCCGGCTCGCATGGCTAAGCTAGAGATTGCCGGCGCAGTGGCTCTGAAGCCCGACAGCACGATGCCTTCATCCGGCTCGCGCCAGGCGGAAATCTGGAAAAGCGTCGAGCAGATCCAGGATAAGCTGTCGCGCAATCTCGGTGCGCCAGTGGCGGCACCGCAATCGCGAACCAGCCTTGAGCTGGCGCTTGAGAACGATCGGCTCGCTCGCGAGCAGGCCGAATATATTGCAGCCCTTCAGCCGAAGGGTGAGCAGGGCGACGACATCGTCGGTTACGTGTTCGCGGTGAACGGCGCGGTCAACAGCGCCGATATCTATCCGTCCAATGGCCTCTTCAAGAAGATGTGGCCGAAACTGCTGCGCGCGAGCGTGACTGAGGCGATCAGCGAGCGTGAAGCCGCAAGTGCACCGGCGCCGTCCGTTGATAGCGTCAACGAATTCATTGCAAGCGCGGAGAGGTCAGAACTGGCCGATACCAAAACCAAGGCGCGGACGGTGATCGGAGTCAGAGAGAACGCCAGAGTGATTTTACTTGAGTCACGACCTACCGCCGCAGCCGCGGATGCCTGGGTACATCGCAGTTACATCGCGAAATGAAGCATAACGTGCACTCGGCTATACCAAACAGGGGGATATCATGCGCTATTACGCAATCGCGGTGACGCTGGTGGTTGCTTTTATGACCGGCTTTTTGATCCCGGTCGCCTCCGACCTGTTCGTGAACAGGCGCCCCGTGATGCCCGCCGCAGCTATCGCGCAAACGACCGGACAACGGGTCGCGGTTGAGCAATCCGGTTCGTCGCCACGTCAAGAGTCGCCACGTCAAGAAGTGCGCGTTCAGAGTAACTTCAATTTCTTTATCCCGGGCCCGACCGGAGAAGGTGAAGAGGCACAGAAATTGCGCGAAAGGGCACGCCGTATCGTCTACGAGATGGCGGCGCATGAATGTGACTTGCTTCGTGAAGTTCTTGCAAGTGAATGTCGGCTGGAGTCCGTCAACGACAATATCAATATCATCAATATCAATCGGCAATTCCAGCAGCAGGAAGGTTTTAACGTCAACGGATCGATGAGTTTCCAGATTTTGTTGAAGAACTTCGCCACCCCTACGCCACCGGTGGCCGCGACGCCAAATCGAGGCCGGGGGTGGTCTTGCTGGTGGATTTGGGTCCCATCCGCTGACACCCAGGGTCCCTGCCCGGTTTAGGAAACGACAAGATTTGGTAGCTTTTCTGATTTGTTGATTTACCTATTGGCACCACGGTTACGGGCGCCGAACTGCTCGAGGGACAGGCCGGATACAGAAGCGCAAGACCCACCACCTCCAGATCATCACTTTCGGCTTGCAACGCGCGGCCGGTCCATACAGAAGGGCCAATAGGCGACATCACGGCGATTTATTCAATGACTGCATCGGCCCCTGCGAACAGCGAAAGTCTAGCGGTCGACTTCCGGCACTTTTAAACGAGCCATTTTGTCTTGCGAAAGCTCAGTTAGCCTTGCGACCCAGGAACGCCGGGATATCGAGAACGGCCTGCTCGATCGAATTGCGCACAGCGGAGAAGCGGCCGTACGGATCGAGGCCCTGCGGAGCCGCATGGCGCGCATATTCCGAAATCGGCTTTGCCGGCAGCCCTTCGGGGTGGCGGGCCGCCGGGCGGAGCCGCGGTGCAGTACGCTCGATCCGCTCGGCGCTGCAATGGCTGTCGTTGCGCAGCCTGCCGGCGAGTTCAATGAGTGAGCCCGCTGCTGGTTGCGTCTCGCGCGTCGCGCCAAGATTATCGATGCCGGTCGCCACCACCGAGACCCGCACGATACCTTCCAGGGTTTCATCGAACGTGGCACCGACGATGATGTTGGCGTCCTCTTCGACCTCTTCGCGAATGCGGGTCGCGGCTTCGTCGACCTCGAACAGCGTGAGGTCCTTGCCGCCGGTGATGGAGACTATGAGGCCACTGGCGCGCTTGATTGAGGCGTCCTCGATCAATGGATTGGAAATTGCTGCCACAGCGGCATTGAGCACGCGCTTCGCGCCGGAAGCCTCGCCCCTGCCCATCATGGCTTTGCCCTTCTCGCGCATTACCGTGAGAACGTCGGCAAAATCAAGATTGATCAGACCTTCCTTCACTATGAGATCGCTGATGCAGGCCACACCCGAATAAAGCACTTCATCGGCCAGCGCGAAGGCATCGGCGAAGGTGGTCTTCTCGTTGGCCACCCGGAACAGGTTCTGATTTGGGATGACCAGCAGGGTGTCCACTGCCTTGAGCAGTTCCGCGATGCCTGCTTCGGCAAAGCGCATGCGGCGCTGGCCCTCAAAGTGGAATGGCTTGGTGACTACACCGATGGTGAGAATGCCAAGCTCGCGCGCGGTCTTGGCTATAACCGGTGCTGCCCCGGTGCCGGTACCGCCGCCCATGCCGGCAGTAACGAACACCATGTGTGCGCCGTTCAAATGATCGCGGATCGCATTGATTGCCTCTTCGGCCGCCGCGCGCCCCACTTCGGGCTGCGAACCGGCACCAAGGCCTAGGGTTACCTGGGCGCCCATCTGGATGATGCGCTTGGCTCTCGACATGGTGAGCGCCTGTGCATCGGTATTAGCGACGATAAATTCGACGCCTTGCAGCCCGGACGCGATCATGTTGTTGACGGCATTGCCGCCGGCGCCGCCGACCCCAAACACGATAATGCGCGCCTTCATCTCGCGAACATCGGTGATGCTCGTCATATTTGCCTCACGATTTCTCCGGCAAGCTGGGAATGAGAGGACATCGATTGCTACCTAAAGGCCTTGCGATCTGCTGCCACTATGTCCGCGGCTTGATGCCCGAGTCGGCGTGCAGCTAGTCCGTGGTTGTCGATCGAGCCACCAGTTCGGCCATCGGTCCGCAGAAAACCTTCGAGCCGCGCCGTCGCCTCCCTAGCCGCCATAGTCTCGGCAGTCGCCTGCAGCAGCTCAACCATCAGCCGATCGGCGCGCTCGCGCTCACGCTCGAAATCGGCCCGATGACCTGATGCCGTTGCTTCAAGCCGTGCGATCTCCGCCTGCAATGCCACGATCTTTGCCGCAAGGGCGACGTTGCCTGCCTCACGACGACCCGGTGGCCTTGGCGTATGTCGTATTTCCGCGAGATCCACGCTCACCAAAGCTTTGCCATCATTCGAAAGTGAGCGCGGCAACCGCAGCCGCTTGGCAAGCGAACGAGCGGCCTTCGGCGAGATTGTCAGGCGGACGCCTAGTGCGGCATATGTCAGTGTTTCGACAGGCATCGGCTGTTCTCCTGGAACCAACCGCGCGTTAACCGAAAAGTAACCGCAAGCTAGGCTGCGATAGTTAAGAGATCGTTAACTGATCGGCGGCAACCCGATGCGTTAGTTGCAGTCCGAAGTTCGTCGGATCTGCCGAGCGGCCGTATTACCCGACAACATCACCTTCACGAGTTTCCGGCATGGCGGTCACACGGATGGCGCCGACTCGGGACTAACCGATGCGCAACTCCGCCCATTGGGGGCACACAAAACCACTACAGCTTTCCTCCGCTACTCTAAAGAAACGGAAGAACAGCGGCGATTGGTGCACGCAAAAGACTGAACGCGAGAACGGACAGGGGGAATTTGTCAGAATGAGCAGGTGACGAGTTGTCAGAATGACCGACCCGGAACACTGCTATGATGTTGATTTGTTTGGTGGGCGCACCGGGGCTCGAACCTGGGGCCTCGCGCATGTCTATTCGATCAGGATTAGACCGGGAGGGAGTGACTCGTCGTATAGACTGGCCCGGTCGGATCGCCCGATCGGAACGAACCCTTTGATTTTTGCGGTCTGCAGCGCAGGGACGCCGGATTTCTCCAGCTTGCTGGCGATAACGCCGCGCAAAGGCGCGGGTAGATCCAGGCTCCGATCGTCGACGACGCGCGCGGCCCGGAGGAACAGAATCTGCAGGTCGAGCAACTCCGGCGTAGTCCAATCGAAGCGCTGGAAGGCCTGATACGCGTGCTCGACGAGATCAGGCGAGACGACAGTCTCCGGCCCGGCGTAGAGCGGAGTTCGGTTGAGCAGGAGCCCGAGCGCCGCAAGGTAAGGAGCGCAATGCCGCGTGGCCTGTGCAAGCGTCACCGCGATGTCGCAGAAGCAACGCACCAGTTCCGCCTTGGTGTCGTGGTCGATCAGTTCCAGTGATCCAGCCAGGCGCACGAGTTCGTCGGGCGCCCTGCCGCTGCGGATCCTATCGATCTCTCCGGCCATAAGCCTGGTCTGGCGTTCGCGCGTGAGCCCGCCCGCCACCCGGCGCCAGAGGATGTATTGCTGGCTCTTGATGCGCCGACCGGGAAAACACGGACCATCATCGTGCACCCGCCACAGGGCATCGATACGAAGGTCGTCCCGGACAACGCCGAAGCCTGGGCGCAGCAGGAATCCAGCCATAATGAGCCATGCCTCTTCGTGGTCCGCCGAACGTCGTCTGTCGTCCCGCCGCTCCTCGAGCGCAGGCCAAAGGGCGCGCAGCAGAGGCCCATTCCATTGACTTCTGGCTGACGCGAGGATGCGCTCCATACCCTTGAGGATCGTGGCAGCAGTAATCTTGTTCTTCTTGCTGTTATTGGCAGGCTGGGTGAACACGATCCCGATCTGTCTGCGTGCCGTTTCCAGCGCGTCCGCTGAAGCGTTCGGTTCAATCGGAGCGTTTGCTTCCCGCGCCCGCCCCGCACCGGGCGCGCCGGCGACGCCTTGCACGTTGTCGCGCATGTTGAATTCCAGCGGCCAGGACTGCTGGACGGCGGGGTCGGCGCTGACGCACGAGATGTGGAGCAGCCCCAATGCGTTCATCCGCGCCGTCAGACCGACGGGCAACATCCCGCCCGCTTCCGGACTGGATAGCTCAGCCGTCCTGACGATGGTCTGGAGCGGGGGCAACGGGTGAAATTCGCCTTCGGACCAGGAAACGATGTCTCCGGCCCGGTTGACGCTCTTTCGGGTTGAGGAATAAGCCTGGAAGCGCACCAGCTGATCGGTGCGGAGCTTGAGCCCAAGATCAGCGATCTCAAAAAGCTGCGACGGCGCTGCACCCTGAGGAAGAACGCATACGAGGGGCGGACGCACAGTCTGGCGATCCGTTGCCTGTATCCCCTCCACTTCGAGAAAGATCGCAGCGGCGGCCCCGGCGGCGATGCGACCCGAACGGCGGTGGAGAAGAGTACCATATCGCGCGGCTCCGCGCGCCACCGCCAGATCCGGCTCCTCGTTCTCCAGAACCTGCGGTACCAAGCCGTCCTGCCAGCCTCCGATCTGCTCGCGGAGTCTTTGGCGCAGGAGCGGCGGCCGGACGGATCCGCCGTTGAACAGGACGGCATCAATGCGCGGACGATCGTTGAGGAATTCGGCAAGGTGTCGGGTTATCGCGCTGTCGGCAGGATAAGGAAGCCCCCATTCCCTCAGTGCCGCGTGCGTCCGGTACGGCCGCGCCGCCGCGTCGCAGAAGGGAAAAAATCCGTCCAGCAATAGGTTCTCGATTTCCGCCCGCATCACCGTCGCCGCCTGCGAGCCGCCGACCATCCCCGACCCGCGACCGGCCAGTGCAACAACGAACCGCTCATCCGGCGGCCCCGTAGCGGCCAGCGCGTGCTCTTTCAGATGACGGCAGGCGGCGACGAGCTGATCCCATTGCGGGCCGGAAAGCCGGCCGCCCGCCCCGGCAAGCCGCGGCTCCAGGAAATGGGCGACGGCAAGGTCGATATTGTCGCCGCCAAGCAGCGTATGCTCGCTCACCGCGACACGCCTGATGTCAGGGTCCGGCGTTTGCTCGTTCAAGCGAACTTCAAAAATGCTGAAATCAGAGGTGCCGCCGCCGATATCGATGACCAACACGTGTCGCAGCCCGGCATCGCCGTTGTCGGGCCGCTGACATAATTCGCGCGCTGGGTCGTGGCTTTCCAGCCAGCAATAGAACGCAGCCTGCGGCTCTTCGAGTAGTCGCACATCGCCGGGGTAGCCCGCTTCCTCGGCGGCGGTAATCGTCAGCCGCTGTGCCGCCGCATCGAAGGAAGCCGGGACGGTAACCGTGATGTCCTGATCATCGAACGCAAACCCGGCTTGGGCAAACCGGCTGTTCCAGATCCCCCGCAGATAGTTCAGTATCAGTGCCGAGGCGCGTACCGGTGAGATTTGCTGCTCACGTGCCAGAACCGTCGATCCCCATGGCAGAAAGGATGCCGACCGGTCGGCGGCGTGATGGCAAAGCCACGACTTCGCGGAATGGACGACCCGTCCGGGCGCTTCGCTTGCCTTCATGCGTGCAAAAAGGCCGACGATCCATTGCCCGACTCCGACCTCCTCACCGCGCAAGTGGGCTGCGACTTCTTCCTCTGGCAGGTACAGGAAAGAAGGTAGCGTTGGCTTCTCGGTCAGACTCGCCAGGCCTTCCCATTGCGGGACGAAAAGGACCTCTGGCGTCCCCTCGCCGACCAGTGGCGCGAATGCAAGCGCCGAGTTGGTCGTGCCGAGATCAATACCAATGGCGAAGCGGGCGCGGTCTTTCGTCAAGAATTACCTCCAGAGGCGGTCCGGCTCCTATTCCGTGCGGACCTGGAACTCAACCTTCCATCGGCGATCGGAGTTCGTGTGCCTCATCCAAAGCTCAAGGATGCCAAGTTCGGTGACGACCGGGCTGACGCGGACCGGCACCACCTGCCCCACCGGGACGTCCAGTGCCGGGATCGCGACTTCGAGCAGGCCAGCGTCATCAAGCTCACGCTCGGCGTCGGGGAGTATCTGTCCCGGCGTATCACCGCTTCGTACCGAGGAGGAGAAAAACCGAAACTCCGCCGTGCGGCCGGTGACCAGGCCGAACTCGCGTCCTTCGATCAGCAGTTCCGTGCCTTCCTGCATCCCCTGCGGGACAACACACAATGCCTTCAGCGGCGGCTTGTAGCCCGGAATGGCGGGCATCGACGTTTCCAGGCCGATGTAATAGGAGCGCGCCGCGCCGGCCTTGATGCGCATGCCCTTGCCAGTGGCGCGGAGACGTCCGTAGATGGCGCCGCCGCGCGCGACGGCGAGGTCTGGTTCGAAACCCTGCAATTCGCGGACTGGCTGGCCCCCATTCCAGGACGCGAGCAGATCAAGCACCCGCTTACGGATTGGCGCGGCCTTGAAAACGCCCCCATTGAACAAGACCGCGGTCGGCATCAGCACCTGTGTGCCAGCCGATGCTCCCACCAGAGCGGCAAGCTTTTCGTTTGCATTCACGTTCTGCAGGCTCTGAGCGAGAAACCGGGCGATATGCTTGCTGACGACCGGATCGGAAGCATAGGGCAGACCGAATTCTTGCAGCCCTGCCATACGGCTCTCGCGCGGAAGGTCCTCAAGGCTGGTTCTGGCGAAAAAACCGTCGACAACAACTTGCTCCAGCGTCTCGCGATCGAGAGTCGTTGAGACAGTCTTGGCAAGCAGGCTGGAGCCGCGCGAGGGGACCGCGATTGGCGCCTGCGCCAGCCCGCCATCGTCGAACAGGACGATCTTGGCTTTGGAGGCGGCATGCACGAGCGCCAGGAACTGCCAGGAGTCCAGCCGTTTGCCCGCGGCCTCAAGCTTGGTGTTCAGCGCATATGCGAGCGCCAAATCCATATTGTCGCCACCTAGCAGAATGTGCTCGCCGACGCTGACACGCTCAAGTTCCAGGCGGCCTTCGACGTCTGTCACCGCGATCAAGCTGAAATCGGCTGTCCCGCCACCGACATCGCAGACCAGCACGATATCGCCATCAACAATCAGGTTTCGCCATTCTCTGTCCGTCTGCGCCATCCAGGCGTAGAATGCAGCCTGCGGCTCCTCCAGCAATGTGACGTCCTCTAGCCCCGCAGCCTTGGCGGCCTCGGCGGTGAGGCTCCTAGCGACCTCATCGAACGACGCAGGAACGGTTACAACGATCTCGCCTTCCGAGAGGTCCCAATCCCGCCCCTGCGCTCGTTCGGTATGCAGGAACGCGTCCCTCAGATGTTGGAGGTAAAGGCGTGAGCATTCGAATGGGGAGAGCTTCTCTTCCGCGATGTCGGATCGCCAGGGCAGGACCCGCTGCTTCGGGTCGATATGCGGGTTGGACAGCCAGGATTTGGCGGAGGTCGCGAGGCGATCAGGCACGAGCGCCCCCCGCTCGCGCGCGAACTGGCCAATGATCGCGCGCTCCCCGGCATCGTTCCAAGGCAGAGGAAACGAACTCTCCGGGAACTCCTCGGAGTGCGGAATATAAATGGCGGACGGCAGTGTCGGCATCTCTCCGATCTGATTTGGTCCTAGGGTCTGCGCGATTTTGATGATCCTGGTCTCACCACTCTCGAGAGCGGCGATCGCGATTGCGCTGTTGCTGGTGCCGAGGTCGATAGCAAGACTGAAATGAGCGCTCATGAGGGAGGGTTGTCCTGGTTGTCGTGCTGCCAATTCGCGTCAATAGCCCGCGCGTGATCGAAAGCAACGGTTATACGTGATCCGCCTCGGGCGTCCGGCAGCCGGCCGACGCGCCCGCTTATCTCAGTTCCACCTCCGCCGGAGCGATTGCTGGAAGTCGATCGGTCGAGCTCCGCAAAACGCGCGGTAGATTCACCGCATCCGTTTTCCAGCCGTGGTGGACAAGCACTCCCGAGAACGGCGCCGGGCCGCTGATCTTGCCCAGCAGGCGGTACTCGTCCGGCGAATAGCCAGCGGCGACTTGCACCGTCGATCCCTCGCTCTCTGCGCGCACGGGGGAGATTCGGAAGTGCTCCAGCAGGGCGGTCTTGCATCCGGCATGGACCACGCGCGCGGCTGCCCCAACCTGTGCGTCATCATGCGCGTTGATGTCGTCCATCAGGAAGTCGACCAGTCGGCCCCTTGCCTGTAGCATCGCCAAAAAGCTGACGATCTCGGCGTCTGCCTGGTTTGCGCGAGTCGTAACCGGCATCGGTCGGGCCGCCTCAGCGCCAACACTTCGGTTATCCCGTGACGGGCCGCGCCCGACCAGGATCGCTATCAGCGCGACAACGCTCAGCACCACCGCCCCACCCGATAGATACATTTGGAATGCGCTCGCTGCCGGCAGCAATTCCAGAGCGTTCACCACGACCAAGAGCAGGACCACTATGATGGCGATCGCTTTCATCGCATGCATGTTTAGCCGCAGCTCCCTTTTGAGACGCATCAGCGTTGATTGACGCACGAAGAATATAGGATATCGACGGTTGTGGAAACCTAACCGGGTCCACGCCCGCGCATGTCGATTATGCCGTAAAAAAGTCGGACGCCGTGAAGGCTAGGGTAGATGCCGCGAGCACAGCGCATTATTGCTGTTGCCAGAGACGGTCACAGAAACGCGAATATCCGAAGAGGCGCACCCAGGCTCAGTCCCGCCACAACCGCTAAGTAGAAGCAAAATAGGGAGGCTCCATATTGTTGGCCGTCGCTCCCGCAAATACCGCATCAAATGCTCAACGAGCCATTCAACCTATGGGCCTGCTGGTCGGCTCGTTCGGGTGGGATCTGGCGTTTCGGTCATGAGCAATCTCCTCGGCAGGAACATGAAGTAGAACGCATTCGCACCAATCACAAGCCCGCCCAATTGCATTCGGGGTAAGGAGGCAAAAACGGTCTCGATCTCGCGTTCCGTGCGCGCATGCAAGAGATGGATTTGCAGATCGAGGGTGCTTGCCGCCATCTCCAGGTGCCATTTGAAGTCCGTTTTGTTCCTAAAGCGACGCTGCTACTGCGAAGCAGCGAAATTACGCGAAGGGCCATAAGCGGAAAGAGCCGTTGCAAAGGACAACGGCTCTAATCCGAATCTTGCTCGCGAGATAGCGCAATGCGTTTGCTATGCGCTGACTAGCCGCAGCTGCTTCTTTGGAGAGAGATACCAGAGCACGGAAGCGACCAACAGTAGCGCAGGCACGTCGCCAACCAAGTGACTCCTCTCATGTCCGTCATTCACGGCCTGTAGTCCCATAATGCCGGCGTGTACGATGCTTGACCAGACTGTAAATGAAATCAGGCTGCGATGCTCCGAAGGATTACGTGCGGCAGCGATGAGGTAAGCACCGAGAACCGCATAGACCCCGCAGATCATTTGCAAATAATATTGGCCATGGCCACCGTGCCACTGCCATCCCGACGGCCAAATGAGGCCGAGCGGGTAGATTGTGAAGAAGATTGCACCGAATCCAACCAGCGCAATCTTGAGAAGTTTTTCGCGTGTGATGTCGTCCATGCTGAACCTCCTGCATGCGTGCCAGGACGAGCTGGGCTCGCTGGTCTCTCGGCTGATCTAGTGAGGAGCGATGCTACATAAATGATTGTGCGTCCGTGTTTCTTGATTATTAGTCCGGAATCCCTCCATTCGTTTTCGTAACCAAGCTAACCGCAACCCCTCAATTCGGCACAGCATAACCGGAAGCTTATGGATGTCGGCTGTGGGTCATTCTCGACCGAATGGGCGGGCCTTGCCCGTTAGTCGATGTCCGCTTCCCGTCCGAAAGCGACCGAAGCGCTGCTTTGCAGCGAAATGACGCGAAGGGCCACTAGCGGACATTGGTCGGCGCGCTTCGTAATCTTCATTCCTTCCGATGCGGATTGCGACGATCGCCCCGCCGATTGGATTTCCGAACGTAAGAAATTAGAGCCTCGGGGTGATTATATTTGGCCTTGAGCGCAGCAATTAACGCATCCTCAGCTTCAATCGTCAGAACTTCCGATCGTTTCCCAAGTCTTAGACCGACGATGTACTCGGTCATAACGTTACCCTCCGCTCTGCAGGGATTCTCCAGATGGCTCCAAGATAATTCCGACAAGTACCGAACTGTCCCACGGACAACAATACCGCCTGTTCAGAGCCACATCGGCACTTCAAGCTGGCGCACACTGCACCGTTTTGGCTTTATTTGTGGTAACATCCCCATCCCAGAAACGGCGAAATACGCCTGCGGCGGAAACTC
>Ga0210406_10006862_pt1 | contig 11698 bp, 7 predicted proteins | sample IncBWC30MmetaG_FD_155454 | JGI IMG/M metagenome (GOLD analysis project Ga0210406, IMG submission 155454) | Forest soil microbial communities from Barre Woods Harvard Forest LTER site, Petersham, Massachusetts, United States - Inc-BW-C-30-M | ecosystem: Environmental > Terrestrial > Soil >... | reverse complement strand
TGTACGTGGCGGACCGCGGCAATCGCCGCATTCAGGTGTTTGATGGCGACGGAAAATTTTTGCGGCAGATGACGATCGATGTGCCGGCTCCTCCGGACGCGCACGCGGCCATCGGTGCCAAGCCAACTACGACAACTGGTACGATGGCGCCTGGGGCGCCGTGGACGGTTTGCATCACACCGGGCCCGAAGCAAGTGTTGTTTACGTCGGACGCGTTTCCAGGGCGAATTTACAAACTGAGCCTCGACGGAAAAGTGCTCGGTATGTTTGGCAAAGCGGGCAAACAGCTCGGGCAATTCGGATGGATACACGAAATCGCATGCCCGTCCGAAAACGAGTTGTACGTGAGCGAAATCCTAAATTGGCGGGTGCAGAAGCTGATTCTCGAGCCGGGTCATTAACGAGGGCGGTTAACTAGCCCTGGGTTCAGCGCAGGCGCGGAGTTACTTCGGCTTGGGTTTGGTCGCGGCGGGAGCGCGCAAGTTGGCGTCGAAAAAGTCGTCGACGCGATGCCACGCGTCTCGCAGAACGTGCTCGCGTGTAAAGTAATGAAACTCGCCGGGATAAATCATGAAGGAGATCAAATCGCCCTTGTGCTTCTTTAGAGCTTCGTCCATGAGCCAAACGGACTCGAGGAACGGAACATTTACGTCGGCGGTGCCGTGAAGGACTAGCAGAGGCCGCTCGAGCCGGTCGATGTGCGAAAGCGGCGACGCGTTGGCGTAGACTTGCGGGTTTTGCTCGGGAGTGCCGATGCGGCTCGCTGTCCAGTCGCCGTGATACGGATCGGAGTAATACATGGTGTAGTCGGTCACGCCGGCGACGTCCACGCCTGCTCGGAAAAGCTTGGGTTGGTCGGTCATGGCGATGAGCGTGAAGAAACCGCCGTAGCTCAGGCCCCAGACGCCGATGCGGTCGGCATCAACGTAGGGTAGAGTTTTTAGATAGTTCGCGCCCATCCAGGCGTCTTTCGCATCCTTGCCGCCGACGTCCATATAGACGCCGGTGCGCCAATCGCGGCCGTAGCCGATGCTGCCGCGATAATCTGGAGCGAAGACGACGTAACCTTTCTGAAGAAAATACTGATGAATGCTGTAGTAGACGGCGTAATTTCGCTGAACGTGCCAACCATCGTAGTTCTGATTTACACCGTCGCCATGGATCCACATGATGGCGGGGTGTTTTTTGGTGCGATCGAAATTCTTGGGGAGGAAAAGCCAGCCGGGAACTTGTTGGCCGTCGGGTCCGGGAAAATGTACGAACTGCGGCTCGACGAATTGAGAGCGCTCCATGCCTGCGGGCATGGAGTCGGTCAGGCGCACGGGTGGCGCGCCGGGGTTCGATCCGATGGAGTAAAGATCGGCACTGTTACGCGTGTCGGTGTGCTGATAGACGAGGCGGCCGTCGCCTTCGGACCAGTGCGGCTCGATATTGGTGCCTGGTTCCGCAGGAATATAGGTGACTTCGGCGTGTGCAGGGTCATCGCCGATTTTCGCGATGCCCAGTACGCGATCGCCCGGGCGATCTTCGAGGTTGGCGTCGAAAGCGATGCGCGTGCTGTCGTGCGACCAAGCAGGCCGCCAGGCCTCGAATTTGCCTTTGGTGATTTGCATGGCTTCGCCGCCGGATGCGGGCATCACGTAGAGATGGTCCCAGCCGTCTTGATCGCTGAGGAAGGCGATCCACTTGCCGTTCGGAGAGGGCCACGGCTGAGCGCCGGCTTCGCCCCAGTCGGGGATGCTCCAGAATTTTTCTTCGTGAATTTCGTGGATGCTTTTTGTAATGCCGGTGGCGGCGTCAGCGAGGTAGATGAAGTAATCTTTGAAGTCGGCGGACTGGCCATCGAAGACGAGATGCGTGTTATCAACCCAGGCGAGGCCGCCGTACTCGCCAGGCTTGGCGACGGGGATGGGTTTCGCGTCGGCGAGTTTAAGTGCGTAGATTTGGCCCGGGACATATTCGGAAACGCGATAGACAAGTTTGGCGCCCGAATAAGAGGGCGATTCATCGTGATGAATGATTCTTGAGCCTCCGGTGTAAGCGATGGAAGCCCCGTTGGGAGACCAGATAATGCCGCGAATGTTCGCGTCGTCGTGGGCGGTAGTTGCCTCGGTGCCATCGGAGAGCCAACGAATGATCAGATCGCTCGAACGCGGCGTGTCTTCCTTCGCCGCGCGGTTGCTGCGGACAAAAGCAACACGCTTGCCGTCCGGCGACGGGACGAAGCCGCTTCCAGGATCGGGCTTGCTCCACACGGGCTTGGGAGCGCCGCCAGTTGCAGGGACCTGCCAGAGGTCGCCCTGGTGCGGAAAGTAAACGGTATCGCCGTCCGCGCTCCAGAACGCGCCTTCCACTTGGCCCTCAGAAAACGTTGTGAGCGGTTGGGGCCCTCCACGGCCTTCGGCGTTGGCGACGTACAGGTTGGCCACGCCTGCGCGGTCCCACACAAACGCGACGAGCTTGCCGTCCGGCGACCAGAGGGGATCGGAAGGATGCTTTATGTCGATCAACTGTTCGATAGTGAGCTTCTGTTTTTGGACGGAAGTCTGTGCCAGCGCATGGCTCGCGCCTGCCAACGCGAGGATTGCGCCACCGACGACTGCGTAGATCCGAATGCGCATTGCGCCCCCTACCGAGCGGAAAAAATCAAAGTCCCCGAAACCAGATCGGCGGATAGGGCGAAAGTATCACCCCACCCGCCGAGCAGGAAAGAACGATTTCTAGTCAAGAATGATGGCTCCGGTCAGAACGTAAAGCGGAGACCGAAGCGAGTCACGAACGGGTTGATGGTGCTGAACGGGAATAGGTAGCTCGAGCCGAATGTGGAGACTTCTCCGATAACCGTCTGTGCGTTGGTCACGTTGAAGAAATCCACCGTGGGAATGAGGCGCCACTTCTCACGGATGGCGAATTCGCGAGAGAGGCGCAGGTTGAGCATGTTGACGCTGGGCAGCCGCTGAATTCCGGCCGGCTGCAGGATCACGGATTCGCTGATGACGTCAGGATTGGGATGGGCCGCTGTGATGTTGCCATCGGGAACGCCAAACGTTTCCGTTGGCTGGAGTGGGAAACCGGTGTAGTGCTGAAAATTGACGCTGGTGCCGACTTTCCAGGGCAGTTCGTAAGTGCTGTCGATTTTTAAGACGTAGGTCGCATCGAGATTCAGATAGTTGCCGTTGCGGTTGATATCGAGATTGGGATCCGTGAAATTGTCTCCGGTGGCCTCATCGGAGAAGCCGCGGCCGTAGATGCCCTTCTGACGCTGAATCGTGAAGCCACCGAGAATTTGCCACTTATTGGACAGGCGCTTGACGGCGGTGAATTCAAGACCGTGATAAGCGTTGTCGTCGAGTTTGGGAATGTTGGTGACAACGAAGTTAAAGGCGCCGTACTTTGTCGTATCGGCGGGCTGGAAACTAAAAAGAGTCATTGGCTTGTTCGTGATGGGGTTAAGAATCGGACTACCGTTGAGAGTCGAGATCGGCACATAGTCGGACTCCTGAACCGCCGTGTTCTGGATGCCTATCAAGTTTTTCTTCGTGCGGTAGTAGTAGGTGGCGCTGACGCGAAGATCACGCCAGATCTGCTTCTCATAGCCCGCGCTGACTTCCTCTGAATACGGCCGGCTCATATTCGCATTGATGTGCGTGCTGGAACCGCCAAACGCATTCACGGGAATGGTGTTCGCACCGTTAGGCAGCCATTCATTTTGCTGCGGGATGCCGTCACCGTTAGTATCGGTCCAAGCGTAGTACTTGCCGGAGAGTCCTACCGGATTTGCCGTTTCCGCCAGGCCCGTACCTTGCATGATGTAGTAGATGCCATAGCCAAAGCGTATGACCGAGCTGCCCTTGCCGGTGGGGTCGTACGCCACGCCGATGCGCGGCGAGACGTTGTTCCAATCCACCAAATTCCCGGAAGCTGGGAACGTGGTGATGGGAAAAAGCTGCGAGAAAGTTTCGTTGGGATTGCTTTTTTGCACTGGATAGTAGGTGTAGAAGTTGTCGTAGCGCAGGCCCACATTCAAGGTTAGGCGGCGCTTGATGTTCCAGGTGTCCTGGAGAAAGAAGCTGGTGTCCCGGAAGTAGTTTTTCTGTGTCGTGGGCGTGTTGTAGGCCAGCACCTCATTGTTGGCCTGGTGCGTCACAGGGTCCGTATTTAGGATTACGTTGATCCCCTGATTCACCTTGTACACATAGGAGTTGTAGTTGTTGCCCCACTCGAAGCCAAACTGAAAGTTGTGCGTTCCGCCCCAATTGGGCTTGTACCACGAGCCTCCGGCAGTCCACTTCAAGACCCACGCGGGATTGGCAAATTGATACGGCGCGGCACCGGTTTCCGTGGAGGCTGGAATGTTCTGAATGTTTAGGGAAGCCGAAGTCACGCCGGGTTGGTAGCTGAGCGGAAATACGATTTTGTTGTAGCCGACGCGAAAATCTAGAAGGAGATTATTGGTAACCTGGCTGGTCCACAGGCCCTGCAGGATGTACGCGGGCTCAATCTGCAACCAACTGGCTTCCTGGGTGACGAAAGAATAGGCCGTGTCGCGGCGGAAGAAGCGGTTTTGTTCATTATAGAGCCAGATGAAACTGAACTTGTTTTTGGGATTGAGCTGAAAATCACTGCGCAGGTCGGTGTTGGTCTGGTGGTTGACGTCGACGACGGGGTTGCCGGCTTGATCGGTAACGGAAAGAATTTGCTGCCGCAGGTCGTAGCGGCGATAGGAACCGAAGAGCCACCACTTGTCCTTGATGATGGCGCCGCCGAGACTGGCGCTGACATCTCTCGTATTGTCGAAGGGCGAACCCGACTTGACGGGGCTGCCGTTGTAGGTCGGAAACTTGACGCCGACCTGCGTGCCAGCAGTCAAGTAATAGACGACGGCCTGACCGTGCAGCTCGTTCGATCCGGATTTGGTCACCATGTTCATGTACACGCCGCCGATAGGCACGGAAGCCGGAGCATTGTCGGCAACGACCTGAAACTCGTCGAACGAGTCGTGGTTGGTATAAAACTGAGTGTAACCGCCGTTTGAGCCGGGCCAGTTCAGGTCCAGGCCGTTATAGCTATAAACCTGCTCTGCCTGCGTGCTTCCATGCACTTGCATGGCAGACTGCTGGTAGCTGTTATTGCCTGCTACGTCGAACGTGCTGGACGTGACTCCCGGCATCTGCGCAACGGTAGACCACGGATCGCGACCGCTCGGAATGTCTTGAAGCAATGTTTGGTCGAATGTCGTCGACGTTTGAACGCTTTGCAGGTCAACGACCGGTTCTCCCTCCACCTGGACGGTCTGCGTGACTTCTCCTACTTGCAGCTTGGAGTTGACGGTAGCGGTGAAGCCGGCCGTAAGCACTATGCCGGTTTCGTTGACGGTTCGGAACCCGGACGCCGCGACGATGACTTCATAGGTGCCCGGCGGCAGAAGGTCGAACAGGTACCCTCCATCCGCAGCACTGTTTATTGCGCGGGGAGCCATGAGAGATGGGCTTTTGACGGTGACGGTTGCGTTTGGAACCGCCCCGCCCGAGGAATCAGTAACCACGCCTGTGATTTTGCCAGTGACAGCAATTTGTGCGGAGATGAAGGCGGGCAAAAAGGCAACTAAAAGGGACATAAATAAGATGCGATTTCTCATTGCGCCTCCCAGAATTATTAAATCGAGCAGATCGCCCTTGGAAAAGGAACTCGAAATCAACAGCTTTCTCTCCAAATTCGCACCTGCGTCTGACCGCGAGACGCCAGCTGTACCTATTGGAATGGATTGTTTACAAAATTCCGGTCGAGTCAAGTGAAGAGTTCAGATTTCCCCCTTCGAAGGACGCGTCCCGTTATGAGTAATAGACGGATTCGGGAGCGATTTGTTCTTTACCGGAGAAAGAAACTTTCTCCAGGTCAGAAAACCAGGCGAGACCGGCGGCCCCGGGGGTGCTGGACCATTACCCGCAGGGCGGGGTCAGCTCACCGGGAGGCGGTTCACGATGAAGTCCGAGACACGGCTGGCTGCGGGTGGATCGAGATTCGAGAGGACCACGACGACGTACCCGGTTTGTGGGAAAACTTGTAGGTCGCCGTTCATGCCGGGCGCGCCGCCGCCGTGTCCGAAATGCCGCAGAGCGGTGCCTGCGCCGTTATCCACGAAGCCGAAGGCGTATTTGTCGCCGCGCGGCGTATCAACCTTTCCCGTGGTCAGTAGATCGGTGTTTTGAGCATTCAACAGCTTGTGATTGGTGAGAGCGTTCGCGAAGCCGAGGAAGTCTTCGACGGTCGAATAGCCGCCGCCGGCGGAGGTGCCGCGATAGGGAAGCGTATCCGTATTGGGCCGAAGTCCCTCGTCGCCGAATTGCGTGTAGCCAACGGAGCGGTCCTGGACGTTTTGGTCCTCCGGCAGAGAGCCGGTGGAAGTCATGCCTGCGGGCTGATAGATGTTTTCGCTAACGTAATCGTAGTACGTTTTTCCGCTGACGCGCTCGACGATCACGCCGAGCATCAAAAATCCATAGTTGCTGTAGACCCAGCGGCTCCCGGGCTCAAACTCCGGCGCACGCTCGCCATAGAGTTTCAGATAGTCCTGCAGTGTTTTTAATTCGAGACGATGCGCTTCAAACTGCGGTCCGAAAAAATCGCCGGTGCCGCCGGTGTGCGTCAGCAAATGCTGGATCGTGACTTTCGCGGCGATTTCTTTGCTGGGATAGTCCGCGAGGTATTTGCAGACGGGATCGTTGAGCGCGATTTTTCCTGCTTGCACCAGCTGGAGGATGGAGACGGCGGTGAACATTTTATTCATAGAGCCGATGCGGAATTTCGTGCTGAGCGTGTTTGGGATTCTCTTCTCGCGATCGGCCATGCCGTAAGCGCCAGTGAAAATCGGCTTGCCGTCTTTGGCCAGGAGCACCGTGCCCGCGAATTTGTCGGTTGAAGCATCCTTTTCCAGCTTTGTGCGCAGCGCCCGGAGCAGGTCGCTCTGGCTCAGGCGGGCGAGAGGGAATTCCGCGGGACGAGCAACGGCCCGCAATTCCAGGCGGGTCACTTTGTAGGGCGCGGCCGCCTCAACTTCCATGTTGAAATGCGCAAATTGATCGGAGCCGCGTTCCTCGACAAGGCCGGTGAGCTGCGTAGCCGTGGAATCCTCAATTTTCTTAAGATCGAATCCTCCCGTCTGCTTCTGGAAGGCGAAGATGCCGTCAACTGCATGCTCTCCGGGTTTTGCGTAATGGCTGCGGAACGCTTCGAGCTGGGCACGTTCGCCGCTGTTGAAGGCAGCAAGCCATGCGGAGAATTGCTCGCCGGGAGGAGTCTTGGGAATTTCGGGAGTGGCCCGTCGAGCTTGGGGGGGCCTGGCGGCGCGCACGGTCACGCAGAGAGCAATGCAGGCGAGAGCTAGGAAGGTAATCTTGCCGAATGCGTTTGAACGGTGTGCCATGATGTCCCACGACCTCTCGACGCTGCTGTTCGTCTCGCTCGCTCTAGCGCTATAGACTCCGCCGGCTGGTCAGCGTTTCCAACGAATAGCATGGAGGGGCAGGATACGACCTACCGTCAGATCATGATCTGACTATGGTCAGATCGGCAGGCAGAATGGTTCTCAGGAGGGCGAAAACATGGAAGAGAAAGCCGTTCCCAAGTTTAAGGCGACTTGCCTTGCCGTCCTGGAATGCATTCGGAAGACTGACCAACCCGTACGCATGACGCGTTTTGGCCAACCTTTCTGATCGCGACAGCCAAGGACTACGATCTGACTCTGGTTACCGCGGACGAGCGGCGTTGGAAAGTGCCAGGGCTGGTGATCTCCTGCGAATCTCTCGCCTCAGGCGCTACTGCCGATGTGAACTTCTAGCTTATCTGGAGGCGCCGGCCTGCAGTTCCGTAAGCGCTGCCAGGACTTCCTCGCTGTGCTGCTGAGGCTTCACTTCGAGAAAGACTTTGCGGACAACCCCGTCTGGATCGATCAGAAACGTATGGCGCGCGGAGACCTTGGCGACGCCGAAATTCATCACCGAGTCATAGAGCGTGGAAACTTCCTGCTTGGTGTCTGCGAGCAGCTTGAAGTTCAGTCCTTCCTTGGTGCAGAACTTCTGATGGGAATCCTCATCCTGCACGCTGACGCCAACGATTACCGCGTGTTTTTGCTCGTATTGCCCCAAGTCGCGCTGGAAGTTGTGGGCTTCCACCGTGCACCCGCTGGTAAAATCCTTCGGGTAGAAATAGAGCACCACCCACTTGCCTTTGAAATCATGCAAGCTCACCGGCTTGGATTCCTGGGAGTTCAGCGTGAAGTCCGGTGCGGCGGTTCCGACGGCTGGCGCCTTGCTATCCGCATGCAGTCTGCGGATCCCCAAGCCCAATGCCGCTAACAGCAACAATCCGACGACGATTTTGGTTGTTTTCATAGTTGACCCCTTTACTAAGACCGGCTTTAGGTCGGATTTATTCCAAGAAGCAAAATATTCCTGCGAATTGCGACGCTCCTCTGGGCTGGACGGATCCCATCATACCGCTCCGCGAGAGTGCCTGCTAGTTCGAACGCGTGAAGCGGCCAAAACCCAGTCGGAGTTGCAGCGTGTTAATCCCGGGATTCAGATTGGCAAGCGAGGCGTTGGAAATGTGCATAAAGCGAAGCTCGGCACTCCAATTGTATTTGCGTTCGAGAAAGTGCAGGCCCAGCGCGCCGCTCGACGTGAAATTTATGCGCGAAGTGCCGGGAGGCACGTTGTCATTCGTGAAGAGCGTGCCGCCTCCGAGTTCGAAATAGGGAACGACCCTGCGGGGCTTTGTAAAATTCCATTTCAGCGCGAAGGGATCCAGCCCGAAGCCATAGGCGGTGCCGCCACGCTGAACGACCATGAACACGGGCACCACATCTACCGCGTATTCGAACTGCCCGCGCAAAAAGCCCGGGCCGTGCGGCGCTGTCAAAATCCAGCCGTAACGTGCGCCGACGTTCCACAAGCCGCTGTCGGAGGTACTTCCATTCAGTCCGTGTCCGCCGCCAGTCCAGATTTGTAGCTCATGCCCGCCGTCCCCCGGGCCCGCCTGGGCCCACGATGCTGGAACACAGAGGAAGGCCACGAACAGCAGGCTCTTGAAAACTCGCATTACTGGTCTTGTCACCGAGAGATCTCCCTACGGTTTTGGATTCGCTCGCCCCAGCCCTGGGTGCACGGAAGATACCGAAAAAACGCCGCAAACGCGACTGGCTCTTGCAAGGCTGCTTCCTTGCACTTACTTCAGATAGGTTCGGACGATTTGAATGACGTCGTCGGCGGCCTCTTCCGAGGACTTCGAATTCCGGGGCATGTGATTGCGGATGTGGTCTTCCATCAGCTCGCCCATGAGGCTGTTGATGGCGCCACGTGCGGCGGCCAGACGCTGGAGCGCGTCGGCGCAGGGTTCGTCTTCCGTGAGGGCGCGCAGGACGCTTTCGAGCTGGCCGATGACCTTCTTGGTGCGCGTGACGAGGTCGAGTTTTTCGCGAGAAGTATGGGACATTCTGCTTGCCTACCCTAGAGGGGTATGGTATCAAAGGGAGACCCGGGATCGCAATGGCATTCAGCACAATAGAGCAAGGAGCTGTCTCATTTCAACATCGACGTGTCCCGGCGGCGTTCATCGTATTGTAATAGACCGCCTTTTACCCTCCCAAGGGCATATTCCGGCAGAGCAACAGCGGAACGGTGAGACGAACATGTTTCGACATGCCAACGGCGTATCCTGGGCCCACAAAATCCATTCCCCGAATGGGTCTCGTAGACCATTCCTGCCCGATTTCCTGAGTGAAACAGAAGACTATCGCTGCGTGCGACGCAATGACGTGAATCTCGTTGTTTCCTGTCTTGGGGCACCGCACGAACTCCATCTTCCGGCAGGACGTGAGGTCACCCGATGAGACTCTGGGGCTTTGGAACGCTCCTCTACTGTTCGATGTTGGGCTTGGCAGCGACGGGTTGTGGAGACGATGGCAAGGATCGGAATGCGGGCGCACCGCCGCCGCTTAAGGTTGAGCAGGCCGGCGATCCAAATGTTTTTCAGGTAGATCACCCGGATCAGTTCTCGCTGGTGCCGGCGGTTGAGCATGTTGCTGCGCCGCAGTTGAGAGCTACCGGTACTGTCACTCCCGATATTTCCCGGAATGTTCCGGTTATTTCCGTTGCTACCGGCCGAGTCGTGGAGATTGCTGCTCGTTTGGGAGACACCGTAAAGAAAGGCCAGCTTCTACTTCGTGTCCAGAGTGCGGACGTTTCCAGCGCCTTTTCCGACTATCAAAAGGCCCTCGCTGATGAACAGCTGACACGCGCACAGCTAGAGCGGGCGCAGCTCCTTTACGACAAAGGGGCCTTCTCGTTGAACGATCTGCAAGTTGCGCAGGACACAGACGCCAAGGCTAAAGTTGACGTGAAAACCGCCGCTGAGAAGCTTCGAGTGCTTGGCAGCACCAACTTTGATCAGCCGTCCGGCATCGTCGAGATCCGCGCACCAGCGTCGGGCGTCATAACGGACCAGCAGGTCACCAACGCAGCGGGCGTGGCGGGACTGGGCGCTCCCAATCCGTTCACGATCTCCGACCTCACCTACGTGTGGATCCTTTGCGATGTTTACGAGAATGACCTCTCCAGCGTGCACCTTGGGGAAAACGCCGACATACGGCTGAATGCGTATCCTGACAAAAACTTCTCAGGAGTTATCAGCAACGTTGGCCCTGTACTCGATCCCAACATGCGCACTGCGAAGGTGCGCCTTGAGGTGCGCAATCCTGGTCTGATGCGTCCCGGCATGTTCGTGACGGCTACCTTCCATGGCAAAACGAAAGAGCGGCGCGCGGCGGTTCCAGCGACGGCCGTCTTGCACTTGCACGACCGCGATTGGGTCTACGTTCCCACAAAAGACAGGAAGTTTCGCCGCACGGAAGTCACGGGCGGCGACATGCTTCCCGGCAACATGCAGGAAATCGTGGCAGGCCTTGCTCCTGGGGACCAAGTCGTGGCCAACGCGCTGGAATTTCAAAACGCGGCGGAGCAGTAATGATTCGTTCGCTCGTCGATTTTGCGCTGAACAGCCGCTTCATCGTTCTCAGTCTGGCCTTATTGCTGTTCGTGTGGGGGGTCATCTCCTTTGAGAAACTTCCGGTCGAAGCATACCCCGATGTTGCCAACACCTGGGTGCAGGTGATTACGCAATGGCCGGGCCGGGCCGCGGAGGAGCTCGAGCAGCAAGTCACCATTCCGGTGGAAATTCAGTTGAATGGCATCCCGCACTTGCAACACGTGCGATCCGCTTCCCTGGCCGGGCTTTCCGTCGTCAATCTGATTTTTGATGACGATTCGGACAACGATTGGGACCGCCAGAAGGTGCTGGAGCGTCTGGCGCAGGTAACACTTCCGAGCAATGTTTCCGCGCAGATTGGTCCTGATTTCAGTCCGATTGGCTCGATCTACTGGTACACACTGAAGAGCGACAACCCTGCCTACGACGTAATGGAGCTCAAGTCCGTTCAGGATTGGGTCATCAGCAAATACCTAAAGTCTGTGCCGGACGTGGTCGACGATTCTTCCTTCGGCGGAATTACTCGCGAGTATCAGGTTCGCATCGATCCCGAGAAGCTGGTCTCTTACGGCTTGAGTCTCGCCCAGGTCGAGCAACAATTGTCGAACAGCAATGCAAACGCCGGCGGCAGTTTTATCGAACAAGGAGCACAGCAAAT
>Ga0210406_10006859_pt1 | contig 11700 bp, 10 predicted proteins | sample IncBWC30MmetaG_FD_155454 | JGI IMG/M metagenome (GOLD analysis project Ga0210406, IMG submission 155454) | Forest soil microbial communities from Barre Woods Harvard Forest LTER site, Petersham, Massachusetts, United States - Inc-BW-C-30-M | ecosystem: Environmental > Terrestrial > Soil >... | reverse complement strand
GGCTTTGTTCGTAGAAGTTGAGCCCGATCATGTCGACGCCCGCCGCCGCGCAAGCCAGCGCGTCGTTGGAATTGGTAATCCCGCAGATTTTAATTTTCATCATCATGCGGTCGTGGCGCTGTGGTTTCCGCCGCCACCGCAACCCTCGAGCAATTTTTGCAATGCGTCACCGGGATTATCTGATTGCATGAGACTGCCGCCGATTAAAAAACCGTCGAAACCAAGGGTGCGCAACCGGCTCAGCTCGTCCCCCGTCCTCAACCCGCTTTCACTGATAAGCAACGCGTTTTCCGGAGCGTAACGAACAAGAGCTTCACTTGTGGAAAGCGAAACTTCGAAGGTTGTGAGATCGCGATTATTGATTCCAATCAGTCGCGCTCCGCAATTCGCGGCCCGCTCCATCTCCTCTTTTGTGTGCACTTCGACAAGAGCATCCAAACCTAGTGCCTCCTCGGCAATCGACCGAAGCTTGCCCAGCGTTTCGTCATCCAGAGCGGCCGCGATGAGCAATATCGCATCCGCTCCGGCTTCGGCAGCCTCAAATAACTGCACCGGATGAATAATGAAGTCCTTTCGCAGGACCGGCAGGGCCGTCGTGGCGCGAACTTCGAGCAAATCGTCAATTGATCCGCCGAAGAAATGTTTCTCCGTGAGCACGGAGATGGCGCAGGCACCGGCATTCTGATAAAGCGAAGCGGCTTCAGCCGGTTGCAGGTCTTCCCGAATAGTTCCTTTCGATGGAGATCGGCGCTTGTATTCGGCGATGATTTTGATCTCGGGATTTTTCGCCGCGAGCATTTTGCACAACCGATGCGGTTCGGCCTTTTCTCTGACACGAAGGGCATTGTTACGGATCGAATCCTCCGGTCGAACGCGAAGCAGTTCGGTGAGGTCTTCTCTCTTTCGGCGCAGAATCTCGACGAGCAAATTAACCATTAATCTAGCTGTTGGTGGCTTTGACCAATACTTCCAGTTTCGCGGCGGCGCGCCCGCTGTCGATACCTCATTCGCATTAGGAGGAATTTTCGGTAACAGTCCAAGTCCGATTACATGTTAGCGCACGACCAAATCCGAAAGTTCTAGAGACCATGCTCATCGTAATGAAATCTGGCGCCACCGAAGAGGAAATCTCTCGGGTCGCCGACACGATTCGCGACTTGGGTTTCCGCCCCCACGTCATGCCGGGAGCGACCCGGACGGCGATTGGTCTGACGGGCAATCAAGGGGCGCTTGATCCGGTTCAATTCGAGAACCTGCCGGGTGTGGCGGAGGCGATTCGGGTCAGCAAACCGTACAAGCTCGTCACGCTCGATCTCCGGCCGGAGAAAACAGTCGTCAAAGTAGGCGAGGCAAGTATCGGGGGCGATGAATTCGCAATCATTGCCGGTCCTTGCGCGGTCGAAAGCCGCGAGACCACGTTTGCGATTGCCGAGGCTGTCCGTCGAAGCGGCGCGAAATTCTTCCGCGGCGGCGCTTGTAAGCCGCGCACCTCCCCTTACGCATTTCAAGGGTTGGGGGACGAAGGGTGGAAAATCCTCTCCGAAGTGCGGGAAAACTTCGGACTGAAGATAGTCGCCGAAGCGCTGGATGAACCGAGCCTTGACCAGGCAGAACAACACGTCGACGTCATCCAGATCGGAGCGCGCAACATGCAGAACTTTTCTCTGCTACGGCGGGCTGGCCGATCTAAACTTCCCATCCTGCTTAAACGCGGCATGGCCGCGATGCTCGACGAATGGCTACTCGCGGCCGAATACATTATGGCGGAGGGCAATTACGCCGTTGTTTTGTGCGAAAGAGGCGTGCGCACTTTTGCGCAGCACACGCGCAACACGCTCGATCTCGCCTCGATCCCTGCCGTGCGCCACATTTCGCATCTGCCGGTTATTGTCGATCCGTCACATGGCACTGGCAAAAATTATATGGTGACGCCGCTGGCTTGCGCCGGAGCCGCCGCAGGCGCCGACGGACTTATCGTGGAAGTGCATAATGATCCGCCCCGAGCGCTCTCCGATGGCGCGCAAGCTCTCACTTTCGCCGAGTACCAGCAACTCGTGGAGGAAGTGATGGCGATTCGTCAGGTTGTCTCAGCCAAGCAAAGCCGTGTTGCTGATCCTCGATAATTACGATTCGTTCACTTACAACCTCGTCCAACATTTTGGCGAGCTTGGCAGTGAACCCGTTGTTCGGCGCAACGACGCCATCTCGCTTTATGAAATTGCCAAACTGAAGCCGACACATATTTGCATCTCTCCCGGACCCGGAAGACCCGCCGAAGCAGGAATAAGCGAAGAAGTCGTGCGCCGGTTCGCATCGAGCGTACCCTTGCTCGGTGTTTGCCTGGGTCACCAGTGCATCGCGGAAGTTTTTGGCGGACAGGTTGTCCACGCGGAGAGGTTGATGCACGGCAAAACCTCAGAGATCCATCACGATGGATCGGGCGTTTTCGCTGGACTGCCAAATCCCTTTTCCGCTACGCGCTATCATTCGCTCATCGTCGCGCCGGAGACTTTGCCCGGTGAGTTCACCGTCAACGCGAAAACGGCTGAGGGCGAGATCATGGGACTGCGCCATCGAGAGTTCCCATTGCATGGAGTGCAGTTTCACCCGGAGTCGATTCTGACCGGGCAAGGCAGGAAGCTGCTCGCGAATTTTCTAGCGCTCTGAACGCGGACTGTCGCGATGCGATAATGGAACCGCATTTCATCCCTTCACGCGCCGAATTTCGTGAACTCGTCCAGCGCGGTAACGTGGTTCCAGTTTACACCGATTGGGTCGCCGACAGCGACACCCCCGTGTCCGCCTTCAGCAAACTGGACCGCGGCGGCTATTCCTTCCTGTTTGAATCCACGGAAAAGAATGACGTCTCGGGCCGTTTCTCGTTCGTCGGGACCGACCCGGAAATTGTGATTCGGAGCCGCAATAACGAGATCATAATTACGGAGGCAGATAAAACCCGTAATTCTCAATCTTCCTCCGATCCACTGGTAGAACTTCGCCAACTGATGGCGAAATATCGGTTCGTAAAACGGCCGGAACTTCCGCGCTTCGTCGGCGGCGCCGTCGGCTTCCTGGGCTACGACGCGGCCCGTTTTTTTGAACCGACAGTTCCCGTGGCTGAGCACGACGACTTGTCCCTGCCCGAAATGCTCTTCGTCATTGCGGGCGCGGTCGTTGTCTTCGACCACCGATTGCGCACGGTGCGAGTGATTAACAACGCTTTCTTAAACGCCGGAGACGACCCGGACAAAGTTTACGATCGCGCCCAGCAACGCATTTGCGAAATCCTTGACCGACTGAAGGCGCCGACAACCATGCCGCCACTGCCGGTCGATTGTCCTGGCACGCCGCTGTTACCGCGAAGCCGCACCAACCGCCATGAGTTCGAACAACTCGTTCGTCAAACAAAGGATTACATTAAACGCGGGGATATCTTTCAGCTCGTTCTCTCGCGCCTCTTTGAAGTCGATTTCGACAGGGACGCGCTTGCCCTTTACCGCTGTTTGCGCTTCGTGAATCCCTCGCCCTACATGTTTTGTCTTAATTTCGCCGGCGAATTCTCGCTGGTTGGGAGCTCGCCGGAAATGCACGTCCGTGTCGCGGATGGGTTGGTCGAGATTCGACCGATCGCAGGTACGCGCCGGCGCGGCCGAACGCCTGATGAGGACGAGCGCAATGCCGCGGATTTGCTCGCCGATGCCAAGGAGCGCGCCGAACATGTGATGCTGCTCGACCTGGCGCGAAACGATTTGGGGAGAATCGCGGAGTTTGGCAGCGTTCTTGTCACCGAGCAGATGGGGATCGAGCGTTACAGTCACGTCATGCATATCGTGTCGCACGTCGTCGCGCGGTTGCGCACCGGTCAGGACGCTTACGATGTTTTGCGAGCCACCTTTCCAGCAGGCACGGTCTCGGGAGCGCCCAAAGTGCGTGCCATGCACCTCATCAGCGATCTCGAAAAAAGAAAGCGCGGTTGTTATGCGGGAGCGGTCGGCTACTTTGGTTTCGACGGCAATCTGGACTCATGCATCGCGCTACGCTCCGTGGTCCTAAAAAACGGTCGCGCCTATATCCAGGCCGGCGCCGGCATCGTAGCGGACTCTGTTCCCGCTGCGGAATATGACGAAACCGAAAATAAAGCCGCGGCAATGATGCAAGCACTCAGTATGGCACGTGCCAGTTGATTGGCTCAGCAGCTTCTCCGTCCGGCGGCCGGCCCCCGCCGCTTCCTCCGTCCGCTGTAACTATTCTGCCGCCGCGCGATGGGATCACTTGGATGTGGATTTGCGGTTTTTCCATTCTGGCGGCTTGTCCCAGCCCCCGAGCTTGAGCGCGATAGCCATGCACGCGTCGCGCAATTCATCCGCGATAGTGCGGTCAACTACGGCGCGGGCGACGACCATGCCTCCTATGGACAACGCGGCGATGGCCTGTGCTGTGGCGCGACGCTGGCGGCCCTTCTCGATCAAGCTCCGTTCTAAAACGCTAACCATCGCCTTGAACACCGTCTCGAAGGCGCGCCGTGCGGTCTTGCCGCTACGTGCAACGTCGGTCGGCAATGCCACCATCGGGCAGGAATTCTCAACGTCCTCAAAATGCTGCCGAGATAAATAGGCGCGGACGACTTGAGCTCCCACGTCGGTGGATGACAGGTCCACATGCACACCTTCCCAGCAGTTTTTCCAGTTCGGGTCGGTGAAGAAGCACGCAAGTACTTCGGCATAGAGGGCGCTCTTGCTTTTGAAGTAGCTGTAAAATCCGCCGTGCGTCAGGCCGGCTCCTGACATGATCTGATGGAGAGAAACATTTTCAAATCCGTAGCAATTGAAAAGCTTGCGTGCGCTATCAATGATCATTCTCTTTACGGCGGCGCGATGACCAGCGGGGTACGGCATAGCATCTCCTTGTTCTTCGAGTGGGAAAGTATATCTCGAACAGCAGTTAGTTTTCCAGCAAAACATTATCTTGAACATATTTTAGCGCGCGGCTCTTCTGCTGTGAAAGTTGAACGCAAGAACCCAGGAGGACACATGAAGACAATGATGAGCGAAAGAAGGAATCCGAACGCACCGGCAAATTTGCCGACGCGACGGCAAGTGATCGCCGGTGCGGCCATCACGTTTGGCAGTTTGGCCCTAGGCCTAACTAAGGTTCGGGCGGCAACCGGGGAGGAGATTTCCCGCACGGCGGAATCCATTCATCAAGAGAACGTTTTCAAAGCGAGCAGGAATCGTGTCTACGAAGCGCTCACTGATACCAAACAGTTCAACGAGGTCACGAAGATCAGCGCAGCCAAGGATCCCAGCATTTCACTCGAGAAGTCGCCGACGGTAATGAGTCCCGATGTGGGCGGCGCGTTCTCGCTTTTCGGCGGCATCATCCTGGGACGACACGTCGAACTTGTGCCGAACACGCGCATCGTCCAGGCCTGGCGAGTGGCTTACTGGGCTCCGGGTATTTACTCGATTGCGAGATTCGAGCTCGTGGAGCAAGGCGCTGGGACCAAAATCGTCTTTGACCATACCGGCTTTCCCAAGGGCGACGCGGAAACTCTCGCGGCGGGATGGAAAGCACACTACTGGGAGTCGCTCGCGAAATTCCTGGGTTAAGTCAAGCCGGTTCAGTTTCCGACTAGCGACTCTTTCGTCGCGGATGGATTCTTTTCGAGCGTGCCTCAATATGGCGCGTGCCAGTTGATTCATCGCCTCGGTCACGCCGAAATTATCTAAATAATACGGTTTTTAACCGCGGATTACGCAGATAAAACGGATCGAATTCTGATTCGGGATGTAACCGGCGCGCGCCGGCGCCTGTCCTCAATAACAGACAGCACGTCTGTTCCAGCGACATGCGAACGAGTTTACTCCAGCGTTGCGCGCAGCGATTCGAAGAGGAAAACAAATGGACGTGAGACACTGGACGACAGACGGAATCGGACTCTTCGACATTAACTTCGACACGGGCGAACGATATTGGTCATGCGAGATGAGGCAGATCCTCGGAATTCCGCGCGATAGGCCGGCTGAATTTCATTTGCTCTTGCAACGCGTGCATCCGGCGGACCGGCGTTCCTTTTACGCGATCGCGATGGAGCCGTTCCGGCCGTACTGTCGCGAGCACAAAACGAGTGAGTTCCGCATCGTGCAGGCCGGCGGCAGCGTACATTGGGTGCACCTTGAGAGAGTGGCGATCTTTCGCGCGAACGCTGCGCACGATGTCGTCCGAGTCCTCGGCTTCGTTGTCGAAATCTCCGAGCCAACCGAGCATGGGCGGGCGTGGCAATGGGTTGACATTGCTGCTTAAGTTTTCCCCACGCAGCCAAAATGGCTCGAATCTGACTACCGATCATAGCGCGAAGAAGCGAGTTTACCCGTCGCTTCCAGCGAGACTCTCTGCGAGAGAGGCGGCGACGCAATCGCGTCGTCTGCTCAACGCTTCAACTATTCAACGCTGTAACGTTTTAACGTCACGAAGCCGACCGGCCGTGCCGGAGCTGATCAGTGGGACGTAGGCGTCGCTCATAACGATAAAAGCTAATCAGCGAGGCGGCGAAGACGATCCGATTCGGCTACGACCGTGTTTCGGACGAGCGATGTACCAACTGTAAGCTGGTGAACCGATGCGAAACCCTTATAATCCTCCTTATGTCTTGCCCTTACCCGAAGGGTTCTGAATGGAGAAAATGGGATCTACAAGTCCAGACGATCTTGGATGATGGGTACGTTCCCTTGTCCAATTACGCGAATGAACTAAAAGACCAGCAAGCTAGTCGTTGGAGGCAATATGTGGAGAGTGTCGGCGGTGAAGAGAACGCGCTTTTGTATGATTCGAAAGCGTATTTCAACAACGGAAAGATAAAAAAGGCGGAGCGCTGTACGAATTACAGCCGGAATTTATTTGCGTTCCTCGATGCCTTTAATCCTGATTTGGCATGTATCGGCATAACCGATCATAACTACTTCGACGATCAACTGCTCGACACGCTGGTCGAGTATTCCCAAAAGGCCAAATGCAAAGTCATTCCAGGTGTCGAAATCAACTGCACGGGAATTCATATGCTCTTGTTCTTCCCCACAATTCCGCTCGAACAGCCAACATTTTCAGAAGGTATCAAAACGCTCCTGAAGAAATGGAATATTACCAATCCAAAGACGGGAGGAGTTCTTACTTCAACGACAACAGACGTCAAAGACATCATTGATGAGGTAAACCAAGAGGAGGGAATCGTAGTTTTTCCCCACTGCAACAGTGACAATGGGTTGTTTCAAGAGAGGGGCAAGACCGATAGAACCCATCTGGCGAATATCTTTAATCATCAGGTCATAAACCTGCTCCAATCTCAGAATCGCCAAAGTGCGGAAGCGGTCGCGGAATACGTCGGAAAGAACCAGAATCTTACCTCAAAATTTTGTTGCCATATAAGTTCGGACGCCCGCGCGCTTCGCGATATTGGGCGATGTGACAGCGACGGCCATTTCCTGTGGATCAAGGCCGATCCGACGTTCGAGGGGTTGAGGCAGATACTCTATGAGGCAGATGATCGAGTCTACATCGGACCCACTCCGCCAAGTTGTCACGATCAAGCTCGTGTGATTCGCGCGGTTAAACTTTCGAGCGCGAAAGGATGGTTCGACGATGACGTCTCTATACCACTAAACACCGGCTTGGTATCTATCATTGGCCAGAAGGGGTCTGGAAAATCCGCGCTTGCCGAACTCATCGCCTTTGCGGCGGGGAGCTGGCACGAAAATGATTCAGCTTCTTTTTTGGAGCGGGCCGGCAGCTATCTCAGGGACCTCTCAATCGAGCTTGAGTGGGTCGATAATACGCCTTCTTCAGTGAAGCTCGGGATCGGGCAGCCGGAAGGAAATCACGTTCGTTATCTATCGCAGAAGTTCGTGGAGCGTCTTTGCGCAGAAGACCGTATCGGAACCGAATTGGTTCATGAGATTGAATCCGTGATCTTTTCGTACATCGATCCCACGGACACGTTAAACGCGTCAAGTTTCGAAGAGCTACGAGCAATTCGCACCGAAGGTACGAGGGCTGAAGGAGATCGTCTACGCGAAGATGTGATGCGTCTTATCCGCGAGGAATGTGATCTGCGAGACAATGCCGCAAAGCTTTCTGAAAAGAAGACGCGCATAAAGACCCTGTCAGAAGAACGAAATGGACTTACCAAGCAATTGCCGAAAGCTGCCTCTCCTGAAGAAGCTCGTATTCAAAAAGACCTTCAAGAAAAGCGGGAGAAGTTGACCATCGCTCAGCAGGCGGCCGCACTCGATAAACAGAGGCTTCAGAAGATTAGTGACATCAGAACGCGAGTGTCCGCATTCAAATCCCAGATGACGCGGTTCTCGTCCGAATTGGAGGGCCTCCTTCAGGAGGCGGGCATCGCCGAAGCTGACAAGGTGTCTTTCCGACCGGCGTTTCCGAGTGAGACAGAACCGCCATTAGTTCGCAGAGAGACCGAGCTCAAGATGTCATTGGCGGAGAGGGATGGGGCTGCCGAAAACCCCGCTGACGGAACCATTCGACGGCTCCAGAGCCAAATTCAAACACTGGTGCAGCGAGATTCAGCTGACAAAGCTCGCCAGCAAAAGTTCAAGGTCGTCCAGACCCGCATCGCCGCGATTGCCGTCGAGATTCAGAGAGTTCAGGCGGAGATCGCGCGAATTGAAGGACCCGACAAAGAGCGCCAGGCAGCGGCGCATCAGGAACGGCTCGATGCATATGTCGCGTTTTTTCAGAATCTGAAGCGAGAGCAACAGACGCTAGAGGAACTCTATGCGCCGGTCGGTGGCAGGTTGAGGAACGAGTCTGCAACAAAACAAGAGCAAGATCTTGAGTTCTCAATCCGCTGGGAGGCGGATTTGGACAAATGGCTGGAGAGAGGAAGCGTCCTCTTCGATCAGAGGAAAACTATACCCTATGGAACGATGCAGGACCTCAGCAGCGCCGCGCGCCTGATTCTCGCGCCTGTTTGGACCTCGGGTGATCCAGAGCAGATTGGACCTGCGCTGGAAAAATTCATCGAAGAGTTTCGCAAACCCGAACACAAGCCACGCAATTATCTGCGATCGGATGCGACGAGTCGGGATCTTCTGCAATGGCTCTACGAGATCGATCATATCCGGCTCACATACGGATTGAAATACAACGGCGTAGAGATGGAAAAGCTTTCCCCCGGTACGAAGGGTATCGTGCTCCTAATTCTTTATCTCGGTATGGACATTCGCGACACCCGGCCTCTGGTTGTTGATCAACCTGACGAGAACTTGGACAACGAATCGATCTATAAACTACTAACGAGTTATTTCAAGACAGCGAAAACGCGCCGGCAAATCATATTGATTACACACAATCCTAATCTGGTCGTAAACGGCGATTCCGAGCAGGTTATTGTTGCCTCTTGCGATCGGCGTGACAATGGACTTCCCCACATAACGTATAAATCCGGCTCATTAGAAAACAATACGCCTGAAGAAACTGGGATTAGACAGCAGGTTTGCCGAATCCTGGAGGGCGGCGCCGACGCATTTCTGAAGAGAGAGCGCCGCTACTCGCTCCCTGAACGTGTCGCCTAGAGTCGAAATTCGTTTGCCTGGTTACGTGAATAATGTAATTGGCGATTGAGCTTCTTCTTCGCCCGAAATTTTCTCAACGCCGTTTTGTCGCGCATCTTGGGTACCACGATGCTAGGCGTCTGGCGTATCCCATCGGATGGGGCCGATGATGTCCGCGTCTGTCAGAACCGGCATCTCCGGAGGAAGTGGCGAAAATGTTGAAAACTTTGCCGCTATCTCGCCGAGTTTCCCAAGCACGGTGTGCAAGTATTGCAGTGCATCCTTACTTGTCACGTCTGGCCTTGTAGCATCGACGAAATCGTGAATTAGCTTTGCAAAATCTTCGAACAAATCTCCACGGCTGCGGGCGGACCTAATGGCCGCGGGGTCATTCGGTAAGGGAAACCGTAATGCAGGAAGCTTTGCGCCGTTCGGCAGATTGTGCGCAGAGCAGAGCACCCACAAACGCTCCTTTGCTGTCGCGAGCGGCGCTGAGTGCACCACGAGATCGCGGTAATGACCGAGTTCACTTAACCATCCGTTCTTGTCGGTAGCATGTCGCAGCTCGATCGATAAAGGGTCGGCAAGTTCCGGTTTGCTGAACAAATACTTTTTGAGATTGCTGACCGTCCTCACCCCACTAGGCGCACTCGCGTAAATATATCCTGCCGCGAATTCAGCGAGGTAGTCCCGCAAAACACACGCGTCTATTAGTAAAGCTTGAATTGCCAAGTACACCGTTCGCGTGCGCAGGTCGTCAAAGCGTGAACCTTCTTCGAACTTGTCTCTGACTTTCAGACTCCACAGCTGCTGTGCGTAACCTTCCGATATTTCAAATAATCTCCAGGCGCAGGTTTTGATTTGATACGAAATTCGTGCTGCGATATCCCACAGTTTCCCTACTCGCCTTTTATGTGCGGCATGACCAATGTCGGACCACTTGTCCCCAGTCTCGAATAACACGTAAGGAGCGCTGTTCAGCTCATGAAACGGACGCCAGTTCGGTGGTATCACCCGGTTCAGCTCCCAACTATGGACAAGGGATTCAATCCCTACGACGGACAGATTCAAAGCCTTAACGTTGCGCACGATCTCTCGATATGACGCAGTCGGGATTTCTAATGTCCCTCCAGAAAGCAAGTCCGGATGCACTTTGATCGCGCCGCTTTCCTCGTATATGGCGCGAACTCCGCCGAATACATGAATCACCCACACGCTCACAAGAGTTCGATCCGACCTGCAATGAACCAAAACAGTAGCATCGACAACAACACCACTGTTGCGACGAGGCCCGCATTGACGATGCGGCCCTGGCGCCGTGCGCGTCGGGCGGCTTCGGCGTAGGGGGATGGGCGTCAGATTTATCATGGTGTAGAGCGGCAGATATACGCCGGGGAGGGTGCCTTCGAGCAGATGATCGAGCTTCTTTTTCGTGTGAAATGCTCGCGACGCTGCTTTGTCGCGCATCTCGATGAAGTTCTCGACGGTGAGGTCCGCGAGCGCGTCAGTTTTCTCTAGTGACCGGAGGTCGAAGTTGGGGGTCGGAGTTGCAGATAGAGGAAGGTGAGAAGGCCGCCGTATGCGACGACGACCAAAACCGCTTTTAACCAAAAAAGCGTTAGTGCTAACCAGTTCCACCATCCAGCAACGGTCACATCGGCGTCGTTGTTGTGGTATTTCCGCCAATAATGCCAGTTCAGGGAACCCCAGACGGCGCTTTTGTAAAGGTACTGCAATAGGTCGCACGAAAGGCTTGCTACACAGAAAGCAAGCGGTACAAGAAGCTCATCAGAGTATTTTATGCCACCCGCGTGCTCCCCCGTTTTTAAAACCCAGACTACGGCGATCCCTGCGAAGCCGAGGTTCCGAACAAGCTCACTAGCTTTTTCGGTGGACTTGTAATAAGCGTCACGAAGTTCGGAGACCTTCACGGTCGCACTCCTCTTCGCATTTTCTTACGTCGTGCGGCCCAGCGCGCCTTCATCGCATCAGAAAGCTTCTTTCTACCTGCGGCACTTAGCCCGCCCTTTTTCCTTGCGGGTTCTTTGGCAGCTGCGCTACGTGCGCCCTCCTTCTGGCGGGCCCAACGTGATTTGGCCGCTGTCGCAAGCTTCGCGCGGGTCGCGGCTGACAT
>Ga0210406_10006858_pt1 | contig 11704 bp, 6 predicted proteins | sample IncBWC30MmetaG_FD_155454 | JGI IMG/M metagenome (GOLD analysis project Ga0210406, IMG submission 155454) | Forest soil microbial communities from Barre Woods Harvard Forest LTER site, Petersham, Massachusetts, United States - Inc-BW-C-30-M | ecosystem: Environmental > Terrestrial > Soil >... | reverse complement strand
CTCCGAGAGCAAGCCATCGTCGCAAACCGAGAGATTTGGTTGGCCCTCCGCTGGAGGCTATGACCTATGAGCGACGCAAGAGACCTCACCGAAAAAATCCAACACCACGATCCGGTTCTCGTTGCCTGTGTGGTGTTTCAAACGCAGGCACCTGAGCACCTTATTCTTTACAAGCGATAGCCGGCCGGCAATCGCGAAATCAACAAGCCGACTCTGATCGTAGGCGCGACCAAGGATTTGGTGCCGCAATTTCAGGAGCAGAAAAGTATTCCCGGTGCGAGATTTGAACTTTTTGAGGATCCCCTTCGGATGGCTGTGGTGCGTTCTATTCCAAGACGGAGGAGCGCATGGTGCGCAGCGGCGCGGCCAAGTAGGAATTCTTCTTTTCGAACGGATGCACAACGGCGGCCGCATCGCGAACCTCGTCTGAGTGCAAAATGTGCCGGACATCGGGGGCTGCCGAGAGGGCAACATACTTCACGCACTCATCCTCTAGCGGACGCCAAACGCCTGGTTGGGCAGCGCAATCGTTATCCATTATCTGACATCGGAGTCATGAACTAGGGAAACGAATCTTCCTTTCGGATCAGCAAGGAGAGTTTCAACGATCAGGACATGCGCCAGGTATGATCCATATAGAAATCTCCTTGTACCAACTTTCCAGGATCGACCTGCAAGGTCGAGCACCGCTGACGCCGATCGATGTATTGACCGTTTGACTCAATGGAGACGTCAACACGATAAAGCCCTGGCTGGATTGCAAGCACAGGACACCGGAACTCAAGCACGTGAGAGCCGGGTTCCACGCGCAGATGCGGCTCGGATGAAGCCGTCGTCAACTGGACACAAAGATAGCCACTAGGCCAGTAAATAGAAATACTAAATGACACATCTTCAAGGTGCTCCGATGCTCGATACGCCAATCGCGCGATCATCGGGTACCCAGTCCGGATTGTGTCCTGGGAATCGGCTGAGACAAAAACTACGCTCGAACACTCAGCGGTTTGCCGGCCAGCCACTGATTCGCCGATGCCTGCGACTTGATCGGCAAAAGCCATTTCTTGGTAGTGGTCGATTACAGTTCGCGGCGATCCGCTCATAACAACTTGTCCTTGCTGTAGGAGCAGCGCGCGGTTACACACTCGTTGAACAGCGGCCAAATCGTGAGATATCAACACGATCGTGCGTCCGGCATCTCTCAATCGGGCCATGTGATCAAGGCACTTCGCCTGGAAAACCACGTCACCCACGGCCAGCACTTCGTCCAGCAGGAGAATGTCGGGCTCGAGGTGTGCGGCTACAGAAAACCCCAGCCTAACACTCATGCCCGTTGAATAACGTTTGATGGGAACGTCAACGTATTTCCGAACGCCGGCGAATTCTACGATACTCTCCACCTTGCGAGAAATCTCTGCTCGCGACATGCCGAGCATCGAGCCATTCAGGTAGATGTTTTCGCGGCCGGTCAGGTCGGGATGAAAACCACTACCGACCTCGATCATTGCAGCAAGACGGCCCCGGATCGTGATCTCGCCGGAGGTTGGAGCGGTAATGCTCGAGAGGAGCTTCAGGATGGTGCTTTTTCCCGCACCGTTGTGGCCTACGATGCCGCAAGACTCACCTTCCTCTATTTCAAAGCTGACGTCACGCAGGGCCCATATTTCACTCCGAGTCTTGCCGAAGAGCTGCCGTACGGGCCAAGACCACCTTTGCCTCGAGCCTTCGTCGGCATCAACGAAATATCTCTTCGAAACGTGGTCGAGCTTAAGGTCGAACATAGCAGGGTTGCGTATGTCTAAATCACGTCAGCCATCGTTGCTTCCACTGACTTGAAATAGCCATAAGCCAATATCAGGCAGAACAGAGTGATTACGGCCGACGCGCCGAGCTGAGCTGTGTCGGGTGGCGCTCCATGCAGGACAAGTTCGCGGAAGGCATTGATGAGGCTAGCTACCGGATTCAACAGGTAGATTCGCTGAAATCTAGCCGGAACGGCCGCGAGCGGATACACAATGGGCGTCGCGAACATGCCTATTTGAAAGATCAGAGGCGCGGCAAGACCCACGTCCCGAAATCGCACCTGCACCGCGGAAAGGAACAGCGAAATGGCGGTAGTGAAGGCTGAGAGCACCGCGATGATCGGCACGGCATAGAGAATATTCCAGCTAAGCGATATCCCGTAGTACGCTATCATTCCGCCCAAGATTGCAAAAGCGGTCCCGAAGTCGATCAATGCCACGGCTACGTAAGAAAGTGGAATGACTTCACGCGGGAAATACATCGTTGTGAGCAGAGTGGGATAACTCACCAGGCCTCTCATCGCACTGAGAATCGCATTCGAAAAGAAGATCCATGGCAAAAGCGCAGTGTAGACAAACACCGGATAGGGAACTCCCTCGCTCGGGACCTTCGCCACCCTAGAGAAAACCAAAGTGTAGATGGCCATTAGGGAGAGCGGCTGTAGCGCCGCCCAAATCCAACCGAGCATGGATTGCTTGTAGCGTACGTTGAAACGAAAGAGAGTAAGTGTCCAAAGCAGATCCTTATGACGGGCGAGCGTGACGAGACCCGAGACGACGGTATTGACCGAAAACGACGGGGGGCGAATCCTTCTTACTGGGCGTACCGTTGCCGACGCTGATAGCTCAGGACCCCCATCGATCCTTATAGACGGTGACACGTTCGCACGAGAATACCCCGCCAGACTGCCGGCCGATTCGCCAGAATCCATTCCAGCACTCCCCTCCGTATTTGGCGGTGGCGCCTTCATTTCTGCAAGTTAGTGTTTTCGGCATCCTTTCTGACTTGGTCGAGACACGCCTTCAGATGCTCTGCCAAGATTTCCACATGTGGGCGAACTAGGAGCAAACCCGAGTCGCGGGCGAATATCCAAGACACAGTGTGGCCATCTTCCGCCCATTCGCCCCATTTCAACCGTGGATCCTCCGAACCTGCGACCTCGCGCGCTGAGGCCAGAATCAGCGAAAGCCTGCCTCTGAACCGCTTCGGATCATAACGTGACAAGGCACGACCGTTTGCCTGGGAGACTTGGTCGCGGTACATCGTCTGGCGATCACCGCGGTAAATGTCCCGCATGGAAATCATTTGCACGACGATCTTCCCCTTGTCAAGCAGGTAAGGAGCCCACTGGAGCGGCGGGATCTTTGCAAGGTTCCTGAAATGACGGCGCACGCCTCTGGCCAGGAACGAAATGTGAGCAGAAAACCGCGATCCCACACCTCCAATAAATGGCGACTCCTGCGGAGGCCAGGTGTCCAGCAAACCTAGAAACGCGACTTGCTTTCCTTGGTCGATCAACTGCTGCGCCATTTCATAGGCGACGACTCCGCCCATGCAAGCGCCTGCCAGATAATATGGCCCTTTCGGGTCCACCTGCTGGACTTCGGCTAAAAAGTGAGCAGCGACGTCCTCGATGCGCTCGAAAGGTTTTTCCCTTCCGTCAAGGCCCCTTGACTGTAAGCCATAGAAGGGTTGTTCTGGCCCGAGCAGGCGGGCGAGTTCCGAAAAGCCTACGACATTGCCATCCACGCCGGGAACGACAAAAAGAGGCGGGTTCGGGCCACTGGACTGAATGGTGACCAAGCTGCCCCAAGGAGCCTGAAAACCATCCTGAGCGAGACTTGAGGCCAAGCGCTCGATTGTCGGCGCATGAAACAATAGGGCAAGCGGGAGCCGTTTCTTGAACACTCGCTCGATCTGCGCAAAGACCCTCACAGCCAGGAGCGAGTGTCCGCCCAAATCAAAGAAATTGTCTTGCACGCCGATTCCGTTCCTGCCGAGCACTTCCTCCCAGATCATGAGAAGCTGCGTTTCCAAGACCGTTCGGGGCTCCACTCTCCGCTGCGCCAGTTCTTCTGGCGCGGGCAACGCACGCCGGTCAATTTTGCCGTTTGGCGTCAGCGGCAAGCTGTCCAGCAGCACGAATGCGGAAGGCACCAGGTAATCCGGCAGGTTTTCGACCAGGGAACGGCGCAAATCATCGATCGTGATTCGCTGGCCGGGCGTGGGCACGACGTATGCTATCAACCGTTTACCGCCGGGCCCGTCTTCCCGTGCGACCACAACACAGCGATGCACGTCTTGGTTCTGAGCGAGCGCAGATTCGATCTCTGCTAGTTGTATGCGAAAGCCGCGAATCTTCACCTGATCGTCGATTCGCCCGATGTATAGGATTCTTCCGTCAGGCAGAAAACGGCATAGGTCACCTGTCCGATACATCCGCGACTCAGTTTGTTCGCCAAATGGATTTCTAACGAAGAGCTCCGCTGTGAGACTAGGTTGGCCGTAGTAACCACGCGCCAGGCCATCCCCGCCCAAGTACAATTCCCCAGTCACTCCAATGGGAACCACTTGGCGGTGCGAGTCGAGAATGTAGGCCTGCGTATTGGCAATGGGCCGCCCGATCGTTACCGCTTCCCCCGGACTCATCAAAGCAAACGTCGAGTACGTTGTGCATTCCGTTGGGCCATACAGGTTGTAGATCTTTTGCGCGTTTGTTTTGCCGTATAGTTCATCGACCAGTTCGCTGCCCAGGGCCTCTCCGGCCAGATTTATCACGCGTATGCAACCCGGCACCGCTCCCTGCCGCATCAACTCATTCATCGCTGACGGCACAGTATTGACCAACGTAACCTCCTCCCGTGCTGGCAATGAAGGCAACGAGAGTACGTTTGGCGCAATAATTACCTTCGCCCCAACGCTAAGCGGCACGAACATCTCAAAGACAGAGAGATCGAAGCACATGGAGGTCGAGCACAGCGTTCCCCACAGTTCTTCGGCCGTAAATACGGTCTGCGCCCAGTGAACTAGGTTGGAGGCGCTGCGGTGCTCCAGGGCAACGCCCTTGGGTCCGCCAATGGAACCCGAGGTGAAGAGAACATAGGCTAGATTTTCCGGGCGAAGAGTGGTGGACGGATTTTGGGTGGGTTCCTTGGCGATTGCTCGCGCGTCTGCGTCAAAGCGAATTACGTCGACATGGAGAGCTGGCAAAGACCTGACCAAATTCTCCTGCGTAAGCAGAAACGGAGTGTGCGCCTCGCGGAGAATGTGGACCAAACGTCCCGCCGGGTAAGCCGGATCCATCGGAACGTAGGCAGCGCCTGCTTTCAAAATGCCGAGAATTCCAACAAGCATGTTGACCGACCGCTCCACCAGAAGCCCAACTGCAACTTCGGGGCCAACATCGCGTTTCTGGAGGTAAGACGCTAACTGGTTAGCGCGGGCATTCAGTTCGGCGTAGGAAAGTCGGATTTCGCCGCAGATAACAGCGACCGCGTCTGGCGTGCGTGCCGCCTGGTCTTCAAAGAGCTGGTGGATGCAGCGTTCGCGTGGGAACTCGGCTGCCGTCTCGTTGACTGTCACAAGCAACTGCTGAAGCTCGTCTTGACCAACAAGTGGAAGATCAGAAATCGACAACTGCGGCCGGTCTGCAATGGCACGCAACAAAGTAAGATAGTGTTGTAGCAAGCGCGTGATTCTCGGGGAATCAAAAATGGTCGTGTTGTACTCGACCTGTATCCACGACTGGTCGTGGGTGCCTAAGATTAAGTTGACTGCGAGATCGAAGCGCGAGGTTCCGCTATTCACGATGTAGGGACTCACTGTCAGGCTGCCGAACCCTTGGGATCGTACAGGGGCTTTTATCGCCGAGAACAACACCTGGAAGATTGGGTTGTAGCTTAGATTGCGGGGAGGCTGGAATTCCTCGACCAGTCTCTCGAATGGAACGTCAGCATTTTCGAGGGCCCCAAGAGTTGCCTCACGCACCTGCGCGAGCAGATCACAGAATTTTGGATTGCCGGACATATCGGTTCGCAGAACGACCGTATTCACGAAAAATCCAATCAGAGCCTCTGTTTCCACCTGGCTGCGGCCTGCAACGGGTGCGCCGACAAGGACATCTTCCGCGCCGCTGTAACGGCAGAGCAAGACGTTAAAAGCAGCGAGCATCACCATGAACAGGGTCGCTTGCCGCGACCGGGCAAGACTGTCTAGCTCTTGAAACAAGTCCTTAGGAACCGGTACTGTTTGACTCGTACCGTCATAAGTCTGCTGAGGCGGACGACTGTGGTCGCTGGGAAGATCCAGAAAGAACGCCGCACCTGCCATTCTCTTCCGCCAATAAGCGATTTGATTCGCGAGCGCCTCACCTGACAGCCAGTTGCGTTCCCATTCTGCGTAATCGCCATACTGTATTGGCAGATCGGGGAGGGGGGAGGCTCTTCCGGAGGAGAAAGCTTCATAAAGAGCGGTCAGCTCCCGAAAGAAGACTCCCAGGGACCACCCATCGCTAATGATGTGGTGCATGGTACAGATCAGAACGTGTTCCTCGGGGTTAAGACGGAGGAGTTGCAGTCGGAACAGAGGGCTTCGAGTGAGATCGAAGAGGGCTCGACCTTCTTCTACTGCCAGCCTGTAGACCTGTAATTCCTTGTCCCCAACTGGAGTTGGGCTGAGATCCGTCAATCGCAAGTCCACACGCGGGGGCGCAACAACGAATTGAACCGGCCAACCATCGTACAACCTAAATTCCGTATGCAAAACATCGTGCCGATTGACGATTTCCTGAAGACTGCGTTCGAGCGCGGTCAGATCGAGTTCTCCGTTCAAACGCAAGCCCAAGGACAGATTGTAAGCCGCGGCTCTTGACTCCAGTTGGTCCAGAACCCAAAGCCTTTGCTGAGGAAGAGACAGTGGAGCGGTTCGAAGATCGCCAGATTTCCGCAGGAGCTCAGCCAGCAGGACTCTGGCCCTCTCCACAGGGAATTGGGCGTCTGAAATATCCGCTGGCCGTTGGTCACTGGGCTTCATGATTCTGGGAAACGCATAGACGTCAAATCTGACGGCTACGCGTCCGGCAAAGTAGTCGGGACACAACTCAGCACCGCGTCCCATGCAAGTTCCGCTGCATAAACGGAGAGGTCGGCCAAGTCAGGATCATTCGTTGCGCAGTCTGCCGTGGAGACGGCAAATAGTGTGTCGCCGTCTCGCGAGGTGTGGAAAGGCTGGATGGCACGGGCCATCGAAGAATGAGCTTCAATAGCTAATCGCTGAAGCTGGGGCTGCGTGAGTTCGCGGTTCGTAACAACTAGGGTCAAAGTTGTGGAATCCGTCAGACCACCGTATGTCTGGACCGGTCCGTTTGTCAGCCTGCCGTTGCGGAGCTCTGTTGCGACTGACCTTCTCAACCCTGACTGAGGGTCGCGATTACCCAAAACAACCTTCCCCGCCCGGTCCACAATCACTCCTCGAGCGTTTACAACGGTAAAAACAGCCAATTTCGTAGGCCCGAACGCGCGGAACGCGGCGCCCTGTCCCGACCGCTCCATAAAGCTCTCACCAAAATAGGAACCGACGTGCACGAACGTCCCGGCTCCCCGTGCACCGCAAAGAAACCTGCCTTCTTGCGCCGTATCCAGAGCCGCAAGGCCCAGATCCCGGTCCGGGTACACGGTGTTAGCGCGGCCCTTGAAATCAAATACAACAGCTGCGGGGACGATGGCAACTTCGCCCCATCTTTGCGTTGCGGCGCCGGATTTCAAGAGGGCGGCGGTCACACCCGCCACTGCTTCCAGGCCGTATGCTGAGCCACCCGCGAAGACAATTGCACTGACGAATTTTCCAAAGTTAGCTGCTAACGCCTCGGTCATCATGCTGCCCGGAGCGCCGCCCCTGCTATCGACGACCGCGAAGGCACGTTCCTGAAAATGGAAAACGGTAACTCCTGTGGGCCCTTCGTTATACTCCGCAATTCCAACGCGGAGCCCTGGGAAATCAAAGGACAGTGACGGCGAGATATCCCGCGTGGAGGGCAACTGCCTGGTTCCACTCGGGGAACTCTGAGACACCGAACCTCCTAACGGCAAGAAAAGTAGCTCTTAAATTCTGTAGCGAGGAGATAGGATCATAGCATAGCCTTAGCAACCAGAGCTTTGATCACGGAACTCAGCCGCGGCAAAGAAACTCACATAGAGTAGTCTCTCTAAGATCATGAAAAGCGCCTGAGCATAAAAACCAAGCCGAAGCCTGGTCAGGGTCGGACCAACGCCCTTGGCATATCGAGCGTTCCTAGCATCCTGGCGTTGGGAACGGCGGAGGACATAGCTACAGTCATACTACTTTACTCGACATATATCAGTGTGTTTCTTGCTAGCGCATGAGATAAGGAACTTGAGATGGATGAACACGTTTTTGCGATGTCCTTTGGTCAAGAGCGCCTTTGGTTCCTGGATCAACTCGAACCGGGGACGGCGGCTTACAACCTCCCGCGCGTATTTCGTATCAGTGGAGTGGTCAACGTCACGGCGCTTTCTAAGGCCGTTCAGGCAATCGTTGCCCGACAAGAGTCGCTGCGAACTGTATTCACCCTGGCGGAAGGCGAACCCAAGCAAGTCGTCCTGCCCAGTTTGGAAATCGACCTGCCCGTTAACGATCTGTCTGGACTGCCGGAGAGCGAGCGCGAACAAGAGGCACTGCGGATGGCCGCCGAAGAGGCAAGAAAACCCTTCAACCTCGAATCCGGGCCGCTCGTGCGCATTTTGTTGGTTCGACTGCGCTCGGATGAACACACTCTTGTTTTGATCATGCACCACATCATTACGGACGGTTGGTCCATGAACGTAATGTTCCGAGAACTGGCTGAGCTCTATGACAGCTTCGCCGCCGGTCGCGAGCCCCAGCTCTCTCCCCTGCCTGTTCAATACTCAGACTTCTCGCAGTGGCAGCGCAAGAATGTGACCAGTGAATTCCTAGCAAGCCAGTCCGAATATTGGAAGAGAAAGCTTCAGGGTGCCGAGACGATTTTGGATCTTCAGACAGATTTCGACCGGCCGCCGTCGCGAAGCGGACATGGGAAAACGAAATCTCTACGCATCGATCAGAAAACGACCGAAAAACTAAAGACATTGGGTCGGAGCGAAGGTGCAACTTTGTTCATGACATTGTTCGCTGCCTTTCAAACCTTGCTCTGGCGCCACACGTCGCAGGACAGCATTCTTGTCGGTACACCGATTGCTGGCAGAGCCCAGGTGGAATTCGAGAACATAATCGGATTTTTCGTGAACACTCTGGTTCTGCGCGCTGACTTCCCTGGGAACTGCACATTCCGGGACCTTGTCAGGCAAATCCGCACCACTTGCCTAGAGGCCTATACAAACCAAGACATGCCGTTTGAGAAGCTCGTTGAGGAACTGCAACCAGAGCGTGCGATGAGCCGCACGCCACTAGTCCAGGTGATGTTTGTGTTCCACAACGTCAACCAGTCGCTCGAGATGTCGGGGCTGGATCTGGAGGAAATCGAATTCGAGAGTGGGATTGCGAAGTTTGACCTGACGCTCGAAATTGTTGAGTCCAGCGGACTCTACTGCACATTCGAGTACGATTCGGATCTTTTCTATAGCGAGACGATCGAGCGAATGGCCGGACACTTCGAACAACTTGTGCACAGCACGATTGACGACCCGAACAAGCAGCTATCGAAGTTACAGCTTCTCACCCAGCGAGAACGGCGACAGCTTCAGAGTTGGAACAATACGACCGCCAAATACCCCAAAGACGTTTGTATTCACACGGTCTTTGAGCAGCAGGCGGCACGCACACCCGATGCCGTTGCGCTCTGCTATGGAGACGCTGAATTAACCTACCGCCAGCTCAACGAACAGGCCAACAGCCTTGCACATCGATTGATGCGAGAGGGAGTGAAACCGGGAACTCTGGTCGGCATATTGTTCGGACGCTCTCTGGAAATGGTGATTGGTCTCTTGGGTATTTTGAAGGCTGGGGCAGCTTATGTACCTTTTGCCCCCTCCCAACAGCAAGCGAGACTCGCATTCCTGATCGAGGACTCGCAAGTCGGCATCGTGGTAGCGCGCACGGGAGACGAAGATAAAATTCTGGGAAGTGCTGTGAAGGTTGTTCCCGTCGAGATCGAGTCGAGCCCGGCAACCTGGCAGACCTCTAACAATCCCTCTGTGCCGCTTTCCGCGGAAGGCCGCGCGTATGTGATTTACACCTCCGGCTCTACCGGTACTCCGAAAGGAGTCGAGGGAACGCACCGCGCAAGCCTGAACCGCTTCAGTTGGATGTGGGACGTTTATCCGTTCCGTGCAGGTGAGACCTGCTGTCAGAAGACAGACCTGAGTTTCGTCGATTCCATTTGGGAGATTTTTGGCCCGCTGCTTCGCGGTGTTCGCAACGTCATTATTCCCGATCAGGTGTTGCGCAATCCCGAGCAACTAATTCAGACCCTCGCCCAAAACCACGTGACTCGAATCGTGTTGGTGCCTTCCTTGCTTCGCGTCCTACTGGACTACGCAAACGATCTTCAGGCAAGACTTCCTGAGGCGGCGCTTTGGTCATGTAGCGGCGAGGTTCTCTCGGTTGATCTGGCACGGCGGTTTTCATCAGCAGTTCCGAATGCCAAGCTGCTGAACATTTACGGCTCGTCCGAGGTCGCGGCAGATGTGGCTTGGCATGAAGTACAGAGCGACTCCAAGGGCTCGTCGGTACCGCTCGGAAGACCGATTCACAATTGCCAGCTGTTTCTTCTCGACCCTTGCATGAACCCCGTCCCTATCGGGGTTCGGGGCGAGATTTGCGTTGGCGGCGATTGCCTGGCGCTCGGTTATTGGCGGAGGCCTGAGTTGACCTCGGAGCGTTTCGTCCCCAGCCCATTCAAATCGAGTGATTCGCCGCGTTTATACAAGACGGGTGACCTCGCACGTTATTTGCCCGACGGCGACATCGAATTTCTCGGCCGAGCCGACAATCAGGTAAAAATTTCGGGGATGAGGGTTGAGCTCGGAGAAATCGAGGCAGCTTTGAACTCGCATCCGCAGATCCGCGAGGCTGTCGTCACCGTCACAAGCCAATCCTTGGATAGGTACAGGCTGGTGGCTTACTTCATTGCTCGCGATGGCCGGCCTTCGATTGGGAACGAACTGCAGCGTTTCCTTCGGTCCAACCTTCCCGATCATATGATTCCTTCTGACTTTTTGTTGGTGGACGCCTTCCCGCTCCTTCCCAGCGGCAAAGTGAATCGGAAAGCCCTATCATCAATGGCCGCGGAACGCATCGTTGCCGAACGGACTTTTGTGGCTCCCCGAACAGAAACGGAGGAGAAGCTCACGCAAATTTGGCGCGAGGTTCTATCCATTGATCAAGTCGGCGTCGAGGACAACTTCTTCGACATCGGCGGTCACTCATTGATTGTGATTCAGGTGATCGCGAGGATTAGAAAAGTTCTCGATGTCGAGGTGCCGTTCCGCACCCTCTTCGAGGAACCTACGATCGCCGCTCTGGCAGACCAAGTCAACAAAGCGATAGGCAAAGGATTGAAGGCGCGTACCCCGATTCTTGCCAGGCGCAAGGACCTCATCAGCTCGAACCGGGAAGCCCTTCTTGCGCAACTCAACAGCCTCTCCACCGATGAGGTCAATGAACTGCTAAAACAGATCCAGCAGGGCAAGCTACCGAAAGAGTTGTGATGCCTTCTTTGGAATCTGGAGCGGGCCATGGGAATCGAACCCGCGTCGATCTAATATCTAGCAAAGAGCATCCAGTATTTCAGCGCCACACTGTAACTGATTCCCCATTTTCGTTCCGACCGCTCCAATTGCTCCAAGTTGCTCCAAGATTTTGGAAGAATCGGACGTCGATTGGTTTGCAACTCTAGCAAAAACCAAGG
>Ga0210406_10006857_pt1 | contig 11704 bp, 10 predicted proteins | sample IncBWC30MmetaG_FD_155454 | JGI IMG/M metagenome (GOLD analysis project Ga0210406, IMG submission 155454) | Forest soil microbial communities from Barre Woods Harvard Forest LTER site, Petersham, Massachusetts, United States - Inc-BW-C-30-M | ecosystem: Environmental > Terrestrial > Soil >... | reverse complement strand
GCAGTTTATCTCGCTTACGCTGCCCCGTCCAGGAGTATCCTCACTGAAACCAGCGCTGGAAGGTAATTAAACGCACGGGCAGAATAGTGCCATGTCAGCCTTCCGTTAATGTTATCCAGGCAACTCGCCCTTGCTCCGTGCGATTTCAATGGAATGGTGGGCCGCGCGGTCTACGTAAGAATCACCTTCGCGCATCACTCTTCTTTGAGACGAGGTTAGCCGATGTATGTATCGCTGTGGACGCTCCCGCTCCGTCATCCTTGTATTTGGGAGAGGGTTAGCGAGCCACGAGAACCCTAATTCTCCTCTAATAATTCAGCAAAAAATGATTGCCATCCGACACCCAGCTTGGTGCTGAACAGTGGCAAGGAGGTTTTTCATTTTTCAGAACGCTTCGGCAGATCACACTTGGCACGGCCTTCAGTCAGTATCTTGAGTGAGTCAATGTGAATCGAATTTGCTTGCTGATCCACCATGCCGATCACCTTGACATAATCGCCGATGTTGCTTTTCGCAGTCCCTTGATTTGTAATACTCAGCAACCGCTTCTGGTCGGGTACAATCAGGACGATCTTTGCGCCTTTAGCAACGCATTGCTTGGCACACTCAGGATTCGTTCCGGTGTACACCCCGCCACTTGCCCGTCCACCTGCGCATTGCTCGTCCGAGAGCCAGCCTCGGATTGTTGCGTTTTGTGCTTCAATGCCCAACACCAAGCACACATTCAAAGCGACCGCCAGAATTAGGATTCTCATCCCGGCCTCCATAGACATTCTATAACCCTGGTTGGCAGTCGCAGCCGCTCTTGGTGTGCTGCTGGCAGGGCGGTAGATAAGTGTGTTCCTGCTATCTACGTGTAAGCGGTCTACGCGGCCCTCGGTGACAACGATCAGGACATCACCTGGGCGCAAAAGTCCTACGAACGCTCTGATTACATGGTTTACCCTGCAAAACGGAACCCTCGGTCGACGGCCTGCGCGCCGATCCACGATTCCAACACCTGGTGCAACTCATCGGCTCCGGGCACCTGCCGTAGCTTCGGTACGCCCAAGCTTACTTCATGAATCGAGCTGCCACTTCTTTGCCTTCGTCAGTTACGTGATCTCCCCACGTGGTGCCATCTGCCAGCCGAACGTAATCCACCAATATTGTGGGTTCGCCTGAGACTCGCTTGGCTTCCAACTCGGCTACCTGAAGCGTGCGCCCGGCCACGAACCGATCTTTTCCGCTGTGGACTCCATAGTGAACAGTCTTGGATTGACTGCCATCCTGACTTGTGTACTCAACGGCAACGACGTAAGCAACGATTGGCTTGCCAGAAGCATTCTGGATCGCAAACTGGATTTTGCCGTCCTTGATGCGCTGACGCAGCTTGAGATAGGGGTTTCGATCCGCACCGGTCAAACTGAGACAGATGAAAACGAGCGCTGCAACGAATGGCGCTAGCCGCAATGTGGATTATCCCCTTAGCTAGCGATCATACTCCTGCGCGAACAAGTTCGGCAAAGTCTAAAGGCCGACAGTTTTTCGGAGGTAGCTGCGACTGCGAATGGCGCTCTCCAGGGGATTGCAGCCGGGTTGCGTTGGATCGACGTCTTGCTCGAAAACCGCCCAGCCATCGAATCCCGCGGCAGTGAGTTCGCGGATTACGCCGGAAAGGTTGACGCCGCCCTGGCCGAGTTCGCAGAAGACTCCCATGCGAATGGCATCGAGGTAGGGGATTTTCTCGCGGCGCACTTGCTCGAGGATCGGCGGCTTGACGTCCTTCAGATGAAGATGGCGGACGCGCTTTCCGTGCGTCCGCGCACAACCCACCGGGTCCCCGCCGCCATATAAGTAGTGTCCGGTGTCCAGACAAAGACCCAACATTTGCGGATCCGTGGCGGCCAGCAAGCGCTCCACCTCGGCGGGTGTTTCGATGTAGGTCCCGCAGTGGTGGTGAAAAACACTAGTTAGGCCGAACTCGCGCCCGGCCCGCGTTACGCGATCGAGCAGACGCGCCGCGCCATCCCACTGTTGGGCATTCATACCGTCGCGCCTTTCATCCACGCTGCCGGCGACGGCCATCCGGGCGGGACTCATTTCATCGGCCAGCACGAGGAATGGAGCGTCGGCTTGCGAGAGCAACCGCGCCACTTCGAGCGCCGATTGCAAGGCGGCATCGTGCTGCGCGGTATGCGCCAGGGGCAGGGGAGTGAACGCACCCAACAACGGGAGGTTCCTTTTCGCCAGCTCGCTCTTCAGTTGTTTCGGATCTGTTGGCAGAAAGCCGTAGGGCCCCAGTTCGGTTCCCGTGTAACCCGCCTGCACAATCTCATCGAGGACCTCGCCATAGGGCCTCTGCTTGCCCCACCCTTGGACCTCCAGAATTCCCCAGCTTACTGGGGCGGTTGCGATTCGAATCGGCATGCGAGGTCTCTATTGGATCAGCCTACGGCGTCACGACAACTTTCACGCTCTTGCCCGCGCGCATCGCGTCCAAGCCATCACCGATTTGTGCCAGTTTCAGGCGATGCGTAATGAGCATTTCCAGCGGCAGAAGATTCGATTCGAGCATACGCACTACTTTCGGGAACGCCGTGCGCTGGATAAAGGTGCCAATGATGCTGATCTCGTAGCGTGTAATCTCGTTTTGTTTCACCTGGCCGGTGGCATGCTGGTTCATCCCGAATAGAACCACCCTTCCGCCGCGCCGTACGGTGGCGATCGACTGGACCAGCGCCGCGCCGGTTGCGTCCACCACGATATCGGCGCCGATTCCGGTGGCGCCCTTGATCGCGGCCGAGGCGTCTTCGGAACCTGGGTCGATAGCGGCGCCGACACCGATCTGGTCGGCAATCTTGCGCCGGAACTCGACCGGCTCGACGACGAACGTTTTGCCGGCGCCTGCCGCTTTGTACAACATCAAGAAGAGTAGGCCAATTGGGCCGGCGCCGTAGATGGCGACGCTTTCGCCGGGTGTTAGCGGGGCTCTCTCCACCGCATGAAACACGCAGGAAAGGGGTTCGGCTAGCGTTGCGCGGTGCGCGGGGACGTCGGCACTGATCTTGTGCAGGGCGCGAACGGGCGCGACGTTGAACTCAGCCAGGCCGCCGTGGATGAAAATGCCCAGCGTAGTCATGTTCACGCACATGTTGGACATGCCCAGGCGGCAATATTCGCAGAGCCCGCAAGTGACGTTGGGATCGATAACGACATGATCGCCAGACTTCAGGTGGCGAACCGAGGCGCCCGCATCCATAACTGTGGCGGTGTATTCGTGGCCTAGGATGCTACCAGGCGTAGCCGGATGTCCGGGCGGCACAGAGAGAATGTGGATGTCGGTTCCGCAGATGCTTGCGGCATTTACTCGCAAGAGCACGTCATCGTCTTTTTGGATACGCGGCACCGGGAGAGCCTCCAACCCCCATTGGCCAGGTCCGCGAAATACGAGAGCTTCCATGGTCTGCGGCATGCGGTGCTCCTAGAATTTGCGGGACCACTCTTTGGGCCAGCGTTCGATGACTACTTTTTTGTCGGTGTAGAATTCTACGGCGTCGCGCCCCTGAGCGTGAAGGACGCCGAAAAAGCTGCCCTTCCATCCGCTGAACGGAAAGTACGCCATGGGCGCGGCCACTCCGATGTTCACGCCCACGTTGCCCGTGGGAATCTGATTTCGGAATCGTCGCGCGGCCGCTCCGCTGCTAGTGAAAATGGATGACGCATTGCCGTAAGAACTGCGGGTAATGATGTCGATCGCCTGCTCTTCGTCGGAGGCGTGAATCACGCTGAGGACGGGGCCGAAGATTTCCGTTTCGGTCAACTCGCTCGATGCCGGGACGCCGTCGAGAACCGTGGGGCCGACAAAGTTGCCCCGCTCGTGTCCTGCGATCTTTGCGCCGCGTCCATCCAGCGTAGGCTTGGCACCGTCGGAAGATCCCTTTGCGATCAGACCTTCGACCCGCTGCTTGCTGGCCAGCGTGATGACCGGTCCCATTTGCACGCCATTTCCCAGGCCGTCGCCTACTTTCAAAGACGCTGCAAGATCCGTGATGGATTTTCCGAACCATTCGCGAGCATCGCCCACGGTGACCGCGACCGAGACCGCCAGGCAACGTTGCCCGGCGCAGCCGTAGGCGCTGTCGGCGACGATCTGCGTGGTGGTCTCGCGATCGGCATCCGGAAGAACGACCACGTGGTTCTTGGCGCCGCCCTGGCATTGCACGCGCTTGCCGTTGGCGGCAGCGCGCGCGTAAATGTAACGAGCCACCGGCGACGAGCCGACAAAGCTGATCGCCTGCACCGCCGGATGATCGAGCAGTGCGTCCACGGCAGGCTTGCCGCCATTCACCAAATTAACAACGCCCTTGGGAAGTCCCGTCTGCTGGATCAACTCGACAATGCGCGCCATGGTGAACGGAACGCGCTCGGAGGGCTTCAGCACGAACGTATTGCCGCACGCGATGGCATAGGGCAGGAACCAGAGCGGGATCATTGCCGGAAAGTTGAACGGCGTGATCGCGGCAACCACGCCCAGGGGCTGGCGGAACATGGATTCATCGATGCCGCGGGCCACGTCTTCGAGGTTGTAACCCTGCATCAGGATAGGAATCCCGCAGGCCACTTCGACGTTCTCAACTCCGCGGCGCAGTTCGGCGCGTGCCTCGGTCAACGTTTTGCCGTTTTCGATGGTGATCGCGCGCGCAATCTCTTCGAAATGCTCTTCGAGAAGCGACTTGAGGCGAAATAAATATTGGATTCGTTCCGCGGGCGGCATGGCGCGCCAATCCGGGAACGCGGCCGCGGCAGCCTCCACAGCAGCGGCAATATCTTCAGCCGCACCCAAAGGCGCCTGGCCGATGACCTCACCGGAGGCGGGATTCAAAACCTCGGTGCCGCCGCCGGACGAAGGGCGGCGCCATTCACCGCCGACGTAATCGCGAACTTCATCAATAGCAATCATGCAGTCACCTCCTGCTAGCGGCCACTTCGTGCCGCCGTTCCTTCTTAACACCCTGCTCGTATTTGGCGCGCGCCTGGCGAATGCTTTCGATCTCGGATACTTCGGAAATCGGCACATCCCACCAGGATTCATAACCTGGCACGCGCATTTCCTTATCTACCTCGATGACGACCACGCTGGTGCGATCGTGACGCCGCATGTTGTCGAGAGCGCGCTCGAACTCGTCGTGCGTTGTCGCCCGAACCGTGCATGCCCCGAGTCCGGTGCTGAGAGCGGCGAAATCGACGGGAACATATCCGCCGTCGAGCTGGCCGGTCTCCTCGCGGCGGAAGCGGTAATCGGTGCCGAAGCCGTGCGAGCCAACGGCCTGGGAGAGACCGCCAATACTCGAGAAGCCGTGGTTGTCCAGCAGAATGATATTGAGCTTGTAGCCTTCCTGAATGGATGTAGTGATCTCCGACGACATCATCAGGAACGATCCGTCACCCACCATCACGTAAACCTCGCGCGAGGGATCGGCCATTTTCACCCCAAGCCCGCCCGCAATCTCGTAACCCATGCAGGAGTAACCGTACTCGAGGTGATAGCCTTTCGGGTCGTGCGTCCGCCACAGCTTGTGCAGGTCGCCCGGCAGGCTTCCGGCGGCGCACACGACGACGTCTTGTGGCCGGGACACGCGATTCACCGCGCCAATGACTTCGCCCTGGCTGACGGGTGGGCCGTGGCGCAGGGCAAACAGACGGTCGGTCTCATCTTCCCATCGCTGCTTCCACTGCGCGATAGAAGCCGCGTATTCCTGATCCACGTGATAACCGGTGAGCGCGGCGTCGAGCTCGATGAGAGCGGCTTGCGCATCGGCAATCACCGGCAGGCCGCCGTGCTTATGAGCATCCGTTTCGTTTACGTTGATATTGACGAAGTGCACGTTAGGGTTCTGGAACGCGGTCTTGGAGGCGGTGGTGAAATCGCTCATGCGCGTTCCGATGGCAATGACGAGGTCTGCGTCGCGGGCTGCGATATTCGCGCCCGGTGTTCCAGTGACTCCCATGGCGCCGAGGTTCTGCGGATGGTCGAAGGGCAGGGATCCTTTGCCGGCCTGCGATTCGCCAACTGGAATTCCGGTGTGCGACGCGAGCTGTGACAGAGCTGCCGTCGCTTCGCTGTAAATTGCGCCACCGCCCGCAACGATGAGCGGCCGCCGTGCCGCGCGGATCATGGCGGCCGCGCGTGCGAGGACCGCGCGCTCCGGTGCGGGCCGCGGGATATGCCACACGCGCTTCTCGAACATTTCAGCGGGATAATCCCACGCCTCCGACTGCACGTCTTGCGGAAGCGCCAGAGTGACCGCGCCGGTTTGCGCCGGGGAGGTCAGCACGCGCATGGCTTCCACCACCGAACAAGGCAACTGGTCTGGACGATTGATGCGATCCCAGTACCGGGAGACGGGCTTGAAGGCGTCGTTTACCGAGATGTCCTGGGTGTGCTCGGACTCCAGTTGCTGCAGCACCGGCGCGACATTGCGGCGCGCGAAAATATCCCCAGGAAGCAGCAGCACGGGAAGCCTGTTGATGGTAGCGGTGGCTGCGCCGGTAATCATGTTGGTGGCGCCGGGACCTATCGAAGAGGTGCAGGCAAACGTGGAGAGGCGGTTTTTGGCCTTCGCGAACGCTGTGGCGATGTGAACCGCGGCCTGCTCGTTCCGGCAGAGGTAGTAACGGAAGTCAGGATTCTGCTGCAGCGCCTGACCCAAACCGGCGACGTTCCCGTGACCGAAGATACCCCATGCACCAGCAAAAAACGGATGCTCCTGCCCGTCTCGCTCCACGTACTGGTGCTTAAGAAAACCCACCAGGGCTTGCGCCATGGTGACACGCTGTGTCTTCATACGGATACCACTCCTCCTCGCGTATGCTCTCCAAGATAACGCGACACCTGAATTAAGTCTCGCCCCCGGTTCGCCGCGAATGAGTTCAGTGCGTCTTCGAGCGACCACCCCTCATGAACGATTCCACCCACGGCCGTGGCCACGGCAAGCGGATCTTCGTCTCCTGGGTAAAGAACGTTCCGCCCGACTAGTGCGCCGCGCACATTCGATCCCGCCGCAAGAGCAGACACCAGCTGAGAGAGGAATGGCGCCGGACTCCCTGCCGATTCGCCGCCCAGAAGTAAAATCGGGAGCGTGGTGGCGCGCGCGACGGTTTCGTAGCCATCGCAAAAGGGGAGCTTAAGCCACATGTACCTGCTGCTGTCGCCAAGTGCCGAGGCAACGCCGGCTATACGCGCCAGAGCTTCGCGAGTCTTGACAACCGTGTAGCCCTTTTCGGTTTTCGTGACCGGTAGAGGTTCGAGGAAGACCGGCAGGCGCAGAGCATTGCATTCAGTGATGGCTTGAGCGCTGGCAAGCAGGGTTTTGAGCGAGCCCGGTTCGTCGTCGGCAATTCGCAGCAGGATCTTCACTCCATCGAGCCGCCACGCCTGGCAGGCAGCGGGCGACGGTCCTGTAATAGGATCATCCAATTCCCAAACGGCCCCGGCCAGTCCACCGCGATTCAGGCTCGCGATCAGCAACTTGCGATCCAGCACTGAAGTGCCGCCGGCTTCGCGGAGCAGACCCTCCAGGGCAAGCAGATCTTCGAGAATGTCCATCGTTGCCATGAGCCCGTCTACTCTATCGCTCATGAGCACTCGCAGAGTGCGCGCCAGGTAATCGCGGCGATCGGCCATCGCCAGGGGATCGTCTCCCACTTTAGTCACACGCCGTGCGGGATGGTCCGCCGCCAGTATGTTCAGCTTTCCATCAGGAGCAAGAGAGTCACGCCGGTGCCGTGTCGCTGCGACCCTCAGGGCAAACTCAGGATCGCTAACCCGCCGGTCTGTCAGAGACGAGATCGCCGCGTCAGGAAGAAACTGATGGCTAATGAACATTTTGGCCGATTTATGATTCTACATCTGGACGGCAGTAAGGGTGCGATCAACGGGCTGGCGCCAGTTTACTGCGCTGCTGGCGCATGATGTCCTCCACCTCAGCTAGCGTCGGCATGGCTTCGGAGCAGCTCAAACGGCTGACGACGATGGCGGCGGCGGCGTTGCCGTAATGGAGACACTCGACGGCCGGAAAGTCCTTGGACAAAGCATACAGAAAGCCCGACGCGAATCCGTCGCCGGCGCCGATGGTCGAGACGACCTCTACCGAGTACGGCGCGAGGAAAACCGATTCACTGCCCGTCCAAACGCGAGTGCCTTTGTCTCCCAACTTCGAGACCAGCATCGGCACGGATGCATTGCGGAGCCGGTCGACCGCCTCATCCAGGTTGCCGGCGCCGGTAACGATGGTCAACTCGAGTTCGTTACCGATCAGGACGTCGACAAACGGCAGCGCCAAGCGAACCGCCAGGCCAGCTTCTTCAGGACCGGGCCAGGACATGGCGCGGTAATCCACGTCCAGCACCACGCGGCAGCCCGACTTGCGCGCACGCTCCAAGGCGCGGAACGTCGACTCGCGCGAAGGCGAAGCGCACAGCGACGTGCCGTTGGTGATGAACATACGGCTCGCGTCGACGTACTGCAAGTCTTCGTCGGTCACTTGCAGCCGCGTGTCGGCAGGGTCGCGCCGGTAGAAAACCTGAGGAAAGCGATCTGGCGGAGACACCTCGGTCAGACACAACGACGGCAGATAGCCCGCAGCCGTCTGTAGGTGGCTGGTGTCGACACCCTCCGCTTCCAGGAAGCCGGCGAGGAATTCACTGAGGCTGTCGTTGCCCAGGCAGCCGATGATGCCAACCTTCGCCCCCAGACGCGCCAGCCCGACCGCCATGTTCGCGCTCGAGCCTCCGAGGTAACGGGAAAACCGGCGGACTTGAGGAAGGGGGACGTTTGGCTCCTCGGAATAAAGGTCGTAGCCGACTCTTCCCAAGATCACGATGTCCATAGCGGTCTATTGAGCCTCGGTTTCCTGGTTGAAAGTCTGGAGCCATTTTGAGCCGCGTTTTACCCAGACCGAAGCCGCGTAAATCGGCCGCTTGAAGTTTTTGCCTTGATACGATCCGTCCAGCTTGACCTTGTAAGTGATGAGGGCCACGCCGCTCGCCACTTGCATTACTTTCACGTCATCGATCGAGTACCCCACTAGGTGCAAGTCGGGCAGGGCTTTCAGGAGTTCGGCACGATTGCTGATTCCGGTATTGTCGATGCCCGCGTAATTGTCTGCGAGAAGCTCTCCGAAAGCGGAATAATTCTTCTGCTTGAGCTGTTCCCAAGTGGCCGTTTCGTTTTCGAGGATCGTGTTTTTTAATGATGGTGCCTCGATTTTAGGCTGCGCGAAGGCGATGAATGGCGCAATCGCCATTGCTAGAAGAAGCGCCATCCCTCTAAAAAGTTTCATGATGTATTTCATTCTAAGTAGCTAGTGCACCAGCGGCAGGCGTGGGTCTTTCGCGTTCCATGTTCCGCGCACCCAGGCGTAATCCGGATCGTCGGTCGCTGCCATCGATCGCGCCGAGCCCGCCAGCACATTCAGGTAATAGCAGTCGTAGCCGTGCGCTGCGACGACCGGGTGGTAGCCTTCTGGAATCAGCACCAGTTCGTTGTCCCGTACGGTGAGCGTTTCGTTCCGCCGCCCATCTCGTGTGTAGACTCTCTGGATCGCGAATCCCTCGGGCTGCGAAATTTTGTAGAAGTAGATCTCATCCAAATCCACCTCGCCGGGAGGGTTATGTACGTCATGCTTGTGCGGAGGATAAGAGGACCAGTTCCCGCTGGGTGTATAGACTTCTACCACCAGCAGCCGGTCGGCGGGGAAGTCCGGTTTGAGGATGTGATTGATTTGCCGGGTTGCATTTCCTCCGCCGCGGATTTCGACTTCGACGGATGAAGGATAGATGAGCGAAGCAGGGAATTTCCGGGTAGCACGCGCGCCGCAAACAGCTATCTCACAGGTGTCTGTCAGCGTCTCAATTTCGACTTGCTGTGTGCCAAGCGGAAGATAAAGCGCGTGCGGCATGCCGGCAAAAACATTGGCACGGGCTCCCACGGATTCCCAGCGCTCACCATCCGCACGAATGGCTGCTCGGCCACCTAGCATTACCAGGGCCAGTTCCTCGAGCGGCTGCGACACGATCTGTTTCTGGTGCTTCTCCAGGCGGATTACCCGCAGGGAAATCGTCTGCCACCCGGCGCGCTCCTGGGAAACGCTCAAGACCTCGCCGGGCGCGCCAGACGGCTTCAGCAATAACGCACTCATATTTGCTCCCTTGAAAGGATTATTATATGCCGCGGGTAATCCGGGAGCCGTGCCCTCAGCGTCCGCGTTCGCTGACCTCTTGCAGCCATTCCGGTCGCTTCAGCACTTCGCGGGGCTTCGAGCCGTCGGGAGGGCCGATGATTCCGTCGCGATGCATCATGTCGAGAATGCGAGCGGCGCGGCCGTAGCCCAGACGCAGGCGGCGTTGCAGAGTCGATGTGGATGCCTTGCCCATCTCGAGCACGACGCGCAGGGCGTCCTCGTACATGGGATCCTGCTCTCCGGATCCCTCAGCGGCGTCCTCCAGGGCCTCATCATCGTCCGCGGGCGGCGCCAGAAGGAGAGACTGATCGTATTCCGGCGTCGCTTGCGCCTTCCAGAAATCCACCACGCGGTTGATCTCGGTCTCGGTGACGAAGGCGCCGTGAACTCGCGTGAGCCGCGACGAACCCGGCGGCAGGAAGAGCATGTCGCCCTTACCCAGCAGGTGATCGGCGCCCATCACATCGAGAATAGTGCGTGAATCCACGCGGGTAGCTACCCGGAAGCTGATGCGCGCGGGGAAATTTGCTTTGATCAATCCAGTGATGACATCCACGCTGGGCCGCTGCGTGGCCAGCACCAGGTGCATGCCCACTGCGCGCGCCATCTGTGCGAGCCGCGTGACCGACTCCTCCACGTTGCGGCCTTCAATCATCATCAGGTCGGCCAACTCGTCAATCAGGATAAGAATGTAGGGCAGCGGACGCAGTTCTTCCGCTGGCGTTTCGTCCTCGAACAGGCTGCGCGGCTCCTGCTGCATCTTGCGAATTTTCTTGTTGTACTGGTCGATGTTTCTCACGCCCTGTTCCGCAAGAACGCGGAGGCGGCGCTCCATTTCGAGCACAGCATTGCGCAGAGCGTTGGTGGCTTTCCGTGGATCGGTGATCACCGGCGTTAACAAGTGCGGGATGCCTTCGTAGAGCCCCAGTTCCAGCCGTTTGGGATCGACTAAGATCATGCGCACGTCTTCAGGGGTCGATTTGTACAGCACGGACATGATCAGGGAGTTGATCATGACGCTCTTGCCCGATCCAGTAGAGCCGGCGATCAAGAGGTGCGGCATGGTTTCAAGCGCAGATACTTTGATGCGGCCGTTGATGTCTTTTCCAAGCGAAATCGTTAGCCCGGAGTGCGACGAAGTGAACTCGTCCGATTCGAAAACTTCGCGCAAGCTGATCAACTCGCGCCGCGAATTTGGCACCTCGATGCCTACGGTAGGTTTGCCGGGAATGCGCTCGATGAGAATGGATTCAGCTTGCAGCGCCATGCACAGGTCTTCGTTTAGTGTGGTAATGCGGCTGTATTTGATGCCTGCCTCGGGCTTGAATTCGAAGGTCGTAACCACCGGTCCGGGGTTGATCTGTACCACCGAGCCCAGCACGTTGAACTCTTCGAATTTCGATTTCACACGCGCTGCCGTCTCTTTGAGTTCTTGCTCATCGTAAGCGCTGCGCGCCGCCGCCTCATTCAGAAGGTCCGTC
>Ga0210406_10006855_pt1 | contig 11705 bp, 9 predicted proteins | sample IncBWC30MmetaG_FD_155454 | JGI IMG/M metagenome (GOLD analysis project Ga0210406, IMG submission 155454) | Forest soil microbial communities from Barre Woods Harvard Forest LTER site, Petersham, Massachusetts, United States - Inc-BW-C-30-M | ecosystem: Environmental > Terrestrial > Soil >... | reverse complement strand
GAAGTTTTGAAAGGGAGAGCCCATTCACAACTGCGGCCATGGCGTGTTCGCGGATTCCGAAATGGAGATTCTTCCCGCCGGGGTTATTAGCCTGGATACTTCCCGCGCCGTCGAACTTCAACGTGGTCTTGTTCGACGGTCCAAGATCCGCCGAACCACCGAGAAACCAAGGGATGTTTTGCGCGAGTGTGTTCAATATTTTGCCCGAAGCATCCCGGCCAGCAATTCCCTTCGGGTCGGCTGGAAACACGGGAAGGTCTCTGTCCCATCCCTGTGGGAGTCCACGACGCTGCATTAGGTCGATCTCGTTGGCAAGGTCAGCGTACTTGGCGCGATAGGCGACGAAATTTTCCTCCCACTGATTCCGAGCTTGTGCGCCGCGCGTGCCCACTCCTGCAAGAAAGTAGTCGTACACCCCGTCCGGCACCAGGAACTTCGCATCCTCGGGCCAACCATAGCTGCGCTTGGTAAGACGTATTTCTTCGTCGCCCAGTGGCTCGCCATGAGCCTCTGGGGTGTCCTGTTTATTCGGAGAACCGTAGCCGATGTGGCTGTCCAGGACAATGAACGTGGGCCGGCCCGGTGTCTTTCGGAAGACCTCAAAAGCGCGCTCGATGCGATCGATGTCGTTGGCGTCGCCGACGCGCAGGACATTCCATCCGTACGCCAGGAACCGGGCCGCGACATCCTCGGTGAAAGCGATGCTCGTGTCCCCTTCAATTGTGATGTGGTTGTTGTCGTAGACCCAGCAAAGGTTGTCGAGGCCCAAATGGGCCGCAAGTGACGCCGCTTCAGAGGAAATACCCTCCATCATGCAACCATCTCCGCATACAGCGTAAATGTGGTAGTCGAAGATATCGAAACCCGGCCGATTGTAATGAGCGGCCAGCCACTTCTCTCCGATGGCCATGCCCACACTGGTAGCGACGCCCTGGCCGAGCGGACCGGTCGTAGTCTCAACGCCCGAGACCCAGCGGTATTCAGGGTGTCCTGGTGCCCTACTGTCTAACTGGCGGAATCGGCGGATATCATCGAGTGTCACTGAGGGTTGACCCAGTCTTTCATAGTCGGCATCGACCGCCTGAGTCTGAGTGAGGTGGAGAATGGACCACAACAGCATTGAAGCGTGACCATTTGAGAGTACGAACCGATCGCGATTAGGCCAGATCGGGTCCTTTGGATCGAAGCGCATGATACGGTTCCAGAGCGTGTAGACCAGAGGCGCGAGGGCCATAGGCGTGCCTGGATGCCCTGACTTTGCCTGTTGGACCGCATCCATCGAAAGTGTGCGGATCGTGTTGATGCAGAGCTGGTCCAATCGCGAATCACTTCTCTCCCTAAAAACCTGGGTGGCATTCACGGCTCTCTCCTTGCAACACCTCAATCATGATTGAGTTAACACCAGAAGATCTGCTGCCCGATCACACCCCAGCTTGCATCCGATCTTCTTTCAGCTCCCCTGCAGCCGCACGGTCGGCCAGCACCAAGGCTTGATTTCCGGAAATGCGCCCGGCCGGAATCGAAACATCTGCATTGCGTAACCGAGCAAGCATCTCGATCTTTTCAGCTCCGGTGACCAACCAAAGCACGCGCCGAGATCGGTCGATGATCGGATACGTCAAGCTCATCCGACGCCTGCCTTGGTAGACCCCGGTCAGGGCGACATCCTGACTAGTGACTTGCAGAATTGCATCTCCCGGCACCAAAGAGGCGGTGTGTCCGTCGGGCCCAAGACCGAGATGAACCACGTCGAGCACTGGCGGCGAACCGGCGATTTCGGAAAGAGTCAGCGCGTAATGCTTGGCCGCCGACTCTAGATCAGATGATTCAACCGGCATGGCATGGATCTGCTCCGGTCGGAGAGGAGCATGCTCAAGCAGGCTTTCCTGCAGATGAGTGAGGTTTCGGTCCGAATGTCCGGTGGGGGCAACTCTTTCATCTACTTGTACGATATGCACAGCTATCCAGGGGATGTCTTCATCGGCCAAGTCGCGCAGCATAATCCAAGGAGTATGTCCGCCACTAATGGCGACGACGAAGCGGCCGCGTGCGGCAATGGCCGCCCGTGCCTCTGCAGCAATGACCCCGGCAGCTTTCCGCGCCACTGATTCAGGATCGGCGAGCACTTCAATTTCCATGTAATCCTCCTCGATCCCAATCAGTCCGACATTTCAGGCGCTTGTGGCAACAGATGAAGCCCTAATTCTGCCAAAATCTCCTGGGTTATCCTTATTAATTAGGCAGCTCGAACCGCGCTGGCCTGCTCTCCATGGGCTGTGGCGACCGGGTTAAGCCAACCTCCCTCAGGTGAAACTCTTTCATCAACTTCACTCGGGCCCCAGGTGTTTGGTTCATACTCGAACACTGGGGTCACTTTTTTAAGCACAGGGTCGACGATTTGCCATGCCTCTTCCACGTAGTCCTGTCGCGCAAAGAGCGTGGCATCGCCGGCCATCGCATCTCCAAGTACGCGCTCGTAAGCATCCATCTCTTCGGCTTGAGGGTGGCGGCTTGCGACCATTTCTGCCGCTTGACCAACCATCTCCTCGCCCGGAGCCATTACTGTCATGCCCATGGCAATGGTCACCTCAGGGCTTATCCGAAACCGCAGATGGTTTTTGGTTAGAGCACTGTCACGGATTAACGTAGGCGGTAATCGAAACCGGGCAGTGACCTCCGAGCACGTAATCGGCAGGCACTTCCCGGCCCGAATATAAAAGGGGACGCCTTTCCAGCGCCAGGTATTGACCTCGAGCCGCAGAGCGGCGAAGGTCTCCATTTGTGAATTCGGTGCGACGCCCTTCTCCTTGCGGTAGTCGCGGAATTGACCACGCACCAGGTTCTTCTCATCGAGAGGTGGGATTGCTTTCAGGACTTTAACTTTTTCATCGCGGATCGACTCGCTGTCCGCTCTGGCCGGAGGCTCCATGGCCAGATTGCAAAGCACCTGAAAGAGGTGGTTCTGAATCACGTCCCGAATGGTACCTGTTTCATCATAGAACGCGCCTCGGCCTTGGACGCCAAAGTCTTCCGCCATCGTGATCTGCACGCTCTCGATGAAGTTGCGGTTCCAGAACGACTCCATAAACGCGTTCGCGAAACGGAAGACGAGCATGTTGTGCACCGGCCGTTTCCCGAGGTAATGATCGATCCGAAAGATTTGTGACTCGTTAAAGGCCCCCAGCAGGATTTCATTGAGCTTGCGAGCCGAGATGAGGTCGCTTCCAAAAGGCTTTTCAACGACGATGCGAGCTCCCCTACCGCAACCAGATTTCACCAGTTCCTCCACGACAGGTGCGAACAGCACCGGAGGGATTGCCAGGTAATGAGCGGGTCGTTGGGCGCCGGCGAGTTCCTTGAAAAGAGCCTGAAATGTCGCAGAGTCCTCGTAGTCGCCGTCCACATAACGCAGCAGGCCGGCGAGCTTGTCGAACGCCGCAGGATCGATTCCACCATGTTTTTCGACACTGTCCTTTGCGCGGGCTCGCAGCTGATCGAGGTTCCAACCAGCTTTGGCCACGCCAATAACCGGCATATTGAGGTGGCCGCGTTTGGTCATCGCCTGCAGCGCTGGAAAGATCTTTTTAAAGGCGAGATCACCGGTTGCGCCAAAGAAGACTAGAGCGTCCGAGTGGGAATTACTCATCGTCATCTCCTTCAGGCGGTTTGCGATTTGCTTGCGGATTTCTCAAGATGTCCGCCGAATTGATAGCGCATCGCGGACAAAAGCTTGTTCGCGAAATCTGCCTCGCCACGGGAGCTGAATCGTTCGTAAAGCGCCGCCGTAAGGACATGGGCCGGCACGGCCTCATCGATTGCAGCCTTGATAGTCCAGCGGCCCTCGCCGGAATCCGAGACACGGCCTGCAAATTGCGAAAGAGTAGGATCTTCGAGCAGCGCAGAAGCAGTCAAATCCAGCAGCCACGAGGCGATCACGCTGCCGCGCCGCCACACCTCCGCGACGTCCCGCAAATCGATGTCGTATTGATAGTGCTCGGGATCTCGGAGCGGAGTCGTCTCAGCGTCGACGACGTGTTCCTGCTTGCCGATGTTGGCGGCGCGCAGAATTCCCATGCCCTCAGCATACGCGGCCATGATCCCGTACTCGATTCCGTTATGAACCATCTTCACAAAATGGCCGGCGCCATTGGGTCCGCAATGCAAATAACCGTGCTCGGCTGTGCCGCCGACCTTTTCTCGTCCCGGGGTGCGCGGTACGTCGCCGGCGCCGGGCGCCAGCCGAGCCAGGATGGGATCGAGGTGTTTGACGACTTCGGGCTCACCGCCAATCATCATGCAGTACCCGCGCTCAAGGCCCCAGACGCCACCGCTCGTTCCCACGTCCACATAGTGAATCCGTTTTGACGCTAGTTCCTTGGCGCGCTGGATGTCGTCTACATAATAGGAATTGCCACCGTCGATGAGAATGTCCCCGGCCTCTAGGTAAGGCACGAGGTCCGCTATGGTTTTGTCTACCACTGCCGCCGGGACCATCAACCAGACAGCCCGCGGCTTCTCAAGGTTCTTCGCAAATTCCTGCAGCGAAGAAGCGCCAACTGCCTTCTCCTTGACCAAGTCGTTGATCGCATCCGGCGACCTGTCGAAGACCACGCATCGGTGGCCTCCCTTGAGAAGCCGCCGCACCATGTTTGCTCCCATCCTTCCGAGGCCAATCATTCCCAGTTGCATAAATGGCTCCTTTTTCCAAGGTTAATCGCTAGAATCCTTGAGAACCTTTCTCGAACTTGATGACGGGTAGTAGTCTGTTCGGCGCTGAGGCAGTGGTTTGACGCCCTGGCTCTTTGTAGTCCTTTCGGCGTGTGCAGCCATGCTCGTTTCCTTCCGTTCTTCTCGGTTTTAATGAGAACGAGGTTTTGCGCGGGTAGGATGGAGCCCATCCGCGGGTTCATTCCAGAGGCGGTATCCTCCGAGGAAGGCGTTGGCGTTGTTGCCCTGTCGGCAACCTGGAGGGAGTTTTTTAAGCTTCTTGGCGTTACCACTCCCAATAACCACGTCGTCGGGGTAGAGGGCGTCGATCAGACGGGCCACTCCGAATGCCACGTGGTGTCCCCATTTCTTCTTTCCCAGTCGCTTCAAGCCGCGGAGGCCGACGTAGTCTTCGAATGTCCCCTTCTTGTAAGACAGGTGGCCCAGTTCCATCGGTACGATGATGCCTTGAACAACGAGCGCGGAACCAAGGCCGGTCCCGAGACCAAGGAACAACAGAGTTCCATTCTTATAGCTACCTAGGGCCTGCATGGCTGCATCATTGATGAGTTTCACCGGATGTCCGAATGCAGCTTTGAAATTAAATCCGACCCAGCCACGAGCCAGGTTGTGTGGCTCCGCGACTGGCCGGCCTCGGAAGACCCGGCCAGGGTATCCGATCGATATCGCATCGTACTTCCAATCCTTGGTGATCTGTTTGACCCCCTTCACCATCAGTTTAGGTGTCATCTTCGGTCCGGATGGAAGCTTTCGCGGCTCGCTTTCACCCGTGGCAAGGACCTTGATGTTGGTTCCACCCACATCGATAGCCAGCACGTTCACGACAAGCCCTCACTCCGAAAAAGTATGTTACCGGGCTGTCCCTTTTAGGACGAACTAAGCCCTAGCTTCAACTAGCCACGGCCTTCTTGAGTGCGGCGCTCTTGGACGCAATCACCGTCATGAGTTCGTTCCAGGATTTTACGAACGATTTGGCTCCTTCGTCCTGAAGTTGAGCAGCCAGTGATTCGGCATCGATGCCCGCCTTGGCGAACTTCGCAAGCACTTCTTCACAGTCGCCACCGTCTGCAGACAAGATTGTGCCGAGTTCGGTGTGCTCGGCGAGTGCCTTCAAGGTGTTCTCGGGCATAGTGTTCACGGTGAACGGGGCCGCGAGGGCCTTGACGTACAGGATGTCGGAAGCCTTTGGATCCTTAGTTCCTGTGCTGGCCCATAGTAGACGTTGGGGTCGTGCGCCGGCATTGTAGACACGCTGCCAGCGTGGCGAGCCAAGCAGGGTACGGCACGCCTTGTATGTCCGTTCTGCGATGGCGATACCGAGCTTATTGCTCAGTTCGGCGGGAACCTTGCCGGCGACGGCGGCATCCCAGCGGCTAACAAAGACAGAAGCCACCGAACCGACACTCGGGTCGAGTCCTGCCTCAATGCGTCGTTCAATACCACGGAGAAACGCCTCGGCGGCCGCCACGTAGTGCTCACGCGAGAACAGGAGAGTGACGTTAACCGGGATGCCCGAAAAGATTGCCTCTTCGATCGCGGGCAGGCCTTCTTTGGTTCCGGGGATTTTTATAAGCAGATTAGTTCGCGCCGCACGCGCAAACAGGTCCTTGGCCGCGGCGAGTGTGCTGGCTGTATCGTAGGCCAAGAGTGGCGACACTTCCAGCGATACCCATCCGTCCACGCCATTTGTGCGGTCGTAGATTGGTCGAAACAAGTCAGCGGCCCGAGTAAGATCCTCGAGCGCTACGTCAAAGAAGAGCGCCTCACCTGATTCGCCGTTTGCCAGCTTCTCGCGTATCGAGACGTCATAGTCAACGCTGCCCTTGATAGCATGGTCAAAGATCGTCGGATTAGAGGTGAGCCCAGTCACCGACAGTTCCTCGATGTAGCGATCGAGCGTACCGCTGTTCAGCAAGTCGCGTGTGATGTTGTCAAGCCAGAGACTCTGACCCAAATTGTGGAGTAATTGCGTTGCTTTCATTGTGTCACCACCGAGAAGTAGAACTTAAACCTGCGCCAGACCGCAGATTAAGAAGTCGCATCGACCTTTGCTACTGGTAAAAGTGACAGTATTTCCCTGCTGGAAGTCACAGTACTCCTTCTTGGATGAGAATCGCGTACGTAGCGATAAGCGTTATCGCGAGCTGCCAATGATGCCATGGCCACAAATTAATTCATGCCATCCAGGGATGAGGCTCGAAGTACCGAGGAGTCACATCCGTCTTAGGGATTCCGCGGAACCTGCGGGATGCAATGTCTCGGAACGCGACTAATGTTGTGGTCTCCGCAGGGCTCCTCTTCCCGTACGTCAGAGACCTTGCTTCGGATTCCCCTGGACCAAAGCCCGATTGTGCACTCGACGCCTCGCCATTCTTTCTTTCCAGTCAGGCCGTAGCCTGGGTGCGAGCAATTTTCGGATTCACCTGATTTGCCGCTTGTTGTAGAAGCCAGTAGCTCATCTTGTCCATTCGGACGAAGCCTTTCAGATGGCGGTCGGTCTTACTTGCGACAACAGGAATCCATTTCAGCCCATGTTCAAGCATGGTAGTTGCAGCAACCAAACTCGACTCCTCTGATGAGATAGTTACGGGCTCCGCGGATACGAATTCCTGCAATTTCACATTCTTTACGTTATCGCGGGCTACTGTCTGTTTGTAGGCAATCATCTGGGCCGCTAGGGTAAGATCAGTGCCATTCGTCACGCTCCACAAGCACTGCTGATCATCTAGAATGAAAAGAAACTCGTTGGTACTTCTAGTCAGCAGAGCGACAGCTTGCTCAAGAGTGCTGTCTGGTTTCAGCGTCTCGGTGGGAGCAGGCTCCAGGAACGTGGACAGCGGCTCCCTTGCCAAAGCGTTCTTTGCGTCAGGAAAGTGCAGCCACATATTTTCGGCTCTTCGCTTGACGGATTCCGAGACGATGTCACGCAACGGCGCCATTGTTCCGACGTGCTCTGAGAAAGAATCCCGGCTCATCACAACGAGGCGCACGAAGGTACGCGCCCGAATACTCGCGAGATACGATTCATTTTGATGTAGGGCCGCTTCGCCGATGAAATCCCCCGGACCCAAGACGGCGAACGGAGTCTCTGCTTGCTCAGCGTCTGTGCTCCGGAGGATCTCAACTTCACCTTGTTCAATCGAGTAGAAAAAATTTGCCGGGTCCCCGCGGTGATATATGAAATCCCCGGGACGATAGTAGGCTCGGGAAACGTGCTGGCTGTGGTTCGCGGCAAAAGCTCCAAGATCACGCGGAAAAATGAGATCCCAGGCCCAGTCGGTGCCAACGCGAATGCGTCGAGACCAGCTAGGCAACTTCAAAAGGTATACGCCGCGCCACATGAACCACGCGAGAATGCCAGAAACGCGAAATCCAAACATTTCTGCAACAGCGCGGCGTCCTCCGATGGAGCAGAGCTGACCGAGAGGCTTGAAATAGAAGGGGAGAGTGGGTTCACCTCGCAGCACTCGCACAATATTGTCGGCTGCTTGGCGTCCTTCTCTTTCCGCGAATTGGCCCGTTGTCGGAGATGGCTTATTGTCGAACGCGTTCGTGATGTAAGCGCAGTCTCCTACCGCCCAAACGTTTGGGAGGCCAGCAACACGCATATCAGGATCCGTCACCACCCGCCCTCGCTCTTTCTTGACATTCGTCAGATGCTGGACGATCGGTGAAGATGTCGTTCCAATCGTGCAAACCACGGTGGCAGCGGGGATCAGGCTGCCGTCCTGAAGCCCCACGCCCTGCGGAGTTGCTGCCGCGGCGCTCGTTTTCAACAGCACCTTGATCCCCGCCCGTTGCATCTTCTTCAATGCAAAATCGCGCAAGGTGGGGCTGACTTCGGGCAAAATTTGGTCCTGATTGTGAACGAGCGTCATGCTGATGTCGTTTTCGGTGAAATTCCGATAAAAGCGGGTGCTGTCCCTGATTAAATCATTTATTTCGCCGGCCAACTCGACCCCACTAAATCCACCGCCGATGATTACAAACGACAGATGGAACTGGCGGCGCTTGATATCGCTGCACGCTTCCGCCTTTTCGAGTTGGTCGATGATATGAGACCGCAAAGCCACCGCGTCTCTCATCGTCTTGAAAGGAAACGCGTGATCGCTCATCCCCGGGATAATGCCTAGATTGCTCTCGGCCCCGCAGGCAATCACAAGATGATCGTAGTGCGTCCGCTCTAATTGTCCCTGGTCGTTCTGAAACTCGATTTCACCGGCCGCGAGATCGATGCGTTCAACGGCTTCGGTACTACATTCCACTCCCGGCAACATCTGACGGATCGTCGCGGCTGCCGAATCGGGGTGGATCGATGCACCCGCGACATCTGCCAGAAGAGGGTGGAACACCATATGGTTCTCCCGGCTGTAGACAATAATCTCGCATTCACTCTGCGGCAGTCTTTTTCTCAGGGTTCTTGCACACTTGACCGCTGCGAAGCCGCCGCCGATGATTACAACCCTCGCATGATTCATTTCCATCCTCGGCCGCATGCGAGCATATTACAGCGGTCGCCCAGCCCTTGTCAGTGCTGATAAAAAGCCTAGTCGTACACCGGAGACGTTTTTCGGATAGGTGTCGAGAACAGCGATTATCACCACCTACCTCAAGCTGAGATTGCTGGTGGTAAGAGGAGTGGCTGTTCAAAAACTCGCTCACTCAGAATTTGCAAAAATTGGATCGCGTCAGCAAGCTCTATAAACGATTTGTCCCAGTCTCCTGGACATTTTCTATCACCCGATTTTCGACTTTTTTCAGAAAAACCCACTTTTTCAACAGCCACAGGATTTATCAATACCTATCCGGAATCGGCTGCTCCCGGCTTGTTTGCGGGCCTAGTTTCCGGTTACGCGACTTACCAGGACCTTCCTCCGAGATCGTGTTATAAGTCTTGTTCTCTCATCCGGGGCGGCACGCACCAACCGAAAGAAGAGTAAAAATGGATCCTGTTGCCTGGGTCGTGGTTGAGATTGCCGGTATCCTCCTGCTGGGGGCACTTGGCGAGTTCATCTTCGCGCGGACGCGCGTGCCGGACGTGGTCTGGCTGGTGGCCGCCGGAATTCTTGCCGGCCCCATATCCGGTCTTGTCCCGTCAGGGCTTCTTAGGCCGGGCATCCCGTTATTTGGAGCCATCGCCCTGACGGTCATTCTGTCAAGTGGAGCGTTTCGTCTCCAACTTACCGAGGTGGCCGCGGCCGCGCCGCGCGGCATTCTTCTGGGTTCGCAGAAGATTTTCCTGATAAAGATTGTGGCGATTTACCTGACGCTATTACCGGATGCAGCGAGGAGCAGTTTAATCTTCGGCTAAGAGGAGACCATCCAGAAATCCGTTCACCGCTCGATCCAAATGTCTTGCCAGGGACTATTCCAGCGTTGGAAGTGATCGAATTCTGCCATCGCCACGTTTCAATGCCGATTGCGCCGGAACCACATGTTTATTTCGCACATCGACACTATCTGCACTTTAGGCGCGAGGACGGACAAGCGCGATTCGCTGACGAGATCAACACGATCTTCGCTCGGAATCACCTAGCCTATGAGTTGCAAGCAAACGGGGAAGTGAGACGAATATTACCGCCTGTACTGCGAGAGGCGTTGACATCATCGGAATTCAGGTCCGAAGACGAGCAACTCAATCGGCTTCTAGAATCGGCGCGTCGGAGGTTCAGCGATCCTGATTTTCACGTACGTTACGATGCGGTAAGAGATTTGTGGGACGCTTTCGAGCGACTTAAGACGCTGGAGCCGCCACACGACATCAGACGTTCTTCAACCGCATTGATAGCGCGAGCGACGCAAGAGCCGAGACTGCGAGAGTTGTTGGACACAGATATGCGCGAGCTAACCGATATTGGGAATGAATTCTTTATCCGGCACGCGAACGCCGAACAAGTCCGCCTCGAAACGAGTGAAGAGATCGACTATATGTTTCATCGCCTCTTCGCCGTCATTCGGTTTCTGTTGCGTAGCACGGGGCGCGGTCAATAAGGTCCCGACGCATTTCAGGTTCTAAAGAGAGTGCCCCGGTTAAATCGTCTACGACCAGGATATCGGCACCATGTGCTTTCTTTGAATCCTCAAGGCATTTGATTCCGACACCCAAAGGTGAATCGTCCGGCTTTGCGCTCTGACCATGCCTGAGGCAAAGATCTCCCTCTCGAACAACTGGGAGAACAACTTGAGTTGCCCGATCAATTGCTGCGGGTGGTAGCGCCATTCTTCCGAACTGCTGGCGCGTCAATGGGTTGGCTGGTGGGCCCGCTAGGATTCGAACCTAGGACCAACGGATTATGAGTCCGATGTTCCGGGTCCATCCTTCACCGCCCAATTGCGATGGATGTCACTGTGGCAATCAGCGCAGAGCGTGATTAGATTTTCGTCTTTGTCATCACCCAGCCGGCTTCGGAAGCAAATGTGATGGACCTGAAGACAATCGGAACTCCCGCACGACTGGCATCGCCAGCCGTCGCGCTCAAACACTTCGATACGGAGTTTGCGATAAGAATCTAGGTCCAGCCGAACTCTCGGTCGTCGTGGTTGGAAATCGCTCACTGAACTTTCCCCATCTGCTGCACGAATTCCATTTTCTGTTGATCCGGAAGCAGGGAATAGAGTCGACCGAGTGCGCAGAGTAGTGAACCAGAATTACCATCCTCGAGGTGAGCTCCAGCAAGGAAATCGGCACAGATCATCTCTAAACAATAGCCGCGGGATTTGCTCGCGCCGAGCATCAGCACTGCAGTTTCGAGCGCTCGCTCAATCACCGGCAGTTGGCTCTTATAGAGTTTGAAATAAATGATTTCCCACGGCTCCGTTTCTTGGCCTGTCAAATGCTTCTCAACCTCTCTCTTGAATCCTTCCTTTGGAAGTTCGATCGCTTTGTGCAACCAGGTTGCACAGTCAAACCGGTCGCCATCCCGCCGCGCTACTTTCGCCAGCTCGGCTGCTTTTGACCACCCTACTTGCTGCAAGTC
>Ga0210406_10006854_pt1 | contig 11706 bp, 9 predicted proteins | sample IncBWC30MmetaG_FD_155454 | JGI IMG/M metagenome (GOLD analysis project Ga0210406, IMG submission 155454) | Forest soil microbial communities from Barre Woods Harvard Forest LTER site, Petersham, Massachusetts, United States - Inc-BW-C-30-M | ecosystem: Environmental > Terrestrial > Soil >... | reverse complement strand
CGCTAAAAAGCCAGCGTTTCTATGACCTTAGGGGTCGTGCTCACGAGCATGGCGCCTGCCGCGCTGCCGCCCGGCTACGACGGGTGACCAACGTCGCAGCGCCGAGCGGGCGAGCGGTCTTGCGCCAGTGTCCCGGGCGCTGTCGTTGACGATTCGCGGTCTGATCCTTCAGGTAAGGGCGCGATGCGCCCCGCCTGCGGCAGCTCACTTCGCCGCGCTTGCGCCCGCAGCCGCCGCCAGGCCGTCTTGCTGGCCGGTGCCGCCGCTTGCTCCGATCGCGCCGATGATCTTGCCGTTCACGGTGATCGGAACGCCGCCTTCGGATGCCACCGGCTTCTCCGGAAAGGTCATGAATGCCGTGTTGCCCGCGGCATACTGATCGGCAAACGCTTTGCTCGGGCGCCGGAACATCACGGCGGTGCGCGCCTTGCCCTGAGAAATCTCAACCGAGGCGAGTTGCGTGCCGTCCATCTTCTCGAAATAGACAAGCTCGCCTGCAGGGCCCACGATCGCGAACGCCATGCGCCAATTGTTCTTCTTGGCCTCGGCAAACGCGGCGGAGGCGACAGCCTTCGCCTGCTCGTTGGTGATCGGCGCCCCGTAGTCGGCCGGCGGCCCGGCAGGAGGAGCAGTGGAAGGCGCCGGTTGCTGCCCGACCGCGGTCCCGGCGAGCGCCAGCGCGGAGCCGATGCTCAGCGCGATCAAGACGTCAAATCGCATGGTCCTATCTCCAGCTGGATTGTCGCGACGCTGTCGCGCCGTCTTCGCTAGTCGCTGCCACCGCTTGCGCCGATCGCACCGATGATCTTGCCGTCCACGACGATCGGAACGCCGCCTTCGGACGCCACGGGTTTTTCTGGGAAGGTCGTGAACGCCCGATTGCGTCCGGCGTACTGATCGGCGAACACTTTGCTCGGGCGCCGGAACATCACGGCGGTGCGGGCCTTGCCCTGGGCAATCTCGATGGATGCGAGCTGGGTGCCGTCCATTTTCTCGAAATAGACCAGCTCGCCGGCGGGTCCGACGATAGCGACCGCCATCGGCGAATTGTTTTTCCTGGCCTCGGCAAACGCGGCAGCCGCTACAGCCTTCGCCTGCTCGTTGGTGATCGGGGGCCCGTAATCGGCCTGTGGCGCAGGAGAAGCAGCAGGGGACGGAGCCGGTTGCCCCTGCGCGGCGCCGGCGAGCGCCAGCGTCGAGCCGACGCTGAGCACGGCGAAGACATCAAGTCGCATATCCCGGCCCCCGCTGGACCATCGCGGCGTCATGATGTTGTCGAAAATTCCTCGTCTTTGGACCATGCGCCAGTAGGTCATAACCCGGGCCAATTTCAGGCGAGCCCTCGATCAACATAGGCGAGCTGCCGTTGCACGAGCAAGAAGCGCCGTCGCCGAATGTCGCGCGAAGGCTAGTGAGCCCGGCCAACCATGGCCGGCCCAAGGTGGGACAGTGACGATGCAAGCGACACGACAAATATGGGTAGTGACGGCGCTGCTGGCGATGGCCGCGCCGACTGCCGCCTTCGGTCAAGCGAATTGCCGCAACTCCGGCGCGTTCGAGCCGTGGCTCGCCGATTTCAAAAAGGAGGCGGCAGCCAAGGGCATTTCGCAATCGACCATTGCCGCGGCGTCGCCGTATCTCGTGCTCGATCAGCGCATCATCAATATCGACCGCGGGCAGCGCTTCTTTGCCCAGAACTTCCTCGAAATATCTGACAAGATGCTGGCCGGCGGGCGTCTCCCGAACGGAGCCGCGCAAATGAAGAAGCACCAGGCGCTCTTCGCGCGCGAGGAAAAGGATTTCGGCGTGCCGGCCTCGGTCATCACCGCGTTCTGGGGACTGGAAAGCGACTTCGGCGCCGGCCAGGGCAAGGATCAGGCGATAAAGTCTCTGGTTACTCTCGCCTATGATTGCCGCCGCTCGGAGATGTTCCGCGGGCACCTGTTCGACGCGCTGCGCCTGATCGAGCGCGGCGACCTGCGCGCCGACGAAATGATCGGCTCCTGGGCGGGCGAGCTCGGGCAGACTCAGATGATGCCGTCGGAATACATGGCGCACGCCGTCGACTATGACGGCGACGGCAAGCGCAACCTGATCCGCAGCGCGGCCGACGTGATCGGTTCCACCGGGAAATACCTCGTGCATCTGGGCTGGAAGCGCGGCGAGCCATGGCTGCAGGAGGTGCGCGTGCCCGCGAACCTGCCGTGGAAAGAGGCGGACCTGTCGGTGCAGCATCCGCGCTCGCAGTGGGCGGCATGGGGCGTTACGTACGCCGACGGCAAGCCGCTGCCGAACGACACCATGCCGGCGTCCGTGGTGCTGCCGCTGGGACGGTTCGGACCGAGCTTCCTCGCCTATGACAACTTCCAGGCCTATCTGCGATGGAATCAGTCGCTGAATTATTCTCTGACCGCAGCTTACTACGCCACCCGCCTCGACGGCGCGCCGCCCATGAACAAGGGCAGCCCGAACATCCCGAAAATCACCTTTGAAGAGACTCGCGAATTGCAACAGCTTCTGGAAAAGCGCGGCTATGACGTCGGCCGCATCGATGGCGTGCTCGGCCTCAAGAGCCGCGTTGCCATTCGCGACTCGCAAATCAAGTTCGGGCTGCCCGCCGACGGATGGCCGACGGCAGATCTGCTGGCACGACTGCGCGCCGGGAGATAGTACGCAGGGCGTGCCGCAAAGTCGGTCCGCTCATCCCACTATGCGGAGCAGCGCGCCGAAAAAGCCCTTTCCATCCCGCACCGCCGGCACGTCGCGGCGCAGCCAGGCATCGAGACCGAGGCTGCGACCGGCGGCGTGCAGGGCAAAGAAGAACATGACGATCGCGAGGAATATGTATTGCCAGGGCCATTCGGCGGGGCTGCCCGGCCGGTAAATGCCGAGCCAGAGGTGGAACACGAATATGATGCCGAGCACGCCAATGAGACGTACCCCGAGCCCGAGAATGAGCGACACCGCGAATGTGAATTCGGCAAGAAAGATGATGGGATTCAAGATATACAAGTAGGGAAGATAGACCGCCGTCACCAGCTCGCGATGAACGTCGAACGCAGCGCGGCTCGCCATCTGTTCGGTCCAGTATTGCAACCCGCCCGAGACCGGCAGCGGCAGCTTCCACAGCATTCCTTGGAACCACATTCCGCCCACCAGCACGCGAACGAGCCAGGTGCCGAAATGGGAGGCCGTGCGCTGCGATGGGTCTTCCTGCCAGTTCCTGATGGCAATCGCGATGCTCGCGACGATGAGCGCCAAGAACAGCGCGACGAAAAGATATTTCCATGAACCGAGAGCGTTGTGGTCCTCGGTATTCCCGATCACGAAATTCCAGAAATCACTAAACGGATTTGGCATGGTTCTCTCCCGTGGCATGCGCTAAACGCGAGAATTCGTGCCAGCGTTGTGTCGAGGATACTCGCTGTGACCATACCCGATAATGGTCGCCTTGGCTCGGCGCTACGGACTGCTTGAGACGAAGGTTAAGGTCGTTTGCTGACGCGCGGGCGCTTGCGAGGCGCGAAACGCACCGATACACCGTAACGTGATCGCACAACATTTCAGGCCGCTGGTCTCCTCGCAGCTTCATGGCTAGTTTCATTCGGCGGCGAAATGGCCGAAGGTGCGTTGGTCAGCGTCTGGCACAAAGATCGCCCATGGTCATTTCTGCATCACAATCGCGCCAGAGCTCGACCGAGGCGGCGGAGCGCAAATTCGCACTCGGCCTCGGACTCACCAATGAATGCAATCTAGCGTGTGCGTTCTGCTACCGCGATCCCACGCGGGTCGATCGCTTGTCGGTTGAACAGGTCCGCTCGGTCATGCGCAGCTTGCCGGTGCGGTCAGTCAACCTCGGCACCGGCGAGAACGGCATGCATCCCGAGTTCGGGGCCCTTGTGAACTATTTGCGCCGCGAGCCGATCAAGCTCACGATCACCTCGAACGGCTATTCGATCGCGGCGCTGGACGACCTGGAGGTGACCGCCTTTCACGATGTAGAATTCTCGCTCGACTATCCGACTGCGGCGGAGCAGGACCGGCAACGCGGGCCGGGAAACTGGCGCCTCATCCATGAACAAGCCGCACGTTGCCGCCGCTTGGGTGTGTCGGTGACGTTCATTGCCGTCATGATGCGATCGAATTTCGATCGACTTGCCGAGATCGCAAGCGTCGTGAAGGCATATGACGCGCCGTTGCGCGTCAACGTGTATCAGTCCGTGCGTTCTAACGCTTTCGCGCTCACATACGAGCAATATTGGTCGGGCTTTGAGGCACTGTTTGCCGGCACCGATGCGATCGCGATCGGCGAGCCGCTGGTGCGGGCCATGGCGGGGTTGCCGCCGCGGCGCGGCGGCTGCGGAGTGGCAACCGTGCGGGTGACGCCGCGCGCGACGGTCCAGCCGTGCGTCTATTGGCCCGGAGGCGGCGCGCCGCTTGATCTGTTGCTCGAGCGGGGCGCCGACATTGCCGATAGCGATGCGTTTGTCGACGCGCGCGGCGTGCCCTCTTCCTGTCGGAGTTGCGGTTATGTCGCCAGCTGCAGCGGCGGCTGCGCGGGGCGCCGGCGGCTGCTCGACGCGCTCGATGCGCCGGATCCTTACTGTCCGGTCGTCCGCGGCGGCGGCCGCAAGCTCGAGGTGAGGATGGCGACGAGCCGCGAGCTGCCAAAGCTGGAAAGCGCCTGCACTACGATCGTGATGGCACGATGAAAGCGTTCCTCGTGCCAGCCGCGGGTGCACGACTTGCCACCATCGATTGTCGCGCCCGTGATTCCCGGCAGCTATACAACTATGGCAGGAGGCCTATTTCGGAGGCCTTAATCTGGAGGGCGAGATATTTCGAGTAGATGCGACATTGGGCGAAGCTGCCCGCGATGAACCAAAGGCCTGGTTGCGCGGTGCGCGTGAACATGTTGCGCAATTCCTGCCCTTCACCGAATCCCCAAATCGGGCCGATCCGATCGGCGACATCCTCACCAAACAATTTGCCGACCAAACACTCCTGCCCCTTATAGCCTGTCGCCAGCACGATCAACTCGGCGGGAAGCGTTTCGCCGGTCCGCATCAGCGCTCCCGCCGGCACGAAAGTGGCGATATCGGAGAACTGCGCCAATCCGATCTCGCCTTTGACGATCAGATCCGAACAGCCGACATTGAAGTAGTAGCCGCCGCCGCGGGTGAGGTATTTGAACTGCCAGCCGGTGCCGTCCTCGCCGAAATCGAGCTTGAAGCCGCGGTGCTCAAGCCCATCGAGCAATTCTTTGTCGATCTCCCTCGCGGTTTCGGTCAATCCGATGTGGCTTTTCCGTACCAGCGATAGCGGCATCGACATCGTGATGAGATCGCAATCCTCGAGCGAAGGTCCTTCGTCATAGAGCGCATACTGCAGTTGCGCACTCGGCTCGACATTGACGATCATGGTCGAGCCGCGTTGCACGAGCGTCACTTTCGCCCCAGCCGAATGGAGGTCCTGCGCAATATCATGACCGCTGTTGCCCGAGCCAATGACAAGAACGTTCTTGCCCTTCCACGCCTCGCCATCGTCGTATCGGCTGGAGTGCAGAACTTCACCATGGAAGTCGCGCAAGCTCGGAATATCCGGAATGCTAGGAATGCCGCTTGCCCCGGTGGCCATCACGACGTGCCGCGGATGCATCTCCCGCCTGGTGCCGTCGGCCCGACGCAACAGAACGGACCATCGCTTCGCCTTTTCGTCGTAGCTACCACCTTCGAATTCGGTGGCCGTCCAATAGTTCAATTCCATGCTCTCCACATAGGCCTCGAACCAAGCGGCCAGTTTGTCTTTGGGAATGTAGGTCGGCCAGTTTGGCGGAAACGGCATGTACGGCAGATGGTTGACGTGCACCTGGTTGTGCAGAACCAGCGCGTGATACCGCTTGCGCCAGTTGTCTCCGATGCGCGCTTCACGGTCCGCGATCAGAGTATCCACGTCTAATTGTGTGAGGCGAGCGGCTATCGACAACCCCGCTTGTCCCCCGCCGACAACGAGCACTGAGGGGTCGCGGTCGGCATATTCACCGGCGGCCTTGCGTAGGTCGAGCCAGTTAGGCCCGCGAAAATCGCGGGAATAAGCCTTGCTTTGAGGCCGTAATCTTCCGAGCCGTTCCTCGTGTCCCTTTATTTCATCAAGTGACGTCAGCAGCGTCCATGCTTTGAATGCCTTGCCGTCATGGGCGCTAGGCGTGAGTCGTAGGACGCCGCTGCCGCGACCCTCCGAGGTTTCAAAGCTAAAAATGGCTTCGATCGCATCGGTGCCGGCGCGCGTCACGTTGCGGGGCGCAGTCCGATGCCGATCTATCTTGAAACCAGTCGGGCGGACGCGACCGGCATGCATTGCAAGCTCTCGCAAAATCGCATCCGAACCGCTCACACTCTTGAGGTGCCATGTCAGGGCTAGCACATCGCGCCAATAGCTCTCAGCATGAAACAGCGCCTTGAGGCGAGCTCGGCCTGGCGCGGCGAGCGCTCCTTCGAACTGCGACAGCCACGCCCCCACAATACTTGCGAGGCTGTCTGTTCTGGCCAGCGTTAGCAGCCTCCCGCTTGGCTTCAGCCCCGGCTCGCTCACAGGGCGCATGTGCGGAATCCGGCGATGACGTCGTTGCGCTCGGGCGTAAAGAAGTTGCGGTAGAGCGGCCGCGCGATGCGGGCGCTGGTGGCAAAGCTTCCGCCGCGCAAGACCTTGCGCGTGTGAAACCAGGGCTTTGAATAATCCTCGTACGGATCCGCGGCAAAGCCGGCAAACGGCGCAAAATCCGAAGCGGTCCACTCCCACGCGTTACCGCTCATCTGCCTGCATCCGAACGCGCTGTCGCCCGCGGCGCAAGCGGCGACATCGAGCGGACCGTCGCAGGCCAAGCCGAGGTTGGCGCGCTCGCGATCCGGCGCCGCCTCGCCCCACGGCCAGCGGCGCTTGGTCGAGGTCAAGCGCGTGCCGTCCGCGCTCGCTTCGCCTAGCGCCGCGGCCTCCCACTCGGCCTCGGAGGGCAGCCGCCGCTTGGCCCAATTGCAGTACGCTTGCGCCTCGTACCAGTTGACAAAGGTCACCGGCGCATGCGGCGGCAGCGCTTCCTGCTTGTCGTGGCTGCGCCACGTCCAGCTGCCGCCCTGATTGTGGAGCCAGTAGACCGGATGCTCGGCGGCCACCCGCTCGCGCCATTCCCAGCCCGGCGCGCTCCAGAATTCCCGCCGGCGATAGCCGCCCTGGTCCACGAACGCGGCGAACTCGGCGTTGGTGACGGCGGCTTTGGCGATGTGGAACGGCGCGGTCTCGACGTCGTGCGCCCACTTCTCGTTGTCGAAAACGAAGCCATCAGCCGACGTCGAACCGAGCTGCCAGTACCCGCCCGGCACAGCGACATCGCCTTCCCACGCGCCCGCGCGATCGGCGGCCGGACGGCCGAGCCCTTGCGGCCGCGCATATCCGAGCGTCTGGCGCGTATAGGCGAGTGCCTCGACGTGCATGTCCTCGTGGCGGATCGAAAGCTCGTAGAAATAGCAGGCGGGGCGATCGACCCCGCCGCCAAGGCGGTCGATCTGGTGCGAGAGCACGTCCGCCAGGTATCCGAACACGCCCTCGCGATCGGGCAAGTCCAGATCCCATCGCGTCGCATGGGCGACCGCACTCGAGTTCCACAAACGGTCGGCGCGCTCGAGAATCGGCGCTTGCCCGTGCGCATGCCGAAGCGTCCAGTATTCATGGAACCAGCCGACATGCCCGATCTCCCACAGTATGGGATTGACGATCGGCAGCATCGGCCCCATCAACTGCCGCGCCGTGAGATCATCGGTGAGGCGACGGGTGCAGCTGCGCGCGTCGCAAAGCTGAGCGACGAGATCGTCAGCTGTAGCGCTGCTCGTTGGCCGGTATAAAAGAGCCTCGTTCATGAAAATCGTTCTTATCACGCCGGCGCGTTTATCGTCACGGTCCGGAAACAGGACCACGAGCATGCGCTGGGCGCGGATCTTGCGCCAGCTCGGACATCGCGTTCACATTGCCCATCGCTACGACGGTGCGGTCGCAGATCTGATGATTGCCCTGCACGCTTGGCGCAGCGCGGATAGCATCCGTACCTTTCGCGAGCGATACCCGGATCGGCCACTGATCGTGGGCTTGAGCGGCACTGACATCTACGACTACATCGATCGCGATCAAGCGTCGGTTTTGCGCTCGCTCGCCTGCGCCGATCGGCTAATCGCGCTGCAGGAGCTCGCGAGCCGGCGCGTGCCGGCACGGTTTCGCGATAAAGTTCGCACCGTTCATCAATCGGCGCTGCCGGTACGCCGCCGCCGGACCGAGCGTACCGGCAGCTTCGACGTGGCCGTCATCGGCCATTTGCGCGAAGTCAAAGATCCGTTTCGTGCCGCGCAAGCCGCGCGCCGCTTGCCGGCGACCTCGCGGATTCGCATCGTGCATCTCGGCGCGGCCGCGACGCCGGGTTGGGCAGCGGCAGCGAAGGCCGAGATGGCTGCCAATCCGCGCTATGTCTGGCGCGGCGACAGGCCGCGTGCCGATGTCCGTCGCTTGCTCGGCCGCGCACGCGCGATGGTTCTGTCATCGTTGAGCGAGGGCGGAGCAAACGTCATATCCGAGGCCGCGGCCGCCGGCGTTCCGATATTGGCGACGCGCATCGCCGGCTCGCTTGGGCTCCTCGGACGCGACTACCCGGGCTATTTTCCGGTCGGTGACACCGAAGCGCTGGCGCGGTTGCTGATCCGCATCGAGACGGATCCCGCTTTTCTCAAGCGGCTCACGCGTGCGATCGCGCGCCGCGCCCCTCTGTTCCGACCGGCGCGCGAAAAGGCCGAGTGGAAAAGCCTCATTGAGGAAATCATGCCAAAATGCTTGCCGGCCCGGAGCGCGAGCCGCCGCTCGCGACGGCTCGCGAGCACGTCGGCTGTGACGAACCTGACGAACATGTGATGCCATGCGGTCCGGTTTTGCGCTCCTATCGCCTCGCGCGGTCGGCAAGGAGAGGCTCGCATGAAAGCGCCGAGCCATCCCGTGCTCAAGGACGTGGTGCTGGTCGGCGCCGGGCACTCGCACGTCACCGTGCTGCGTATGTTCGGGATGAAGCCGATCCCCGGGGTACGCCTCACGCTGATCACTCGCGAGGTGCACACGCCATATTCCGGAATGCTGCCCGGCCTCATCGCCGGCCATTACGAGTTCGACGACGCGCATATCGATACCGGTCCGCTTGCCCGGTTCGCCGGAGCACGGCTCTATCAGGATGAAGCGGTCGACCTCGATCTCACCGGCCGTCGCGTGATCTGCCGCTCTCGCCCGCCGGTCGCCTATGATCTCCTCTCGCTCAATATCGGCTCTACGCCGAACACCGCTGGCGTGCCGGGTGCCAGCGAGCACGCCATTCCGGTCAAGCCGATCGATGGATTCTTGCGCCGCTTCGAGGCGCTGCGGGAGCGCGTGCTCGCGCGCGAAGGCCGCAGCGCCGTGGCGCTGGTCGGCGCCGGCGCTGGCGGCGTCGAACTCCTGCTCGCGGTCGAGCACCGCCTGCGCCAGGCGGTGAGGCATGCCGGGTTCGACGTCGGTGGATTGTCGTTCGTGCTGGTGTCGGGTGACGCCAACATCTTGCCCAGCTTTCCGGCGGCATTCCGCGCACGCTTCCACGGGATCTTGGCAGCGCGTGGGATCGCCGTCGTCACCGGCGCTCTGGTCACCGCCGTCGAGCCCGGGCGGCTCATGCTTGCGGGCTACGATCCGCGCGCGGCGGACGAGATCCTGTGGACCACACAGGCGGCGCCGGCGCGCTGGCTGGCCAAGGCCGGATTGCCGCTCGATGCCCGCGGCTTTCTGCGGGTTGACGAGACGCTGCGAGTCATCGGCCATGATGACGTCTTTGCCGCCGGCGACACCATCGCGTTTTCTGCCCGCGAGTTGCCCAAGTCGGGCGTCTACGCGGTGCGCGCCGGGCCGGCGCTTGCCGACAACATCCGCCGCACGCTGACCGGCCGATCCTTGCGGCGGTTCCGGCCGCAGCGGGAGGCGCTCTATCTGGTCTCGACCGGGGAGCGCCACGCCGTCGGCACCCGCAACGGCCTCGTGGTCGAGGGCGCATGGGTGTGGCGCTGGAAGGATTGGATCGATCGCCGCTTCATGCGCAAGTTCAACAAGCTGCCGGAGATGACGACAGCCCCCGCGGCGCTGCCGCCATTGGCCGACCGCGATGCGCTCAAGGAAATTTCCGCCATTGCGATGCGCTGCGGCGGCTGCGGCGCCAAAGTCGGCGCCAGCGTGCTCTCGCGCGCGCTTGCGGGCATCGAGCCTACCGCGCGGACCGACGTGGTTCTGGGGCTCGATGCGCCCGATGACGCAGCGCTGGTCGATGTCGGCGGCGAGCAGCTCTCGCTGCAGACAGTCGATTATTTCCGCGCCATCGTTGATGACCCCTACACGCTGGGGAAAATCGCGGCCAACCACGCGCTCGGCGACGTCTACGCCATGGGCGGGCAGCCGCAGACGGCGCTGGCGATCGCCACCGTGCCTTTCGGGCTCGAAAGCAAGGTGGAAGCCGATCTCACTGCGATGATGGCCGGTGCAAACGAGGTGCTGCGCGAGGCCGGCTGTGCGCTAGTCGGCGGACATACCAGCGAAGGTGCCGAGCTCGCGCTCGGCTTTGCGGTCAATGGGCTGGTTCCGGCGGCGGCCGTGTTGCGCAAGGGCGGGCTAAAGCCGGGAGACGGCCTCATCCTGACCAAGCCATTGGGCACCGGCACCCTGCTTGCAGCCGACATGCGCGGCAAGGCCAAGGCCCGTTGGGTGATGGCGGCGATCGCGCACATGGTTCAGTCGAACCGTAAGGCCGCGGAAATCCTGCGACGGCACGGTGTGCATGCTGCAACCGACGTCACCGGGTTTGGTCTGCTTGGCCATCTCATCGAGATGGTGCGCGCCTCCGAGGTCGACGCGACGCTCGCGATCGAGCGCGTGCCGCTGCTCGAAGGCGCGCGGGAGACGGTGGCGCTCGGCATTTTCTCGTCGTTGCAGCCGCAGAATGTGCGGCTGCGACGCGCCATCCGAGACCTCGCCGCGGCCGCGCGGCACCCGCTCTATCCGCTGCTGTTCGATCCGCAAACCTCGGGCGGACTGCTGGCGGCGGTTCCGCTCGCCCAAGCCGAGCGTTGCGTCGCAGCGCTGCGGGCGGGCGGATATGCCGGCGCCGATCTCATCGGCTTTGTGGCCGCGCGCAGCGCCGCGCTCGAGCCTGTGACCGTAGACCCAACTGGAGAACAGCTCGCCGCCGCGTTGGCTGGACTACACCCTCCCCGTCCGCGAGCGCTCGCACTGCAAAGGGTCTCGGATACCGAAAAATCTGCTCTTTGATGCTGCAGTTCCCGCCAACGTCGATCGCAAGCCTTTGGTGGCACCTCCAAGCCGATCTGCCTCGCCTGGCCGCTGCGCGGCGACTGCTTGATCTATTCGTTTATTCGTACGCAGTCGGGCTTCTATTCGATCCAGCCCGACCGCCTCACCGCCCGCCCCACAGCTGCTGACTCGCGAGTCGCGCGCCGTCGACGAGCGACTTGAACTTGGCCCACACGATGCTCGGGTGCACCTCCTTCGAGCCGGCGAAGGTGGCAAAGCCGCAATCGGAGCCAGCAATGACGTTCCCGCGCCCGACCACCTTGGCATAGCGGCAGATGCGCTCGGCCACGAGCTCGG
>Ga0210406_10006853_pt1 | contig 11708 bp, 6 predicted proteins | sample IncBWC30MmetaG_FD_155454 | JGI IMG/M metagenome (GOLD analysis project Ga0210406, IMG submission 155454) | Forest soil microbial communities from Barre Woods Harvard Forest LTER site, Petersham, Massachusetts, United States - Inc-BW-C-30-M | ecosystem: Environmental > Terrestrial > Soil >... | reverse complement strand
CCACTCCAGGAGAACCGGAATGTCTCCTCCCATATCGCGCACCCCAGTGACACCGTTGGCGATGAAAAGCGGCAGGATAATGTCGCGTCCGCCGGGAAACCAATCACCGAAAGCGGAGTGCACATGCATGTCCCAAAGCCCGGGAATAAGATACTGTCCAGTGGCATCGATGACCCGCGCGTTCTTGGGCAACTGGAATTTCTCCGTATCAGAAACCGAGGTGATGCGATCGCCGGTGATGACAACCGTCTGATTTCTCTGAACCGATGACGTACCCGGATTGATCACGGTCGCGTGCGTGATCACAGTCGGGCCTGGTGCGGGATTGTATTGCGCAGTGCTGACCGGCTTTAGTAGCAGATAGGACGCAATCACGACTGAAACGCAGAAGGTAGTAAGGATGCGCATCGCTCAGAGAGTACTACGAAACTCGAACCCGGATGGACCTCCGGAAAAGGTTGTGCTCCGAATCGAGCCGTCCAGTTCCCGGATAGTCGGCGACCCGCGAGTTATCCAGAAACGGGCTTATGGGAAGCGCGAATAAGGGTTCCGAATTAGTGACAACCAGAAAATGCGGCCGCTTCCAAAAGATTCAATAAGCGTTTCCGAGGGACTTTACTGCATTTTCGGAGCCATCCGTGCCCAGTGTTTTCTGACAGCACTGTCGTTTCACTTACCTGCGATCATCACTCTTGCGCATTCGGCTTCCGATCAGACTTGGACTCTACCGCCGTCAACGAAAAGTTCGATACCGGTGACGAAACTGGAGTCATCCGAAGCCAGAAACAACGCCACCTTTGCAATTTCATCGGGCTCCCCCATGCGTCCCATCGGGATAGTGGACACAATCCGCGTAACCTCTGGAGATTGCCGACGCAACATCGGAGTATTGATTGGCCCCGGACTCACAACGTTTGAGCGGATGCGACGGTCGTTCAGATCTGTAGTCCAGGTTCGCACGAAGGAGCGGATGGCTTCCTTACTCGCGGCGTACACGCCGAAGGCGGCCATACCCTTACCTTGCCGGTAAGGGAAGGATTGCCCGTTGTTCGCTCTCTGGAATCTCGAGACCCGCTTTGCGCAGGCCGTCCATAAGATGCTCGATATCCTCAGCTTCATACCACTTGGCATACTCCCGACGCGCCACGGCGGCGAAATCAGGACGGAGGGCAAGCACCTCTTGCGCTGCTTTGTGCGCTGCTTCGCGCTGGCCGAGTTGTCCGAGCGCTGCAGCTAACGCCGCATGGGCATAGAAGAAGCCAGGCATGTTGATGCGAACCGCTGCCTCCAGCGCCTCTTTGTATTTACCCTGGCAATAGGCGTGGGTGAAGCCGGCGAAGCGCAACACGCCGGGATAATTAGGATTCAGCTGCATGGCCCTTTCGACCATCTGACAACCTTGCTCCAATTCGCCGGCATGGTGCAGAAGCAACCCGAGCAGGCCGATGACGGCCCCATCCATGGGATTGAGTGCCACTGCCCGCTCTACAGCTGCGTGAAGAGAAGCTTTCTCCTTGCGGAAGAAGTAGACCCAGGCGAGCGCGTAGTGGCCGAGGGCATGCGAGGGCGCAAGCTCGACGGCGCGCTGTGCTGCGGCCAAGGCACGTTCCAGGGGATTGGGCAAGGCATTGTAGTTGTCTGAGTACTCGACGATATACATCATGGCCAGCATCGCCCAACAGTCGGCTTGGTCCGGAGCTTCGCGCACCACCCGTTCCAGGGTGCGTCGCACCGTTGCGTGTTCCTCAGGAGTGAGCCGCGCAAAGTAGCTGAAGGCGCGGAGCACGGCCTCATGCGGAGTCAAGCTGTCTTCACTCCTGCTGCGCAGTGTCTCGCTCATGCTCCGCGGTAGGATGCCGTATTGATCGGCAACCGTTGAAACGATTCGAGGAACCAGATCGTCGTGCACTTCGAAAGCGGATTCGGGAGTAAATACCCTCTCGTATGTCTCCGCCCAGAGATGAGCGCCGGATACGGTGTCAGTCAACTGCACTGCTAAACGCAGCTTATATCCCGCCTGGCGCAGACTACCCTCTATCACGTAGCGCGCGCCAACTTCTTTGCCAATGGCGCCGGCGTCTCCCGACTCACTCGAATGCTTCGCAGCGGAACCTCGGGCAATCACGCGCAGATAGGAGAATCGCGAAAGCCCAGTGATGACCTCCTCCGACAGGCCTTCGGTTAATGCTTTGAGTTCCTCATTGCTGCCCGTGTACTTGAACGGCAGCACGGCAACCCAAAAGCCTTCGGCGGCGCGAGACGCACCCGAGGCGCTCGTGGTGGCAATCGAAGCAGGCGGCGCGGGGTTGGCTGGATCTTCTGAAATCTCCAGCCCCGCCTTGCGCAGGCCGTCGATGATGTGCTCGATGAACTCAGAGTCGTACCATTTGGCGTACTCTTGGCGTGTCGCCGCGCCGAAATCAGGACGAAGGGCCAGCAGGTCCTGTACGGCTTTGCGCGCTTCCTCGCACCGGAGGAGTTGACCCAGCGCCGCCGCCCGTAGCGCCGGGACGTGGAAGTAATTAGGCATGTTCACGCGAGCCACGCCCTCGAGCACTTCCGCGTACTTGCCCTGCCGATAAGCGTTGCATGATCGGGCGAAATAAAAATATCCCGGACAATTGGGATTCAGCTGCATCGCGGCCTCCACCATCTCGCAGCCCCGGTCCCACTCACCCGATGCGGCAATCAGCAAGCCAAGGTAGGCCTTCACGGAGGCATCCAGCGGATTCAACATGAGGGCCCGATCGGCCTCGACGCCGAAGGCAACCTTTTCCTTTCGGAAGAAATGAACCGTGGCCAGCGAGTAGTGGCCAAGAGCATGCGTCGGAGCCAAATCGACTGCGCGCTGTGCCGCCGCTAGGGCACGGTCTAGGGGATTGGGGCCGGCATTGTACCCCTGCGCGAATTCTCCGCGATAAATCATCGACAACATCGCCCACGCATCAGCATGATCGGGAACGTCGCGGACCGCGCGCTCGAGAATCTTCCTGACTGCCGCATGTTCCTCGGGTGTAATGTGGCTGAAGTAGTGAAACGTGCGGAGCACGGCGTCGTGTGGGGTCAGCGCATCATCACTTTTGCTGCGCAGCACTTCGCTCATGCTGCGCGGTAGCACGCCATACTGGTCGGCTACGGTGGAGACGATGCGAGGAACAAGATCATCCTGCACCTCGAAGACGGATTCGGGACTGAAGGCGCGCTCGTACGTCTCTGCCCAGAGATGCGCTCCGGAGACGGTGTCGGCGAGTTGAACCGCGAGGCGCAGCCTGGCCCCTGCCTGACGCAGGCTGCCTTCCATCACGTAGCGTGCGCGGAGTTCCTTGCCAATGGTGCGCACGTCGCTCGACTCGCTGGAATACTTTGCAGTCGAGCCACCGGCAATCACGCGCAGGTACGAAAAGCGCGAAAGACCAGTCAGGACTTCTTCGGTCAACCCTTCAGCAAGTGCTTTGAGATCACGATTGTCACCCGTGTACTTGATCGGCAGCACGGCAACCCAGAAGCTTTCGTCGGCACGAGTTGCGCCGGATGAACGGGCGGAGACAGGCGCGGCGGACAAGCATGCTTCGTCGGCAGCGTCGCTGTTCAAACCCGCCTTGCGGAAGCCTTCCATAATGTGCTCGGCATGCTCGGCGTCGAACCACTTATTACAGTCTTCCCGCAGCCTGCAAGCGGCGTCTGGCCGCAGTTTGAGCAACTCCCGCATCGCTTTTGCAGCTCCGTCGCGATCGCCGAGCTGGCCGCAGGCCGCAGCGGTCAGGGCCCATGCTCCCCAATTGCTCGTCTGGTTCATCTTGCTTGCGATTTCGAGAGCTGCGCCATAGTCGCGCTGCCGGTAGGCATGGTTGAAATCGGAGTGCCAGTACCACCCAGGGTGGTGCGGGTTGAACTGGCGGGCACGAGCCGCCAGAGAGACACCGCGTTCCCACTCACCTGACAAAGCCAGCATCTCGCCAATCAGCGCGAGGGCGTTGCTATCCATCGGATTCAACGTGAGCGCCCGCTCCGCGGCGTTGCGGAAGGTACGAAACTCTTTTTGGAAGAACAAAACCTGAGCGAGACTGAACCAGCAGAGGTGGTTGGCGGGCGCCCCCTCAACTGCTTTTCGGGCAGCGACCTCTCCCGTTGCCAACGAATCCGCCGCCGGGCCGAATCCTTGCGCGTATCGCTGCGCCGACAACAAGGCCAGCATCGCCCATGCGTCCGCATAAGTCGGAGTTTTCTGCAGTGCAGACTCGATCCCTGCAATCGCCGCGTTCATTTCTTCTGGGGTGACGCGCTCGAAATATCCGAAACTGCGGAGGACAGCCTCGTAAGGAGTCAACTGCTCAGGGTTCCGCGGCCGCACAGCCTCGCTCATGCTCCGGGACAGTACTCCGTTTAGGTCGGCAACCGTCGAGACGATACGCGGCACAAGGTCGTCCTGCAACTCGAACACGCCATCGGGATTCAAGCTGCGCTCGAAGTTTTCGGCCCACAGATGAGCGCCGGTGGTTGCTTCCACGAGCTGTACCGCCAGACGCAGCTTGCCTCCGGCCTGGCGTAGGTTGCCTTCCATCACGTAGCGCGCGCCAACTTCTTTGCTAATGGCACGCACATCGCGAGATTCGCTGGAATACCTCGCTGTTGATCCCCGTGCAATGACGCGCAAGTACGAGAATCGCGAAAGGCCGGTCACTACTTCGTCAGATAAGCCTTCCGCGAGCGCTTTCAGATCCTTGCTCGATCCGGTGTACTTGAACGGCAGCACGGCCACCCAGAAACCTTCATCCGCGCGGACGGCTCCCGAGTCAGGTACGGCCACGGCACGCGAAGATGAGGTAGAGCCTGATGTCGGTCGTGAAGCCATCCGTGCCATTTCCCGGAACTCGTTGCTGATGTCGCGCGCGGTCTGCATGCGGTAGCGGGGATCTTTTTCCAGGCAACGGCGGATGATGCGCGCCAGATCGCTCGGCAGATCAGGTCGAAGGTCGGTAACAGACGGTGGAGCATCCCGCAAAATTGCCGAGATCAGTTCTGCCGAAGAAGTGCCCTCGAAGGGACGCTTTCCCGTCGACATTTCGTGCAGCATCACGCCTAGCGAAAAAATGTCAGTGCGATGGTCGAGCCGACGGCCCGACGTCTGTTCGGGAGACATGTAGGCAGGCGTCCCCATGATCACGCCTACTTGCGTTTGGCTGGCTGAGGTCAAGGTGGCGTCACCGACGTTGGACCCACGAACATCTTTAGCGAGACCGAAATCCAGCACCTTCACTCGGCCTTCGTTTGTGACCATGACATTGGCAGGCTTCAAGTCACGATGCACTATGCCTTTTTCGTGAGCGGCCGCGAGCGCGTCGGCCAGCGCTTCAGCGATTTCGATGATCTGCTCGACTGGGAGACCGCCTTGGCAGACCAGGCGGTCCAGTGGCAGCCCTTCGACCAGTTGCATGGTCAGGAAGTGGACGCCATCGGATTCCTCTACCGAGTGGATGGTGACGATGTTCGGATGGTCGAGTTGGGCGAGGGTCTTGGCCTCGCGACGAAAGCGCCCAAGCCGCTCGGGATCCTGGGCCATTTCGGCAGGCAATACCTTGAGCGCTATGTCGCGGGCAAGCTTCGTGTCTGTGGCGCGATACACCTCGCCCATGCCACCCGCGCCCAGCGGAGACTGAATTTCATAAGGGCCGAGTTTTGTCCCAGGAGTAAGCACCATCAATGCGCACAATTATAGACGGTGCAGCACGTTGCACGCCGGAGGTGACGATCCTGGGTGTGTTGTCGGCTACTCTTCCATAATCCCAATGTCCCCGTCATCCGCTCGCAACTTGCGGCAAGCACCAATGAAGCTTCCAGCCTCACAAATCGGGGTTTACGCGGAGAATGTTCGTTTCAATTCCAATAAGCCCGTTACACAACCAGGTGGTCTTTCCAATCTGTGCTGCGGGTCCCGATTGAAACTAACAGCGGTTACGCAAACTTTGGATCGATCTCCAGAACCTGCAATGATTGCTCGATGGCCTGATCGTAGTGCCGACCGTAATCCAGAGCCATTGCCGTATTTGACCCTGACGACAATGAGACTGGGTCCAAAGCTTGTGCGCGTCGTGCCTCCGCGAGCGCATCCTGGAATTGCTCCATCACGAGCAAGTAATTGGCGTAATAAAAATGACCCGGAGCGTAATTCCGGTTTAGCTCAAGTCCGCATTCGAATTCTCTCTCAGCCGCCGGCCAGTTGAACTCGTGGAAATAAGCGTGCGCCAACGAGATGTGAGGCTCCGCCAGCATTAGGTCGTGGTGGAGCGCTTTGCGGGCAGCTCGCTTCGCTTCAGCGGTGGCTCTTAGCGTGGGCAGGTGTCCATCATCTTTTAGCGTCAAGTACGAGTCAGCCATTCCAGCATAGGCTGCCGCGTACGCCGGATCAATCTGGATTGCCTTCTCAAAGTACTTGATGCTTTTCTGCAACGCGTCCGTCATCCGTTGGTTCCACAAATACCGTCCTTTTAGATACGCCTCATAAGCTTCTGGCAAGACGGAACTCGAGGCCGCCAGTCTATCCCGTTCCTGCGGAATGAGTTTAATCTGGATCTGCCGTGCGATCGCCTCGGCCACGTCACTTTGTAGCGCCAGGATGTCGCCCACATCGCGCTCATAACTCTCGGCCCAGAGATGGCTTTGATCGCTAACTTGAATGAGCTGGGCCGCGATGCGCGCCCTTCCGCTTGCCCGGCGCACGCTGCCTTCCAGAATGTGTGTCACTTTCAACTCGCGGCCGATCTCTTACCTTGGGATTATTTCAGGGTAGCCCGTCAACCGTCCATGATGTCTTTCAACCGAGAAGAGATCGGCGGTTCAAGGGCTTTACCCGCTGCCGCCGTGCAGCCAGCCGAAGGCCCTAATTAAGTGCAATGCTCTGTTAACGGCCGCTGGGCACCAAGCAAGCCTACCCTCAAAACAAAGTGCAACTTTCGGGCGCGGCCTCTACGTATATTTAGATCGCTAACTGAGAAAGAAGAGTATGAGCAAGACCATGCGAGTTTCGCTGAGAGCGCTTCTGTTAGCGGCTGTTCTGCCAACCGCTTTCCTATGCAGAATGGAGGGCCAACAAATTGCCGAGGACGATCCGACGATTCGAGTTAACGTCGAACTGGTTCAGCTGGACGTGCAAGTATTGCAGCCCGATTATGATCATCAACGAAGCGAACGCACAAGCTTATGACGCCACCGCCAAAATCGCAGGAACTCCAGGTTAGCGTCCAAAGAACGGACGCTAAGCCGCGGCACCAGGCGAGACGATTGAGTTCAGTCGAAGCCGTGCCATAAAAGAAGCCGCATCGTTATCGCTCAGTCAACGTGGAACGAATGCTTGCTCACCGTTTTTCCGCCTGCGTTCGTCACCGTGATCGGTCCCGTGGTCGCACCGGCTGGTACCGTGGCACGGATGAACTTCGTGCTAAGCACCTCGAATGAGGCTTGTACGCCGTTGAAGGCAACGGCACTCGCCCCCACGAAATGATCGCCACGAATGGTCACGGAGGATCCAACCGTTCCCCGTACCGGCCTAAAGGCTGCGATGGCGGCTTGCGGTGCGGCGAGGCCCGCATCGACGGTGAAGACCGTGCCGCCGGCTGCGTGATGCTGGGAATCGACTCCGCATACCGTTGCCACGCCGTAAAGCTTGCCATCGGCCCCTTGGATCACTCCTTGCGGGTCTCCGCCATTGGTTGAACAATCGAATGAGACGCTCAATAGATTGGAGCCTCCGACAGTGTCTTCAAAGAGCGCATCTGCATTCTGGAAGAGCGGGCCGGCATGGGTGCCCCAGAGATTTCCGTCCGACGCTTGCGTAACCCCGCCAAGAATCGTGTCGAAGTTGCCGGGCACAACGATTTGAAACGAGCCGGAAAGGCTCATTTGGAAAACCTCGCCGTAAAAGGTCGCTCCGTAGAGCAAGCCATTTGAAGCCTGTATCAGGCGAGCGTTCGGGTCAGCATCCGGCGGATGGCCCATGTTGTGGACATCGGTGAACTGTCCTGCCGGGGTCACACGGAACAGACTACCGATCACACCCAGGGGTGAAATGCCCCCGACCCCATAGAAATTCCCATCCGAGGCCTGAACCAGCGCTTGGTTCGGCGGACCGCCATCAGTGGTGCTGTTCAGCGCATGCAGGGTGACGAAAGAGCCGGCCGGCGTGATACGAAAGATGCTGCCATTATTGGATGCCGCTCCACTCGTGGTCCCTCCGTAGAGGTTCCCATCGTTGCCGAGCACAAGCGGGGTAGGATTCGCCCCATCGGCGCATTGCGCGGCCGAGCAGAAACTATGCAGCACTTTGAATCCTCCAGACTTGCTGATCTTGAAAATTACTCCGGCGTCGTGGGCGCCTCCCATCCTGGTGCTGCCATAAAGAAATCCGTCGTTGCCCTCCACCAGTCCGCCAACCGGGAAGTCTCCCTCGCTAAATTGTCCTTTTTTATCGGCAACGAAACCTTTTAGGGAGGTGAATTGGCCGCTCGGCGAGATTGTGAACACCGTGCCGCCATGGCCTGGCACGGCGCCAAATATGGTCGTGCCGTAGAAATTGCCGTCAGAAGCCTGCACCAGCGACCCCTCCGGCGCCGAACCGTCTGGGCACACGCCGGTAACCGCATCGCAGGGAAAACCAAACAGCTCGTGGATCGCCGCAGTTTGGGCGACAGTTGGTGTCGACAAACAGAGACTGAACAGAAGACTGAGAAACCCCATCACGCTCTTTTTCACAGACATATTTTTGTCGCTCCGATTGTTAAGAAGATGTTTAACGTCGTTATCCAGCTTTTACAACCTGGCTTGCGATTCCCCGAGGCAGACCCTTTTGGACCAGCGCCGCTATACCGACTCAATTAGTCTCGAAGAATCCCTCAATGCTGACGCTTTCTTCGAGAGTGATTAGACCCGGGATTTTCGGGATGAATGTCGGTGACGTGTAAACTCTTTGTCAAAATGTGGTCGGTGACGCATCCGCAGGAGTGCAAATCTCGATACACCTGAAAGAGAGTGCTCGATGAGAGCGAAGGCTTTGTCAGGGGCACACTTCTCCTGGGCGATGGATCGGCAGCGCACATCCGCCTTGCAAAGGTTGTCATGAGACGGACAATCAATCGAAGTCGCGAACCCGGGACACCCGCAAGCAAATCAGGGGATAAACTCGAAAACTTCGCCCCCGGCTGGAAATCCCGGCCCGAGGCTTGTGCCGAACAGTGCCCCAGCGGGGCCAAAGATCAACGGGGCAACTGGGAATTCTCCGTCGGTGCTGTTGATCTGGTCGCCAAGAAAGCTGTACAGACTACTGTAGTTGAATCCAGAAGAGCCGCGAGTCAGCTTGAAGATCGTGCCCACATTGTCCGTTCCGCCAAACTCGGAAGTCCCGAAGAGATCACCATGGCTGTCGAAAACCAGTTGATTGGGGATACAGCCGTCGTTGTTGTTAAACGTCCCCTGGAATTCATGCAAAATAGTCTGGGCATAGCCGTTGGCGGCAGTCAACTCGAAAACAGTCCCACAAGGGAGTTGCCCACTCGGCGCTTGACTGGCTCCGAAGACATTCCCTTTTTTGTCGAGGACTACGCCGGCGAGAGGCGACACTCCGTCACTTCCTCCCTGAAAGCTGTGCAGGACCGTCTCCTTCCACAGTCCCGCCTTTCGCCGGGTCAACTTGAACACGACCCCCAGGTTTTGGCCGCCGCCAAGCAAGGTTGTGCCGTACAGGTTGCCAGCGTTGTCGAAGGCCAGGGGAGCGAAAGGTGCGGCGCCCTCAATACCTCCAAAATTGTGGAGTACCGTCTCTTTCCAGCCTGTCGCTGTGGGACTCAGCTCGTAAGCGACGCCCAATTGCGCGGTTCCTCCTCCCGCGACTGCGCCAAAAAGGTTGCCCGCGCTATCTCTTATCAGGCCCGCAACCGGATTTGCTCCATCCAATTTTCCCGTGAACCGGTGAACGACAGTCTCTTTCCAGGGTCCGCTCGCGGTAGGGGTTAGTTTGAAAACGAGGCCACATCCCGGGGAACACTCTGGATTTTTTGTCACGAGGCCGCCCTGAAGTGTCGTGCCATAAAGATTGCCGGCACTGTCCAGCACCAGAGTTGCATCCGGGGTAGCGCCATCCGACGGGCTTCCCTTAAATGTGTGGAGGATTGTTTCTTTCCACAGGCCACTACTGGTCGGCGTCAGCTTGAACACAATCCCGAATCCAGGAAAGCCACCCTTCTGGGTGGTTCCATAAAGGTTGCCAGCTTTATCCGCAATGACGCCCCCAAGGGGAGTGTTCCCATCGTGGCTATTCCCTAGGTCAAACAACCAGAGCGGCGCAGGCTTACTGGCTGCCAAAGCACTGGTCGCAAAGATGAGCGAGACTGTCAGAATTACAAGCGCCACGGCGCACTGCGTCAGTAATTGACTTGTGGACCTGCGCAGAAATTGGTTTACGAATACAGGCATTATGATTTGCTCCTCCATTTTGTTATCCGGATTTTGTCATCCGGATGCGCGATCTTATGCTGGAGCGCGACAGAACGTGTAACCAGGAAGTCAACTTTTTGTAAGAAGGTTGTCACTGTTCGGACGGAAGCTCGCTCAGAAGTCTACTGTGGCTGGGCCAAGAAAACGGGGACCAACGGAAAACATCTCGTCTGTCCCCGTATCCCGTCGCCCCCGTATTCATTCAGACTGGCTTCTTCTCTCACCCCTGATTACTGTTTCGTTGCATTGAGCACCATCGTGCCGAAGCCGTCCGCCGCGCCCACCAGCCAGAGATTCCCGTGGGGAATCACTGTGCCGCCTGAGATCACGTCATCAATGAGTGTGTGTCTGGGATTCGGATCGGGGGAGGGTACGATTGCCCACGCCTTACCATTCCAGTGCATCACAAGGTTGGTGATCTTCGAGGGTCCGAACGCGTCAGTATCACCGAATGCCCAAACATCGTTTGCGGACACGGCGATGACTCCGCGAAGCTGGTTGGAGATGGTTGTACTGTTAGGCCCGCCCACATTGGGGCTTGGCACCACCCTCCAGTTCGTGCCGTCCCAGTGCTCGATGAGCGTCTTCTGCGGCCGGTCTTGGTTGGCTGCCTCTACGAAAAACCCAACGGCCCAGGCGTCATTAGGAGCTAGAGCGGTTACTCCGAAGAGGGTTGTTGATCCGTTCCCGAGGCTGGGGCTGGGGACCACCTTCCATGCCGTACCGTCAAAGTGCTCGATAAATGTCGCTCCAAGGGCCACGGTCCCGACGGCCCAGACATCGTTGGTCGCACGCGCGGAGACACTAAACATGAAACTGTCCAAGTTGGACTCATCGATGGTAGCTGTCCAGGAAGTTCCGTCGAAGTGCTCAAACAGGGGAAAGGCACTGGGGAAGCCGCCGATGGTAGTAAGGATCGAGCCCGCGGCCCACATGTCGGTGGCGGAGATTGCGGTGAGCCCGTCCAAGGAAGGTTGATCCGTAGGTTGGAATGAGGGCCCGGGAGAAACACTCCACTTGGTGCCATCGAAATGCTCGATGATCTGGTTGGGGTTCTGCTGAGTATTGATATTGATAACTCCAACTCCCCAAACGTTGTCGGGGGCAAGATCCGCCACTCCCGTGAGCCGGCTGGTCAAGTCACCGGCAATATCGGGCAGAGCGAAAGCAGTCCACTTCTTTCCGTCGAAATGGACACCAGACTGACCGACAGCCCATATGTCGCT
>Ga0210406_10006852_pt1 | contig 11709 bp, 10 predicted proteins | sample IncBWC30MmetaG_FD_155454 | JGI IMG/M metagenome (GOLD analysis project Ga0210406, IMG submission 155454) | Forest soil microbial communities from Barre Woods Harvard Forest LTER site, Petersham, Massachusetts, United States - Inc-BW-C-30-M | ecosystem: Environmental > Terrestrial > Soil >... | reverse complement strand
ATCAGGCGGCTACCGTCGCTCCGATCGCCCCAATCGCTCAGGAGCCCGCGGGAGGGCAGGGCCGCCGGCGCGGCGATGCCTTCGATCCCACCCTCAATCCGAATGCCCCCGGCGCGCCGCGTGCGCTGGGCGGCGGCCAGCTTCCAGTCCAGGCCGAGACGGCAATCGGTGCGCCCGGCGGAAGGGGCCCAGGCGAACCGCTGGATCTTGCCCATACCGGCGGCCCCAATCCCGCAGGGGCCCTGCCGCCGCCACCACCGCGCAATACCAACGCCACGGGTGCGCTCACCACCTTGCCGCCATCGGCAACGCCGAAGGACGAGTTCGATCTCGGCATCGGCTACATCCAGCGCAGGGACTACGCGCTCGCCGAAGAAACCATGCGCAACTTCGTGAAGAAATTCCCGAGCGATCCCATGATCTCCGATGCGCAATTCTGGCTCGGCGAAAGTTTCTTCCAGCGCCAGCAGTATCGTGATGCAGCCGAGTCCTTCCTTGCCGTGACGACCAAGTTCGACAAGTCGGCGAAAGCGCCGGATGCCCTGCTGCGGCTCGGCCAGTCGCTCGCGGCCCTGAAGGAGAAGGAAGCCGCCTGTGCGGCCTTTGGGGAAGTGGCACGGAAATATCCACACGCCTTGGGCAGCATCAAGCAGGCCGTGGACCGCGAGCAGAAGCGCGTCAAATGCTGAGGCAAACTGCGCGGACATGAGAGGCGCGCCTTCGGATCTCGAGGCGCGGACCGGCCGGATACCGGCAAACCATCCGGCTGGAGGCGGATTTGCCGACGGCGGTGCATTGTTGCTAAAGTCCGTCGCGGCGCTTTCGAGCGAGTTTTTAACGGTTCGCAAAAAGGGAGCGCCTCAAAGAGGGTTCGAGTCTCGGCTCTGATTAAATCAGCACCGATCTGATCAAGTCAGAACCGAAGCGGTTCTCAGCCTCCGATATCAGCCGGCTGCATCATGCCCGAGGATGACAACTCCCCGATCTCGGCACGGCATGCGAAAGATCTGTTCGCGGACTGGAAGCGTGCACCAGCCCTCGTTCTCGCTGTTTCGGGCGGCCCCGATTCCATCGCGTTGATGTGGCTTGCGGCCCGCTGGCGCCACGCGCTTTTGCGCGGGCCCCGCCTCGTCGCTGTCACGGTCGATCATGGCTTGCGTGCCGAGGCGGCGCGCGAGGCCCGCGATGTCAAGCGTCTCGCGCGCGCGCTGGAACTGGAACATCGCACGATGCGCTGGAGTGGCGTCAAGCCCGGATCGGGGCTGCCGGCCGCGGCACGGGCCGCGCGCTACCGCCTGCTCGCGAAAGCGGCACGCGAAAGTGGCGCCACGCATATCCTCACCGCGCACACCCGCGACGATCAGGCCGAAACCCTGCTGATGCGCATGTTTCGCGGCAGCGGCATTGCCGGTCTTGCTGCGATGGCGCGGGAAACCGAGCGAGAAGGTGTGCGCCTTGCCCGTCCATTTCTGAATGTCTCGAAATCGCAGCTCGTCGCAACGCTGAAGAAGGCCAAACTTGCTTTTGCCGACGATCCGACCAACCGCGATTTGAATTTTACCCGGCCCCGCATCCGCGCCGTGATGCCGATGCTTGCGGCCGAAGGTGGCGACGCACGCAGTCTGGCACGGCTTGCCTCGCGGCTTGGCAGGGCCAATGGAGCGATCGAGATACTGGTCGACGGTGCCGATCGGTATCTCGCGCTAAGGGATCGCCAGGCCGCCTCGCTCCAGGGCAAAACGGTATCCTCTGCCGAAACGCCCGGTGGCAAGACTTTCGACGCGCAGGCGTTTGCAGCGCTGCCGGAGGAAATCCGGCTGCGGCTCCTGTTGCGTGCGATCGATCGATTTGGCCATGAGGGTCCACCGGAGCTGGGAAAAGTCGAGGCTTTGCTATCGGCGCTTGACCGGGCCTTGCCGAAGAGCACCCGCGGCCGCCGCGGGCGGCTGAAACAGACCCTTGCCGGCGCGCTGATCAGTCTGACCGGTGAGCGGATAAGCATCGCACCCGCACCGCCCCGGCGGCGCAGGCCTGATTGAGCGCAAGCAAACCGTCATAATCCCGCCTCCGTTCCCTTAACCACCTCGGGAAACGCCGGTTTTGGCGTCATGATTTGCGCTGGGAACGAGTTAGGATGGGTTAGATTGTCCTGTGCAGTTCCCTTGGCAACGACCGCCTCGGCACCTAGATTGTAGCGTAGTCGCCTGGGGATTCCCTTGCGCCTGCGCCCAAGGAAATAAGGCCGCGATCCGCGCGACCACGAAGGAAGATCGATGAACGCCAATCTGCGCAATTTCGCCCTCTGGGTCATCATTGTTCTATTGCTGTTGGCATTGTTCACGCTCTTCCAGAATCCCGGTCAGCGTACCTCCTCGCAAGATATTTCCTTTTCGCAATTGCTGACCGAGGTCGATCAGAATCACGTTCGGGACGTGGTGATCCAGGGGCCGGAGATCCACGGCACCTTCACCAACGGCTCGAGCTTCCAGACCTACGCGCCGAACGATCCGACGCTGGTTTCACGCCTTTATAACGGCAAGGTCTCGATCACCGCGAAGCCGCCCGGCGACAACGTGCCGTGGTTCGTGTCGCTGCTGGTTTCGTGGCTGCCCTTCATCGCCCTGATCGGGGTATGGATTTTCCTGTCGCGGCAGATGCAGGGCGGTGCCGGCAAGGCGATGGGGTTTGGCAAATCGCGCGCCAAGATGCTGACGGAAGCGCATGGCCGCGTGACCTTCGAGGATGTCGCAGGCGTCGACGAGGCCAAGCAGGATTTGCAGGAGATCGTCGAGTTCCTGCGCGACCCCGGCAAATACCAGCGGCTTGGCGGACGGATTCCGCGCGGCGTGCTGCTGGTCGGTCCTCCCGGCACCGGCAAGACGCTGATCGCGCGCGCGGTCGCCGGCGAAGCCAACGTTCCCTTCTTCACGATCTCGGGCTCGGACTTCGTCGAGATGTTCGTCGGCGTGGGCGCCTCGCGTGTCCGCGACATGTTCGAACAGGCCAAGAAGAACGCGCCCTGCATCATCTTCATCGACGAAATCGATGCGGTGGGCCGTCACCGCGGCGCCGGTCTCGGCGGCGGCAATGACGAGCGCGAGCAGACGTTGAACCAGTTGCTGGTCGAAATGGACGGCTTCGAGGCCAACGAAGGCGTGATCCTGATTGCGGCAACCAACCGGCCGGACGTGCTCGACCCCGCGCTGCTGCGCCCGGGCCGTTTCGACCGCCAGGTCGTGGTCCCCAATCCGGACGTCGTCGGTCGCGAACAGATCCTCAAGGTTCACGTCCGCAAGGTGCCGTTGGCGCCGGATATCAACTTGAAGACCATCGCCCGCGGCACGCCCGGATTCTCCGGGGCCGACCTGATGAACCTCGTCAACGAAGCCGCTCTCACCGCGGCGCGTCGCAACAAGCGCATGGTGACGCAGGCCGAATTCGAGGAGGCCAAGGACAAGGTCATGATGGGCGCCGAGCGCAAGTCGCTGGTCATGACCGAGGAAGAGAAGATGCTGACCGCCTATCACGAAGGCGGGCACGCCATCGTCGGCCTCAACGTGATCGCGACCGATCCGATCCACAAGGCCACCATCATTCCGCGCGGCCGCGCGCTTGGCATGGTGATGCAGCTGCCGGAACGCGACAAGCTGTCGATGTCGCTGGAGCAGATGACCTCGCGCCTTGCCATCATGATGGGCGGTCGTGTCGCCGAAGAGCTGGTGTTCGGCCGCGAGAAGGTCACCTCCGGCGCTGCTTCGGATATCGAGCAGGCAACGCGGCTGGCACGGATGATGGTGACGCGCTGGGGCCTCTCCGAAGAGCTCGGCACCGTGTCCTATGGCGAGAACCAGGACGAGGTGTTTTTAGGCATGTCGGTGTCGCGCACCCAGAACGCCTCCGAGGCAACGGTGCAGAAGATCGACAGCGAGATCCGCCGCCTGGTCGAGGAGGGCTACCGGCAGGCGACCCGCATCCTGACGGAAAAGCGCGCCGATCTCGAGGTCTTGGCAAAGGGCCTCTTGGAATACGAGACGCTGACGGGTGATGAGATTCAGGACCTGCTGAAGGGCAAGAAACCGAATCGCGAGTCGGTGCTGGAGCCGACCACGCCGCGCGCCTCGGCGGTGCCTCCCGCTGGTAAGCCGCGACCGCGCCCCGATCCCGATCCAGGACTGGAGCCGCAGCCGCAGGCGTAAGCCCGATCACGGCCATGGCCGGTTATTCCGGCAAGGCGGTTATGCAGAAGCTCGGCGTCAAGCCGGGCTTTCGCATTTTTGTCGACGGCGCGCCTTCCGCCTATCGAAAAATCGTCGGCTCGCTTCCGGCCGATGTGACGGTAAAGTCTGCGCTTAAACCCCCCGTCGACATGGTTCATGTCTTTGTCGAGCAAACAGCCGGGCTCGCGGGCAAGCTGCGGCGCTACCGCGCTGCCATCGTACCAAACGGAATGATCTGGGTGTCATGGCCCAAGAAATCTTCAGGCCTTGCCACCGATCTGAGTGACGTTGTGATCCGCGGCACCGCGCTTCCGCTGGGCCTTGTCGATACCAAGATCTGCGCAATCGACGACATCTGGTCCGGATTGAAGTTCGTGATCCCAAAAAACCAGCGAGAGGACGGGTTTCCGGCCCGGAAGGAATGACGGACAACCTCTTGGCGCGGGACTTGCTTAAAATAGTCTGTCAGTCTTGCGTTGCCGAGCACAGGAGCCGCCGATGTCAGGTCACCCGAATACCTCGCCCGCAATTGCCATTCCAGCTGCTGATCCACGGCTCTACAATCACGATCTGGCGCCGGTTGCGCCGGAGGGGAGAACCTGGGGTGCCTTCAGCATCTTCGCGATGTGGATGTCGGACGTGCACTCGGTCGGCGGCTATACCTTCGCCGCGAGCCTGTTCTTTCTCGGACTGACGGGTTGGGAAGTGTTGCTGGCGATGGTTGCGGGCATCACCGCGGTCTATTTCCTGATGAATCTGATCGGGCGTCCCTCGCTGAAATACGGCACGCCTTTCCCGGTCGTGGCGCGGATGTCGTTTGGCGTGATGGGAGCCAACATCGCCGCGAGCCTGCGCGGTATCGTCGGCATCGTGTGGTATGGCGTGCAAACCTATTTCGCGTCCAAGGCAGTGCAGGCGCTGGTGCTGACGTTTTATCCTTCCGCCGAAGCGCTCACGCATTCGGACTTTTTCGGACTGTCGGCATTGGGATGGTTTTCGTTCCTGTTCATGTGGATCTTCCAGCTTCTGATCTTTCTCAACGGAATGGAGACGATCCGCAAATTCATCGATTTCTGCGGCCCAGCCGTCTACATCGTGATGTTCGCGCTGGCGATCTGGATCCTGGCGCAAACCGGCATATCCAGCCTGTCGCTTCAGTTAAGTCCCCGCGTGGAAGGTTCGGTAATCGGTCACATGGCCAATGCGGCGATGCTGATCGTGGCCTATTTCGCGGCCCTCCTGCTCAATTTCGGCGACTTCGCGCGCTTCGCAAAAGGCGAAAGGGCGATGAAGGCTGGCAATTTCCTCGGGCTTCCGGTCAATTTCGTCGTCTTTGCCATCGTTACCGTCATCGTCACCGCCGGCACCGTCGACGTTTTCGGCGAAGCGATCATGGACCCCGTCGCCATCGTCAAGCGCATCGGCAATCCCTGGGTGGTGGCGATCGGCGCCATCACCTTCATCATCGCCACCATGGGCATCAATATCGTCGCCAATTTCGTTTCTCCAGCCTACGACATTTCCAACCTCTATCCGGAAAAGATCGACTTCCGGCTTGGCGGACTGATCACATCGATCCTCTCGGTGCTGGTGTGCCCATGGATATTCGTCTCGAGCCCGCACGCGATCACGATTTTCGTCAGCATCTTCGGCGCAGCGTTGGGGCCGATGTTCGGCATTATGGTTTCCGATTACTACCTGGTGAAGCGGCAGCACATCGTCCTGGAAGATCTCTATACGATGTCGCCGGATGGCTCGCTGCATTACGAGAATGGCTGGAACCGGATGGCGCTGATTGCGCTTGCGGTCGCCGGCTCGATCTCGATCGGCTTGTCACTGCTGGGCGCCTACGGCGCAATCATCAATGTCGGTGACTGGGGATGGCTGATCGGCGCCACCCTCGCCGCCTTGTTGTACACGGCGCTGATGCGCCGCCGCGAGGCGCCAGCTCTGTCGCGGTCGAGTGCCGCTGCCTGACCGAAGTGGCTGAATCGAAATGGAGGGCGAACGCTGTTACCTTCTCCCCGCTCACCGGGAGAGGGAGGGCAGTTTCATTGCGGCTGCAGCTCAAACCAATCTCATCGAGCGGCGGCTTGGGAAATTCCGGTACGGGCCACAGCGGTATTTAACATTTCCTCAAGCCTGCCCGGCCTATTGATTGGCCTGCGCGCCGCAATGCTGCGCGAAGGAAAAGTCGCATGGCCATGCCAACACTCGTCTCGACGCCTGCACCGACGGTTGCTCCGATTTTCTCTCGAGAGCGCGGCACGATCCCGCCGGCGCTGCTGTTGATGTGCTTTGTGCTCTGCCTGGTCAATGCATCGCTGCTTCAGACCGGCTTTTTCTCCCATTGGTGGATCTTCGACGAAAACGGTTTGGGCATCCCGACCGATTTCGTCAACGTCTGGTCCGCCGGCCGCCTCGTGCTCGATGGCCATCCTGCGCTCGCCTATGACTGGGATCTCCAGAAACAGGTTCAGGTCGCCGTCCTGGGTCAGAGCTATGAGGGCAACTTCGCCTGGCACTACCCGCCGCCTTTTCTGTTCGTTGCCGGCGTGCTGGCGCATTTTCCATATGGCGTCGCATATGCCGGCTGGGCCGCCGTCAGCTTCGTTCCTTATCTTGTCGTCATGCGCGCGATCGTCGGGCGCTCCTTCGGCCTGTTGCTCGCGGCGGCGTTTCCGGTGGTCTTCACTAATGCGCTGGTCGGCCAGAACGGCTTTCTCACCGCATCCCTGATCGGCGGCACGCTATATCTGATGCCAGGGAGGCCGGTGCTTTCGGGCATTTGTCTTGGGCTGCTGAGCTACAAGCCGCAATACGCATTGCTGTTTCCGATCGCGCTGATTGCGGCGTCGCAGTGGAAAGTGTTTTTCACCGCTGGCGCGGTTGCGCTCTTGATAGCCTCGCTGTCATGGATCGCCTTCGGCACCGAAAGCTGGCAGGCATTCTTTCACTGGATGCCGATGTTCAGTCAGGCCTTCCTGACCGAGGGACGCGCCCCCTGGGGCAAGATGCAAAGCATCTTCGCGTTGGTTCGTTATTTCGGTGGCACCGAGCCGTTGGCCTGGGTCTTCCAATGGATGATGAGTGGGGCGGTCGCCGTCGTGCTCGCGTTGATATGGCGCAGCCGCAGCGTCGGCTATCCGCTGAAGGCCGCAAGCCTGGCTGCGGGCGCGCTGCTGGTCACGCCCTATCTGTTTCTTTACGACCTGATGGTGTTGGCGATTGCTTTGGCATTTCTGGTGCGCGTCGGGTTGGATGAAGGCTTCACGAAATATGAGCTGCCGGCACTCAGTCTCGTCGCCGCGCTGCTGATGGTCTATCCGCTGCTGGGGGCGCCGACCGGTTTCGGGGCAACGCTGGTTGTGACGGCCTTGATCGGATGTCGCGTGGGCCCGTGGTGGCGCGACGACCGTGCACAATCACTGGTGGCATAGACGGCCCGCTAACTGGTCGACCAGGCCCATCCGGCTCATTTGCTCATTTGCTGCTTGTTATTTGAGCTGAACTATTGTTCAGTTCTTGGAGCGATTTGCCTTCGATCGCCAAAAACTGAACGCGCGCACAGCAAGCCATTGTAAGCCTCTGAGGCGTGCCCGGGACAAGAAACGCGCCATGGTCTACCGGCGGACCCATCAGGTCGTAAAGCGCCTTGCGGCGCGCCGCAGCGCGATCCTCGCGGCCGCACGGGATGCCGCCACCGAAGGCGGCATGGCCGCGGTGCAGATCGCGCCGATCGCGGTACGCGCCAATGTCGCCGCCGGTACCGTCTACCGGTATTTCCCCTCCAAGGCGGACCTGATTTCCGAATTGATCGCCGAAGTCTCGCGCGATGAACTCGCCGCGATCCGCCGCGCCGCGGACGCAGCGCCCGGCCCATCGTCGGCGCTTGCGGCAGCGGTCACAACGGTCGCGGTGCAGGTGCTCTCGCAGCGCAGGCTTGCCTGGGGCATATTGGCGGAACCTGTCGATGTCGATGTCACGGCATCGCGGCTTGCAAGCCGGCGCGAGATCGCGGGCGAGATTGCGAGCCGCATTGATGCGGCCGTGCGCGCCGGACATTTGCCCAAGCAGGACACTGCACTGGCTGCAACCGCTCTGCTCGGCGCGCTGCATGGAGCTCTGGTTGGGCCGCTGGCGCCCGACAACATGGATGATCCGGCCCGGCTGCGCGACGCCGTGCAGACCGTCACGCTGCTGGCGCTGCGCGCGGTCGGTGTGATGGACGCGCGCGCACGCGGGCTCGTGGTGCAGGCGGTGCTCCCTGCGAAGGCTCTGGTGGGAGCATGAGGCGCTGACGGTATCGGAGGCTTGCGCGCCGGGTTCCATGTTGCGCGCGTGAGTTGACATATTCGTTCCGCAACATTGAATGCCTGGAAAGCTTCAATCGTTCACCCCAACCCGTGGAGTCTCGAATGACAGCGACATACGGATCGGCCAGATGGCAAGGCGGCATCAAGGACGGCAAGGGCGCGATTTCGACCAAGAGCGGCGCCTTGAAAGATTACCCATACGGCTTCGCCAGCCGTTTTGAGGGAAAGCCGGGTTCTAATCCGGAGGAGCTGATCGGCGCAGCCCACGCCGCCTGCTTCACCATGGCGTTGTCGCTGATCCTCGGCGAAGCCAAGCTCACCGCCGAGCAGATGGAGACGAAGGCCGACGTCACGCTCGATAAGGTCGGCGATGGCTTTGCCATCACCTCCGTGCATCTGACGCTGAATGCAAAAGTCCCCGGCGCCGACAATGCAAAATTCCAGGAACTTGCGGCTATGGCAAAAGCCGGCTGTCCGGTTTCGAAACTCTTCAACACAAAGATCACGCTGGAGGCGAAGCTGGTCTGATGTATTCAGGTCAGCGTCAGAATTCCGCGTCACCGTCCGGCCCCACCGAAGCGATACGCAACATGTTGGTGGTGCCGGGCGCGCGGAGCGGCACGCCGGCGACGATGATGACGCGTTGGCCGGCGCGTGCAAATCCGTCGCGGAAGGCGATGCTGCCGGCGCGGCTGACCATGTCGTCGAGATCCTTCGCGTCCTCCGCGACCACGCAATGCACACCCCAGACCGCGGAAAGTTTGCGTCCGGTGGAGATGCTGGGCGTGATCGCGACCACCGGCGGCTTCGGACGCTCGCGCGCGACGCGCAACGCAGTCGATCCCGAACTGGTCCAGCAGATGATCGCTGAAAGATCGAGCGTCTCGGCGATCTGCCGCGCCGCATCGGCGATCGCGTCGCCCACGGTCGGCTCGGGTTCGGCGCGCTGCGCATTGACCACGCTGCGATAGGTCGGATCGCGCTCGACCTCCTCGCCGATGCGGTTCATGGTCGAGACCGCCTCTACGGGATATTTGCCCGCCGCCGATTCCGCAGAAAGCATGATGGCGTCGGCGCCCTCATAGACCGCAGTGGCAACGTCGGAGACTTCGGCGCGGGTTGGCACCGGCGACTGGATCATCGATTCAAGCATCTGGGTCGCTATGACCACGGGCCTGCCGGCGCCCCGCGCCAGCCGCGTCATCTGCTTCTGCAGACTCGGAACCCGTTCCAGCGGCAGCTCGACGCCGAGATCGCCGCGCGCCACCATCAGCGCGTCGGATGCCTCGATGATCTCGGAAAGACGATCGATTGCCTGCGGCTTTTCGATCTTGGCCATTACGGCGGCGCGGCCGCGGATCAGCTTCTTGGCCTCGACGACGTCCTCGGCGCGCTGCACGAAAGACAGCGCGATCCAGTCGACGCCGGTCACAAGCGCCGCCTCAAGGTCGGCTCGATCCTTCGGCGTCATCGCGGAAACCGGCAGATCGGTGTCGGGCAGGCTGACGCCCTTGCGGTCCGACATGCGACCGCCGATCACGACGCGAGTGATGACGCGTTGGGGAGAAGTCTCCTCCGCGATCAGGCGTACCTTGCCATCGTCGAGCAGCAGCGCATGGCCCGGCCGAAGGGCAGCGAGAATTTCCGGATGCGGAAGCTGGACGCGGCTGTTGTCGCCGGGCGCCTTGTCGGAATCCAGGACAAAGCTCTGGCCATTCTTGAGCTGCACTGCGCCTTCGGCGAAAGAACCCAGCCGGAGCTTCGGCCCCTGCAGATCGACGAGGATGCCGATCGGCCGGCCGTAGCTGCCTTCAACGTTGCGAATGGTCTTCACCAGCTCCCGCATCTTGTCGTGCGGGGTGTGGCTCATATTGATGCGGAAGACGTCGGCGCCGGCTTCAAACAGGCGTCTGATCATCGCACTGTCGGAAGAAGCAGGACCCAGCGTTGCAAGGATCTTGATACGGCGCAGTCGCCTCATGGCTTGGTCCCGGGCGCTGCGGCTGGCGGCAGACCAGTCGCGCCCGGAGGCAATCCGCCTGGCGAACCGGACATGCCCGGAATGTTTCCGGCTCCGCCCGGACCGATTCCGCCCGGAATACCCGGCACGCGCTGCGCTGGCTGTTCGTTGGATTCGGTGAGCTGCACGGTCCAGGCGCGCTGCTCGCCGGTGTCGACCTCGAAGAAGCCCGTCCGGTCGAACCCGCGCGCCAGGCAATTGTCAGCGCCCCTGATGGTGAATTCCTTGTCGCGCGAGCACATGAACGCCTGTCCCGACCATTCGCCGCCGCGATCATAATCGAGCGCATAGATGTAATAGAACCGCGCCACCAGCGTTCCGCGCAAAAGGGTTTCACAGCTTCGCGAGGATACGTTCCACCAGCCTTCCGTGGTCCAGCCCTCGGCGTCCTTGTAGCCAAGCGCGATACCGACCCGGCTCGAGGTATTGTTGCAGAGACGAAAGTCTGCAGCCGCCGAACCGTTCCACAGGCAGGCCACGGCAAGGGCGACCAAGGGCAAAAATGCGGCGGCGGCGCGGCTTGGAGTTCGCCTCGGGGGTTGGACGGGAAGGTGAGAATCTAATGCGATCATCCGGCGAAGCTATAGCAAATTATTGACGATTTCGCGCGAGGACAGCGGCGGACAGTCAACAGGTCTGTAGCGCATATCCCGCCCCCTTTGGGTTAATGTTTGTGAGGCGATCTGGAAAATTCTGTGACGGTCCCCCACGTGATTGGGGGTATGACTTACTGGCCGGGGATTGACCCGGGGCGATCTGGGCACTTCGGGTTCCCTTCACGCCGCGAACCGAACGAGAGCAAACGATGGCGACTGATGGCAAAACCAGAACCGAACTTGAAGCGGCCGTGTTTCGGCGCCTTGTCGAGCATCTGCGCTCGCGTACCGACGTTCAGAATATCGATCTGATGAATCTTGCGGGCTTCTGTCGCAACTGCCTGTCGAACTGGCTCAAGGAGGAGGCCGATGCCAAGGGCGTGGCGATGAGCAAGGATGAAAGCCGCGAGGTCGTCTACGGCATGCCTTACGAGACCTGGAAGGCGACCCACCAGGGAACGGCCACCCCCGAGCAACTCGCGACGATGAAGAAGTCCCATCCAGGGCATTGAGTCCCTACCCACCGCCCCTTTCTGCATACGCGCCGTCGAGGTGAAAGC
>Ga0210406_10006850_pt1 | contig 11710 bp, 13 predicted proteins | sample IncBWC30MmetaG_FD_155454 | JGI IMG/M metagenome (GOLD analysis project Ga0210406, IMG submission 155454) | Forest soil microbial communities from Barre Woods Harvard Forest LTER site, Petersham, Massachusetts, United States - Inc-BW-C-30-M | ecosystem: Environmental > Terrestrial > Soil >... | reverse complement strand
CGCCATTGGAGTGCATTTTCTGGAACCGATCTCGAAGAGAGACTCAAACGAGCGGGAGTGAAGACGCTTGTGATTGGTGGGATAACGACCAATTACGGAGTCGAGTCAACCGCCCGGGCCGCTGCGGGCTTGGGCTTTGGCATTGTGTTCGTCGAAGACGCGACGACCAGCATTAGCGCAGAAGCACATCAGTTCGCGTTCGAGACGATATTTCCCATGCTCGGACGTGTTCGAAATACGTCGGAGGTGATTGAAGCCCTTGCCTAACCCAGTACCGCGGACTCGATGGGAACCGCTCCACGCCCGTCGCGGTCTGAGCGGGGACGTTGAAGAAAGCAACGAGAGGATCATGGACGGAACAATGGAAGTGGGCGTCAGAACAACAGAATCCCCCAGGGACCTGTTTGGATTTCGCCTTATTGCTCCTCTTGCGTTGGGATCAATGCTCAATCCCGTCAACTCGACGATGATTTCGACCGCCCTGATACCAATTGCGAGGGACTTCCACGCCACCGTCGCCCAGACGAGTTGGTTGATTGGCGGCCTCTATATCACGAGTGCAATCGCCCAACCCACGATGGGACGCCTTGCAGATTGTCTCGGCGCGCGCCGCGTTTACCTTGCGGGCTTGTATTTGATTGCTCTTGCGGGCATCGCAGGTATCTTCGCGCCCTCACTTCGCGCGCTGATATGGGTACGGGTTCTTTTGGGGATTGGTACATCCGCAGCTTACCCGACCGCGATGAAGATTCTTCGGAACCAAGCGGCAATGACTACGTCGGTTGAACCCAGGATGGCTCTGGGTATTCTGTCCATGAGCGCGCTATCGACTATGGCGGTGGGACCAGCTCTCGGCGGGATCCTGACCGGTCTCGGCGGCTGGAGGATGGTTTTTTCCGTGAATCTTCCTCTCGCCTTGGTCGCGATACTGCTTGTGTTTATGTGGATTCCGAACGACGAAACAAAGCCCAGTGGATTTGGGAAATTCGTACGGGAAATTGACTTCATTGGGATCGCGTTTTTCACCGGGTTGCTTCTTACTGGCATGTTGTTCTTAAACGATGTCGCTCACCCGAATTGGTCTTTGCTGGTTTTGTTTGTCGTCCTTGGGATTCTGGTTGTCTTTCATTCGCTGCGAAAGAACAATCCATTCATCGATATCCGCATGCTTGTGAACAACCTTCCACTGACTGTCACGTATCTGCGCTACGGGACATTCTGTCTGATGGCTTACGGTATGCTCTACGGATTTTCCCAATGGTTGCAGAGCGGTCCAGGCCTGAGCAGCACGAAGGCAGGTCTCATCACGCTGCCGATGTCGGTCCTCGCTGCGGTTTCCGCTCTGGTTGGAGGGCGATTGAAAACCATTCGAAATCCTCTGATCTTCGGAACGGTGGGTCTCGTCTTTGCAGCCGGATGCATTGCCGTGATTACGAGCGGAACAACAACGCTGCTCCTCGCCCTCTTGGTCCTTCCGTTTGGCATTCCCCAGGGAATCTGCTCGAACGCAAATCAGGCGGCGGTCTACGCGCAGGCACGTTGTGAGGAACTCGGAACCGCGGCCGGGCTGTTGCGCACTTCGCAGTATGTGGGCGCGATCGTGGCGGCAAGTTTGCTTGGGTTGCTCTTCGGAAAGCACCCAACCGATCACGGTATGCATAGTCTCGCATGGGTCATGGTCGTATTGAGTGCCGCGCTACTGATTGCGACTGTAATGGATCGCACGTTGCCGAGCGCGGCCGTCTCAGAGCAGCACGAATAGGTTTTACAACAAGACCGCGGGGACTGCCAAATACGCGGAAGTCGCACAGGACATCATAGTTTGTGGGTTGGATTGTGGGTTGGAAAAAGTCCACGAATTCTGCGGCAATCCACATTTTCATTTCCTGGAAATTCGTTCATCGTAAGGATCATCCTGAGGCGACCAGCAATTAGCGGAAGTCGCTGGGCTATCCTGCCTGATGTGGGTCAGCAGGCATCCGCTTTTCCCGTCGAAATTACAGTGTGGCTCGTTCCAGCGCTGCCCATGATTCGAGAAGCGAGATTACGTTATCGACGACCTTCTGCGCGTCCGAGAAATAGCCGGCTTTGCCACTGATGTAATCGACCTCGGAAGTGGATGCCTCGACCACTATCCCACAGAGGCTGTGAAGATTGCCGACCACATCGCCCAGTTCGCGCCATATCTGGAATTGCTCTGAGTTGAGGCTCTGTTGATCGAGCAGCCGTACTCCGCCTGTTGTGGCAGCTATCTCCACGGGCGGTATTGAATCCAGAACCCTTTGTGCGTAGCCCTTTAGTTCAGACCAGACGGACGCACGAATCCGATGCATTTCCCGCTCCTGTTCGGCAGTGTACTTACGTAAGGATTCACTCCTGTCCGGGCCGAAGGTCGGCGCTCGATTATAGCCAGCACCGAAGAATGCTGAGGAACTGCGGGCTGGATCGAGATATCCATACGAAGTATCGCTGGCCAGTGTCTCGGCGTAATTCCTTACACTATCATCGTGGCCTTTCTTGATCTTTTCAAAAACCAGCACATGATCCCGGAAATTCCACAGGCTGACGCTCAGCTCCTTACACGCGATGAGCAGCTTTTCCCGAGCGGGACCGAGAATAACATGAGTCAACCGGCCTGAAAGGGCGACCCCGAACGCTCGCATCATCCTGCCGACCTCTGGGTTGGTGGGACTCAAATTACGATCCTGAAGATTCGCGTAGCGATATACTTTGACATAGTCCGGTACCTCGACATCGCTTATCAAGATCGGTACGATCATGAGCCCACGATTGTCGAGCTGCCGCATCTTCGCAAAACTGAGTTCCTCTTCAACCCACTGGGACTCCACAGAAGCCTCGGAGATGATACAGCAGAAATGGGAAGAGCTTTTTATGCCATGGTAAACATTCTTGGGGATGTTCCCGCCTATCGGTAGATCCTTCGAATCTTTCCACACGTTGAGGTCATAGGAGATAAGGAGTGCCGCAAGGCGGTTTACGAATTCGGAATCGCGATGCGAATATGAGATGAAGACCAGGGGTGTCGTCGACATCGGTTACGTACACCTTCTTCGATCTGTAATCTTATCATCCTGTCTGTAGCCAGAACCTAATCGATGTCGAAAACCAGGTGCTAAGAATCTGTTCGAGGAGAATCAGGAGATCGATTTGCGCGGCATCGCCGGTAGGCTGACGCAATCGCGCTTCTCGAATCGACGGTCCCCGGGGATGCCAAGCGGACAAATTCTCGTTCATAAAACCCTTGGGCAGGTCAGCCTGCAAGTGATTGATATTTCGGATCGATCAGGCAGCTTTTCAGCGTTCGGAATTCATGTGATTTTCAAACAGCTCAACTACCGCTCACGTCGCATTCGACTTAAGAACCAGTTTCTCGGGCGCGGGTTATTGTGATTCAAAATGGATTGTCGTTGAGAGGGGGGAAACTATGATTTGTGGAGCTGGTCGATTTTTGCGGCCAGAATGAAGTCGTTCTCCGTCAAGCCGTTGATCTTGTGCGTCCAGGTCGTGATCTCGACTTTTCCCCAGGCAAGGAAGAGGTCCGGGTGGTGCCCTTGCTCCTCCGCAAGCTCGCCTACGCGGTTTACGAACTTGAGGGCTTCGCGAAAGTCTGGAAACCTGAAGGTCTTCGCAAGGTGGTGTTCTTCGATGACGTCCCAGCCGTCCAGCTGTTTTTCGAGGGCGGCAAGCTCCTCACCCTTGAGCGGTGGGACGCCGCCACCGCATGGGACACAGGCTTTCGTTGCTAGGGCGGAGATCACAACCGCTATTCTAGCACTGAGAGGTGAAATGTTCAGGACGGGAGTCCTGGCATCGAAGAGTCGTAAGAAATGGTTTTCGACGTAATTCCCAAGGTTCGAACTTGCGGGCTCATTAGACGTGGCGACATGACGGAACATCACAAGAACGGCGCATTTTCAAATGCGCCGTTCTTATTCTTTGATTCGAGCAGCCCCGCTCTTGGTCGAAGCTTCGCACCAGCACCGTGGCAGCCAACAGAATCACGATGACCACAAGTGGGCCCTTCGCTGATTCCCACAGTCTGATAAGGAACACCACCGGCCCGAGGAAGCTTGATGCGGTAAGGACGGGACATTTCAGGGATTCGCCCAGCGCGCTGAGTCGTGATTCCCTCAGCAGCCTGGAAGATGTCAGTTATCTCTCGGGCTTCTTGCTCGCGTCCTCAGCCTCGTGCAGAATAAACCGAGAATGGTAACGGACGCGCCGCCAAGAAAAAAGAATCGAAACCTCTTTACCGAGAGCGACCGGGTTAACACGCTTGGGTTGCCAACAGACAATAGGCTACACCGGATTGCCACGGCGATTGAAGCAGCTATGAAGATCGGAAAGACACCCGGAGTTCTCGCACTCTCGCGTGAGTTTCTCGACACGGCGGCAGATTTTTACCAGGTGAAACACTGTAACCTACGCGTACTCGAGGCCAGGCCTCTGCGCGTCAAAGAGCGATCGACCCTTGAACTGTTTGGCGACTATCATCCCGACACCATTCTTATCCGCGTGTGGATGAAAACGGCGGTACGCAAAGAGGTCACCTCGTTCGGAACCTTCCTGAGTACTCTGTGTCACGAGTTCTGTCATCATCTGGACTTCCAGCGATACCCGGACTCCTGGCACACACGGGGATTTTATGAACGAACAGCTGCGCTTTATCACCATGCGAGAGGCACCCCGCAAAAAAGACTCGTTTGGATACCCATACGAGGCAGCCGATGGCGCATCGACTGGCAACGCACGAACCGCATGGGGCAACGTCAGCGCTCCCCTAATTGATATGGCGAAAAGAAGTGCAGGACTGCTGATGTTTAGAAGGAGAAAGGACCAGCTACAGGTATTCCTCGTCCATCCGGGAGGACCCTATTGCAAAAATAAGGACGCCGGCGCATGGTCGATACCCAAAGGTGAACACGGGGAAAAGGAAGATCCACTCGATGCGGCGAAGCGAGAGTTCGAAGATGGAGTGGCCCCCGAAGTCCAGCCGCCAGCAGGAATTTTCTGAGGTCGACCGCGCCGATTGGTTTTCATTGGGCGATGCCCGAAAGCGAATCCTTAAGGGCCAGGGCGGGTTTTTGGATCGGCTGATCGCTCGCTTCCGATAGCTCCTGGACATTCGCCGAAGATACGCAGTGGGCCGAGATCGTCAGGTTTTGCGATGAACACGAACGCATAAAGCCTTTTCCCGTCGTCTCGCTCAACCGAGCTGTAGCCGTGGCAATCGTGGAGGGTCCTTGAGCGGGACGCGCGCTAATTATTGTGGCTATTGTGGCTCTCGAATTTGGGAGCCGAGAATTTGTGAGTGGGCGTTTACTAATTGTTGGACAATCTGATCCACCACGAACTGGCCCCGCAGCCGCGACGGCCTTTCCGCAAGCCAACTATTCCTGTGCTAGAAGTGGTTCAGATTGTGGAGTCGAGATGTGGCGTGGAGACAGAAGTAGTTGTGCCCACCAGATCATCGTGCGGTTGAGCTCAGTTCTTTGATGCGTAGGGCTGGGCGAATAGTGTCGCCTTTGAGCCCTGCAGCACAAAATTTAAGCGCCGATATTCGGGGACGTGGATCCACTCTCTCTAGTTCGACGTTCGCTTCGTCGGCTTGCCGGCCGTTCCGCAAGATTTTCAAGTCATGAGCCGATCACTGCACGTTTCTTATCTTTCTTATTCCCCACTTCTGGCCACTCGCGAAACTTGTAAGTCCTTACCAGTGAAGAGGAAAACTGGTAGGGGCGGTGGGGATCGAAATTGCATCCCTAACTAACTTCTAAGTCCTTCAAGGGGAAACGGTGTAGCACCGCCGCCTCATTCCAATTGGAGCCTTTCTGAGCCATCGCAGGACAAGGCTCGAAGTGCACTCGAATCGTTACGCGCGCTGGGCATCGATACAAAGAAGATGTTCGGTACCAAATCTGAAGTCGACCCGATCAGCCACCTGATCGGTACGGCTGTCGTATGGGGAGGCAGTCCGCCCAGCGCTGCAGTCTACGAAGGAATCACTCCGACGCTGAATGATGGAAAAACGGCTTTAGAAGCTCACAGTGAAGGACGTGCCAGTTGATGGCACAAACTGGTGGTTTCGTCACTCCGAGCGGAGGGCGTCGATGGGATTGATGGAGGCGGCTCGGAAGGCCGGGATGGAGGCTGCGGCGATGGTGACCACGGTCAGCGTTGCGACGACCGCGGTTAGCGTGAGCGGGTCGTGGGCGGAGACGCCATAAAGCATCGTCACGACGAAGCGGACGGTCAAGAACAGGGCCAAGGCACCCAGGGCGAGGCCCCAGGCGAGCAGGCCAAGGGCTTCGCCGAGGACCATGCGCAGAACGGATCCGCGCGAGGCTCCGAGCGCGATGCGGACTCCGATTTCGCTGCTGCGCTGCGCAATCCCCGCAGACAGCAAGCCATACAGTCCAAGGGCGCTGAGGAGCAGAGCGAGAAGGCCAAAGAAATTAGCGAGCAGCGTGATGAGTTCCTGGCTGCCGAGTGCGGCGTCCATTTGTTCGCGCAGGGTGACAAAGAGTACGAGCGGGATGGTGGGCGCGATTTCCTGAATCGTGGTGCGAAACGCGTCGATCGCCTGAGACTTCTTCGGCGTATTCATCAGGAAGACCAAATTGCCAAGCCTATCGATGCGCTGCAGCGAAAGCGGGAGATAAATCGTCCGCGGCGGCGCCATGCGCAAATCGAAAAATTTCGCGTCTTCTGCCAGTCCGATCACCCGGCAGGAAAACTCGTCTTCAAAATCAGACGTCTTTCGGCTGCGAACGTATTGGCCGATCGGCGATTGCCCTGGGAAGAAGAAATTCGCCGCCGATTGATTGAGGACGCAGACATCGAGCTGGCGATCGCTTTTTTCGAATTCGCGTCCGGCGATGATGCGCGTCTGGATGGTGCGGAAATAGCCGGCGCCGACATCGTTAAACGGCATCTGTGCGTCTTCAGGCGGATTCGGGCCATTCGACACGGCCAGGAAATCGCCGGTGAATTTTTCTCCGGTCATGGGGGTCTGCGAAACGGCGGTGGCCGAATTCATCGCCGGCATTTCGTGCAGGCGGTCGACCAAGCGCTGATACAGGTTGAGCTGGGCCTCGCCCTTGAGGCCGAGGGTATGCATCGGCGAAGTCTGGATGGTGATGTGATCGAGATCGAAGCCGGTGTTTTCCGAGCGCAGTTTCACCACGCTCTGCGAGAGCAGCGTCGCCATCGCGACTAGAACAAGCGACAGGCCTACCTGAACCGGAACGAACATTCGGCCGGCAATCTGGCGCCGACCGCCCATACCGGTGCGTGATTTGAGCAGGAGGCCGGGATCGGTGCGGGCCGCGCGCCAGGCAGGCAACGTGCCGAAGAGCAACGTGGTGAGCACCGCGAACGCCATCGACATCCAGAACATTGCTTTGTCGGGATGCACGTCGATCGACTGCGACATCATCGGATTGCGGAAGAAGCGCAGGAGCAGATCGCTGCCGAACCACGCCGCCGCGGCGCCCAGAGCGCTGCCGGCCAGCGCGATGACAAAGCTTTCAGTTAAATACTGGCGCACGAGGCGATAGGCAGATGCTCCCACTGCTGAGCGCACGGCAAACTCGCGCTGCCGCGCTGCGATGCGCGCCATCATCAAGCCACCGATATTCACGCAGCAGAGCAGCAACACCACGCCGACAAGTCCTTGCATCAGGTACAACGGCTTCCTGTACATGCGACTGACGTAGGTGGGCAATCCGGCGCGCGCGGAGTTCACAACGAAATAAGCCTTCTCAACATACGGGTTGTGCTGGTATTTCGCCGGAATGTAGCGGGCGAAGAGATCCTTTTGCATTGCGGCAGCTTCGGCCCCAGACTGCTGCATGGTGACGCCCGGCTTGAGGATGCCGATCGCCGAGACACCCCAAACTGCTTCCGGATCATCCAACGTGGCTTTGCCAGCGAGCGTGTCTTCCATCTGCAAGGGCATGTATATTTTTGGCTCCTCGCCGGGCCGGACGCCGTGAAAATCTGGAGGAGTAACACCGACAATCGTGGCGGTGATTTCCTTGTGCGAGTTTTGGTCCAGAACTTTGAGTTGAGTTCCGATGACATCGGGCGAGCGACCGAAGCGCTCGCTCCAGAAACCGTAGTTCAAGACAACGGGCCAGCCGGTGTTTGGACCGCCCCGCACGTCGTCGTACGGCGCGATCAGCCGGCCACGATAGGGCTGAATGCGCATCAGATCGAACGCGTTGCCGCTGACCAGCACGCCGTAATAGTTGCGGATCGTGCCGTCGTTGTCCTTCATCAGCACATCTTCGCCGCTCCATGCCGAAAGTTCGCGGAAGGACGTTTGCTGGGCCTGGTACGCCTGCAGCATGCGATACGGAATGAACGAAGAGTTCTGCTCGGAGTCAGGCTCCGCGGCGGAAGCGATGCCGATTTTGACAAGCTGCCACGCCTGCGGCGTCGGCAGGCTGCGCAGAACGAGGCCATAGAGCAGCGTGAAGATCGCGGTGTTGGCGCCGATGCCGAGCGCGAGTGTGAGGATCGCGGTCAGCGAAAGAATTGGGTTCTTGCGAAGGGAGCGAAGGCCTAGGAGTACGTCGCGGTAGATGTTGTGAAGCATGGTCGGAGTTTAGCTCGGGTCCAATGGATTGGACAGATAGTTTGACGATGAAACAGCGACTCCGGTCACTCGAGAGATGCTTCAAAAAACGCAGGGGGCAGCGTGTATTGCATAGGAGCGGAATCGGCTTTGGCCTGCAGGACGCGGACCTGGGCCTGGGATTCGGCCTGCTTTATATCGCGGGCTTTCTGGGCTTCGGCTTTCAGCGTCGGCGAGATTGTGCTGGCGCTCGACCTTCTAAGTCCTTCAACGGGAACGGCGTAGAAAGCTTTGGTGAATCTACCCTGGCAGTTTCTATCTATCGCACTGGTAACTGTCGAACCTACAGACGCAACAGCCTGACGCCGATGGAGTCGGGGACGACGGTGGAATCACTGCACGAAACAAATTGCCGTCTCTATCGTCCACAAAGTCGACGGATATGCGCGCACCGTTCTCACGATTCCGGTGCCGAGCCCCCGGTATGGCAGAAGTGTGGTCGCGAAAGACGTCAAGATTGGATTGCGAATATTTGAGTTTCCGCTGCGAATGTTGGCGACGGTCAGATTGTTAGGCAGGTGCCCTGGACTGACGATCTCAATGCGGTCATCAAGCACAAAAACACGCACGGTAGCGGAAACGAAGTAATCACGATGAATCAAGGCGTTAGCAACCAGTTATTCCAACACAATTCTTGGAATTTCCAGTTCTCCGGTCGTATTAATACCCTGCCCATGTTGTTATAGGGCTTGCTGATTCCGTCTGGTACGGTCACAACAATGACGACGTCCGTCGAAACGGACACGTTCTCAGTTGTCGGATTGATAGCGGGGCGAACCAACTCCGAGGATGCGCTGCCAATCAGCTGGTTTAGGCGATGGACGGCCGCCGCATCATGCCCTTGAACCGTCCCATCATCGCAAATGCCAATTATCATTTGCCCCCGTCCGAATCGGCAAGAGCTACGATCTCTGCGGCCATGGAAGCCGCATTGGTGAAGTCAGCTTTGAATTGGTGGCGGCTATCTTCACCGCGCGCAGCGATCTCGAGGAGCTCTACTGTTTCCAAATCTCGTAAATTTCCTTTCGTCGCTGGAAGGCTTCGCTTCCGCCTTCCATGATGCTGACGATTGCCACCTGCAACGTCGGAGCATCGATACTGCCAACCGTTGGCTCGATAGAATTCTCTGTGTAAAAACAAACGACGATCTGCTCGGCATCGCCCAAGACCGGGATATTCGGGTTATGCGTACCAAAAAAGCTCTACCACGGCCTAGTTTTAGGCCAAGCAGCCTGTGCCAATTTCGGCAAAACTTGCCTTTCCACGCGAGCAAACCCCACTCCTTCTCCTCGCCTCGGTCATTCTGGTCGCTGTCGTGACCCTCCTTTCGTGAGCCTCCTTTCTTGACAGTTACCCATGGCGCCGCTATAGTGCCGCCACACCGCATTTCGTATACCGGGCCCTTTCCGCATAATGGCGTAAAGACTTAAATTTGCAGGGTTCTCTGGGGGCAAAGTTCTGTGGCCATTGCAAACGTAGAGCTGGTTGCTCGTATTGAGAAAGAAGCAAGCATAACGAATCAGTTCAAGGCATTCTTGGGCCGGTATTTCTATCTCTGCATGTCGCTGGTGTTGGCCGCGCTTGTGATTTTGGGCTTCAGCCGCACGGCCAACGCCAACCTGTTCCACGCCAACCCGCCAAGACCGCTGCTCTTGTGGATACACGGCGCCGCCTTCTCAACGTGGATGATCTTCGTTATCGCTCAGTCGGCTCTGGTGCGCACGCGGAAAGTCAGCGTGCACCGCTTGCTCGGCTGGTTTGGAGCGGGGCTGGCCACGGTGATGGTTATGTTGGGCTTCGCAATCGCGGTGGTCATGACCCGGTTCGATACGGCTGTGCTTCAGCAGAAGGGCGTAGATGCCTTCTTGTCGGTTCCGTTCGTCGACATGATCATCTTTGGCTCGTGCATCGCGATGGCAATTTATTGGAGAAAGAAGCCGGAATACCATCGGCGGCTTGTCTTCGTAGCGAGTTGCCAACTTATGGACGCTGCCATTGGCAGATTCGATTTCATGTTCAACCACAACCTCTTCTACCCCGCCTTAGACTGTATAATCGTGCTCGGCATGGTGCGTGATTGGGTGGTGGATAACCGCGTCCACAAGGTTTATCTCTATGCGTTGCCCTCGTTGATCGTTGTGCAGAGTCTCGCAATCTACGCTTGGAGGATCAATCCAAATTGGTGGCAAGGGATCACGCAGGCGATCATGGGTTTGTGACGGCTTACGCCGCCTCAAATCACGTCGATGTTTTTCAAACCGAGAGCTGTGTCACGGTCTGAACGGATTAGTGCTCGATTGGTCGGATAACCGGGCATGTTGCTTCTAGTACCAAATTCGCGGTGAGGGTTTATGAGAAAAAGGCTCCGTGGGAGTCAGTTGGGCAAAAATAGAGCGGCTGGCCGCTCGGCTCACCGATTCCTGGAACGCGGCCCGTTCAACTGTCGCACCCAAAGCACTGGGGGACGTCTCTCAGTGATAGAATTCTTACACGTAATCCCGAGATCCAACCTCATGGAGGAGATTATGTATGCTTGTACTTTCCTGATGATTTCCGCGCTTCTGTGTGCTTCGGTCGCGTTCGGCCAAGACGCGCCGAAGTCAGCGCACGCAGACATTATGGACGCCCAAGGAAGTAAGGTTGGCACTGCCAGAATTACGGCCGCCGACCATGGAGTTCGCATTTTGGTGAATGTCGAGAAACTGCCGCCGGGCACTCACGGAATTCACATTCACACCATCGGCAAGTGCGAAGGCCCGGCGTTCACCACTGCGGGAGGCCACTTCAACCCTGACATGAAGAAACACGGCAAAGACAATCCGGATGGTCCGCACGTTGGTGATCTGTTGAATCTCGAAATCGGAGCCGATGGTGCAGGTAAAGCGACCTTGCATGCGATGGGCGTTACGCTCGGCGACGGCCCTAATTCTCTCTTCCACGACGGCGGCACTGCGATCGTGATTCATGCAACCGCGGACGACTACAAAACCGACCCATCCGGAAATTCGGGCGCTCGGATCGCCTGCGGCGTCATCGAGAAATAGAGTT
>Ga0210406_10006848_pt1 | contig 11712 bp, 6 predicted proteins | sample IncBWC30MmetaG_FD_155454 | JGI IMG/M metagenome (GOLD analysis project Ga0210406, IMG submission 155454) | Forest soil microbial communities from Barre Woods Harvard Forest LTER site, Petersham, Massachusetts, United States - Inc-BW-C-30-M | ecosystem: Environmental > Terrestrial > Soil >... | reverse complement strand
TACTCCAAGCTCGGGTTGGCCTGCATCTGTTTGAGGTCGTGGCCCGCGCAGAATGCCTTGCCGGCGCCGCCCAACACCACGACGCGCACCGAGGCATCGACGCTAAGCGCATCCAGGGCGGCGTGCAGAGCCGCCAGCATCTCCCCGGAAAGCGCGTTGTACTGCGCCGGACGGTTGAGCGTCAGGAACGCGATGCCGCCCCGGCGCTGCTCCAATACCAAAGGCTCAACAACCAGAGGTGCAACATCGCCGGCAACGCTCAAGGTATTCATCGCGGGCTCCCACGTGCAAAAGCTGGCCCTATGCTCTCACCGACGCATCCGCCGAGGCAATGTTCTATGATCCGAAGCCCTGTGCGGCCATCCTGAAGGCCCATCTGTAAGGAGTTTGCATGCAATTGAAGGAAGTGAATGCCATTGTCACGGGCGGAGCCTCGGGGCTTGGGCTCGCGGTTGCGAATCGAATCGTGCACGCGGGCGGCAGCGCGGCGATTTTCGATCTCAGCGTTCCGCAAGGCAGCGCGGCCGCCGCGGCGCTTGGCGAGCGCGCGGCCTTCTTTGCGGTCGATGTCAGCGATGAAACGGCGGTCGACGGTGCCGTCACCCAGGCAAAAGCCCGGATGGGCAGCGTCAACGCGGCGATCAACTGCGCAGGCATTGCCACGCCGGGCCGGTTGGTCGGCAGAAATGGCCCCATGGCCGGCAGCTCTTTCCGCAGGATGATCGAAATCAATTTGCTCGGCACGGTGCTGGTCGCGAAGGCGGCTGCCGTTGCCATGCAAGGAAATTCGCCCAACGCACAGGGCGAGCGCGGTGTCATCGTGATGACGGCATCGGTTGCCGCCTTCGACGGACAAATCGGCCAGATCGCCTACTCCGCGTCCAAGGGCGGCATCGTGGGCATGACACTGCCGATGGCGCGCGAGTTGGCCTCGAGCGGAATTCGCGTCATGACCGTGGCGCCCGGCCTGTTTGCCACACCGATGATGAAGGGCCTGCCGCAGGAAGCGCAGGACTCCCTCGGCAAGCAGACGCCCTTCCCGCCCCGCCTGGGCGAGCCCGATGAATTTGCGGCGTTGGTCGTGCAAATTCTCGAGAACGTCATGTTGAACGGCGAAACCATCCGTCTCGACGGCGCGGTCAGAATGCAGCCGCCGTTGAATGCCGGTACCCTAAGGCCGCGCCTCCAGCACGAGATTGAACGGCGTCTCGGTGGCGCGCCGGAATCTGGCAAAGCCGCCGCCGCCGACCACGACTTCCCGCAAGCGCGCCTCGCCGGCTTGAGCACCGAGCGCAGGTCCTTTTCGCGCCAGGGACACCGGTACACATATTTGCGACGACGCCCCGTACATCACTCGTCCGACGGGATTGAGATTGTCCTGCACGTTGTCGTTCGCAAAAGGCTCCACGATCATCGCCGTGCCGTCGGGTTTCAGCGCCAGCCGCGCGTGCCGCGCTACTCCGACCGGATCGCCCATATCGTGCAGGCAGTCAAAAAAGGCGATGACGTCGAAGTCCTTGCCCGAGTAGCTCACCGCATCGCTCACCTCGAATTGCGCGTTCGCGAGTCCCGCGGCGGCGGCCCGCTCGCGGGCGACGCGGATGGATTCGCCGTGGTAGTCGTAGCCTACAAACGTTGATTTGGGATAGGTCTTGGCCATCAGCACGGTGCTGGCGCCGTGTCCGCAGCCGACGTCCGCGACGCGCGCGCCGCGCTTGAGCTTGTCCACCACTCCGTCGAGCGCGGGCAACCACGAAGTCAACAAATTCGCGTTGTAACCGGCGCGAAAGAATCGCTCGGTGCCGTGAAACAGACAGGGATGATGCTCGCCCCATTCCATCCCTTTGCCGCTCTTGAAGTTCTCGAGCGTCCGTCCGAGCGCATGAAAGGTGGCCTCCACGATGTTGTATGCGCCGGGCACATCAACGGGTCCCTTGGGGTCGGCCAAGCACAGGGCCTGCTCCGGCGTCATGGACCACTTGCCGCTGGCGTCATCGTATTGAACGTAGCCGCTGGCGCCCTGGTTGCCCAGCCACTCGCGCACGTAGCGTTCATTGGTTCCCGTGCGCTGCGCAAGTTCAGCGGGGGTCACTGCGCCTTGGGCCAATTCCTTGTAGAGTCCTAACCGGTCGCCGACCAGCACCAGCGTGGCGCTGAGCGCGGCGCCTAAATCGCCGACCGCCTTGCCGAGAAATTCATTGAGCTTTGACTCGTTGATCGCCATGGCTTGTCTCCTTGAATTCGAGTTTCAATGTTGGAGTTATCGATGAGCTTTACGAAGATTACGCCCAGAAATGCAGCGCCGCCATGAGCTTGGCCTGATATACCTAGACGTTCGCAATGCATCAAAAAAAGTCTCTCCTCTGGGCTCTGACCGTTCTGCTAACGCTCGGCGGTTGCGCCGGCGAGAAGCCCGAAACCACCCCTGTTTTGAAGACGGCAGACGCCAAAACGCTGATTGAACAATCGCTGCCGCGAAGCGCATCCGACAAGGCGGGATGGACCGCCGATATGTACGCGGCGTTCACGGCATTGACCATCACGCCGACACCGGAGAACATTTGCGCGGTCGTCGCCGTGATCGAACAGGAATCGGGATTTCGCGTCGATCCGGTCGTACCGAATCTTGGCGCCATCGCCAGAAAGGAAATCGACAGCCGCGCGACGCGCGCGCACGTGCCGCTCATGATCGTGAACGGCGTGCTGCTGCTCAAGTCGTCCGACGGCCGGACCTACGGCGAGCGAATCGACGCGGCGCGGACCGAAAAAGACCTGAGCGATGCGTATGAGGACCTGATCGCCTCGGTACCCTTGGGCAAGACGCTGTTCGCCGAGCGCAATCCAATACGCACCCGCGGCCCCATGCAGGTCAATGTGGCCTTTGCCGAACAGTTCTCCTCCGCGGCGCCGTATCCGTATCCGGTCCAGTCGAGCATCGCGGATGAACTGTTTACGCGCCGCGGCAGCGTGTATTTCGGCATCGCGCATCTCTTGGACTATCGCGCGCCTTACGATAGCTACCTGTACCGGTTCGCCGACTTCAATGCCGGACAGTACGCGAGCCGCAATGCCGCTTTTCAAAATGCCGTCAGCGCGGCTGCGGGGATCCCGCTGATCGCCGATGGCGCGCTCTTGCCGCACGACAGCGACCCGGACAATCCGGGCGCCACGGAACAGGCCGTGCGCACGTTGGCCGTCCGACTAAAAATGAGCAACGGCGCGATTCACAGCGCGTTGGCCGAAGGGCGCACCAAGGGCTTTGAGACGACCTCGCTGTATCAGCGCGTGTTCGCCATGGCCGAGCAGCGCTCCGGACTGAAGCTCCCGCGGGCCATGGTGCCGCGAATCAAGCTCGGTGGCCCGAAGATCAAGCGCAGCTTGACGACGGACTGGTATGCACATCGCGTGGACGATCGATTCAGGCGCTGCTTGAACGCACCTTAGAGATCAGCGCGCAAGAGTGCCGGGGAAATTACCGGCTTTGCTCACCATGCCGGGCAGCTCGCGGCCCATGTTCTGGGACAACCAGCCGGCCGCCTCAATCACGCGATCGAGATCGAGTCCGGTGCGATAACCCGATCGCTCCAGCATATACACCACATCCTCGGTCGGGACGTTGCCGGTGGCACGCGGCGCGAACGGGCAGCCGCCCAGGCCGCCCAAGGAAGCATCCACGGTTCTGGCGCCCGCCGTCACCGCCGCCCAGACATTGGCCAATCCGGTATTTCGCGTGTTATGAAAATGCACGCGTACCGGCAGGGGTGCAATGGCTGCCTTGACCCGCGTCACCAGATCCGCAACATCCCGCGGAGCGGCGACGCCGATGGTGTCGGCAATGGCGACCTCGACCGGGCCCGCCGCCGCCGCAACCTTGGCCATGTCGACGACACGCTGGGGATTCACTTCGCCGTCGAAGGGGCAGCCGAAAGCGGTGGAGATGGTGATCTGCGCCCGCCGTCCTTCTTGCCGGGCCAGACGTACGACCTCGCAGCACATGGCCAAGGATTCATCGGAGGTCTGGCCTTGGTTGCGAAGCGCAAATCCGTCGGACGCGGCGCAAACGGCACCCAGCTCGTTGAGTCCAGCCTCGATGGCCCGCAGCGCGCCGCGCTTGTTCAGCACCAATCCGATATAGATCACGTCGGCGCGGCGGATGAGCCCCGCGGCGACGGCATCGGCGTCGGCCATCTGCGGCACCAGCTTAGGGCTGACGAAACTGGCTGCCTCGATGCGCCGCACGCCGGCCTCGATGGCGCGGTTGATCATCGAAAGTTTCTGCTCGGTGCTGAACAGCACCGCTTCGTTCTGCAGTCCGTCTCGCGGACCGACTTCGACAATTTCAATCTCGGACATCTGCGGGCCCCCGCGCATGACAATTTACATCATTACAAATCACTTTAAGTCTGCCGCCTATCTTTGAGAATAATTTACATTAATTGTCTATATATCAATTATATACATGATTAATATAATCTAATTATTTACTACTCTTTCCATAACCGCCACCGCCCGGCGTGCAGATCACCATCACGTCGCCGGCGTTCACTTCGACCTGGCCTATATGCGCCAATCCATCGACCCGGCCGTCGGCGCGTTGTACGTAGTTCTCGCCCACGCCGCCTGCTTCGCCGCCCGCCATGCCGAATGCACCCACTTTTCGGCCGTTGCTCAAGATGGATGCCGTCATGGGCTCCAAGAATCGAACCCGCCGAATGCCGCCGTCGCCGCCCCGCCAGCGTCCACGGCCGCCTGACGTTGCGCGGATCTCAAATGAGTCGAGACGCACGGGGAATCTGAACTCCAACACTTCCGGGTCGGTCAGCCGGGAATTGGTCATATGCGTTTGGACCACGCTGGTGCCGCAGAATTCGGGTCCGGCGCCGGAACCGCCGGCAATGGTTTCGTAGTACTGATACTGCCCGTTGCCGAAGGTGAAGTTGCTCATCGTGCAGCATCCGGCGGCCATCACGCCGAGCGCCCCATACAGCGCATTGGTCACGCACATGGAGGTCTCCACATTCCCGGCCACCACGGCCGAGGGTGGTTGCGGATTCAGCATGCACGCCTCCGGCAAAATGATCTGTAGAGGCTTGAGGCATCCTGCGTTCAGAGGAATGTCATCATTGACCAGCGTGCGGAATACGTACAGCACCGCGGCCGTCGTCACGGCGCGGGGCGCGTTGAAATTATCGCGCAGCTGGGCGCTCGTGCCGCTGAAGTCGATGCGCGCGCTGCGGGCGCCGGCATCGACGCTTATGGCGACTTCGATGCGCGAACCATTGTCGAGCGGCAGGCTGAAGTGGCCGTCCTTCAGAGTGGTGATGACGCGGCGTACGGACTCTTCCGCGTTGTCCTGCACGTGCTGCATATAGGCCCGCACCGTGCCCACGCCGTATTGCGCGACCAATGCCTTGAGCTCGGAGCTGCCTTTGGCGTTGGCGGCGATTTGCGCGCGCATATCAGCCAGATTTTGCGCCGGGTTGCGTGAGGGGTAAGCGCCGCGGCTGAGCAAATCGCGCATGGCAGCCTCGCGCAAGACTCCGCCCGCGACCAGCGTGAAATTGTCGATCAGCACGCCCTCTTCGTCGATGCGCGTGGAGAAAGGCGGCATCGAGCCCGGTGTCGTGCCGCCGATATCGGCATGGTGACCGCGCGAGGCCACGAAGAAACTGGGCGCCGCGTCCGCGGCATCCAGATAGACCGGCGTCACCACCGTAATGTCCGGGAGATGCGTGCCGCCATGATAAGGATCGTTCAAGACATAGACGTCGCCGCTGCGCATCCGTGGATTGCGGTCGATGACCGTGCGAATCGACTCGCTCATCGATCCTAAGTGCACGGGCATATGCGGCGCATTGGCGATCAGCGCTCCTCCGCCATCGAACAGCGCGCAACTGAAGTCCAGGCGCTCCTTGATATTGACCGAATAGGCGGTGTTCTGCAGGCGCAGGCCCATCTGTTCGGCGATGTTCATGAAGATGTTGTTGAACAGCTCCAGCATGATGGGATCGGCGTGCGCGCCCGGCGCTTGCCCGGCCACACGACGCTGGACGCGGCGCAGCTCGATGCAGCGGCCGGCTACCACGCGGGCTTCCCAGCCGGACTCGACCACCGTCGTTGCGTGGCTGTCGGCGAGAATGGCCGGACCCTCGATTCGCGCTCCAGGACGCAACTCTCGTGCCTCGTAGAGGCGCGCGCGCCGCCAGCCGGCGGGTTGCGCGTCGGCCAGGCAGTACATGGAGATTTCGGCGCTCGCGGCGGGCTCATGGGACGCGGCCTCCTCGATCGATTGCGGCGTCGGCGCGTCCGCGCCCGGCGCGATGCACTCCACCGACACCGCCTCGATCGTCATCGCTTGGTCCGGCACCACAAATTCGAACCGACGCCGGTAGCTGCGCTCGAACTCGTTGCGCACCTGCGCCACGCCTTCGCCGGCCGCGACACCCAGGGGAAGCGCGCAAGGCAATGCCGTGTCGGTGCCCTGATAGCGAATGTGAACACGGGCGCGGCGATCGAGCGCCTCGCTGGCCAGCCCTTGCGCCGCAAGCTCGGCAGCGGCCTCCTCGAGTAGGCGCGCGGCGAGTGTCGCGGCCGCTTCGAATCCGTCGAGGTTCAACTCGTGCTCGAGCGCCGCTTCGCGCATGGCGATCTGATCGGCCAACCCCATGCCATAGGCGGAAAGCACGCCAGCGAAGGGATGAATGAAGACCCGCGACATGCCCAATAAATCGGCCACGAGACCGGCGTGCTGTCCACCGGCGCCGCCGAAGCATTGCAGCGTGTAGGCGGTGACATCATGACCGCGCATCACGGAAATTCGTTTCACGGCATTCGCCATGGCGCCGACCGCGATTCTCAGCGCGCCGCCTGCGACCTCCTCCGCCGCGATGGCGCGCCCCCCAGCCTGCGCGACCGAGCGCGTCATGCGCTGCGCCAGCTCGTCAAAGCGCTGCGCAACGATCTGGCTGTCCAATGATTCATTCGCCAAGGGTCCGAAGACGCGCGGAAAAAACCGCGGTTGAATGCGCCCCAGAAGAACGTTGGCGTCTGTCACGGTGAGCGGCCCCCCGCGCCGATAGCTGGCGGGACCGGGGTTGGCGCCCGCCGATTCAGGGCCCACGCGCAGCCTCGCGCCATCGAAGTGGACGATGGACCCGCCTCCGGCGGCGATGCTATGGATGCTCATCATCGGCGCGCGCACGCGCACGCCGGCCACCTCGGTATCGAATGCGCGTTCGTACTCCCCGGCAAAATGGCTCACATCGGTGGAGGTTCCCCCCATGTCAAAGCCGATCAGCTTGCTGTGCCCGAGCGCCTGCGCCGTGCGCACCATGCCGACAATGCCGCCGGCGGGGCCCGACAGAATGGCATCCTTGCCGTGAAACCGCTGTGCCTGGGTCAGACCGCCGGAACTTTGCATGAAGAATATCGGCACGCCGGGCATGAGGTCCGCCAGCTTGTCGCAGTAACGGCGCAAGATCGGCGAGAGGTACGCATCCACCACCGTCGTATCCCCGCGGGGCACCAGCTTCATCAAGGGACTCACGCGGTGCGACACCGACACCTGGGTAAATCCGACCTCGCGGGCGATGCTCGCCGCGGCAACTTCGTGGTGCACGTAGCGGTAGCCGTGGACAAAGACGATGGCGCAGGATCGCAGACCTTCGGCATAGGCGGCCTGCAATTGCGCCTTCAGTGCGGGCGCGTCCAAAGCCTGTATGGTCTCGCCGTGCGCGCCGACGCGTTCCACTGCTTCGATCACTGCGCTATACAGCAATTCCGGCAGCACGATGCGGCGGTCGAACAAACGCGGCCTGGCCTGCGTCGCGATCCGCAGCGCGTCGCGGAAGCCCCGTGTGATCACCAATAAAGTCCGCTCACCCTTGCGCTCCAACAGAGCATTGGTGGCGACCGTCGTGCCCATTTTCACGCAGGCTACCTGCCGCGGTGTGATCGGCTGCGCAGGCCCCAGGCCCAACAAGCGACGCATGCCTTCAACGGCGGCATCCTCGTAATGGGCCGCATTCTCCGACAGCAGTTTGAGGGTATGCAGCGACTTGTCCGGCGCGCGTCCAATGACATCGGTGAACGTGCCGCCCCGGTCGATCCAAAACTCCCAGCGGCTCATGTTTTGATCGCGCTTTCCGCCACGAGCACGCGGCCGCGAGTCTCCGGGATCGCCCACGCCGACACGATGACCAGTGCATACGCCGCGACCGTGAATCCGGCAATGGCGTCGCCCAGCGGGAAGCGGGCGCTCAACAAACCGATCAGCGAGGGGCAGGCGCCGCCGATGCCACGCCCCACGCTATAGGTGAACCCCTGTCCGGAGCCCCGCACCGCACTCGGGTACAGCTCGGCCAGGCACGCACCCATGCCGGAGAAGATGCCGAGGATGAAGAACCCCAAGGGAAAGCCGATCAGGAACATCCCGCCGGCCACAGGCATGCGCGTGTACAACAGGATCAACACCATGGCGCAGGCAGCGAATAGCATGAAGCCACGGCGGCGGCCTATGATGTCGGTGAGCCAGGCGCTCACCAGATATCCCGCCAACGAACCGGCGATCACCATCAATAAGTATCCCGTGGTGCCGCCGACCGAGAGATGCCGTTCGCTCGCCAAAAAAGTCGGCAGCCACGTGGTTATCGAGTAATACGCACCCATCATTCCTGTCGACAGCAGCGTGGCCAGTAGCGTCGTGCGCAGCAGCGGCGGGCGGAAAATATCCAGGAAAACTCCGCGGCGCGCCGGCTTGAAGGCGCGAGCGCGTTGCGCCCGCAGCTCGATAAATATCGCCGGCTCAGCCACTTTGCGGCGAATATAAATGACCAGCAAGCCCGGCAGGATGCCGAGCCAGAACAAAGCCTTCCAGGCAAGATCCGGCGGCAGCAGGGTGCTCGCCGCCCAGAATGCCACGGCGGCTGCCGCCCAGCCGACGGACCAGCTGCTTTGCACGAGGCCGGTCGCCTTGCCGCGATGTCGTGCATCGATGATCTCGGCGACCAACACCGAGCCCACGGCCCATTCTCCGCCGAATCCGAATCCCTGCATGGCGCGCGTGAAAAACAGCTCGCCAAAGTTTTGCGCAAAGCCGCTCAAGAACGTGAATACCGCAAACCATAGGACCGTGAGCTGCAAAATGCGTGCGCGGCCGAAGCGGTCCGCAAGCGCGCCCGCAGCCCACCCACCCACGGCTGAAGTAATCAGCGCGCCGCTCGCGATATAGCCAGCCTGCGCTTTGCTCATGCTCCAAAGCGTCAGCAATGTCGGAATGACGAAGCTGTAGACCATGAAGTCAAAGGCGTCCAGTCCGTAGCCGGCATACGCGGCCAGCAGCGCGCGCCGTTCACTTGCCGATGTCGATTGCAGCCACATCCGATCTGTTCGTTCCGGTCCCTAAGACCGGGTGCGCAGCCGCAAGCTGTTCCAGCTGGCGTCGGCCGTCCATCCGCCGTCCACGGGCAAGCTGATGCCGTTGATGAACCCGCTGCGATTCGCATCGAGCAAGAAGGCAATCGCCTCGGCCACATCCTTGGGAAAGGCGAACCGCGCCATCGGCACGCGATCAATGATGTCCGTATCGCTGTAGGCTCCCGCACCCTGGTCCGCCGCGTCCATTTCGGTCTTGATCCAGGCGGGACAGACGGCGTTGACACGCACGCCCCGCCCGCCCCATTCGGCGGCGAGTGTCTTGGTCAGGCCCACGAGTCCATGTTTGGAGGCATTGTAGGCGCTGCGATGGCTGACTCCCGCGAGGCCTGCTATCGACGCCACATTGACGATGCTGCCGCTGCCTCGCTTAAGCATCTGGGCCCCAAGATAGCGGCAAAAGAGGAACGGCCCGAAGAGGTTGATGGCCATGACGCGCTGCCATTGGGCCGCGCTCGTCTGCTCGGCCGGCATGATCAGGCTGATGCCGGCATTGTTCACCAATCCATCGAGGGCGCCGTACTCGCGGCCGATTTTCGCCGCCATTTCTTGGACGAATGCTTCTGAGGATACATCGCCGCATATGCCGAGCACTTCTCGACCCATGCCCCGCAAGCGTGCGGCCTGCTCCTCGACGGGTTGGATATCGACCAAGAGGACGCGGTATTCCTGCGATAACAAGTTCGCGGCGGTCAACCCCAGGCCCTGCGCCGCTCCGGTGACGAGCACGGTTTTCAACACGCCTGTCAACCTTCCACCGGTTTTGATTGCATGTCGAGGCAGATCTGAACCGCGTGTCCCAACGATCCCGCGGATTTATCGGCGCCCTCCAGGTTCAGACCTGCGCCGGTTTCTTCGTCCTGCAGCAGCATGCCGGGCAGGAACACGGCCACGATGCAAGCGCTCGAAAATTGTTGCCGCAGCTTCTCCGTGGCCGCCTCGCCGCGGCTGCGCTCTTCGCTCGGGAAGGCGCTCACCACATAAACGATGGACACCGCCTCTGCGGCATTCGGCGGCGGCGCAGTTGCCAAATCCTCGATCGACATGTGGCGCGCATCGATCTTCTGTTCGCGCAATATGCGCACCAACAGCTCCGCGGCCAGATCGTCCGCCATCGAACCGAGACTCACGCAGACGATCACGGATCCCGCCGGCACCGCCAGCGGTCCCTGCCAGCGCCCGCTGACCTGCTCGCGCTGCTGGCGAAGCAATCGACCGGCGGTGGATTTGTCGAGCACCGTGGATCGCTGGCGACGCGAGGGCCTGCGATACTCCCCGCCGATGGCGGCAATCACCGCTACCATCGCGGTGCGCACCCGCGCTTGTTGTTCGTCGCTGATCGCGCCCGACAACAGGTCCAGCCGCGCCAGATGCAAGGCCGGCAGGAGCACCAGATCGCAATAGTTCGCGAATGAATCTCGCTTCAGAAATTCGCGGGCGCTCGCAATGAGCTCGTCCGAATCGGCCGATAGCGCGCGTTGATAGAAGCGCTGCGGCATGGTCAGGGCTTGCGTGTCGCCCAACAGAACATCGAGCAGGCTCAAGGCCTTGATGTGCCGCCCGGCGACCAGCAGACACAACGTCAGGGGCGTGGACACGATCAGGCCGACCGGCCCCCACAGCCAGCTCCAAAATATCGCCGCGACAATCACCGACAACGGCGACAGTCCGGTGGTGTGCCCGTATAGCTGCGGCTCGACCAGCTGCGCCGCGATCAACTCGACGATGACAAACAGGCCAAGCGTTGCGAATGCCATGCTCCAACCGGCATCGACGGCGGCGGCAAGCACCGCGGAGCACAGCGCGGCGATCCAGACGCCCACGTAAGGGACGAAGCGCAACAGCGTGGTCAACGCCGCCCACACGATGGGGTGAGGCAAGCCGATGACGCTCAAGCCCAGCCAGATCAAGACGCCGACGCCGAAATTTACGGCGAACTGCGAGACGAAGAAGCGCGACAGCCTGTCTCCCGCGTCATTGATCACGAGCGTGGTGAGTCGAATATCCGTGCCCCCGGCGATGCGGATGAAACGGTCGCGCAGCGCTTCGTGCTCGAGCAGCACGAACACCAACACCACCAGGACGATGCCGGCCGACTCGATCGGAACCCAGATCGACCCCAGCACCTTCTCCAGCACTTGCAGGGAATTGGCGGGCGCCTCGTGCAGCTCGACCGGGATCGGCGTCTTCGCGCCGGCGGCATCGGGCTGCAGGGTCTGCGCTTGCGGCACCTCGGCATTGCGATTCAGGACCCTGCCGGCCTGCGCCGTGAACGCGTTC
>Ga0210406_10006847_pt1 | contig 11712 bp, 7 predicted proteins | sample IncBWC30MmetaG_FD_155454 | JGI IMG/M metagenome (GOLD analysis project Ga0210406, IMG submission 155454) | Forest soil microbial communities from Barre Woods Harvard Forest LTER site, Petersham, Massachusetts, United States - Inc-BW-C-30-M | ecosystem: Environmental > Terrestrial > Soil >... | reverse complement strand
CATTGTGCGCGAACACGGCGGCGAATTGTCGATTGAAAGCAGCCAGGGTAAAGGCATCACGCTGACCATTCGTCTGCCCTATCTGGACAAACGCGTTCGCATGCTTGAGGCGGGAACCGCAGACCGTTCCAAATAGCCGGCGGTCTTATTCCCCGTTAAATGTCCTTTTCAACCACGCCTCCACCGAGAGCGCAAGCCCGTACACAATTAAGATCAAAATTATGATCTTCACGGTACTGTGGCCAAGTCGCCCGCGCCGGCTACAAATTCATATTTTGCCCGGACTGACCCAGTTCAATGATCTCCCTCTACGGTATATTTTGGATCTTTCACTTGTTTGCGGACTGCTTGGAAAAGCCGCCCAATTCCGATCTGACTAATCCGGTTGGCCACGAACGCCGGAATGAGGCCGCCGGTGTCGGTATAAACGGAATAGGTGGCCCGGGTTTTGTTTGTGCCATCCGGCTCCAGAAGCCACCCGCCGTCGCACACTTTTATCCGGATAACGCCTTTCTTTTCCGGAGGACCGAGTTCATTCGCCGGCGCCCACTGACTGAAATAGACCAGACCACCAGAGGCAGGCCACGATTTATTCCAGACGCGCAACGTGTAATCGCGGTCGGCGCAAATTTTTGGCGAGAGCCGTTGGTATCCCACGAGACTATCGCTTTCGCGTTTAACCAGCCTGCATTCGGTCAGGTAGGGCATGAAGCTGGGGTAATTCTCAAAATCATCGATCACCTCATGAACCGCGTGAGTCGGTGCGTCAATTGGGCCGATCGCTTTGAATTCTTTCAGCGACGAGCCTGAATGGGGACGACTGAAAATGGCAACGTCCTTGGTTTGCGTGGCTAGTTTCCAGCCCTCGTTCGCGTTGACGGAATAGGAAGGTTCGGCCGCGAGACCGATTGTTCCGGCCAGAACAAAGCTCAGCGCGACTGCGCCAAGAATCGGCCGTTCCATCCCGAACAATACCGATTTTGCCATGACGCGCTCCCACAATTTTCGGGAGCCATCGACTATTTAGCGATTGAGCGATTGAGCGATTAGCGGACAATGAATCGCGGAGTAGTTAACTCCCTCATTTGTTAATTCCTTAAATGGTTTCTATCCAGCCCACCATCCTCATTGTCGATGATGAGAAGCATACGCGCGATGGCTTGCGGCGTTTGCTCGAAAATGAGTATGATGTGTATGTCGCGGCCGACATCGCCGGCGCGAGCGATGTGCTCGAACGCGACGAGATCGACATTCTCCTTACCGATCTGCGCCTCGCTAATGAAGATGGGATGATGTTGATCGACCGCGCGCTGAAAATGCCGCACCCCCCAATCTGCATCATGATGACGGCGTATGGCTCGGTTGACATCGCGGTCGAAGCGATGAAACGCGGCGCCTACGATTTTGTCACCAAGCCGCTTAATCTCGACAAGATCGAAATGTTGATCGCGCGCGCGCTCGGCGCCCGGAAGCTGGAGCAGGAAAATCGCACCCTTCGGCAGCAAGTGGACGAGCGTTACGGCCTGGAAAACATCATTGGCGAATCGGCCGCGCTGCATGAAGTGCTCGACACTATTCGGCAGGTCGCTCCTTCTTCGGCAAACGTGCTGATCGAAGGCGAGAGCGGCACGGGCAAAGAGTTGGCCGCGCACGCCATTCATAATCTGAGCCGGCGAAATAAGGCGAAATTCGTGACGGTCCATTGCGCCGCGCTTTCGCCACAATTGCTCGAGAGCGAATTGTTCGGTCACGAGAAAGGCGCATTCACCGGCGCCCACGAACGCCGGATCGGCCGGTTTGAACAGGCGAACGGCGGCACGATTTTCCTCGACGAAGTGGCCGAGATCGACTCGAGCACGCAGGTCAAATTGCTGCGGGTGATGAGCGAGGAGCGGGCGTTCGAGCGCGTGGGCGGCAATCAAACCTTGCGCGCGGACGTGCGGATCATCGCCGCCACCAACAAGAATCTCGAAGCGCTCGTGCGCGAAGGGAAATTCCGCGACGATCTTTTCTTTCGCCTGAACGTCGTGCGCCTCACGATGCCGCCGTTACGTGAGCGCAAGGAAGATATTCCACTTCTCATCCGCGGATTCTTGCGCCATTTCTGCAAGGCGAACGAAAAACCTCTTATTGATCTAACGGCCGACGCCATGGACGCACTCCTCACTTACAACTGGCCCGGAAACGTGCGCGAGCTACGCACCGCGATCGAGCATGGCGTCGTCATGGCCACCGGCCCCAAGATCACAGTGCGCGATTTCCCGATGGCGGTGCGACAAGCAGCCGGCGCCGCGTTACCCCGCGGAATTTCAGCAGCGAAAGCATTCGGCGAAAAATCCAGTCCGCTCGATATTCGGGAGACAGAGAAAAAATTAATCATGCAAGCGCTGGCCGCAACCAATGGAAATGTAACCGCCGCAGCGAAAAAGCTCGGCATCAGCCGGCGAACGCTGCATCGAAAGATTAACGAAATGAACGCCACTAATTCGCAAGCGAACGCCGCGGGCACAACCGGGGAACCACAAAATGCCAGGTAGCGCAGAATTTATTCAACGCGCAGTGCACGCGCTCGAAGCCGGCGCCCTCGCCGTGTGGGTACGGCGCAGCCTTGTCGCGTTGGCCGTCATCGCTCTCGCGATTTACTATTTTTACGATTTTCGCGGCCTCGCCACGTCGCAGGCAATGGATCAGGCGCAAATCGGCCGCGCCCTCGCGAGCGGTCATGGCTGGCGGACAAATTTCGTGCGCCCCCGCGCCATCGGACAATTGCAGGCGCACGGCAAAAATGTCGCACAAAAAATCTGGTCCGACACTTACAACGCGCCGCTCCCGCCCCTTATCGATGCCATCGCGCTCTGGCCGGTAAAGTCGCATTCGCAAATGTCTATGAGGGATCTCGTTTACGTCGGCGACAAAGCGATCGCCGCGATGTCGATCTTTCTTTTTCTGCTTTCCGTTCTCGTGCTTTTTCTCACGGCACGCCGGTTGTTCGATCGGCGTCTCGCGCTCCTGGCCTGTGGGCTGGTCGTGCTCTGCGACATGCTCTGGCAGTATTCACTCTCCGGTCTGCCGCAAATGCTTTTGCTGCTCCTGTTTAACGCGACCATCTATGCGCTCGTGCGCGCGGTCGAGGCCCAATATAACGGCGGCCGCGTCGGCGCCTGGCTCGCAGCCGTCGGCATCGGTTTTGGATTGCTCGCTTTAACACACGCGTTGACGATCTGGATATTTGCCGGCGCGCTGGTCTTCTGCGTCTCCTTCTTTCGCCCGCGCGGGCGGGTCGCGGTGATCATGCTCGCCGCCTTCACGATCATCTACACCCCATGGCTCATTCGCAATTACATTGTCTGCGGTAATCCCGGCGGCGTGGCGATTTATTCCGTGCTCGATGGCATCCGTCAGAGCGAAGCGGGCTGGATGCGCCACATCAATCTCGACGTGGAGGGCATCGGCCCCACAAACTTCCGCGACAAAGTCACGACGAATTTCTTCAGCCAGTGGGGCCACATTTTTGAATACTTCGGCTCCAGCGTGGTGGCTATGATGTTTTTTGTCGCCCTGCTCCACCCTTTCAAACGAACAGAAACCGCAGTGCTTCGCTGGATGATTCTGGCGATGTGGATCGGCGCGATCGCCGGGATGGCAATTTTTGGAATCAACGAGGAAGGGGGCCTGGCCGCGAATCAATTGCATTTGATTTTCGTTCCGCTGATGACCTGTTACGGCCTGGCTTACCTGCTCGTGCAATGGAACCGGCTCGGTATCCAGCTTAGCATCGCGCGCATCGCCTTTCTCAGTTTGCTTTACCTCCTCTGCGCGCTGCCGGCGATTTTCACGGTGCCGTGGCTCGCGCAGGCCAAGTCGCCGATCCGCTGGCCACCCTACGCCCCGCCCTACATCGCGACGCTTCACAATTGGATGCAGCCTAATGAAGTCACCGCCTCGGACATGCCATGGGCGATTGCTTGGTACGCGGATCGGCGCGCCCTGTGGCTTCCGGAAACGCCTAAGACGCTCACCGATCTCAGCGATTACAACCTTCTCGGCGGGCCGGTGAATGGCCTTTACCTGACACCGATCAGTGGCAGCCAGGACAAGCTCGCCGACATTGTGAGGGGAGAATACAAAGATTGGGCTCCTTTCATTTTGCGGAGCATGAATCTGGAAAAATTTTCGCTGAAATGGGGAACTCTGCTCGGAGTGGAAGACGAATGCATCTTTCTGAGCGACCACGATCGAGAACACGCGCGCGCGCCATGATCGCGCTGTCCGTTCGCGAAAAAGTGCCCGGTCTAGTCTGATGAGCTTATTCCTGCCGCGCGCGATTTTTCGTTTGCGCGCGATGGCCTCAACGCTTGTCGCCCAGTTGCGTACCGCCTGGTGGCGGCTTCTCGGAATGAAGGTCGGTCACGAAACATTGCTGCCGAAAATTTACGTCACCTGGCCGCACCAGGTATCGATAGGCGCGCATTGCCAACTGGAGCCTGGAATTCATTTCAAGTTCGATGGCATCTACGAGCCCGGACCTCGCCTCCTCATCGGCGACAACGTTTTCATTGGCACCGGTTGCGAATTCAATTTCCGCCGCAAGATCGTCATCGGCGCTCACTCCCTCATCGCTTCCGGCTGCCGTTTTATCGATCACGATCACGGTTCTGCCCAGCGCGAGGTTCCGATGTCGATGCAACCACACGCCGCTGATGCGCCCATCGTTCTCGAGGAAGACGTTTGGCTCGGCGCGAACGTCATCATCTTGAAAGGCGCGCGCATCGCCCGCGGCGCGATTATTGCCGCTGGCGCCGTGGTCACAAGCAACGTCGCTACCTTCGAAATCTGGGGCGGTGTGCCGGCACGCAAAATCGGCGAACGACCAGGCGCGGCATAATTCTGGAGGGACATGCTCGGTCGTGTCCGAGACTTATACTTTCCGATTTACGAATCGCTCTTCGGGCAAGTACCACGTGACTTAGGCCAAGAAGATTTTCGGGACCGACTGCGTCCGCGGCGTTGCCAACGGGGAACCGGTTATCGCCGAGGCGGCACTAAAGCTGGGCCGCGCTGCGGCGCATCTTTTCACCCAACTCAATCCCCGCACCATCCCCGAGGGCACGCGCCCAAAAAAAACTGTTTGTTACTCGGGGTCCGCAGGATTGTTGAACAGCACCGTCAGCTTGATGCTGCCGTGCCCAAACTGCGGGAAATTGGGAACATTACGATTTCCCGGGTCGAGGTTCGACGCAGTATCATCCGGCGGAAACAGGACCAGCGACTTTAGAAAGCTCTGAAGCGCAGCGGACTCCGGCCCCGACAAGTGCGCGTAAGCGTCGCGGGAGGCTTGCGCCTCGCCGCCGTGCCGCAGAATTACCTCGTCGAGCGAAATGCTACGGCCATCGTGCCCGAAGGAGCTCTTCGAGCCCACACCCCATAGGGGACGGGTGAGGAATGTTCTCTGGAGCGTGCCGTCGTAATTCCGTTCGTAGAAGTTCGACCCAAGATCGTGCCGCTTGAAATCGGTGAAGATGTTTTCCACCAGGAACGGATTGCCTTGCGGCAGTTTCAGAGGCGGGAACCCGTGACCGTCGTCGATCACATTGATAAGCGTACCAGCAGAGGAAAACAGGTTGTTGAAAATTCCGTGCACCGAATCGTAAACAGTTCCCACATCAGCTACTCGGCGGTCGTGGTTGATCTGGAAGTTGGACATGTGACAGGAATTGCAGCCGATGCTATTGAATTTTTGCCGTCCCAGCTGTGTAGTCTGATTCTGCTGGCCTAGTCCCGGCTTAAAATAGTTCAGGAGATAGAACTCAAGGTGATCGACGATGGCAGGGTCAATCTCATACTGGCCGGTTATGGGATCCGGCGCCGGAGGCGCATCGATCGCGTCCTGGGAGCCATCCAGCACCATGCCAGCAGGCGTTACAACTGTTTGCCCGGCGTGGGCGTGAGCCAAATCCGGGTCGTTGACTTCGAGCCCCATCTCTTTATGGAGTGCACCGACTACGAATTCCCGAACCGAGATCGTGCGGCCCTCGGCGAAGAAGGGTCTCACCCTAAGATCGGGGTTAACGCCCTGGACCCCGGAAGTATCCACCGTGCCGGAAGGCGTGGCCGTAATCGTGCCATAGTTAACTCCCTTGCTGAGCAACGGCAGGGTTACCGGATGACCACTCTGCTCCGCCATGGTGATGGCCTGCTGACGAATGCTTCGCAGATCGCCAGTGATTTCATCGGCCAGCATCTCCTTCAGTCCTAGCCCGAAAAGGTGCGGGGAATCGCGGCTGTCCGGCCTTGTGGCGACGTTGCCGCCCACACCTGCCGACCCTCGCGGGCGTCCATGGCACAGCGCACAACTATCAGACAGACCGGCACCGATCGCATCATTCGTATTGAGGTCGCCTACGCCATCGCCTTCGTTCGGACCCTGTCCCTGCGCGTGAGTAAACTTGCGCTGGAAGACCTGGCGTCCCCGACGGACCGAACGAAAGGGATCGCGCCGAATGATAAAAATAGACGAGTTCGGAGTCAGCACATCGCCGCGTCCGGCGCCAGTTTCACTCTGCAGCGACTTGGCGATCCCTGCTTGGGCGGTATTTGGCGCCAGGGTCCGATCGGTCAGCTGGGCCCAGCAGCTTCCCGTGCCGGCAACTAACAGAAACAATCCCCAAAGGACTGTTGAATCTACACCCCGCCTTCGTTGAGATCTAATGCGCAATGATCCCATTTCACAGGTGTACTGTCCCAAATCTGGCGCGAGGTTACGCGGAAAATGCAGAATTTTTTGAACAGAAGGAAACGAAGGTGGCGAAGAATGCATTTGGTTCCAGCGAGCGAAAGGACAGTCTTTGTACGGAATCTCAACCACTAATGGACACGAATGAACACCAATTATCCGGATTAGTGTCGATTCGTGTGGATTCGTGGTTAGCCTATTTCGGTGCGAGGGAGGCGACCCGCCTTCGCCGAGGCTCCTTCAGAAGGCTACGGCGTGGTTGGAGAACCAATCGTCTCCTTTGGGGCAAGGGAGCTAATGATTTTCTCGAACCGCGGATCGCCGCGCAGCGGATCCCAGAACGGGAGTAGTTTGAGCACCCCGTAGCTCGTTATCAAGGTTGCACCTGGTTTTGCAACTGCGTCGGTCAACTGCTGCAACGCCAGGTCTTTTTCGCCAGCCCAAGCCGCGATCACGGTGAAGTAGGCCATGAGCGTTTGCGCATTAATAGAATCTTTTTCGACCGGCACCAACTCCATTGCGCGACGCCCTTCGCGCAGAGCAGCTTCCTTGTTGCCCAAGGCCGCATCGATTAAGCCCAAAACGCAAAGGGGCGGTCCGTAATCCTGCTGTTTTTGCACAATCTGCTCCTGTTGAAGTCGTGCGGTGGCGAATGCGCTGCGCGCGCGGCTTTCATCGTGCATGGCACGCGCGAGAAGGCCCTGTCCAAACTGCCGGCTTAAGATAACGCCATTGTTAGCCCAAAACCAGCCACCATCGCCCGAAGCCGTTAATGCCTGCGCGGCAACGGGCCAGTCCCGCTCCGCCAACGCGCATAGAAACCAGAGATCTGTTGCATCGGCAACAACTGCCGGGCGCTCAGCTCGAAGCCGGTCAATCCATTTGTGCAAAGGGGCGGTATCGCCGCGCCAGGATAGATCGATAAAGACAAGGTTGCCCGCTACGCCAACGTCATCCGGTGTAATCTCCAACACGCGCTCGAGGACTGCCTTCTGATCCCGATAGCGCCGAAGGTGCAGATAGCTAACTGCCAGTTGGCCAAGCATGTCAGGATTGCGTGGATCGAGCGCCACCGCTTGTTCCAAGCTACGTAATCCTTCTTGCGCCTTACCTTGGCGGCGAAGGATGTAGCCGGTGAGCTCTAGGATGCGAGGATCGTTAGGAAGGCCGGCACGCGCCGCCTGCAATTCGCTCAGCGCTCGGTTGTAGTCGCGATACGCAGAATACAGGTGCGATCCTCGCACCAAGCGCGTTTCGGGAGCATGCGGCCGCAGCTCGGCTGCCCGCTGCAGAGCAGCTTCAGCCGCGGCCAGACGCGCCGGAGTGTGATCGCCATAAAGCGAGTACAAAACATCGTGCACATTGACCAACTCACAAAAGGCGTGGTGGAAGGACGGATCCCGCGCGACCGCACTATTCAAAAGCTCGATAGCCTGGTTCAAGTTCCTGGGAGCCGACGAACCCGTGCTGCTCACCAGTATGAGTGTTTTGGCGCGGCTATATTGGTCGAACGCCGTTAGATCAGACGTGAGCCGTTGTTCGATGGCATTTTTCTCGGCGGGCGAGAGCTTCGCCTGTAACTGGTCGGCAACAGCCTTGGCGATCTCGTTTTGGATACTAAAGACATCTGACACATCACGATCATATTCCTCCGCCCAGACGTGAGCATCGGTGCGGGTGTCGATTAACTGGGCATTGAGATGAATTCTGCTCGCGTTCCTGCGCACGCTCCCCTCCAGAACATGAGAGACACGAAGTGCATCGCCGATCTGCCGGATGTTCCGGGCGCCACGATATTCCATAACGCTTGTGCGACTAATGACCTTGAGATCGGCAACTTTCGCCAGCTTGGTCAAAATGTCGTCTTGCATGCCATCGGCAAGAAACGCGTTGTTCTTGTCCTCACTCAGATTTTCGAAAGGCAGCACGGCCACACCGGTAGTTGGCGGTTGCTCGGCAGCGTTTTTCCAAAACAGAAAGGCAACAATCGCGAGGAGCGCGGCCACTAACGGCGTTACGGCCGCGAGCACTGGATTGCGCCGCACCCATTTTCGGCTGCGGGTGATGACACCGGCGCGTCGCGCCTGGATCGGTTCGTGCCGAAGCCAGCGTTCGACATCTTTCGCCAGCGCTTCGGCCGTGTTATAACGTTTCTTTGGATCCTTCTCCAAACACTTCAAGCAGATCGTGGCAAGATCGACATCCACTTTTGGATTCCAATGTCGCGGATTCCGTGGCTCGCTTTCCAAGACTAATCGAATGGTTTCGTAGGTCGATCCGCCGGCAAATGGTGGCTGGGCGGTGAGCATCTGATAAAAGACCGCGCCGAGCGCATAAACATCGGTCGCGGCCGTAAGTTCCCTCGTGTTACCCGCGGCTTGCTCCGGCGCCATGTAGCTGGGGGTACCCAGGACATCGAATGAATTTGTGACCGTGCTGTCCTGTTCGAGCAGGCGCGCCAAACCGAAATCGGTCAAATGCGGTTCACCCTGGAGATCTAACAAAATGTTCCCCGGCTTGATGTCGCGGTGAAGGATTCCGTGCTCGTGGGCGAACTGAACTGTCCGCGCAATCTTCACCAGCAATTCCGCGGCGCGCCGAGTTGACAACCGTTCCCGCCTAACCACTTCGTCCAGCTGACCGCCTTCGACGAATTTCATGCTGAAGTAGCACGAGCCATCGCGTTCGCCGATTTCGTGAATCGGAACAATCTGCGGATGCTCCAGGCGCGCCGCCGCTTCCGCCTCATGACGGAAACGTTTCAAATGCGGAGTCGTTGACCACTGGCCGAGACCAATGACTTTTAGCGCGACGGTTCGGTTGAGACTCTTTTGGCGCGCGCGATAAACGACGCCTTGTCCACCGCGCCCAATCTCCTCCAGCAACGCATAGTCGCCGAATTCCATCTCCATTCGACTCGCTTCCTCTGGACGGTCGCTTTCGTCATTGGGCGACCCCAGCCCAGTCCGAAACAAACACACGCTGCAAAATCCGCGGGGCGCGTCGGCAAAAACCGTCGCGCCGCATTTTGCGCATACTTTTCCCGTATTTGGCATTTCGTTTCCGTGTCGATCTTTCGTATCAGCTTGTACTGTCCGAAAATCGTTTGAAGGTTACGTTTGCAGGATAGAAATGAAATGCCGTAGCTCGTCTTCGACATCGCCCGGCACTGCGACGGTGTCTGCGATCTCCTTGCGTAGTAGCTCCCGGTAGCGTTGTCGCAGGCGATAGAATGCTTGCTTCACCGCGTTTTCGGTCATGCTGAGCTTTTTCGCGATATCAGCTTGCGAAGGCGCAGCCGGTTGGTCGGCGAGCAATTCGTTCAAGCACTCAAACAACAATTCGCTCCCGGCCGCTCGATATTCCTCCTCGAGCCGGGCGAGTACTTGCTCGAGCAAAGTCAACGCCCAGCGCCGCTCATAGACTTTGTCCGCGCTGCACATGTCCGCCGGTTCCAAGCCAGCGCACTCGCGCGCGAGCAACTCATCGAGTGGAACCAGTGGCCGGCCCTCGCCATGTTTCAGAGCCAGTTCCCGACGGCGTGCTTTCCCGAGGAAGTTCTTAAGCGACACAAGCAAATAAGAACGAAGTCGGCCCTTTTCTTTCCGGACGGCGTTCAAATCTCGACGTTTGAGCAGGAGCGCAAAGAAACCTTGCACTAAATCCTGCGCTTCCTCCGGGCCATAGCCCTGTCGTCTCACGAATCCATAAAGCGGCCACCAGTAAATGCGGCAGAGTTTTTCCAGCGCCGCATCAGCTTCGGGAGATTGATCTTGCGCCGTCAGCACCACGCTCCAATGCGTGGTGGCAAATGCAGCGGCGCCGCTTTGAGTGGTTTGACCCATCGGGCTCCCCGACGCCCCGTTTTCAACCGCAGACACGCTGCGATTCAAGTAAAAAATCGCGCCAAAATCAAGCCTCCATTCTAGCGTTCCATCAATGCCGCTTGCGGTAGCAATGACAATTGACTTCGAAAGCTTTCGCGAGTTGAGAAAGTTTCCCGTTTACGAATCACTCTTCCAGCGTTTCAATTAGCCCGTGACCCAGGCCAAGAGGATTTTCGGGACTGACGGCGTCCGCGGCGTTGCCAACGTGGAGCCAGTCACCGCTGAGACTGCGCTGAAACTGGGCCGCGCTGCGGCGCATGTTTTCACGCAACTCAATCCCCGCACTATCCCAGAGGGCGCGCGCCCGAAAATCGTGCTCGGCAAAGACACGCGCCTCTCCGGTTACATGCTTGAGAACGCGCTTGTGGCCGGCATCACGTCGCTCGGCGTCGATGTTCTCATCATCGGGCCGCTGCCGACGCCGGGCGTGGCTTACATCACCCGCGCGCTCCGCGCCGATGCCGGCATTGTCCTTTCCGCCTCCCATAATTCCTACGAGGACAACGGCATCAAATTTTTCCGGCACGACGGTTACAAGCTCGACGATCAGGTCGAACAAAGAATCGAGCAGCTCGTTTTCGCCGGCGAAGTCGATTCGATTCGCCCAACTGCCGGCAAGATCGGGCGTGCCGCGCGCATCGACGACGCCCTTGGCCGCTATGTCGAATTTGCCAAGGCGAGCTTTTCGCGCGGGATGTCGCTCGAGGAAATGCGCATCGCGGTCGATGTGGCCAACGGCGCCGCTTACAAATCGACGCCGTGCGTTTTGCGCGAGCTCGGCGCGGATGTCATCATCGCGCACAACGAGCCCAACGGCATGAACATCAACGCGCAATGCGGCAGCACTCATCCGCGGGAAATCCAGCGCCTCGTCAAGGAGAGCGGCGCGGATGTCGGCATCACGCATGATGGCGACGCTGATCGCGTCCTGCTCTGCGATGAAAATGGTGAGATTGTCGATGGCGACGAAATTCTCGCCATCGCTTCTGTCGATCTTTTGCGCGCGGGCCGGCTGGAGCAAAACACGCTCGTTGCCACCGTGATGAGCAATTTCGGTCTCGATGAAACGCTCGCCGCGCACGGCGGCAAAGT
>Ga0210406_10006846_pt1 | contig 11713 bp, 11 predicted proteins | sample IncBWC30MmetaG_FD_155454 | JGI IMG/M metagenome (GOLD analysis project Ga0210406, IMG submission 155454) | Forest soil microbial communities from Barre Woods Harvard Forest LTER site, Petersham, Massachusetts, United States - Inc-BW-C-30-M | ecosystem: Environmental > Terrestrial > Soil >... | reverse complement strand
TTGTAATGGCTGCAGTCGGCGCGCTCTATGTGCTGCAGAACCGTGAAGGCGACTACGGCCGGATCTTCCTCAAACTTGGCGTGCTGGCGGGTCTCATCTCCTGCATCGCGCAGATCTTTCCTACGGGTGATCTCCATGGCAAGTACATGGCGAGACATCAACCTGTCGCAGTCGCCGCTATGGAGGGCCTCTTCCATTCCGAGAAGGGCGCGCCGATCGTTCTTATGGGACAGCCGGATATTGCAGCGCAAAAAATTGATAATCCGATCGCCGTCAATAAGGTCCTGAGCTTCCTCATCTACGGCACCACTGCCGCTGAAGTAAGAGGCTTGGACCAATTCCCCCGCGACCAATGGCCGAGCACACTGCCTCTGCTGTTTTACAGCTACCACATCATGGCCGGCCTGGGAACCTACTTCGCCGCACTGATGATCGTTGCAGCATTTCTGCTTTGGCGCGGAAAGCTCTACACGGCGCGCTGGGTGCTTTGGCCGATCCTGCTCAGCTTCCCGCTGCCGTACATTGCAAACACTGCCGGCTGGATGACCGCCGAGATCGGCCGCCAACCGTGGCTCGTCTACGGACTGCTGCGCACGTCGGAGGGTTACTCGAAACACATCGGCGCCGCCACGAGCCTGTTCACTTTGCTGGGTTTCCTTGGTCTCTACTCCGTGCTCTCTATTCTCTGGATCGTGCTCGTCTACACCACGATTCAGAGGGGGCCGAGCCCGGTCGTTGAAACAGGTTCCGGCCATTCCTTTACGATCGCATAGGAGGAAGGCACATGAGCACACTCTGGTTCTGGATCGTGGCCGTCATGCTCACGGCTTACGTCGTGCTCGACGGTTTCGATCTGGGTGTCGGCATCGTCTTTCCTTTCGTTGCGCGTACCGAAGAGGAGCGCCAGCACGCTCTGCGCGCCATCGGGCCCGTATGGGACGGCAATGAGGTCTGGCTGCTGGCCGCCGGTGGAACCCTCTTCTTCGCTTTTCCTCTTCTTTACGCCTCCGCCTTCAGCGGCTTTTACATGCCGCTCATGATCGTGCTGTGGCTGCTCATTCTCAGGGGCCTCAGCGTCGAGCTCCGCATGCATGTGCAGGAACCCCTCTGGCACAGCTTCTTCGATGGGCTCTTCTTCTTCTCGAGTTCTTTGCTGGCCATCTTCTTTGGAGCGGCGCTCGCCAACGTTATCCGTGGCGTTCCGATCGGTCCAGACAACTACTTCTATCTGCCGCTCTGGACCAACTGGCGTGTCGGCGCCAACCCCGGGATTCTCGACTGGTACACCGTAATCGGCGGCCTAATGGCGTTGCTCGCGCTCTCCCTGCACGGAGCTTTATACCTATCGCTCAAAACCGAAGGCCACCTCGAACGCCGCGCCCGAGCCTGGGCAAAACGCCTATGGCCCTTCGTCTCCCTCGCTACCGTCCTCGCGATCCCCGCAACTGTTCTAGCTCGACCGGACTCACTGAGTAATTACCGTATCTACCCCGCTGCCTTCCTCGCCCCCATCGCGGTAGTCATCAGTCTCGTAGCTATCCCTGTAGCGCTCCGCAGACGATCCGAGTTCGGAGCCTTCCTTGCCTCGTGTGCCTATCTTTCGGCAATGCTCTGTGGAGCCGCCGCAGGTCTCTTTCCCGTCCTACTGCCCTCAACAAATCCCAGAGGCGAGAGCATCACGATAGCCAGCGCGATTGCCGGTCCTCACACCCTTCGCGTCGGCCTGGCCTGGTGGATCTTCGGCATCATGCTCGCGCTCCTCTATTTCGCCATTGTCTATTGGCTGTTCCGGGGTAAAGTCGCGCAGCACGCCGATACCTATGGGCACTAAGAGGATTTTCTAGCGTTCTTGTCCGTTTACTCCCGGATGGTCGGCAAACCGCACCTTACTCTCCTGAGTTCGAACCGGCCTGGAGGTGCTCTGTGCGACTCCGCAAGCGCCGATGGCAGGATGCTGGGAGTTTTTCCCTGTTTCGCTAAATTGTTCTAAATTATGGTCGCTCAACTACTTAGGGCTACGCTTAATGACGCTAGCATTTCTTTTATTGTCATAGACTTACAGAGATATTAGGAAACTCAAAATCTGCCGAGGGCAACTCATGTCGGTTCGACTCCGACCTCGGCCACCATCTACCGCCTCCCCTCAAGATCAATGCAAAGATTCGCCAGGATGGATCGATCCGGCTGAAGCCGAGTCTTGTAGAAAACGGGCCGAAATTACACATTTTCTTACACAGTTTCTAGTATGATATGATTATCTCTATGATACTAAAGAAGTTACTGGCAGACGCAGCGGACTCAAAATCCGTGGGTTGCGGATGGGTTGTGGATAGGACCTCGTTACTGGGAAGGGCGGCCAATTGTGAACCTTCTTTGAAAGCAGGGAATTGGTTGCGCGAATTAATGGCTCGAAATCTGTTCCTCCACGGTCTGGATCGAGAACAGAACTTCACCAAATTCTTCACCAAATTGTGCGCCGCAGGGGCTCCAAATACTCCTGTGCGCTCCTCTCTACTCCATTGAAAACACATGTGCTCCAGCCTTCACCTGCCGCCTGTTAACCGAAGGGTTGTAGGTTCGAGTCCCACCTCATAGGCCCTTCGTAATCCAAACACACACTGTCACAAAGACGATCAGGAAACGAAGTAGGCTCTCAGCAGCGTCATCGAATCGTGAGGTCAGGCGAAAGCGGCCTTATGCTGCTTGGAGTGCGAGATTCAACGCGCGCTTCCGCAGGAGCACTTTTGTCTCGGGCAAAGACAACGATTTTTCGGAAGGCTCACCGAGCGCGACAATCCCTATTACCTTCGATGTCAGGTCATCGTAAATCAGCCAGCGATACCAATCCGCCCCGTTCGGACGATGGTCGGCTCTCAGATTGGGGAAGGATTCCGTCACCACCTTCACGGTATCCGTGAGTTCGTCTGTGCGTGCGACGATTTCTTGATTGCTCATGGTGGAGTACTCCTGAAATCAGGGTATGTGGCGCGCGCGAACTGGGCAAGGACATCGCTCCAAAATCGGATGCCATTTTTGGCACATCCCGGACTTTGCCACATGGGAATAGATTCCTGGACGGCGCTCGTTTCTCGCCTAACCCGATTACGAAGGGCAACTCCAATGTAGTACCAATCAAGGAGATTTGGAGGAGAGACTTGGGCTGATCCCGCACGGCCAGCCCAGTGGCCCACTTAGTTGATAGTTGAATACGTTCGTAGCAATTTGGTAGCAAATAGCGCCGATTATGCCAGTTTTGCCGACTATTCCGACTTATAAGCCCTTTGCCGTCAATAAAATGCCCGTAGAACGACACCTTCACACGGTGGAAGTCGTAGGTTCGAATCCTGCTGTGCCCACCATAAAATCAATGAGTTACAGCGAACTACGAAGGAAAACGAGTGCACTAAAAAGGCACTCCAAGAAGCTAACAGGTTTCCTGAGTATTGCAAGCTGAAAGAAGGGCTCCCAATCACTGGGAGCCCTTTTGGGGTTTATGTGGGACGAAGGTCAGGAAGCTGATCCCGTGAATATCGAGGCGGAATGGGTAAGAGCCAATCGTTTGGCGGCCACCGCACCCTGTTGGTATATGTCACGCGTAAGTGTGGAACTAGAGTGTCGCATCAGTTCCTGAACAACTTTTATATCCTCCTGACGGTCTCCCATGAGGCATGCGAAGCTCCGGCGGAAGGTGTGCCAGCCATACAGTCAAGCCAACACGGCTGTGTAGTGTTTACGGGGCCGAACGAAACACCGGTTCGATCATTTGCATTTGTTGCTTAAAAGACGCCAACATCGATCGCCTGACGAACATTGCGCATCTGGGGCGGATATCATCGCATGCTCCAGATGCCGAAGCCAAAAGGGCCGCTACTCAACAAATCAATACGAAGGCAGTACGGAATTGGAAATCTTCAGATCAACTGACCTGGCTTACAGAAAATTTCTACATAGAAAAGGTGCAACCAATACTCGCCTCGACTCCGAACTCCTCCATAACGAAGCTGCTCAATGTTTCGCGCGGCTACGCCGGCAATATTCGAAAAGGACGAATTCCCCATCCGAGGCATTGGCAAGCGCTTGCGGAACTCGCCGGCCTGAATCTCGCACGAGATTATTGAATCTCATGCGGTAAAGAGTCGACCAATCTGCAAGAGGTTGACGCTTAGTCGATACGGAGTTACAAGAGGGTAACTAACTAAGTTAGTGCATCTTAGGTCAGTCTAAGCAAACTCATCCGCCCGTTTATAGAAATAATAGGCTATTGGCGCGTTCGCTATGAGACCGAACAGTGAATAAGGGTTTCCAGAGGCAAGTGACCCGATTGCCAAAAGTACGCTAAGCCCTAGGGAGATATAAAACATGATCAACCCCCATTGAGCTTTGTTGTAAAGTCCGATCCCGCAGCTAATATTGTAAATGCCTAAAGCGGCAAAGATTAGACTCGGGGTGTTGTCGTTGGCAAGTGAAAACAACGAAACTAGAATAAAAGCTGCACCGCCTACTATATTTAGAGCGGCATAGACCTTGCCAAATCTGTATGGCAGTTCTGTTGTTACGCCAAGATAATCTGCCCTGGATGTTAATGGTATGGTTACTCCCGGTAGTGGCTTTAGATTGTCTATTGGAGCGTTCGCTTCTGGCAGAGGTTTTAGATTGTCTAGGGTGTTCGCAGGTAAGAAAGCAAACGCCTCATCAACAGTTGCCACTCTGCGGTCGCTTCCGCGATAGTCTAGGATTCTTTTCGTGCCGCACTGAGGGCAAGCGGCTTCGTAGTCTTGAATCGCGGCAGAGCAATTGGAACATTGCATAGTTTAGTTCCTCGGTTTGAGACATTGAGCTGTATTAATCTGCGACAACAGCACCGCGAGTCCAAACTTCCTTCCTTCTCGTTGAGCAATCTGCTTCGCCCGAGAGAGATGCAAAATGCCATCACTCTTCGAGGTATTGAGCTGGATCAACCCTAATAAGAGTTCAGCTCGCGCTTGTAATAATAGAAGTCCAGCTTGCTCAATCACCGGCAGAGCTTCATCGATCAGTTCCTTGGCACCTACCAAATCTCCGGCTGATAAGCGCCAATTTGCGAGGCTGAGAGTCCCATCTATTTCCATCTCGCCCAGCCCACCGCGTCGCGCCGCATCTATTGATTCTGACAAGACTTCACTCACATCAAAGTTTTCCACCGTTGGATGCGAGATACCCTCTTCGCATTCCACTAAAAACTTACAAAGAAACAGGCGAGCGCGCAGTCCTTCAAAATGAGATTGGTTCGTGGCAAGTTGATAAGCGGCTTGTGCTGCAACGAGTGCCTGCGAGTATTCCTTCGCGAAACAGTGATAGATGCATTGGGCGCGATAATAGTGAACACCATGCTGGGAAGTTTCCAAGTGCGCAAATAGAATGTTAAAGTCTTCAAGACTACCTGAAGTTAAATAAAGTTCACTTAGAATCTCACGACTGAGCAGAGCAAAATCAGTGCCCTGTCCCTTAGTTCCACTTGATATCGCTTGGTTAAGGTGGAGTTCCGCAGACTCGAGGTCGCCTGCGCTAATTTCCGCCAAGGCGAGCGTGACTAAACTCGGTGAAAGCTTCCGTCGCAATCGTGGATCAGCACCTTGGCTCTTAATACATTTTTGATAAATAGATATGGCTCTACCTGGGACACCGCGGAGATAGTAGCTGTGTCCGAGGCATGTTAAAACTAAAAACTCATCTTCGGTGTCGTGCAGGACAGTACTGCAGTCGTCGTCGTCTTCACTGATCAATGCTCTGATCAGCAACGTGTAGGTAACGAGATCACATTTTGCACGGAGGAGAGGTTCTTGTAGCCGGTCTCTAAAGAGCTTGAATGCTTCTGAATATTGTTCGGCTCGAACGGTGTGATGATACAGCTCGATAAGGGGTTCAAGTTCCTCCAACTTACCCGTTGATAATGCTTGCAACGGGACGAGGTTAAAATAGTTTCGAAACTGTGTATGAACACCCGCCTTATCTGCAAGGCGATCATAGGCAAAGCTCCTCACAATTGGATGGAGGTCGTACTTTCTTCTTCCGCGGTCGAAAAACAGCAAACCACGTTCAGCTAATTGCCGAAGACCTCTTTCGAGATCTCGCTGCTTGTGGAAAAACGCTTCCGTGTGGACGAACTGTCTGATCCATTGAGTGAAACCGGAGCCTCGAGTGTGTTCTCTCTCTCCGAGCGTCGCTTTGAGCACCTCATATGAGACTGGGAATCGAAAGGCGGCTATCTGACTCAAAAGCCTTTGATTTGATGGCGACAAGCTGGAATATGCAAGATCCAAGACATGTCTTTTCCGGGCAACGACATCCAAATCGGCGTTTAATTGTTTCATCTCTAGGACCGGTCGTACATTCCCGGGCAGAGCGGGGTTGCTGACGACTACTCCCGCAAGCAAACGCAATGCCAACGGATGGGATCCGCAAATCCTGCATGCCTCCTCGAGTTCTCTAAAGCTTCCGGTAACACCCTGTGCTTTCAAAAACGTAATACCGTCCGCAATGTCGAGTTCTTTAAGAACGGTATGACGACAACCCGCTGTTTGTTGCAGTTCCTTTGGGAAGACCCTAGTTGTCATCACAATGCGGCTCGACATTGTTAGTGAGACAAAAGCCCTCAAAAAGGCTCTTGTTACGGGATTGGCGCAATCACTTCCCGAAGGTTCCTCGGTTTCTTCATCCTGTTCATAAGCGGCGCCAAGTTCGGAAAACGCGGTCAGTTCTCTTTCGAATCCATCCAACACGAAAAGGTAACGGTTGGACTTCAAAAGATCGAGCAATCGCTGCATGTCGCCATGATGTCCGAGGCCTCGCTCCGCTGTGCCTTTACTTATAAAGGCCAATGCTCGCTGGACAAAATTGTTGAACTCTGCATCTCCTTCATAAAACGACCACCAAAAGACGCCGTCGGGGCGTTCCATGGCTGGCACTCTACTTCTTTCATCATCATCACGCATTCCGGGGATCGGATTACCTAGGAGATCTCGTTGTGCCCATACCCAAGCGACGGAGGATTTCCCCATGCCGCCCATTGCAACCAGGGATATCATTTGTTCCGAGTTATTGACCCACCAATCGCTGAGTAATCGTCGTTCAGAATGGCGACCAGTGAAATTGTTTTGTATTGGATATGGATGAACGATGCACGTCAAGACATCGTTGTGAACCACGCTGTTATTGTTTCGTTTTGCCGCGTTAGGGAAAACTTCAACTCTTGCAATGTCACCCGCTCCTTTTTCGGGAACGTGTAACTCTGGTCGGACCCAATCTTCAGGGTGACGTAATCTGAGATCGTTGCTTATGAGGTCTTCTAAATCGCGAAAGGATAGAAATTCGCCGAGCGCGGGATCTCCTCGTCGTAAGACCCGGAGTAATGAGCCGCAAAACATTGTTTCTCGGATATTCGTTGGCGCTAACGAAAATGATCCTGGACTTGACGAACACAGTACGGCAGTTCCAGATGAAGCTAATGACCCCAGCCCTTGCATTGTTACGACATCGGCAATGCTGGCCTGAATTACCGGCACAGCATTGGCAGCGAAGCAGCAGTCAAGGATGATGTACTTTCGAACTGAGTTGGCTGATTCGCGCAGTGCACGGGCAAAATCCGACAGCCGGATGCTCGTCGCAGCTTGATTTGTATCCGACGTATAACGGGTCGCCAGACAGAAAGACTGGTCCCCCCTTGCAAAAAACCCATGCCCAACGTGATAAAAAACGAGGTTGATTGATGTTGCACCTCGTGAATTCGCCACTTCAGTTCGGGTGCGAATAAACGACGACATCTGTTCAATTTGATAAGGAGGGGAACGCCAATCATCGAACAGCCAAAGCAGATCATCTTCGGACACGCCTGACGGTTCTAACTCGCTCAGGTATTGCCTGACGCCTTCCGCAGAATGAAGAAAAGCTTCAGAACCCCCAAAGTTAGGCGACCGGGGGTAAGTACTTGCCCCAGTGATCACTGCGATCATTACTTCATTCGTAGGCATGTTATCTGCTCTGGGCGCCACCGGAAGAGTAAGCTGGACGCAACCGCCAGTTCACTTCATAATTTCATGTAGCGCGGCAGCTGCATTTTCGCTGCTGATATGGTCGATTCGTATTTTGCCCTTTGTGATCGAGATATTGCATCCTGAGTTTCGTTCAAGCCAGACTTTGATACCAGACGAAATTAATCTCAGAGATGCTGCTCCCAGCACAATCTGAAGAATCGTTCCAGCGTCCTGGCTATCGACTCGCTCCTTAACGTGTTTCACACTAACGCTTCGATCGCAACCCTCTATCAAATCAGCAAGGCTGTTCGCTCGTTTGCTTGCTTCACCCTTGGCAATCTCCGGAAAGCTGATAGTTAGAATTTGATCCATGATAGATTTCACTCCTTGCATATTCGCAAGTCCAGCGGGGTGACTTAGAGCTAGCCTGATGGTGGCTAGGAGGGGGCCGATTGGGAAGGCGCTCAGTATACGACTTAATTCTGGCTTCCGCAATGAAATGCGATTTGCGGTAGTTGGTCAGTTTGAATCTTTCCAATAGGAAGCAAATTTTGGTGGTGAGCAAAGGGTCCAGCAAAAGTACAGCTCTCGAAAGAGGAATGAGGCTGCGAAATTACGAAGAGGGCGAGATTTCGCTATCTGGCTACGACCAGTAGGACCTTGCAAGAGTACCGAAAGAGGCCCCGCCAAATTGGAAGATGTGTCGCTTCGCCAGGAGTCCGGAATAGGAAGAAGAGTGATTGTCCTTTTCCAGCAACACACACCGGGTTTGGGGGCGGAAGGGGTGCACTTTTCTCAGCTGCTATCCCCCTACCCATAAGGAGATTGACCAACCGATAGGATTTGCGTACACTCTCCCCACCGGTTAGCCGTCTCATGCGAAGGCGGCATGGTCGATACGCAGGTGGAGGGCACCTGACTCGACGCAATGATCCGACCTGGGGAACAAGCGACGAAGCAGAACGCGCTAACGCAGATACGTTCCATTTCGCAAATTGCACGCCCCAGCACCTTCGATTCAACGAGACCGCAAAGTATTGGCAAGGTGTAGATCCGCGTTGCCGTCTGCGGGACTTTGGTCGTCACTATCGTCGGCACCGTTATCCACAAATAAATTTCACCACTCTTGTCGCGAAAAGAACATCGCTTCGCCACTACTCACATGAAGGCATTTTAGGTCTCACCAGATGCCGAACTTCATAGTGGAATTTCGATTCTGCAAGAGTTGGTGGCAAACCAATGGAGACGTCTACTACGTCCACGAACACGCTCCTTCCCCTTCGCGCAGCGCAATATGTGCGCATGTCTACTGAGCCCAGCAGCATTCCCCTGAAAATCAACTGGAGGTGGTTCGTCAATACCCTACGTCGCACATGACGACGCCTTTACGCTGTTAGATCGCTATCCCACCGCCGAGAGAACTGCAGACGCACCTAGTGGTGTTGCTTTGGGCGACTGTGATGGTGGGATACAAGGTTCCGGGACCAGTTGAACCGACGAAGATTTCGGGGAACCATGAGAGCGGGCCTGAGAGTGTTGGATGTAGTTCCTGTCAAGCCTATACAGCGGTTGTTCAGAAGCTTGAGAGAGAGAACGGGCCGTCCGCTTCCAGGCAGTTGGCGGAGGAGTTGGCCTCTAAGACCTGGCATGAAGGGGACATGTTGCTGCTGCTGGGTTCGACCGATTGCAGGAGCTATCGACAGCCAGGAGGGAACGATGAACTTGCGCGAAGCCGCGCACGCGAAGTCGGCGATTCGCTCGTGAAGTTGATTCCAAGACCTGGATTAAAGATGAAGGTGGAGAGCGTTGTGCAAGCCGAAAGGTGGATCAGTTTCATTGTTTGGATGTGAGAACTGCACGCCCTAAACTCTTTCCCAATTCTTACGTGGACTTTGCATATACAGCGCTCCTAGGATTGCATCATTCTCAACCCACATCCCAAGAACTATCGGAGCCTCATAATGTTCTGCAATAGTAAACGAGCCGCATCCCTCATTACGTTTGTCTTCCTCATAGCCTCTGCTTTCTCTCTACCTGCTCATGCTGACAAATACCAGATTTTCAGCCTCGGGGATGACTTTTCAAGAAATCTGATGGAGATTGATAATGCTGGAAACGTCGCCGTCATAATAAATTGCCCCATCGCTCCTGACTTTACCTGTTACGACATATACGCTGATGGTGTCTTCTCTTTCCAAACCACGGACATATCTCAATTTCAATATACTGCTGGCGGTAGCGCCCCCTGCAACTCGGTTCCCGCAGGTGTGTTCTTTCATTGCAACAACGGACATATCGCTTATTTCGCTGACCTTGAGTCTCTCGGAGAGATTGGGATATTTACGGGACCTGATCCTGTCGCAGACTTTCTCGTCTCAACCATAACTAGCGGCCTTATGCTTAACGCATTGGGGGATATCGCATGGATTGACACGCGAAAGGAAATAATCTTCGAAGCGGTTGACCTCACGTCGCGTGAGACCCCGGAGCCCTCCACTTTCGTATTTCTTGGCACTGGCGTCCTTGGCTTAGCCGGTGTAGCACGTCGCAAGTTTTTCTTTCACTCGTAAACGGGAACATGTTCAAGCCAGCCTCCTCTTCGGAGGCGGCTTTTATCGTTCTAATCGTTCCGCAGCAGTTTCGCTTCTTCTTCGCCTATAATATTCTGATGTTCGACCCGAATGCCCACATTCCGCGAATCAATCGAGGGATGATTTATTTGGGTGCCTGTCTCATTGCGGGAATACGGCTGGCCAGGAACAAACAGGTAAATGTTCAAGTCGTTCCGACCGGCGTCGCGATAGAAGAATCAGTGGATCTCGCGCATGAGATTTACAACCGCGTGTTTCGCAAAGTGCCTGAAAAGCTGGAGAGGAAATAGACGTGCCGAAGCAGATCAAATTCAAGAAGCAGTACAAGCCGATCAAGTTCGGCGACGGACCCGATCCTGGCACCGTTGAAGGCCACCGCAAGGCGATGGCGGAGGCCGCTGCACCCCGGCCACTGACCGAATACCTAACTGTCTCAGACGTAGCTGCAATCCTGGCTGTATCGGACGACACAATCCTTAAACAGTTTGGGTCGCTGGACGGCGTCATCGACATCGGGACACCTGCTGAGATGCATCGTCGTCGCAAGAGAGTGTTGCGCATCCCCCGGCGCACGCTGGAGCGGTACATCGCAGAGAAGCAGGTCAAGGTTAGAAGGAGGGCGTAGACCGTTTGCGTCCCGTACGCCCCTTCCTGGCTGCGAGGTCACGGAGGCACTGAGGTGCCACGCTGACTGAATCATGGCCAAGTCCCGCAAGAAAGCCGCTGCCCCTGCGCCGCCGATCGGTCACCATTCCGCGCATCCCGTCCATGCTCGAAGTCCACCAGGTAAGCCGCGATGGCACCGAGGTCACCCTGCAGCGTCCCGGAACCATACAAGAACACGTGCAGACCAGGCCGAAGAAGCGAATTTAAGTTTTATTGCCTCAGTATTTACGGTGCGCTGCCTCGTTTCGCTATCTACCTTCATGGAGGGAAAATACAATCCGCCGCCCCCACTTCCACCTACGTCCGCCCCGCTACTTCGGGCGGCCATCGCTTCCATGACGCGGAAGATCGATCAGGGCCGCATCGACGACGTCGTCGAGCGCCAGTTTGCCGCCCGCGTACGCCGCATCGAGGACACCCTGGACCGCGAACACGAGCTGCGTATAT
>Ga0210406_10006843_pt1 | contig 11713 bp, 13 predicted proteins | sample IncBWC30MmetaG_FD_155454 | JGI IMG/M metagenome (GOLD analysis project Ga0210406, IMG submission 155454) | Forest soil microbial communities from Barre Woods Harvard Forest LTER site, Petersham, Massachusetts, United States - Inc-BW-C-30-M | ecosystem: Environmental > Terrestrial > Soil >... | reverse complement strand
CTATGAAGGTAAGTTCTGTATCTCCGATCCAAACGGTGTCGTCCTGCCACCGTTCGACGAGCTGATTGAATCCGGCAAGGTTGTGGGCCTGAACTTTCCCACGGCCCTCAACCCGGCACTCGCCAAGATCATCGGGACCATGATGAAAGTCGATTATCAGCGGTCCGTCTTGCTCCGCATCCCAGAAATGGAAGATAACTCAGAGCGGCACTTCCGGCCTACCGTGTTTATCTGCGATGAGTATCAGAACTTCGCCACAGTCGGCGGCGATAACCCCACCGGCGACGAGCGGTTCCTGTCCCTCTCTCGGCAACCGAAGTGCATTCCCATCGTCGCCACGCAGAGCATCTCCAGTCTCAAAGAGGCGCTCGCTAACGAAGGCGTAAAGACTCTCCTCCAAGCCTTCCGCACTAAGCTCTTTCTCTCGACCTCAGACCCTGACACGGCTAGGTACGCCTCAGAGCTGTGTGGCAAGGCCGACAAGACTCGCATCAGCTATACAGTCTCGGAGTCCAGCAGCAACGCGAACGTCGGTTGGCTCAGTGGCCGCACTTCGTCCAACAAAGGTTCTGTCTCCGCTTCCAAGCAGTACCAAAAGCATAAGGAACCGCTGTTTGAGGAGAATGTCTTTTTCGCCCTCAAGAACGCCCAATCGGTGATCGTCGCCTTCGATGGCATCAGTCCATTGCCGCCGACCTACTGCTATCTGAAGCCGTATTTTTTGCCCATCACAATGACATGGTTCGATCAGGAGCGGATTGCTTTCAATCCAAAGAGGGTACGCGCATGAGCTTCGAGGTCATCATTCCGTTTCTGCGTCCGATCAAGCACCTGCTCGAAGCCGAGACCGTCTCCGAGATCATGGTGAACCCGGATTCGTCGGTATGGGTAGAGGAAGGAGGCAAAATTCAACGGTTGCCCGGTATCCGGTTTGACGATGGCGCACTCCAAACTTGCCTCGAAGTGATTGCTAATCGTTTCGGCAAGAAGCTGAGCCCGGACTCTCCAGTGATGAATTTGCGCTTGCCTGATGGCAGCCGCATGGCTGCCATAATTCCGCCCGTAGTCAACCCCGACCCCATGATGACGATCCGAAGATTCACAGCGCAGAACTTCACTGTACCGGACCTAATTCGGACCGAAATGCTTACGGCGGAACAAGCTGTTTGCCTGACCGAGGCCGTGTTAGACGGACAAAATATTCTGATCGCGGGAGGCACGAGCTCGGGTAAGACAACGCTCTTGAATGTATTGGCCGACGCCATCCCAAACCATGAACGAGTGCTGACGATAGAGGATACAGCGGAACTGCAAATTCGCAAGCCTCATGTGGTCTCCGCCGAAGCACAGCTAGATACGCGCAGAAGCGCTGTCACTTTCGATGAGTTACTTCGATCGGTCTTACGTCATCGGCCCGATCGCATCCTCGTCGGAGAGGTGCGTGGTTCTGAGGCTCGTACCTTGCTAGACGCGATGAATACAGGCCACAGAGGCACTCTAGCCACAATACATGCAAGTAGCGCTCAACAAGCTATTCGTAGGTTTGCTACGCTCGCTATGCGAGATGGCGCTAACCTCGCCATATCAATATTGGAAGAGGAGATCAGGCGGTGCCTTCACCTGATCATCTTCATTCAACGAATTGGAACTTCTCGGCAAGTCCAAGATATACTCCGACTCTCTAACTAGTCGGGAAGTTGTCAAGCGCTCGCAAGTTCAAGAATGAGTCCTTCCGAATTGAGGCATCAGATGCTCGAAACTATTATTGTGCGCCCGAGTGCAAGAGTCCGACATCTCGCTGCGCCTATGCTCAAAGAACGCGCGGAATATCTCTCGTATTTGTTGCGAAAAGGCCACAACTTCAGAGGCCTTCAGTCCAAAGCGTCTTTATTGATCCATATCCTTCGCGTGATGGGAATCTCAAATCCAAGGATGGTGAATTTAGGTGAGATAAGTTGTGCGGCGGAATCATGGGCTAAGGACGAGGACTTTCACAGAACTAAAAAGGCTGGCGAGAAGACTCGATACCGATTTTATGCGCTGGCAGTAGATCTGTTTCGCTTTCACGGGCTGCTAACTGAGTCAGATGCTCCGGTACAGTGCTTTCGCCCTTTATTGGTCGAATTCGCTGAGTATTTGCGGAATACCAGAGGACTCGCGGCGGACACAACAAGAAGTTATTCGGAACGTGTCTCGAAATTTGTCAATTGGATCGCCACCAGACACAGTTCCTTCGCTCAGGTTAGCTTGATTGATGTCGATGACTACCTCGACAGCAAAAGAACTGCCGGGTTCGAGCCGGGAACGATCGTTAGCGTGTGTCAATCGTTGAGGACGTTCTTCAAATACTTGGAGCTTCAAGGTGAATGCTCGCAGAAAATGGCTCACGGTATCAGAAGTCCGACAATTCCTAAATATAGCGAAATACCTCAAGGTCCCTCCTGGAAAGATGTCCGAAAAATGCTCAAGTTTCCTGTCAACATGAGCCACGGAGACATTCGAGCAAAGGCCGTATTGTCTCTGTGCTCGATCTACGGGTTAAGGAGCTGTGAAGTCGCCGGTCTGCGCTTAAGCGACTTTGATTGGTATAACGAGACGCTCACCGTTAGACGAGCCAAACGTGGTAGAGTGCAACAACTGCCAATCCAGTACGAGGTTGGCGAAACGATCCTGCAGTATCTGAAAATCGTCCGACCTCACTGCTCGTGCCGCAGCCTGTTCGTTACTCGGTATTATCCTTTTCGTCCTGTCTTGCCGACAACGCTGCGGCCAATTGTTGCCAGGCGAATGGAGGCGCTGAAAATTAAGTCCGAACATATGGGACCACATGCTCTTCGGCACGCTTGTGCTACGGAATTACTGAGGAAGGGATCAACACTAAAGGACATTGCGGATTTTCTCGGTCATCGTGACATGAGATCTGTCGGTATTTACGCTAAACATGATGCGCGCGCCCTCAGGAAAGTTTCAGATATCAGTCTGGCTGGTGTGCGATGACGCTCCGAGATGGAATAGATGTCTACGTCCAAATGAAACGAGCCAATGGATTAGTCTTTGAGACAGGCTCGAAGGGTCTATACGGATTCTGCCGACATGCAGGTAATTTACTTCTAACTGAAGTTACAGCAAAGGATGTTTTGACGTTTTTGAACGGCCCAAGGACCTCAGTTGTCACCTTTCGCGGCAAGCACAGTCTCCTTAGACATTTTTTTGAGTTTTGGGCTTCCCGTGATGCGATGCCGACACTCAGAATGCCGCCGCCGCCACCGCCAGAATACAAAACATTCGTCTCCTATGTTTACAGTCGTGCCGAGATTCGAACCATTGTCCGGGCCATAGGCCAAAGCCAAAGACACACCAATTGCACCTTGGATCAACAAACCTTGCGCACCGCGTTGCTCTTACTTTACGGAACGGGTGCACGGGTCGGAGAGATATGTAGACTCTCCTGTCAGGATATTGACCTCAAACGCGGGTTCATGACCATTCGAGGCGGCCGATTCGACCGTTCCCGAAGAATTCCCATCGGGCACGATTTGCGGCAAGTGATAAGTTCATATATTGCGTTCAGGTCACGGAAACTTTCTTCAGACAGTCACTTATTCTTAACAAAGAGTGGTCAGGCTGTCACAGCAGAGACGCTGAGAAAGAGCTTCCAAAGATTACGTCAGCAGGCCGGAATCTCCGGGAAGGTCGACTCAGTTTACGAACCTCGGATGCACGATCTAAGATGTACCTTCGCTGTCCACCGGATTACGGCTTGGATCAGGAGCAAAGCGGATCTGAACCGCATGCTTCCCGCGCTCTCGGCTTATATGGGACTCGCTGGGCTGAGTGCGACGGAGAGGTTTCTGCTCCTGACACCGGAACGATTTCGCAAAGAACTCGATAAACTAAGCCCGAAACATGGCAAGAAGCGATGGCGCAACGATCCTGCACTAATGACATTCTTAGCAGCCTTGTGAGCTAAACGGAACCTTCTGTTTCTCTAAGAGTTTCTTTGGAATATCCATACACAAAGCGCGTTGTCAGCATCAGCGATTGCGGTATTTATTCAATACCTCAATGTCTGCGCCTTCCACTTCCCGATAGAGTTCGCTCTCGACCTCAACGGCCGTTTGAATCCTGATAGACAGGGATTCTCCGTCGGCAAATCGGATCTGCAGCTCATGTGTTCCAGAGGGATCGCTGTAGAAACGCAGGTGATCGACGGTCTTTCCGGACACTTCGGGGTATTCGATCCAGTTGTCTGACATATTTGCCTTTTTATCGAGGTTCGATTGCCAAGTCGAATATGCCCTCGACTTCCTTCACTCTATATTTTCACAGAATAGCCATGTCGCGATCTATCGCTTTTAGCGAGAAGTCGAACGCGCTGTGGCTTTCTGGAGTACGACGTCCAGAACTTTTCGGACCAGCGGTGATCGATTGTCCTCTCTTATAAATACTCCGCTGCGACGCTTCAAGACGCGGGAGGAAAGAGGGCGCACAGTGATGCCAGGCCGAACGACAACCGAGGAATTAGCCAACATGCAAATGCCTGCTTTTTGCGCCACATAGGCCAATGCCTCTGTGGGGGAGAACGCATCGATGATGATGTGCAGCTCAATCCCAAACTCGGAGAAGTGATCTTTTATCTCAAGGTGCAATGCGGGCATGGGTATTCTTCCAACGGCTATGATCGGTTCGCCATCAAGATCATGTGGAAAGACCGATGCCCTCGATGCAAGTCGATGATCTGAGGGCATGCAAACGACCAATGGTTCTTCAAAAAGTGTGTGAATCTGGAGTATTGACTCTTGTAGAGGAAGAAAACCGAAACCCACGTGCAATCGCCCGCCCAACACGTCTTCGACGACGGTTCTTGTTGTCCCGCTTGTATGCTCGATTCGTAAACGTGGCATGTCGTCTATTCTGACCTGATGAATCATCGTGATCATCTTCGGCGGAAGATACGTGGAGAGCCCGATCAACACCCGATGATCCTTTAGCGCTTGGAGTGTGAGCAATTTCTCTTCAGCCAACAACGCTTGATCGACCGTACGTTGTGCTTGGATATGTAAAACATCTCCATATTCCGTCAGAGAAAGGCCTTTTGGCCCATTCTCGAATATTCGGACACCGAGCAGGCTTTCAATTGCCTCAATTTGCTTCCTGATTGCCGACGGAGTCAGGCCTAGCTCGTCTGCAGCATCTTCAAGATTTCGCTTTTCGGCAAGGCAGATGATGGTAGACAGGTGATCCAGTTTCACCTTCGGGCGGCGCATTGGATTCTCCTGAATGTGACTCTATAAGTCGTTCAGTTATGCCAATAAACTCGAAATTCTCCCTACATCGGAAATTAGGATCTGGTCTTCCGCAAGAGTTTTAGAGTCGCAGGATGCGACATTCTGTCGGAGGGATTGAGCAGCCTGCTCGGCAATCCCGCTAGGGTGTACGTTTCTGACAGTAGAGAAAGTCCTACAGCATCTTCGCCATTTAATCCTGGACCGCTTATGATCTTCAGCTCAACCAGGCTCTACAATTGCTCCCAGTTTCCAAACTAAGGGAGGTCTTCAAAAAGTGTTTTGGATGGAACGGACAAGGCTTTTGCCAGCTTTACGATGTTCTCCAGCGCTACGTTGCGCTCACCACGCTCGATTCCACCGATATAATTTCGATGGAGACCTGCTATCTCACCGAGTCGCTCCTGCGAGAGACCACGTTGTTCACGCAGCATTCGGACGGAGCTTCCGAAACGAGCCCTAATGGAGACTTTAGCCACTCCATCATCTTTTTCTTATGACCACGATGAGTCTACACACGATGAGTGTGATTGGTCGTACTCCCGAAGATCGAGCGCTGGAGACGTTGATTGCTGCAACGACTGGACTCGGTGGACCCTACGATTGAGTTTTTCCCTCACTGTGGCCCGTTCCTAACCGGTGAGGTTCTGGGGCATCGGTCCACCTCTGAGCAGGAAATCCGCAATGTGCCCCAGTCGCTGGCAAGTCTAGTTCAGACACTTTCTCCGATAATTGACAGATCTGCATCATTTCATCTGTCTTTTTGTCGAAATTTGATGCACACTATAAGTGTGATAAACGATAAAACCTGACAATAATGGCGGCTATAAAGTCAAAGCCCTACACTCCACTCGCATACTCTGACTAACTCTAGGTCCAGGTTTAGATTATGAACTCAATACTTCTCGTGGACGACGAAGCAACTATCAGTGCGAAGCTTCAAACAACCCTCCAGCACTTTGGCTTTCGTGTTGAGGTCGCCCTCTCTATTGAGACCGCGCAGCACCGAGCAACAAAGGAGCAGTTTGATGCAATCCTCGTGGATTTCGATCTGAGATCAGAAACGAGCGCCCATCCTAGCTTGGGGAACGGTACCGGACTGGTCATCCAACTCAGAGCCTCAGGGGTGACAGTACCGATCTTGATGTTTACGGTACTCGATGGGGAGTTCTACGAGACTTCATCCCTCAATGCCGGCGCGGACGACTACATTCTGAAGACGACTTCGATTCCGCGGCTGCTTGCGCGCCTTCACGCTCATATCCGGCGACATGAGCGCGTTATGGGAAAGAAACGGGTTACCGTACGTCGGGTTGGAATTGGCAGACACGCGTTGGATCGTGAGTCTCGCATTTTTGCGGTGGATGACCAAGCCATTGAGCTGACCGTCCGAGAGGCCAGGATCCTAGAAATATTAGCTGCGAACCCAGCCAGGATCGTTCCATGTCAGGAGATATTGAACCATGTATGGGGACGCGAGTTGGGTAAATCTCAATCTGCTCTGGACGGAGTCCTAAAGCGTTTTCGGCAGAAGCTTGAGCAGCAACAAGTCCAAGATGTAATCGAGAATGTAAAGGGGCGAGGATACAAGTTGGCGTCTTCAGTGTTAGCGCGCTCGATATGAGATCTCCCCTCCTTTGGCAGCGATATGCAACGGAGGAACCCTTGGGGCTGGGTCAAACTCAAAAAGCCGAAAAATCCCTCGATCACGAGAAAGTCTTTCTTGATAATTACGCTTGGTTGATCGAACGAGCATGTACATTCACTCGAGGATCCAACGAAGAAGCCACTGAACTGGTCCAGGATCTTTATGTTCGATTCGTGCAATCAAAGTCGAGACCGGACTTAGGCGACGAGAATCGTCTTCGCGGATATCTATATAAGGCCCTCAAGAATCTGTCCATCTCACAAGCTATTCGCAATGGACGCAATGCGCTTTCGAACCTGCTGGCGGTTGATTACGATTCGGTCGAATTTGCGCTCACCGCTCTGGATCGCAATCGCCTCTTATATGTTCGCAGTGACTTGGCAGGCATCTGTAAGTATGCCTGCGTCCGCAGACACACCGCCCGCGCCGCAAGCGTCCTAATCCTCCGCTTCTTCCTTTGTTACCACCCCAGCGAGATCGTAGAGCTTCTTCAGACTACGCGGGTCGCCGTCGACAGGCTCACACAAATCGCCCGACAAGAAGCAAAAGCCTTTCTGACACAGCCCTCCTTGCTTCGGTTTATGGGTCAGGACGTAACCCGGACTCCCTCCTACTCTCAATATCTCCCAGACGACCCCGCAGCGCTTATCGGTGAACTGCGTAGACGAATCTTTCTGGAGGTTGAGGGAAAATGCGTCGCTAGAGAGATGGAAGCAAAGTACAGCAGTTCTTCTGGAGGCCCATTGACCACGACGGCGCTTGCCCATCTGGTGAGCTGCAGTAGCTGTCTACTGAAAGCCAATACCCGGCTCCATCTCCAAGGTGGCCCGCCTGATTGTTCCTGACCATCTCTTTCAACACCCCCACGCATGCGGTGGCGCTTCAGAGTGCATCGTTCGCATCTGCTGTCAGAATCGCCACAGCCATCTGAACGTAATCGCGGCTCACGGTATTTTTCCCGAGGCCTTCCTGAATGACCGCCCCGACTACGGCGATTACGATTGGAATCGCGACCAGTGAAGTGATGCGCGCTACCGCTTCCCAATCTCTTTTGGGTTTGACAGTGGTGGCAGTAACCGCCTCTGGCACAGGTTCTAACTTCTGGGTCGATGCCGGTTCATCCATGCTTCACCTTCGATCAGGAGATGTCAGCAATTCTCCCACAGTTAGCCCGACAGGATGTTCCGGACGTCAGCTGCTTGTTCAAAAACGGACGAGTCACTTCATGGCGGAAGATCCAGTCCCAAAAGCTCCATGAGTGTGCCAAAGAGGTTAGCGACACAGGGTATTCTGTCGGTATGTCAGAAAAGCCACCAACACGGTTTCAATCGAAGCAGACACAGTACGGCTGGGCTGTCGTAGACGCATGGAAAGACGATACGCTTGTTGCCTTCTGTCCGAAGCTCAACGCAGCAGCCACTTTTGCAATGTTTTTGAATGAACAGGAGAGTTTGGCGAGAACCCGTAAGGGCTGATTTTCTGGCCGAGTTAGGCGAAAGGCCTGATAAAAAGAAATGATGCTCTATCCAGACAGGGCGACAAGAGGTTCTGGCATCTGGTCCCATGTGCGCCCCTCAAGCTCGCGACCGGTCCGTTTCTTCTGAACCCCTCCCCACTGCTTGAAAAAGAAAGGAACGTCCGCGCGGAGACATTGGTTTCGGATGTCTCGAACCCAATCCGCGTTCATCGGTCGCGCGTTGGGTCCTGATTCGCCGCCAACGATCACCCAGTCGATACCGCGTAGCTTCAACTTTGCCAACGGACCAAGCAGGGGTTCGAGCGAAAGGAATTTTACCGCTGCATCCGTTGCTCGAAGAACATCGATACGGTCAACATAATCTTGGTTTTCAACGCTGACACCCATCCAGAGATGTGGCGCCCACGGCAACTCAGACGACAGCTCCCGTAATCGTTCCGCGCGTTTTGTCAGGATTTGATATTGATGCCAGTTAGCGCGAACCATGACATTGAAAACTCGCTTGATATAGTCAGTCGGCACATCCTTATGGAACAGGTCGCTCATAGAATTAACAAAGATTCGTTTCGGCGTCTTCCATTTCAGTGGAACATCCAGCATTTGTGGCTGCTCGGTCACCCGAAAACCATTCGTGTAATTCGACTGCCCCATCAGCTGAAGTCGATGCGCGAGGCGTTCGGCGTAGCAATGCTTACAACCGGGGCTGATCTTGGTGCAGCCAGTCACGGGATTCCAGGTCGCGTCAGTCCACTCGATATGTGAATTCGTCGCCATGTCAAAGCCCCTGTCGCTTGCGGTATTTGTCGAAGATGTCGGTCACTATGTTCGATGCCGATGTCTTATGGCCAGCGAAATAGAGATAGTAGATTACCGAGTTCGTCTTGGTTTTCATAGGCATGGGCTTCGGTACGAACTTGAAGCCTGCCTCTTTGATTAGACGTTGCCGGAAGGCTTCTGCAAATCGCTCGTTCGTTACCTTCTGCGGAACATCTGTCTCGAATAGAGTATCGATTTTGTCGTATCCCTCGTCTTTCCACGATTCGTCGCCCCATAGCCGGGTCATCTGAGCTACCTTGCTGGCAACTGACTTGTTAGGATCACGCCGCATGGCGTTCCGATTCACGTCCATAATCATGAAGTTCAAGAACAGCTCGACCGACCCCATCTTTCCCGCCGCCTCGATGACTTCCCACGTCAGGTTTATATTGTAGGGGTCGAGGAGACACACGCCCCGCCTAAAGTCTTCATAGCGGACACGCGGAAAGACCTTTTTCAGAAGTACGTCGTTGCAGTCCTGATCGTACGTGAAAACGTCATCACGCGGACCAGCCAGCTCTCGCAGCTGCTTAACCCGGTTGGGACTGGTATCGATGAAGTGATATTCCGAGAAAGCCGGTTTCACGCTGAGAGCAATGAGCGGGCTCCCCTCGACGGTCTCCCCTGTGGTTTTGGAGAAGTGATACCCAGGCCCCGCATAGGCATCGATATAGATCCATTTCAACGAAGGCGCTGACTTCCGCCGGATGGAATCAAGAATCGTCGCGTAGGGCGCACAGTATTCCTTGATGATCGCCAGCTTAACTTCCGACCAAATGCCTATCTCGTCGTATTCTTCGGGCACAGTGGAACTGTAACAAACTGCTGCTTATGCGGGTAGCCATGCCGACATGTCGGGAGAATTTGCGCGGGACGACCCGAAGCATGACGAGCTTCGATTTGCGAGGTTATTCAGGTGGCTATTGTGGGCGGCGGCTCCAAATGTTCTAAAACTTTAGTGCCGTTCTGCCCGATCTGGTCTAGACTTGCTCAACGACATCAATGCTGTGAAAAAAAAATGGAGGCTGTGGACGATGCACGAGACGCGCTTATGACAAAGAACGGACCAGGCAAACGAGCCGATAATCGGCTGGATCAACACAAGATCATTGCAGACAACGCGTGTATAGGGTGGCACCCAGCGTCGTACTAATCCATGCGTGAGATTCAGGTCGAGAACGGGCGATTGCTAGGACGTTGATGCCGATACCAGGTGAGATTGTCGAGAGAGTAAGGACCGGCGAATGCGTCCTGTTTCTCGGCGCAATGGCATCAGCTCCCTCTCCTCCAACGTCGCGGTTCCTATACCGTCAAGGGCCGCCTAGTGGGTCCGCTCTGTGCCGGAGTCTCGTAGAAACCTCTCACTATGAAGGTGATGAAGCAACCAATCTGGCGCGAGTATCACTTTATACAGAGTACCGAATAAATGGCTCACGAGAATCTCTGGTGAGGGAACTCCGGAAGGAAATTGTTCCCATGGATAGTAACGGCAATCGCATGATTGTACCGTCACCCGCTCTCCATATGCTTGCTGCCCTGCCGTTTCGCATCGTAATCACGACCAACTACGATAACCTCTTCGAGACTGCCTTGAATCAGGTCAAGGCACCTAGTGGCATCCTCGCTCCCAAGTATCCTTTGATTAAGATCTATGACCCAGCCCGGCAAGGGCCGCCCGAAAGCGTTCCGCTCGACCCGTCCATCAATGAACCTATCGTGCTCAAACTGCACGGAGATTTCAGCAAGCCGGAATCTATCGTGATCACGGAGGAGGACTACATCGTCTTCATTCAGAGAATGAGCGATCTCCACCTCCATCCCATCCATGAAAACATTCGAGCCCGAATGAAGACTTGGCCGGTTCTTTTTATCGGTTACAGCCTCAAGGATTACAACCTACGCTTGCTATTCCGCACTCTGCGCTGGAACGTGGATCCAGCTAACTATCCTTTGTGTTTTTCCGTCGATCCTTACCCCGATAACCTCATTCTATCGGTTTGGCAAGGAGGCAAGATTGTGAGTTTCATCCAACAGGACCTGTGGGAGTTCGTCCCAGAGCTTTACCGGGAATGTTTGGGAGTTGAATATACACCGTGAGCCCGAGCGAGCCAGAATTCGGCGTGCCCTCGCCCTATCGTGGCATAGAGCCGTTTCGGTACGCTGACCGCGCCAATTTCTTTGGCCGGGCGGGCGCGATCGACGAGCTGTTTGCCAAAATACTCCTCTATCGCCTTGTCGTACTCTTTGGCGAGTCTGGCGCGGGCAAGTCATCCCTGCTTAACGCTGGTCTCATTCCAGCCTTGCAAAAAGAGGGCCTGCTGGCTGAGCGGTTGCGTGTTAGGCCGGATCCGGAGGCCTCCATCATCGTCGAGCGCATTCCTACTACCCAGCGCAAGGACGCAGACTTCCTTCCGTCTATCTTTTCCGGTATCGGTGAGAATCATCCTTCCGGCCCGACGATCGGTTGTTCCATTAATAGTTTCCTGT
>Ga0210406_10006842_pt1 | contig 11713 bp, 7 predicted proteins | sample IncBWC30MmetaG_FD_155454 | JGI IMG/M metagenome (GOLD analysis project Ga0210406, IMG submission 155454) | Forest soil microbial communities from Barre Woods Harvard Forest LTER site, Petersham, Massachusetts, United States - Inc-BW-C-30-M | ecosystem: Environmental > Terrestrial > Soil >... | reverse complement strand
TGCCGATACGCTCGAAATTTGTTCGAGCACAGAAATGAAGGATAGATGCGTTCGTTCGTGGCGAGCATGGCGATCCTCTGGGATGGACCTTGCGTCTCCCGGGGACAGGAGCCCGCAATCCTTGCACTTGACAGTCTTAGGGGGAACCGCGGCAGTCTGCGTCCGAAGACCTCCAGAGTCAAGTAAAATAAATGCCTATAAAGGGGAAAGAACCCGCGGAAATCAGAGACCCTTACTTAGGACCACAGGAAGGCGGTTTCACCCAAGGAGCAGGAATCTACAGCGCGGACGCGACAGACAGACGCGCCTGCAACTGGCAAGCAACGTTTTTCGGTTTTTGCAGCGAAGGCGGGTTAATGCCAGCAGTTCCGTAGCTGTCAGGCAGAGACTTGCGACGCAGTCGGGTTCAAACCTTCGTTCGGCAAAGCGCCGTGAAACTGATCGGCTTCGGTCGAACCTGCCAAAGCGGTCGTCGACGAATGGCCCCCGGAAACGAGTTGCGCGATTTCGTCGAAATAGCCCGTGCCCACGAAGCGCTGGTGCGTGACGCCTCGGTAGCCGAGTTCCTGCGCGGCGAATTCTTCCTGCTGGAGTTTCGAATAAGCAGTCATTCCCGCCTGGGCGTAACCTCGCGCGAGATTGAACATGGAGAGGTTGAGCACATGGAAGCCCGCCAGCGTGACGAACTGAAACTTGTAGCCCATCTCGCCGAGCTTCCGCTGGAAATCCGCGATGGCACGGTCGTCGAGTTTTTTCTTCCAGTTGAACGAAGGTGAGCAGTTGTAGGCCAGAAGTTTGCCTGGAAATTTCGCGTGGATGGCGTCGGCAAATTGCGCCGCTTCGGCCAGGTCTGGTGTGGAAGTTTCGCACCAGAGCATGTCGGCGTAAGGCGCATAAGCCAGGCCGCGGGCGATAGCGGCGTCGATGCCGCCGCGGTAGTGGTAGAAGCCTTCGGACGTGCGCGCCCCGGAAATGAATTCCCGGTCACGCGGATCGGCGTCGGACAGCAGGAGCCCAGCGGAGTTGGCATCCGTGCGCGCGATGAGAATCGTGGGCACGCCGCAAACGTCGGCAGCCAGGCGGGCGGCGATGAGCTTTTCGACAAATTCACGCGTGGGGACGACGACTTTGCCTCCCAGATGGCCGCATTTCTTTGCGGAAGAAAGCTGGTCTTCGAAATGGACCGCTGCGGCGCCAGCTTCGATCATGGCTTTCATCAGCTCATAAGCATTAAGCGAGCCGCCAAAGCCGGCTTCCGCGTCGGCGACGATTGGCGCCAGCCAATAGGTGCCTGAATTTTTTCCTTCGGCGGATTCGATTTGATCGGCGCGCAGAAGGGCGCGATTGATGCGCTTGACGAGGTTGGGGGCGCTGTCGCAGGGATAAAGACTCTGGTCCGGGTAAACGTCGCCGGCGGTGTTTCCGTCGGCTGCGACTTGCCAGCCACTGCCGTAAATGGCTTTTAGCCCGGCCTGCACCATTTCGATGGCCTGGTTGCCGGTAATGGCACCCAGCGCGGGAACGTACGGATCACTGTGAATCAAATTCCAGAGCCGCTCCGCACCCAGGCGCGCGAGCGTATATTCGATCTGGACGGAGCCGCGCAGGCGCAGCACATCGAAAGCCGAGTAGGGACGCGTGATACCGGACCACCTGGAATCGTTGCTCCAATCCATACCAGTGTGGCTATAGCTGCCATTGGTTCCCTTGACTCCACCTGTGAGCATCTCTGTCTCCTGTCCCATTCCACGTCACACATAAATTCCGAATCGTTCGGGCACAGGACGGAGTAGACTCCAGAATCGTCCGGCTGTCAAAATCGGCCGTCCGATTCGGACGAGTGATCAGTTTGGCCCAGTGCGCCTCGTCAGAGCGTAGCCCGCCAGCAATCGTAGCGCTCTTGGCATCGCCGCGAATGCGCGAATTTGGCTCCGACCCAGCAAGCCCGTCAGGAGGCAGCTATGGCCCCTCTCAGCAAGCAAAGAGCAAGTCGCGGCAAGAATATCCCTGACCAATTCCTGAGACAGCTCAGGGAAGATCTCGCGTGGCGGCGAATCGATAGCGGCCTGAAATGTCTGACAATGCATCAAGCCCTCGTCGAGTCGTGTGATCTCGGGCAGAGAAATGCAGCCGCTTTGCTCGGCTACTTGGCGCTATGGGTAGACGTCGGATTCCCTGGCAGGGAGCTCCTGAAGGACCTCGTCTCTCGTTTTTCCGCGACGTCCCCAGAGATGCTCTCTTTGCTGGAATTTGCTTACTTGAGAATGAGCGATGGGCTCATTGCCATGTCGGAAGAGGAATACGGAAAGGCGATCAAATGTTTCGAGACCGTGCTGGTCCTGGAGGAAGAAATCAGTGACAAACAAATGATCTCCATCACCAGTTTCTGGATGGGTCGGTGTCTGCGCCGGCAAGGCCGGTATCACGACGCTCTTGGGTTCGTCGCCAAAGCCAGGGAACTGGCCTTGCGACTAAAGTTCCCGAAGATGGCGGCGATCATGCGCGTGTTGGAGGGATGGGTTGCATTTCAGGAAGGCCAGCCCGAGGATGCGGCGAGGATCCTCGGTGAGGCCAGGGAAGTGCTGGCGGACACGGACGACTATCTGACCCTCGGGAACATCAGTTCGGCTTACGGGAGAATCGCCCGCCGGCAGGGCAATTCCGGGCATGCGCTCTCGAAGTTCGAAGATGCGATCGAGCAATACAACAAGCGGGATCCGCACAATCGGAATCTTGCCAGGTCCTTTGTAAACATAGCTTTTGTGAAGAGGCTGCTCGCGCTCCAGCTGGGGAATCAGATCGATACGGAAGCGGCGAAGCTCAGGAAAAAGCGCAAGGGTACCCATAAGTCCGCCACGTTTACGAAGGTTCAGGTGCGCGAGCAACTCACCCGGCTCCGTGGGGAAGCCTTCGAACATCTTGCCAGGGCGCGGGAAATTTATGACCGCTACAACGACCACAGGGGCAAAGGAAATATTCACGTCACTCACGGATACCTGAATCTCGACGGAGGCGAGTTGGATCGCGCGGCCCACGAGGGAGCCGCGGCGTTTAGCTTGGGCGACGAGAAAAAAGACAGCGTTCTCAAGGCCAGGGCACGTATGCTGCAGTCGGCGGTGGAATGCGCGCGTCTGGAAGAACAGATTGACGAAGGATCGAGCCGTGTCCCATCTTCGCAACGCGCCTGCGAATTCGCGCGCGAGGCTCTGGAGTTTGCAAAACACACGCAGAATCGGCGTTTGATCGCAAAGGCCCACATCGCCTTAGGTTCGGCGCTCTGTCTGGGGTTTCCCGACGATCTGGAAGCGGCCCGGCAATGCGCCGAGGGAGCGGAATCGCTGCTCAAACCCGCACAGCAGGACTACGTGTGGAAGGAGTTGCAGAATCTAAAGGCCAAACTTCGAGGCGCCGGCAGCATCAATCCAACCCTCCGAGAATGGTCCCAAGGCATCGTCGGCAACAAGTCTTTCCAGAAGGTTAGCGACGAATTTGCGGCGATTGTGATTCCAAAGGTGTGGAGGCGCGATGGGTGCAAAGTAGCTCGGGTGGCAGCCCATTTGTCGATCTCGCCGAAAAAAGTTCGCAGGATATTGAGAGATCAGGGGCTGTTGAAAGACACGGAAAGAGGGCGCTAGCACTAGGGCTGCTTTCAGCCCCTGGACGCCGCTTCTTTCGTCCTGCCCTGCGCAGGGATGACCCCGATTTGTCGCATCAGGCCAAAAGCGTCCCATACAGCGTACGAATCAAGAATCCTTCCATTTCTGATGTGGTGAATCGTGATCCCCTCCACGGAGATTTTCCTGCCCGTGGCGGGAATTTCCATGTACTTACCTTTATGGGTGCCCGAAAAGATCCAGGAAACAACAACCTTTTCCTTTTCGGCGATCGTGTCCTCAATGGTGAAACATATGTCAGGAAAGCCTGTCGTCAGTTCCACTACGCGCCGTTTGTACGACTCCGGGCCTACGTGCGAGCCGGCCGCAAAGGGGTCCTGGAGTGCATGGCTCGGGGAGATCAGCTGATCCACAACTTCCAGCTTGCGTTTATTCCAAACCTCTTCGTAGAGGCGGCGAACGATGGTCTTGTTCTCCATGGGCATTGGGATTCTCCTCCTCCGGACGGTCTCCTCCGGTATCTTTGGAGCTCGGCCCTGCCCTCGGAACCGCGCTGAGGAAGCTGGGGATGGCAAGGCTGGAGAAAGCCTACTCCGGAGGAGTTTGGCTTGCAACGCCGTTGGATGGCAATGTAGTCCCTGGACTATGCGCGCTCTGTTCGTCGGCCGTTACCGGACGACCGTGTTTTATCCTGTACGGTGATCGCCGCGAACGAAGAAACCGGAGCCCTCCATGAAACTGGATCGCGGAGTATTGAAGAGTCTTCCCAAGGTTCTGTTGCACGAACACCTGGACGGCGTGCTACGACCGAAAACCGTGATTGCGTTGGCAAGAAGCGCAAAATACGACGAACTTCCCACCGAAGATCCGGACGAGCTGGCGCGCTGGTTCCACCAAGGGGCCAACCAGGGAAGTCTGCCAAAGTACCTGGAAGGCTTTGCACACACGATCGCGGTGATGCAAACCGAAGAAGCTCTCGAACGTGTGGCTTATGAGCAAGCGGAAGACCTGAGCCGCGACGGCGTGGTCTATTTTGAGACTCGCTTTGCTCCGATTTTTCACACTCGAAAGGGATTGAGCCACCAGCAGGTGGTCTCCGCCGTCCTCAGGGGCTTGGAGCGGGGCCGAAAAGACTTTGGGATTTCTTCGGGGTTAATCATCTGTGCGATGCGCAACATGGACGTGTCGCTCGAAATGGCCGAACTCGCTGTGGACTTTCGCGAGCGAGGAGTTGTGGGATTCGATCTCGCGGGCGAGGAGGGTGGTCATCCGCCCAAAAAGCACGTGGAAGCCTTTCACTATATTCAGCGGCAGAATTTCAACATCACGATTCACGCTGGCGAGGGCTTTGGAAAGGAATCGATTTGGCAGGCCATTCAATACTGCGGAGCACACCGTATCGGGCACGGGACGCGATTAATCGATGACATTGCCGTCGCGGACGGCATGGCGGTGAAATTGGGCGACCTCGCGCAATACGTTCTCGACAAAAGGATTCCGTTGGAGATTTGCCTGCTCAGCAACGTCCATACCGGCGCCGCACGCAGCCTGTCCGAGCATCCCTTTAAGATTCTGTACCAGGAGAAGTTTCGCGTCACCCTGAACACCGACAACCGCTTGATGAGCGACACCACCATGACCAAGGAATTCGAGGCCGCTCAGGATACCTTTGGTCTCCGCTTGGACGACTTCGAAAAGATCACCATCAACGCGATGAAGAGCGCCTTCCTTCCCTATGACCGGCGTTGCGATTTCATCTACTCCGTAATCAAGCCGGGTTACGCCAAGGTCCGCAGCGCTCCGGCAACAAAGTGACCCCGAGAATCTGGTAGTGCATCGGCGTTTCTGCCGTTGACGTCGTGGCGCTCGCGGCCTATAGTGGCGCACCTTTTTATTTGAGGGCCGCCAGATTGCTCGACCGCGTATTTCACCTGCAAGAAAACCAGACCACCGTGCGGCGCGAGTTGCTGGCCGGTCTGACCACCTTCATGACCATGGCCTACGTCGTCGTCGTCAACCCGCGCATCCTCTCGGAAGCAGGCATGCCGGTGGATGGCGTGCTCTTCGCCACCTGCATTTCCGCCGCCGTGGCCACGCTCATCATGGGGCTGTGGGCCAATTACCCGATCGCGCTTGCTCCGGGCATGTCGCTCAACGCGTATTTCACCTACTCGATTGTGCTCGGCCGTGGAGTGCCCTGGCAGACCGCCCTCGGTGTTGTATTTCTTTCCGGCTTGCTCTTTCTGATTCTCACGCTGACGAACATCCGCGAACAAATCGTCAACGGCATTCCCAATTGCCTCAAATACGGCACCGCCGCCGGCATCGGCTTGTTCATCGCGTTCATTGGACTGCGCAACGCCAATATCATCGTAGCGAATCCTGCCACATTCGTAGGGTTGGGCAAGATTTCCGATCCGCAAGTCCTTCTCGCCGCCGGCGGACTCATTCTCATCGCCATTCTGATGGCCCGGCGCATCAGCAGCGCCATTCTCCTCGGCATCGTTGTCATCACCCTCGCCGGCATTCCTTTCGGACTCAGTCACTGGCCCGCGCATTTTTTCTCCCTGCCGCATCCCTCGGGCACGTTTCTCAATCTGGACTTGCGCTCGGCCGCAAAACTTGGCTTTGGCGAACTCATCTTCGTGTTTTTCTTCGTCGATCTCTTCGACAACGTAGGCACGCTGGTCGGCGTCTGCGAAGAAGGCGGCTTCCTGCGAGACGGGAAGCTCCCGCGCGCGAGCCGCGCGTTGCTCGCGGACGCTTTCGGAACCATGTTCGGTGCGCTCACCGGTACCTCCACGGTCACCAGCTATATCGAGAGCGCTGCCGGAGTCGCGGCGGGTGCGCGCACCGGGCTCGGCAACATCGTTATCGCCGCGCTCTTCCTTGCCGCCATGTTTTGCGCCCCGCTCGTCGCTGCCATTCCCGCGTACGCTACCGCTCCGGCCTTAATCCTCGTTGGCGCGCTCATGTGTGGCGCCGTCGCCCGTGTTCGTTGGGACGATTTCAGCGAGGCCTTCCCCGCATTCCTCACACTAGTAGCCACGCCCCTCACCTTCAGTATCGCCACGGGTCTCAGCCTCGGTCTCCTCTCCTTCACCTTCGTCAAACTCGGCACCGGAAGACACCGCGAAATCAGCCCTCTCATCTGGGTGCTCAGCGCGCTCTTCCTCCTCCGCTACGCCTTCCTCGGCGCCGAATAAGCCGAGCCAGCCGCCCCCCGATTAGCACATCATCCGTGCGCCCGGCATGCGTCAATTTCCGTCTGCGTCGCGATTTGCCTGCAAACTGGCCGCAAGCTCCAAATCGAGTTTCCAACTTCCCACAACCGGACTTCTGGCTCAGAATAACTTCCGAGTACCCCGTCATCCGACCACAATCCGAGGCAAACTCTAGATGGACCTTCCCTACTTCCTACAAGCGGACTTATAGCCCCCAGAGCGGTCGCCGACCGCCTCTCTTTCTCTGGAAGGCTCGTCTATCGTCCATTTCGACGAGCCCGTCGCAGCACCTACTGTTGATTGCGTCGCTGGATGTAAACAACACTGCACTCTCCGCGGCAGATGGAATGGAGTATCGTAACGCATGGACTCCACCACCCAGGATCTATCCCGAGTCCTAATCGAACTCGGCCTGATCGTCGTAAGTCTTGCGATCCTCGCTCGCATCGCGAGTCGTTGGGGCTTTTCTGCCATCCCTCTCTACCTGCTGGCTGGCCTCGCCTTTGGCAAAGGAGGACTGGCGCCACTGAACCTCAGTGCCGGCTTCACCCACATCGGCGCCGAAATCGGCGTACTCTTGCTTCTCTTCATGTTAGGCCTTGAGTACACGGGAGCCGAGCTGGTTGCTAATCTCCGCAGCGCACTTCCCGCAGCCATCGTGGATTTCGCGCTGAACTTCACACCTGGCCTCCTTGCGGGACTCCTCCTAAAGTGGAAGCCGCTCGCCGCAGTCCTGTTAGGCGGTGTGACCTACGTCTCTTCCTCAGGCGTGATTGCCAAGGTTTTGTCAGAACTTCGTCGGCTCAACAATCCTGAGACTCCGGCCGTGCTGTCGATCCTGGTGCTGGAGGATTTGGCCATGGCCGTCTATCTGCCTCTGGTTGCCGTCCTTCTCGCCGGTGGTGGCCCGGCAAGAATGGCCACGTCTGTCTCATTGGCACTGGCCGCAGTCCTTCTGGTTCTCGCCTTGGCTGTCCGCTACGGCGTGCCGTTGAGCCGCGTTGTTGCTCATCAGTCAGACGAGATCGTACTCCTCACCATTTTTGGCGCGGTCCTTCTCGTCGCTGGGGCTGCGCAGCGGCTGCAGGTGTCGGCGGCTATCGGGGCATTTCTCGCGGGCATCGCCGTCTCAGGACCCATGGCTGAACAAACGCATCGTCTGGTTGCGCCCCTTCGTGACCTGTTTGCCGCCACGTTCTTTTTCTTTTTTGGGCTTCAAATCGACCCGGCAACCCTACCGTCCGCGTTGCCCTATGCCGTTTTGCTGGGTGTTATAACCGCCGGGACTAAAGTTCTCACCGGTTTCTGGGCAGCGCGGCAAACCGGTGTTGATCGGCATAGCCGCCTGCGCGCGGGCATGGCCTTGGTCGCGCGTGGCGAGTTCTCAATCGTAATTGCAGGTTTGGGTGTCGGCCTCGAGCCGCAACTTGGACCGCTTTCAGCCGCCTATGTGCTCTTTCTGGCGGTGCTCGGTCCCATCCTCGCCCGCGCGGTTAAATAGATCCCTCTAAGGCGGGCGGCGCAGACGCTCGCGGGGTGCCGGGTGGCGCACGCGGTGCGCGGCCTCCCTGTACGTCGCGAGAAGAGTAATAATCGCTGTTGTATTCCGGCGAACCTTGATCGCCGACCACTCTTCTTGCATGATCCTCGGGGTTTCTCTCTTGTCTGATTCCGGTGTTCACCGGATTGCTGGGCGATTTCGAGCTTGATAAAAGTCGTCATGGAAGTTCATGACAGGGGAACGTCTTGTCCCCTACATAGTTCCGGTCCAGTCCGCCATTTTCACACTGGCCTCTTGTCCAGGAGGAGGTTGTCGCATGCACCTTTCTACCCCTGCCCTAACCTCTCTGGAGTCTTCTAGAGTGACTCGATATTTCCTGCAGGTATTTGTGGCGGGACTCTGCTTGGCCAGTTTGCCAGGTCTGGCCGACGCGCAAGCAAACGTGCAGGGACAATGGCAGACACTGCCGAACCCCATGCCGATCAATCCCGTGCATGCCGCGCTCCTGCGCAATGGCAAGGTGCTTGTGGTCTCAGGTTCGGGTAACCTGCCTAGCAATACCAATTTCCAGGCGGGCGTGTTCGATCCGCAGACGAACACAGTCACCACGCAGCCGGTGGGCTGGGACATGTTCTGCAACGGGATGGTTGTCCTTCCGGACGGCCGCGCTCTTATCAACGGCGGGACGCTTCAGTACGATCCCTTCCATGGTGAATTGCGCAGTGCTGTTTATGACTTGACGACCGGCGCATTCACCAATGTGCAGAACATGGCGCACGGGCGTTGGTATCCCACGGTGACCAACTTGGGGGACGGCACGGTAATGACTTTCTCCGGTCTGGACGAGAACGGGAACACCAACACCACGGTGGAAATCTATGCAGTGAGCACTGGCTGGAGCACTCCGATTGGCTCTCCTTTTACCCCTCCTCTTTATCCGCGGATGCACGTTCTTCCGGACGGCAAAGTGTTCTATTCGGGCTCGACAGCGCAATCGCGGCTTTTTGATCCTGTGGCCAAGACGTGGTCCGGGGTGATAGCAACCACCAACTATGGCGGGACGCGCACGTACGGGACCTCGGTTTTGCTGCCGCTCACGCCAGCAAACAACTACAAGCCGGTGGTCATGATTATGGGCGGTGGTAACCCGTCCACGGCGACCACCGAGCTGATCGATCTATCAGCGGCCACTCCGATATGGACCAACGGTCCGCCCATGTCCGAACCGCGCATCGAGATGAACGCCACGATCCTCCCGAATGGCAAGATCATCGCGCTGGGCGGCTCCCTCAATGATGAAGACACAGGGACCGCGAGCCTCAACGCCGATTTATACGATCCGGCTACGAACACATTCAGCTCTGCTGGTATGAACGCCTTTGCCCGTCTGTACCATTCCAATTCGCTGCTGCTTCCGGATGGGACCGTGTGGGTCGCCGGCGGCAATCCCGCGCGCGGCACCTACGAGCAGCACATGGAGATTTACTCTCCAGCGTATCTCTTCAATCCGGACGGCACGCTCGCCACACGGCCCGCGATCACCGGCGTTCCTTCGTCGGGCATTGGTTACGGCAGCGCCTTCCAAGTACAAACTCCTGATGCGGCGAGCATTATCTCCGTAGTGCTCATTAGGCCTGGTGCCCCTACGCACGCGTTTGACATGGAGCAGCGTTTGGTGGCCATGAACTTCGCGGTCGGGAGTGGCTTTTTGAACGTGACAGCTCCGCCGAACGGCAACATCGCTCCGCCAGGCTACTACATGCTTTTCATTCTGAATTCTTCGGGAGTGCCCTCGGTGGCGCAATTTGTCCAGCTCACACCGGCGCCGGGGGATCAGCCTCCCACCGGCACGATCACCAGCCCCGCGAGTGACGTGACCATCACGGTCGGCCAGTCTGTGTTCTTCGCGGGCTCCGGTACAGATCCCGATGGCACCATCACCGCCTATTCCTGGTCGCTCCCAGGCGGTAATCCCAGCACAAGCTCGCTGGCTACGCCGGGTGATGTGATCTACAACACTCCCGGCACTTTCGCGGCAACGCTGACAGTTACGGACAATGCCGGTCTTACCGATCCCCATCCGCCCTCGCGGAAGATCACCGTCAATCCTGCGCCCGACTTCACCATCTCTGCCACGCCTTCTTCGCAAATCGTGGTGCGCACGAGCAGTACGAGTTTTTCTGTCACCGTCTCTTCAGTGAACGGCTTCTCCGGAACCGTAAGCTTAGACGCGTCCGGGTTGCCTCCCAACGGGACAGCTTCTTTCAGCAATCCTTTCCTGACCGGTTCGGGCTCCTCAACGCTGACTGTCACGCCGGGGATAACGAGTCCTCCGGGGATTTACACACTTACGATCACGGGCACGAGCGGTGGTCTTGGCCACAGCGTTAACGTAACACTCGTGGTCATTTAGCACGCGAGATTTCAGCATCCGTGCTGCGCCATGTCCGGGAGCCGCAGTCCCGAAAGTGGCGTGAATTACACGATCAACGTCAACAGGGTGACCGGCTTCACCGGCGGGCGGGTGGCGCAGACACTCGCGGGGTGCCGCAGCCTTCGGTGGCGCCTGCCCCGACCCGGTCGGGGAAGCTGCGGCTTTTGACTTTTCTTTCCTTTGCCCCTAATTTTTCGCTTGCCCCCCACTACCGTTGCGGTACAATATCCCTGTTGAAACCTGCGCCCCGACCCGGTCGGGGCGTTTCTGTTTTGTACCGTCGGTTTGCCGGCAAGGGTGCCCTGCCGGCTCTTCTCAGTCAGCAATCCCAAAACTCAACTCTAAGGAGACTTTTATGTCCTCTCTCAGTCCAAAGGACCGCGTGTCCTTGTGTTCGTTTACTTTCTCGGATGGCCGCCGTTGCCGCACTCCGCGCGTCGCCAAACATCCGCGCTTCTGCTTCTACCACGCCCAAAAAGAAGCCCGCGCCCGCACCGCAAAAAAACTCGGCAAAGACCTGGCCTACTTCTTCTCCGGCGACTACCTCTCCGCCTGCGATCTCAGCACCGCCCTGGCGCGCCTCATCCCCGCCGTTGTCCGCGGCGATGTAAAACCCAAAACCGCCCACACCGTCGCCTACATGGCACAAACTCTCATGCAGTCCATCCACATTTCCGAGCAGGAATACATCCACGCCTTCGGCACCGACGGCTGGCGCAAATCCGTCCGCAATTCCGTCACCTCCAACTACGACTATCGCTTCCCGCCCGACCCGGCACCCGAACTGCCCCAAGTAGTGGCCGGTCTTCAGACCGGTGGGGGTCAGGGCCCACAACCAGCCCCATCACTGCACACTTCCTTGCCTCCTACGAGCGCCGAATTTGTTCAGCGTGTAGTGGCCGGTCTTCAGACCGGTGGGGGTCAGGCTCCACAACCCTCC
>Ga0210406_10006841_pt1 | contig 11714 bp, 9 predicted proteins | sample IncBWC30MmetaG_FD_155454 | JGI IMG/M metagenome (GOLD analysis project Ga0210406, IMG submission 155454) | Forest soil microbial communities from Barre Woods Harvard Forest LTER site, Petersham, Massachusetts, United States - Inc-BW-C-30-M | ecosystem: Environmental > Terrestrial > Soil >... | reverse complement strand
TACGTTCAATCACAAGGCGTCGTCGGGTCTGCGCTACATCCTTAATCCTCCCGGCACGACCGCTCGCGTCCATCAGCACCTGAACATCGGGCAGGGCGAGGTTCCCTGGGACGATTTCTTCGGAACGTTGGCTGAAATCGGGTTCGACGGGATCATGACCGCGTGCGTCTTCGCCTGGGAGGACAAGGCCGACGAATCGAGCCGGTTTATGCGCACGGAGATGCAGCGCTACGTCGAGAAGCATCGAAAGTCATAAGTTCAAACCGAAGACCAGATCCGCACTCCTGATCGACATGAAGGACTACCAAACATGACTGTTCGAGTTGGCGTCATCGGCACGGGGGCGATAGGCCGGGATCACGCCCGCCGTATCAACCAAGTCCTTGCTGGCGGTGAAATCGTCGCGCTCAGCGACGTCAATCGCGTCTCCGCCGAGAAGGTCAAGGCGGAGATCGCGCCAGAGGGTGAAATCTTCGAGACGGGCGAGGCGCTCATCGCCTCGCCGAAGGTCGACGTGGTCCTCGTGACATCCTGGGGCGCGACGCACGAGCAATATGTGCTGGCGGCGATCGCCGCTCGGAAGCCTTGCTTCTGCGAGAAGCCGCTCGCGACATCGGCGGACGGGGCAAAGCGAATCGTCGATGCCGAGGTCGCTCACGGCAAGCGCCTGGTGCAGGTCGGCTTCATGCGCCGCTATGATGTCGGGTATGTCGCATTGAAGCAGTCGGTCTCGTCGCGGATCGGCGCGCCAATCCTGGTTCACGCGGCCCATCGCAACCCGACGGTTCCGGAACAATATGTCACGCCCATGGCAATTCATGACACGCTGATCCACGAGATCGACGTGTTTCGCTGGCTTCTCGACGACGATTATGTTTCGGCGCGCGTTCTGTTCCCGCGTAAGGCGGCGAGGAGTCATGCGAAGTTGCGCGATCCTCAGGTGGTCCTGCTAGAGACGACGAAGGGGGTGCTCATCGACGTCGAGATCTTCGTAAACTGCCGGTACGGCTATGACATCCAGTGTGAGGTCGTTGGCGAGGACGGGATTGCGAAACTCCCCGAGCCGATGGCTGTCAAGATGCGCCTCGACGCCACGCTGCAAAATTCCATTCTGACCGACTGGAAGGATCGCTTCATCGATTCCTACGACGTCGAGCTTCGGGACTTTCTCAAGGCTGCGGCGCAGGGCGGGGTGTCGGGACCTACGTCCTGGGACGGCTATGTCGCAGCGATCGCGTCGGACGCTTGCGTCACGGCTCAGGAGCGCGAAGGCGAGGCGGTCGCGATCGCGTTGCCCGCCCGCCCGGCGCTCTACAACTGAACGGATAGGTCATGCGCTTCGCATTCAATCACATCCTCGCACCGAAGCTCCCGCTCGAGACGTTCTTCGCTAAAGCAAAATCGCTGGGCGCTACGGAAGTCGAGATTCGCAACGATCTGCCTGATGTCGTCGGAGCGACGGCGCCGGAGAAGGTGCGTGAGGCCGCCGAAAAAGCGGGCGTCACGATCGTCTCGATCAATGCGCTCTATCCGTTCAACGTCTGGTCGGAAGACCTTCCGACGCGCGCGACAGCGCTTGCGGATTATGCGCAAAGGTGCGGCGTCAAGGCGCTCGTCATGTGTCCTCTGAACACCGGCGAACCTGTTCCTCCGGAGAATGCAGTCGAGGCGCTTAAGGCGTTTCGGCCTGTCCTCAAGGAGCGGGGGCTCATTGGACTCGTCGAGCCACTAGGCTTTCCGATTTCCTCACTACGCACAAAGAAGGAAGCGATCGCGGCGATCGAAGCGGTCGACGGTCGGGACGTGTACAAGGTCGTCCACGACACCTTTCACCATCACCTTGCGGGCGAGACGGAGTTCTTTCCCAAATGGACGGGGCTGGTTCACATTTCCGGCGTCAGCGACCCGAGGGTCGCCGTGGCGGACATGCTCGATGCGCATCGCGTTCTGATCGACGAGACGGATCGTCTCGAAAACCTGGCCCAAATTCGCGCACTTCTCGCGGCCGGGTACGAGGGGCCGTTCAGCTTCGAGCCCTTCGCCAGCGAGGTTCACGCGCTCCCGGATCCCATGACGGCGGCCAAGGAGAGCATGGACTTCGTACAGAAGTCGCTTTGAGCTTCCGCCAACCGGCGCGTGGCCGGGCGAGATCGGAAACGCATGTGAGCGAAATAATGACAAAACCATTGGATGTGATCAACATAGGCCGGTCGTCGGTTGATCTCTACGGCGTGCAGATCGGCGGCCGGCTCGAGGATATGGCGTCGTTCCGAAAATATATCGGCGGCTCGCCGACCAATATAGCCGCCGGAACGGCGCGCCTCGGTCTCAAGTCGGCGCTGATCACCCGCGTGGGCGACGAGCATATGGGGCGCTTCATCCGCGAGGAGCTCGCGAAGGAGGGCGTGGACGTCCGCGGGGTGAAAACCGATCCGGATCGCCTGACCGCGCTGGTTCTGCTCGGCATTCGCGACGAGAAGCAGTTCCCGCTGATCTTCTACCGGGCTAATTGCGCGGACATGGCCCTTTGCGAGGACGACATCGAGGAGGCTTTCATCTCGGAGGCGCGTTCGGTCGTGGCGACGGGGACGCATCTCAGCAACCTGCGTACAGAGGCGGCGGTGCTGAAGGCCCTGCGGATCGCCCGCCGACACGGTGCGCGCACGGCGCTCGACATCGACTACCGACCTAATCTCTGGGGCCTAGCGGGCCATGGCGCGGGCGAAAGCCGCTACATCGAAAGCGCTGAGGTCACGAAGAAGCTGCAGGGCCACCTGGCAATGTTCGACCTGATCGTCGGCACGGAAGAAGAGTTCCACATCGCAGGCGGATCGACAAACACCGTCGCAGCGCTGCGGGCAGTTCGCTCCGTTACCGGGGCGGTTCTTGTCTGCAAGCGCGGGGCGGAGGGCGCGGTCGTCTTCACCGGCGCAATTCCCGATCGCCTCGACGCGGGCGAGAAGGGACCAGGCTTCCCGATCGAGGTGTTCAACGTGCTAGGCGCCGGCGACGGTTTCATGTCCGGCCTCATCAAGGGCTGGCTGGAGGACGCGCCCTGGCCGCGCGCGCTCGAATACGCCAACGCCTGCGGCGCCTTCGCGGTAAGCCGCCACGGCTGCACGCCGGCGTACCCCTCCGCTGACGAACTTGCGTTCTTCCTCAAACGGGGCGTGACGCGGAAGGCCCTTCGCAAGGACGAAGGGCTCGAACAGCTCCACTGGTCGACCAATCGGCACGGCGACTGGTCGCACGTCCAGATCTTCGCGTTCGATCACCGCATGCAACTGGAGGAGATGGACGGGGCGACGCCCGAGAAGATAGGGGCTTTCAAGGAGCTTTGTCTCGCCGCCGCCCTGAAAGTTGCTGGCGGCCGCTCCGGCTACGGGATCCTGTGCGACTCGGGTCTCGGCCGGGACGCGCTTTATGCGGCGAGCGGAACAGGCTTGTGGATCGGACGCCCGGTGGAATGGTCGGGGTCGCGGCCGCTCGCTCTGGAGCCTGAGCTCGGCCCGGACATTGGCGGACTTGAGGAATGGCCGCTCGACAACGTCGTGAAGGTTCTTTGCTTCTGTCATCCGAGCGATTCCGCGGACATGTGGGCTGACCAGGGCGAAGTGCTCACTCGACTGTTCAGCGCGGCTCGTCGCAATCGACTGGAGTTTCTGCTCGAGATCATCCCCTCGAAGGTCGGACCGGTTGACGATGCGACGACGGCTGATCTGATCCACCGCATCTACGAGATGGGGATTTTCCCGGACTGGTGGAAGCTGGAGCCCCAGAAGACGAGGCGCGCTTGGGAGGCTGCCTGCGCCACGATCACGGAATGCGATCCTCACACCCGTGGAATAGTCATGCTGGGCCTGGACGCTCCCGAGGAGGAGCTCGCCGAGAGCTTCCAGGTTGCGGCCGGCTTTCCGTTGGTCAAGGGCTTCGCGGTGGGCCGCACGATTTTTGGTCAGGTCGCGCGTGACTGGCTGGCCGGCCGGATCGGAGACGAGGCCGCCGTCGAAGCGATGGCTGAGCGGTATCAACGTCTCTGCGTCGTCTGGGACGCTGCGCGGCCGCGGACGAATGCACGCGAGGTAGCGCTTTCATGAAAACGATCCGATTGACGGCCGCCCAGGCGATGATGCGATGGCTCGCGGTGCAAATGACGCCCGAGGGCGACCGCTTCATTGAAGGTGTCTGGGCCATTTTTGGCCATGGCAATGTCGCCGGTATTGGCGAGGCTCTGCACGGGGTGAGCAAGGCGCTACCGACCTGGCGTGGCCAGAATGAGCAAACCATGGCTCATGCCGCGATCGCCTATGCGAAGACCAAGCGCCGCCGCCGTGCGCATGCCGTGACCTCCTCAATCGGACCGGGCGCCACCAACATGATTACCGCCGCCGCGGTAGCGCATGTGAATCGACTGCGGTTTTGTTCATCCCGGGCGACGTCTTCGCAAATCGTCGTCCGGATCCGGTCTTGCAACAGATCGAGGATTTTGATGATGGGACGATCAGCGCGAACGACTGCTTCCGCCCGGTCAGCCGCTACTTCGACCGCTTGACCCGCCCCGAGCATCTGCTGACCGCGCTGCCGCGGGCGATGCGCACACTCACCGACCCGGCCAATTGCGGTCCGGCCACGCTCGCTTTCTGCCAGGACGTTCAGGCCGAGAGCTTCGAGTACCCCAAGAGCTTCTTCGAGGCCAAGGTCTGGCGGATCCATCGGCCTGAGCCGGATAGGGTCGAGGTCGAAAAAGTCGTGAAGACAAGCTTCTGGCGGGTCTGGAAGATGGCGACTGCTTCCTTGATCGTCCCGTAGTGCATGATCACCTGCGCGCCGGCCTCCTTCATCTTCAGGAGTTGCGCGGTCATGTCGGTGTCCCCGGTTTCGAACGTCTCGTCGGCGACAGGCTTGAGGCCGAGCTCGGCTAGCCGGCGCGTCAGCTCCTTGCGGCCGATCTGTCCGTAGCCGGCCGACCAGGTGAGCAGGCCGATCTTGGTCAAGCCGAATTTCTTCACCATCGAATCGACGAGGAAATCCGCCTGCCCGCTGCCGAACATGCCGAGGCGGAAAAGATAATTGTCGCGGCCGCTGGCTTCCGCCTGATTGTGAATGATGGCGGTCGCGTCGGTATGAACGCAGATCGTCGGCACCTTGTATTGGTCGTTGAGTAGAGGCGTCACGGCCAGCATCGAGGCGCTGTTGGCCGAGCCAACGAATGCCACGACATTCTGCCGCTCGATGAGTTCGCGATAGGCGGTCACCGTCTTCACCGGATCAAACTCGTCGTCGCGGATGACGACTTCCAGCTTGCCGCCCCTGACGCCGCCCTTAGCGTTGATCGCTTCGACCGCCATGTCCATGCCGCGCTCGATCTCATGACCGAAAGCGGAGACGGGGCCGGTCATCGGCCCAGCGAAGCCGATCTTGACCGTGTCCTCTGCCGCCGCGGGGACGGCAGTCATTGCCGCGGCAGCCGCAGCGATCGTGGCAAATCCAATGAGAATACACCTCATGTCCAAGTTCCCTTCGATCAGACGGCGCAAGCTCTGCCCGCGCCGCGTGAGCAGCGAGGCCTCTCATGATCGCTTCCACTCGACGCCGAAGCGGTAACGGTCGGCGCGATAGTGCAGGATGACGAATTCCACGGCGCGGCCGTCGGCGATTCGGGCGATGCGCCGGGCGACGAGCGTCGCCGCGCCGACGGGCGTGCAGAGGTGGCGCGCGACCTCCTCGCTGGTGTTCGCGGCGTCGAGATATTCCTCTCCGCCGACGATCCGCACCCCGCCGACCCGTTCGATCCAGGCGTAGAGCGATCCGGCGTTAAGCTCGGCGACGGTCGGGCTCGGGCGATTGGCGAGCACGCGCGGCGACAGCCACGACCGGCCGAGCGCCATCGGAAAATCGTCTGCGCTGAGCAGGCGATCGATCGCGACCGCCCGCGCTCCCTTCTCGATGCCAAGCGCTCCGGCGACCTCGGCCGTTGCGGGGCGGTTCCTGACCGCGAGCGTCTGATAGCTCGGACGTAGGCCCCTAGCGCGCATCTCGTCGGCGAATCCAGCGAAGCTGCGCAACGGCTGCTCGACGCGTGGCGGCAGGACGATCGATCCCTTTCCGGCGCGCCGCACGATCAGTCCGTCGTGCTCGAGCCTGTCGAGCGCGGCCCGCGCCGTCGTGCGGCTCACGCCGAGGCTCATGCCGATCTCGGCCTCGGAGGGCAGCCGGTCGCCTGGCGAAAACTCCCCGCGTCCGACCGCGGCGCGAAGCCGATCGGCGATCTGGAACCAGCGGGGCACGGGCCCGTCGCTCAATTGCTCTGCGTTCCACATTTGGCCGATTGATACAATGTCATGACATTCTAGATGTCAAGCGCTTCTTATTGAACGACGTCCTCTCAGTCCCCCTGTCCGCCATCAGCGCCTATGAGACATTGCGTGGTTTTCACGTAGGGAGGATTTCATAAAGCGCTTCGAAGCCGTGAGTGGGGAGAACGGGAGGCTCGAGCAGACAAACGAGACGTTTGTGGGAATTGAGGTGCCGAAGGCGCGAAGGAGGATAGCAAAAATTGCCGCGACTGGTTCACCGCTCTTGAGCGTGTGAAGGAATTGGCCCTTTGGCTTGGGCTGTGATTCTCTGTCGCTGATTCTGTGGGGTGAAATCGGCGATGAATGAAGCTCGGGTGGTGCGGCCGGATCGGCTCAGCTGCGCTGGGACATGGTCGATCTTGAGGGCCTGCTGCCGGCGGACCATCGCGCGCGCCTCGTGTGGAGTTTTGTCGAGAGCCTCGATCTTTCGCAGCTTTACGATCGGGTTCTCTCGCGCGAGGGCGAAGCGGGACGGCCGGCCGCCGATCCCGCGGTTCTGCTTTCGCTGTGGCTTTACGCGACGATCGAGGGCGTGGGGTCGGCGCGCGAACTGGAGCGGCTTGCCCAAAGCGACGCCGTCTATCGGTGGCTGGCGGGCGGCGTGCCACTGAACTATCACGGGCTCGCCGACTTCCGGGTTGACGGCGCGGAGGTCCTAGATCGGCTGTTGACGCAAAGCGTGACGGCGCTGATCGCCGAAGGGCTGATCAGCCTTGATGAGATCGCAGTCGACGGCACGAAGGTTCGCGCCAACGCAAGCAGGAAGTCGTTCAGGACAAAACTGCTCAAGATCGAAGGCGCGGTTGGCCTTAGCGTTTGGCCGCCCTCAAGCAGGAGCTTTCGAGCGATCCGGGGGCTTCGACGCGTCGTCGACAAGCCGCGCGGGAGCGGGCGGCGCGTGATGTTCATGAGCGCGCCGGAAGAGCGCGGGCGGCGCTCGAACGGCTCGCGGCGGAGCGCAAGTCGCGCGCCAAGACGCACGCCAAGGATGAAGCCAAGAAGAAGGAGCCAAGAGCTTCGACGACCGATCCCGAGGCGCGCTCCATGCGCTTTCCCGACGGCGCGGTTCGCCCCGCCTACAACGCTCAAATAGCCGCCGCGCCGAAAGAGGGCGTCATTGTCTCGATTGAGGTGACCGACCGGCGCAACGATGCGGGCTTGGCAGGGCCGATGGTCGCCTCCTCACGGTCTTGGAGGGGTTCGAACCCGACCCAGTTAGTTTCTTTGCAATCCACCCGGTCAGCCACGCGATGTCACGCAAGGTGGCGGTCTTTGTTGAGTCGCTTGCCAGCGCCTTCAAGAACAGCGACTGGGCGCGCCGTTTTCGCAACGGCGAGGCCGACGCATAAGGCAGACCGCCGGCCCGCGGCAAAATTGGCAACCAAGATCTACTCAAAGAGCCGGGTACCTCCGCGAGACAGCAGGATCGGCGGGAGAAGCGTTGCTGGCGGCCGCACCTTCGGAGGCATCGCCGTCGAAATCGGCGTTGGCCGTAGAACCATAGCCAAATGGGTGAAGTTGGACGACGTCCTAGACCGACAACGGTGCGTCCTCCAATCGAGATCTCCGCTCTATTTCCAGGGGTTTCTGGCGAGGCGATGAGCAGAAGGCGATCGCGTTGGTCGCCGTATCTTTCACGATGTCAGAAATCGAGATACGTCGACAGACTGTCGCATCTGGAGCGACTTTTATCGACTTAGCGCCGCAGTGATGGTGTCGGAGCTCGATCCACGTTGCCGCCGCCTCCGCCAACGAAGATCGGGGAGCTCAGAGAAAGGCCGGCCATTGACCCTGCGATCCGCTAGCGGACCTTGCCGATGGTCACAGCCTCTCTTTGCATGAAGCCGAGGTCGGTGCTGACGCCATCGGAATCGCAAAAATGAGCGGTTTGAAGGAAGCGTCGCCCCACTTTGTCGTGATGCGGCGCCTTGCGAGGCGGTTCCGCGGCATTCTGCACGGCTCCGGCGCAAAGAAATCTTGATCGTTTCCTCCATGATGCCAAGAGATCCGGTCTTCATTCGATGCAGCAGGTTGCGAGCCTTTGCGCGACGGCGGGACGGTCAGAAACGCTATCGCCGAGCCTTGGAGCAGCGGCAAGGGCGGAAAGTCAGATCAATCGACTCAAGCGCGGCATGTACGGTCGCGCAGGCATCGAACTGCTACGCGGGCGGATTGCTTCCATTGGAAGCCCCTGAGCACGAAAAGTGGCGCAGATCCTGGTTCGACGGCTGCCAACAGCCGCGTGAACCCCTCGGATCATGGCATATTGCTTGCTGCCGAAGTCTTCGCCAATTAACGCTACGACACACGGAGATGGGTACGAAAGCGTTCGCAGATGTTGGCAAACGAACGGACCCGCGTCTAAAGTTTGTCCCGAGAGCCTAGGGCGGCGAGAATACGTCAAGCCGGTGAAGAGCATGGCGCAAGGAGAATCCCATGAAGCCGATACAGTATAAATTGCTCGGAATTCGCGCATTCGTGCTCACCTGCACGGCACTTGTTGGCCTGGTTGCGATCCACACGCCGGCGGACGCTCAGCGAAAGAAAACGATCGCGGTGGCCGTCAAGCTCGCCGGCGACCCGTGGTGGAATCGTATGGAGGAAGGCCTCAAAGAATACGATAAGGAGAGTTCAACCGTCCACGTCTTCATGCAGGGTCCATCACAAGCGGACGCTGCGCTGCAGGCCCAGCTCATTGAGGATCTGATCGCTCAGAAGGTCAACGCGATCGGTATCATTCCTCTGTCGCCCCAGACCTTGGAGCCGGTAATCGCGAAGGCGAGGGCGGCCGGTATCAAGGTCGTGACTCATGAAGGATCGACCCAACCGACGAAGGATTTCGACGTCGAGGCCTTCGACAACGCCGACTATGGCCGGCACTTAATGGACGAACTCGCCAAGGGCATGGGCGAAGAGGGAGAGTACGCGGTCTTTGTCGGCAAGCTCACGAACGTCTCGCACAACCAGTGGGTCGACGCGGCAGTGGCCTATCAGAAAGAGCGCTATCCCAAGATGCAGCTCGTCGCCGGGAAGAATGAGAGCAACGAGGATGCTGCGACTGCTTATCGCAAGACGCAGGAGCTTCTTGTGGCCTACCCGAATATCAAGGGCTTCCAGGGCTCCTCGTCCAACGACGCCGTGGGGATTGGTCAGGCGGTCGAGGAAGCGGGGCTGGCGGGTAAGACCACCGTGGTTGGCACGAGCCTCGTATCCCTCACCGGAAATCTGCTGAAGTCGGGCGCCGTGGACACCATCAACTTCTGGGACCCTAAGCTGGCGGGCAAGGTCATTGCCGAGATCGCGGAGCGCTTGCTCGATGGCAAGACCGTCAAGACGGGCGACGACCTCGGGGTCGAGGGGTACAGATCCGTCGTTGTGAAGGGTGACGTCATTTACGGCTCGGCATGGGTCGACGTGACCAAGGATAACATGGACAAGTACAAGTTCTGAGTTTTCACGCAGGCGGGCCCGCCATGGACGACCGGTCTCGCCTGCGGCGCCGTCCGGCCGCTGACTCATCCAGTTAAACCGGGAGAGGGTCCCGCGCAGCCGTGACGACAAGGAAAGTCTCTGACCCTCGCGAAGGAGGGGTGTCCGTCGCGCCCACTCTGCTTCGCGCCGTCGAGATGCACAAGGCTTATGCGGGGGCGAAGGCGCTTTCCGGGGTGACCGTCGAGGTTCAAGCCGGCGAGGTGGTAGCGCTAGCCGGCGAGAATGGCTCGGGCAAGTCCACGCTCATCAAGATCATCGCCGGCGTCGAGACGGCCGACACGGGCAATCTTTTCATCGACGGCATCGATTGGACCAGGCGCTCGCCGGTCGAGCGGATAGCAGTCGGGGTCCAGATCATCTATCAGGACTTTGCCCTATTTCCCAATCTCTCGGCAGGGGAGAACATCTGGCTGCCCTATCAGATGCATCGGGGTAGACGCCTCGTGTCCCGCACCGAAGGGCGAGTGATGGCGAAAAGCGCGCTCGATCAAATCGGCGTCGCCTTCGACCTCGATCTTCCTGTCTCGCAACTCTCTGTATCGCAGAAGCAGCTCGTCGCCATCGCCCGCGCACTCGTTCATGAGGCGCGTCTTCTGATCATGGATGAGCCAACGACCGCACTGACCCACCGCGAGGTACAGCATCTCTTCGCCATCATCAGGCGATTGGCCGACCAAGGCATGACCTTCGTCTTCGTCAGCCATAAGCTGCAAGAGCTCGCCGAAATATGTCAGCGTGTCATCGTGCTGCGAAACGGCCGCAAGACGCTAGATCGGCCGATGGCCGGCATCAGCGAAGCCGAGATCGGGCGTGCGATGACGGGCCGCGATATCGGTATGGAGCGCTATCCGCGCTCACCGCACGTGCCCGATGCGGTGCCGCGACTGGCAGTGCATCAGCTGAGCCGCGCCGGGGAATATCGGAACGTCAGCTTTACGCTCGGTGCGGGCGAAGTGCTTGGCCTTGCCGGCCTCCTGGGATCGGGGCGTACGGCCGTCGTGAAGGGGATCTTCGGTCTGCCGCCTCCGGACGGCGGCAGCATCGAGGTTGACGGGCGGCCGCTTGTACTGCGGTCCGTGGCCGACGCCCTTGCAGCGAGCATCGCCTACGTTCCGGAGGACAGGCTGACCGAGGGTCTCTTCCTCAATTTCAGCATCAGCGACAATATCGTCGTGCGCACTCTCGACCGTCTGATGAGTCCGGCGGGCTGGATCACCGCGTCGCGCAAGCGAAATGAGGCGAAGCGTTGGATCGAGCGGCTGGCGATCAAGACGCAGTCGCCGGACCTCCCGGTCAGCAGCCTCTCGGGCGGCAATCAGCAGCGCGTGGTTTTGGCCAAATGGATTGCGGGTCATCCGCGCGTGCTTATCCTCAATCGCCCGAGCGTGGGCGTGGACGTTGGCTCGAAGTCCGGCATCCATGACATTATCATGGAACTGGCTGCTGGCGGGGTCGGCATCATCGTCGTGTCGGACGACTTGCCGGAGCTGATGCGGGTTTGCGACCGTGTCCTGGTGATGCGAAACGGCGCGGTCGTGGCCGAGCGCCGGGTCGAGGACAGTTCCGAAACAGAGATCATGCGGATCGTGAGCGAAAGCGCGTCATGAGGTTTCGGAACATTATCCTGCGCCACGAGGTGTTGATCTTCCTCGTGCTCGTCATTCTGGCGCTGACGGTGGGGGCCATCAATCCGGTCTTCTTCTCGATGTTCAACATATTTTCTTTGCTGAAGAACAGCACCGTGATCGGTCTTTTCGCTATCGGCTTCTTCCTGGTCCTTGTCACAGGCGGGCTCGACGTGTCCTTCGCGGCGGTTGGCGTGACCGCCATGTACTGCACGGTGAAACTCGCCGTCGCTTTTTTTCC
>Ga0210406_10006840_pt1 | contig 11714 bp, 9 predicted proteins | sample IncBWC30MmetaG_FD_155454 | JGI IMG/M metagenome (GOLD analysis project Ga0210406, IMG submission 155454) | Forest soil microbial communities from Barre Woods Harvard Forest LTER site, Petersham, Massachusetts, United States - Inc-BW-C-30-M | ecosystem: Environmental > Terrestrial > Soil >... | reverse complement strand
GAACACATTCCCTACTCTCAACCAATTGAACTCAGCCTGCACACGAACCCGAGAAGCACGCGACATGCGTTCTCGAAGGAGGCGATCTTTTGTTAAAGAGACCAGTGCTTTGGCAATGCCCCGTATCGACTCAGCGGGGCTGGTCGCAGGAATCTTGAATCCCGTGTCCTCTTCCACCTGCAGCGCGGGCCCTCCGAGATCCAGGCAAATCACGGGACGTCCGGCTGCCATGGCCTCCACGCTTGCCCAGCCGCCGGAATCATGCAGGCTGGGGAAGAGCATAAGATCGCACTCGGCAGTTTTCTGTAACGTCTCGGTTCGGGTAAGCTTGCCGAAGAATCTCATTCGATGGAAGGCTCCCAACCGCTTGGCCAGATTCTCCAGGCTTCTGCGCTCAGGTCCTTCGCCAATCAGCCAGTACTCACTTTCGGGAAATTCCGACAACAATTGCGAGAAGGCTTCGATCCCCAGATGGAAACCCTTCCAGTGCAGCAGCCTTCCCACACTGAAGATTCGAACGGGGCCCGAATTGCGGGCGGGAATTCGCTGAAGTTCTCTCAGATCGGTTTGATTAAGTGCCGCCACGCTCTGCGTGACGATGTGCCTAGCCCCCAGTGAGCGAAGCCGCGTTGCGGTTTCTTGTGTAGTCGCGATCGCCACAGCCGCGTTTTGTGCCGTGCGCCGAACGAGCGGGTCCCATTCACCCCGTTTCCGGGCCAGACTGCGAACCATCTCGAACAGAAAGCCTTTCCAACCGAAGGATTTCCAAAATAGGGCGGGCGCGGATTCTCCGCCACCTACAGGCCCCCAAATGTAGGGAATGTCCAGAAACGCCAGGAAACTCGGGTACGAGTAAGTTCCAAATGTGATGTGGTGTGCCACGTCAAATCGAATGCTTCGGCTGAGCTTCCTCAACGCAAAGAATGCGGCCACTTGCCAGAGATAGAAATAAAGATGTACGCCGCGGGAACCACTTTTCCAGAAGCTCGCCCAGCGAGGAAGATCGAGATAAAGGAACTCGACGTTAGGCAGCGGTTGCTCCGCAAGCGCACTTTCTATTGACTCGCGATTTTTGGCTCGCGTGATCACCCATACATCGTGCTTTTGCGCTGCTTGGCAGACCGTGTTCCAACCGATGCCCGGCTCCGAGCCCATCCTGGGCCCACACGAGTAGGCAGAAATCAGCAGATGTAGCCGCTTGGAGTTAGTCGTCAATCCGGTTTTCCCAATTCAAACAGGGTTCTTTCATCACGTTCTTTGTGACTCGCGAAACATTTGCGGAAGGGCCGGTTAAATCGCTCGAGAGGTTGTGGCGGAGCAATGCTCTGCGATATTCAAGCGTGGGCAGAGGAGAGTTTTCGGCCGCAAGCTGCGCCGTGGAATACAACAAGTACAGAAGGTAGGAACCGCGGGATCCATTCCCTGTTTCCGGAAGACTCACCGGGCCCGGGCCTTCCTTAATCAGTGAGTGGGTTTGCGCCATGAAATGGAACATGTCCCAATCTACCGGGGCTCGCCAACTGGCCGATTCCCAGTCAAAGCAGGAAAGCTGCCCTGAGAGCTCGCGAGTGTTCCAAGGCACAAAGTCGCCGTGCGTCGGCGCGCACAAGATATCTCGTCCGTCGAGTTCACGGGAGGCGACACGAAATGCTTCCCGTGCAATTGCTTGCCAGGCAGCACCAAGACCGCTTGCGAGCTGATTCCACAGATGGAAAGTCTCCGTGACGAGCAGCGCACCGGGGTATTTCAACAAACCGCACGCATGCAGATCTTGTAGAAATTCAGTGTGGGAAGGTGTCAAAAACGTAGGACCTGGATTCCCGGACAGCGGCGTTTGCACGAGAATTCTTCCGTTTCCCAGGTCCGCATAACTGAGCAAGCGCGGAATCCGCGAACGCATTTTGGGGAAGTGGCTCAGTTTCTCGAGAATCTCCGCCTCAGCCTGAATTCGGACCTGCGACTCCGGCCCGAATGGGATCTTGATGTAGGCAAGAATTTCACCAGCGGGAGACATCGCCTGGACTGTTAGCTTCTGGCAAGCCACCGGGGTACCCAGGGAAATCGCGAATCCAGCATTGCTTTCATGCGCCAGCCCCTTCACAAGATTCTCGATCGGCAACGGCTCACGTGAAGCGACCAATACGCGGGAATTGGAACGCCCCGGAAATCCAGCGGCGGCGATACCCTGACCAAGGGCTTTGAGAATTCGCGTGCGAATTGAAAATGGAGTGAATAGCTTGAGGCCCCTTACAGCTTGCCGTGAATTATCCTCGGGAAGTAGCCATCGCGGCCCCGTGGTCGAGGGAAGAACCGCAAACGACCGGATCTTTCGAAACCCTGCGCTGGTAAGGGCGCTCGCGCTCGCAGTGGAACCGTCCAAAGACAACAGAGCCGCCGATTTCCGAACAACCTCTGGTTCTTCGAACGGCGACGTAATCACCTGTTTTTCGGAGAGGTTGAACAACGCGCTTAGGGCGCGTTCCACGAGCGGCGAAATCGGGCTACGTGAAGCAATGCGCCTTGGTGTGTCAGCGAGGGAGATCATGGGTTAGCGGCCATCCATTCCGGGTGCATCGCCATGAATCGTTGGGACATGAATTCCGCAATCTTCGCGGCCACTTGATAAGCAACTTCTTCCGGCGTTCCACTGGTGTTTATTACGCTCACGCGGCTGCCTTTTACCGACAGCCGGCGGTACGCCTCGCGCTGCCGGATTAATTCCGCACGATCAAGTTCCGACTTTCGCGCCAGCATGATTTCCACGTCCACGTCCAGAACGAGCACGAGATCGGGAGACGGGACGAGTCGGGCATAGAGCCGCGCAAGCCACATGGGCCCTCCGAATCGAAAACGCTTCGGGTCCACCAAGACGTCGAAGAAATACCGATCGAATACAAGTAAATGACTTCGCGGTTTGAGTTGTCGCAATTGAAACGCATATCCCAGGCAATAATCAGCAAGGAGTGCCGTGAGACGCAGACTGGACGCCAACTTGCCGCGGGGCGGCTTGGCATGTGGATCCGTCACCGGAGGCGCCGGCTTGCGCGGCACGAAAAACTGAGGGCGCAAATGAAAATATCGTTCGCCCCAGAACGCCCCGCCAATCTGACCGTGCAAGCCGCCGATGGCTGAGCTCTTCCCGACACCATCCGGCCCCAGAATTGCCACAAAGATTCCATTGGGTCTTTTCCAACGGCGTACCAGCCGCTTTGTATCGCCCGCCAGATAACGCAGCAGGTTTATGGGTTTTCGCGTGACACCCATCACCCAGGAAGCTCTCCTCATCTGCAGCAGAATTTCTGGCAGGGTACCGTCAAGACACGCGGAGATGATCATCCGGCTCTGAGTGACGGAGAACGCCTTCCGGGCGATCTGTTCCGCGCGTTCGCGCCCTAATGAGACCACAAGCTCTCGAATACGAACTGCTTGCTTGGGCTTCACCTTGCCTTTTACCGCCTGCTTCAAGAGCAGGTAGGAGAGCTCAGCGGAAGGCGAGGCGACTCGGAAATCTCCGTATCGCTCGCGCGCTGCGGTAAGTTCAGCACCTCCATCAGCGATCAATCCACCGCGCCGGTGCTCAAAAATGACATCGACCGCCGCAGTGTGCAATTTCCCGCCGGAGTGCCAGCAAAACACAAAATAATTGCCATTTACGTTGTGATTGATCAGTTGGATGGGGGAGAAACCAAATTTGCCGAGACAGCGAATAGCCACCGCAAGGCGATTCCGGTCGTCCGGATGCACTGCAATGTCCAGGTCGGAAGACAGACCCTCCGGTAAATCCTGCCAGGAGTGCAACACGCAATAGCGCGTTCCAGATTCGTCGAGCAAGCGGGCGAGATGACGCAAAAAGTCCGAGAGACGCGAGTCACCTGACTGCCCTTCTTCCAGGTTACTCACTGGGCCAAAGCTTCCGATTGTTGTCTGGGTCGACATGAACCTTTCCCGGGATTCGGCTTCCGGCAACACCTGTCTCAGGCGGCTCCGGTTCCGCGAATTACTGCTGGGATCGTGCTGGCGAGAATCTTGAAATCGAGCCATAAGGACCATTTATCGATATATTGCATGTCCATCTCCATCCATTTCTCGAAAGGCACATTGTTGCGGCCCTTCACTTGCCACAAACAAGTGATACCTGGACGGACGCTGAACCTGCGCCGTTGCCAATCCTGGTCGAAAAATTGGTAATCGCGCAAGGACATCGCTCGTGGTCCCACGAGACTCATATCGCCCTTCAAAACATTCAGAAGTTGTGGCAACTCATCAATACTGGTTTTGCGCAGAATACTGCCGATGGGGCTAACGCGCGGATCGTGCTTTATCTTGAAGACAGGTCCCGACATCTCATTCTGGTTAAGGAGCATCTCCTGTAGCTTCTCGGCATTGGGAACCATCGTCCGAAACTTGTACATCGTAAACTGGCGCTTGTTGATGCCGACCCTCTTCTGCCGGAACAGGATGGGGCCCGAGGATGTCATCTTGATTGCAATCGCCACTGCAGCCAGAAGAGGTGAAAGAATGATCAGTAGCGCCAGGGAGAGCACCAGATCCACCGCGCGTTTCGTGAACATCTGCCAGCCATCCCGCGGAGTGGCGCCGGCGGTGATGTGCGCATTTCCATCCAGCTCGTCAGATCCCGACCGCGCAATCTTCAAATCAAAAATCTGCGTGTCGAAGCGAATCAGAATGCCATGCTGCTCGCAAAGCCCCACAACCTGGGATGCGTATTCATAAAAGGAGCGCAGTGGCACGAAAATCGCCACTTCGTCCACGACATGATGCCGGAGGTAATGTCGAAACCCCGCAAAATCGCAGCAGATGGAGTTTCCAGTGCCAAGAAATGTCTCCAACCCATCCCATTCGTCGTCAACAAAGCCATAAATCTGGTACCCGAGTTCCGGCCTGGTCTGTATACGCTTTGCAAATTCGATGGCGCGGCGATTTGTTCCGAGTATCAGCATCACCCTCGTGTTTTTGCCGTGGGCGCGCAGCATCCTGAGGAACAGGCGAGTTAGGACGCGGCTCACGACAATCAGGAGAGTTGCGGTCACCCAGAAATCCACGGCGAATCGCGTCGTTAGAGTGCGCAGATGGAACACTCTCGCGGCTACAAGCAAAAAACCCGCCGCGAGAGTTGTGGCTTTCAACACTTCTACTGATTCCGAATAAAGGGTCGCCAATCGCTTGGAAACATACAAGCCACACAGCGAGAAAATTCCATGCCATACCAGAAGAAACAACCCAAAGTGGAAGAGATTTACGATCCTCACACGATAGGTAAGGTAATCCTCCAGGGTCGTGCTCCTCATATTGGAATAGAGCAGGGCGGTCGTAAAAGCATAGCTAACGGTAAGCGCAAAAAGGTCAAACAGTTGCGCTGCAGTTTTGGAAAATACTCGTCTTGTCGGGTTCAAGGCTCTTCCTGAGAAATCAGTCTGTCCGGGCGGGAAATTCTTGGTCTTCCTGCGCGAGTACGGCTGCGTTCATCTTGAACAATGCCTGCAATTCAATACAAATCAGCTTTCCTCGATGGTCTGAGCTGCATTCGGCTCTCCTGCTTAAACCGGTTCAATGCGGAATCCATCTACTCGGATGGCGATGGACTTCTGGATCAGATCGATGGAAATCACAAGGCTCGTCTCGCCTTTCTTTTCACTTATGATTCCTCGAATTCCGTCCAGGCTCCCCCCTACAATGCGGACCCTCTGCCCGACATTCAAGAATGCGTACGGGCCGAAAGATATTCTCTCTTCCACAACGGACCGGATTGCGTGAATCTGCTCCTCCGGGATTGGGATGCCCATCCCTCGGAACCCCACAAAACCAATGACTCCTGTCGTTCTAAGCACGCGCACTCGGTGTTCCAATTTGTTTTGTGTTCGGGCAAAAACATATCCGGGAAACAGCGGAACCGAGACAACTTGCTGGCGGTCGCTCCAACGGTGACTCTCATTAAGAAGCGGCAGGAAGCTTTCTATGCCTTTCCCCTGCAATTCCAGGTCAACCCTCTTCTCGTGGCGAGCACGCGTGCGGAGCGCATACCAGGCCATCTCGGCGGTATCCGCTTGCGGCGAAGGGCAGTTACTTTGTTGGACAAGAACTGGTGCAATTCCAGACATAGCTCCGCTAATCTGAGTCCCACTCAGCCTTTCTAACCAATGTGAAATCCTTAAATGACTCCCTCGCGAGCCATTCAAAATCCCTCAGCGATCGGTTGCACTCCGCCAATCGATCCAACGCTTTCTGCCCGCAGATGCTGTCTCGTTCAACCGCATCAGATGGGCAAAAACTATTCGAGGATCCTCACAGCCTGCGGTACAGGCTTTCGGGAACCGGGAAAGTCCGCTTGTTCAAAACCGCGCCGAGAATCGGCGTTTTCGTCGCTTGCAGGCTCTCTGTCATTTTGCGAGCCGCTTCGCGTCGCGTCGAATTCGCCTCGAGAACCATGATGATCCCATCACAGAGTTTCGCCACGGCCGCCGCATCGGCGTACTGGTTAAGCGCCGGAACGTCTATCAGCATGAAGTCGAACTGTTGTCGTAATTCAGTCAGCCGCGCTTGCAACTTCTCTGTGCGAAGCAGATTCGGCGAGTCTGCAGCCAGCGCTCCGCAAGAAAGCAACCAGAGATTTGCCGGCCGCAATTGCTTGGCGAAATTACGAACTGGGCCGTCCTGCAAAAGTGAATCGGTGAGCCCCCGATGATTCGTGACGCCGAAATATTCGGGCATCGAAGGTGTGCGAAGGTTAGCGTCGATCACACAAACCGTCCCGGATAGGTTGGCGGCGAGAACTTCGGCCGTTTGGGCACAGATTCGGCTGCATCCGTTGCCCTGATCCACGCCAGCAAACATTACGACCCGGGGCGCTGTGGAAGCCTGCAGCAGAAACACCCGTTGGACGAGCTTCAGCGTCTCCTCGCGCGCGAAACGATCCAGATCAAGTCCGTGCCCGTTACTCTTGGCAAAACCGTTTCCATTTCCATGCATCAGGTTTGCCGACTCCGTCGTGGAAGGGGCGGATTGGAAGGGGCGTTCCGATGCGGCCTGCTGCATCAATTCAAAGTTCTTACTCATGGTTTTTCTGCCTCCGCAGACGACTTTGTAGTTCTTACCGGTTCCTCTTGGTTGAAATCTGATTCGGGAATTCGGATCTCTTGCCCGGCCCGGATGTGATTGGGATTCTTTAGCCAGGGATTGAGTTCTTGAATTGCCTTCACGTTCTCCGGGGTGTATTCCCCAAGCTCATGGATCATTATCTTAGTCAGGGTTTGATGCCGGCCAACAAGCACAGTTCTGATCGCACGTGGGGCCTCCGGTTGAGGTGACGCGCCAACAGATTCGGCAGAGGTCAACGATTCGGCAGCAAGCCCGATGGTATTTCCCGCTTCTGCGGTAAGGTTCGAGGGTTTCTGTGGTATCGCAGTGTTATTCGGAGTCTCCGCGCTCATTGGCGGCTCATTAATGCTCGCCGCGTGCGGTACCGGAGTACTCTCCCCCTGGAAAGTTCCTTTGTTGCGCTCGAGTACGGCAAAGCTTGCGACCGCAATCGCCAGAACTGAAGCCGCCAGCCCGAGTCGAAGCCGCCATTGGGGAAAAGCTCGATTTGCGGACGACGTGACCTTGGCCTCCACATCTCGCGAGGCTGTCGGGCGGGCATGCACCGCCAAGACCGGCGGAGCGAGTTGGCGGACCGTACCGAGATCGAGGTCCTGGCAGACTTCCTGAATCGTTTCCGTGGGAATCATTCGTTGTCGGTTCGCGCAGCCGAGAGCGAGTGCGTTGAAGCACAGATTGTTGATGTTCCTCGGAATCCCGCCGCTAGTCTCGGCGATCAACCTTAGAGCTTGCCGGGTGAAGAGGGGAAATCCATTGTCGAAGCCGGCTACCGCCAATCGGTGGCAAATGTAGCGTTCGGTCTCCTCCCGGTCGAAAGGCGCCAGGCGTCCCATCATGGAGATTCTCTGGCGCAACTGCGCCAGATTTGGCAAGTCGAGCTTGTCCGCAAGTTGCGTTTGACCCGCCAGCACAATCTGGATCAACTTTTCATTTGTCGTTTCGAAATTTGAAAGCATCCTCAACTGCTCGAGAACGGGGTCCTCGAGGTTTTGCGCTTCGTCTACCACGACGACCACGCGCTTGCCGGCTTTAGCCTCCTCCAAGAGCAGCTTGTTGAGCTCCGCTTGCATGGTCACGAGATCTGTCTCGAATCCGGAGAGGCCCAGGTCCGACAGCAGATTGCGGAGGAAGTCACGCGGCGTGGTGTGCGTTTGAAAAATAAAAACAGTCCGCGCCGTCTGACTCAGCCTTTGCAGGAGATGGAACAGAATCGTTGTCTTCCCCATCCCCGGCGGAGCTATGAGCCCGAGGAAACCACGGCCAGAGGAAATGCCATATTCCAGCGACGCCAGCGCTTCCCGGTGCGTCGGACTCAAGTAGAGATACTTGGGGTCCGGTGTCACCCCGAAAGGCTGTTCGCGCAAATTGTAGAACTCTAGGACCATTTTTCTCCGTCTATGCCGCTTGCTTTGGGAGCGATGCCAGCACCGGCAATTGCAGCACGTTCGAAACATCCGCCGGCGTTTGGAATGACGGGTCGAGGTATTCCGCAACAAATCCTAAGCCGATGCTGACGATCACCGAGAACAGGAACCCCAGAAGAAAAATCATGATCGGGTTGTAAGCGGGGAGAACAGGAACCGTCGGCGCAACTGCCAGCGACACGTTTGCTACCCGTTTTGCATCCAGTGCGTCGGAACTCCTCTCCTGGTCACGCTTGTGTAGATACAGCAGATAAGAGTCCTCATTGGCCTTCACTTCTCTCTGGAGATCCTGTTGCGCAATCATCTGCTGATTGAGCTCTACGGTTTGATTCTTAATCGTCTGGACGGCGTGGGAGAGGGTCGCAACGCTCGCCTGCTGCGTCGCCAGGTCAGCCCGCGTTCTGGCCAAATCTTCTCGCAGGAGTTCGTAGGTCGGATCAGTGTCCGTTGTCTGCCCACGCAAGTTCATCTTCTGGGCTGCGTCCATGGCAGCTTGCGCCTGGGCCACTTCCTGATCCGCCTCCTTGACCAGGGGGAAGTCGGGATCGAATTTCATCGCCAGTTCGGCGCGCTTTTGCTGCGCTTGCAGAAGCTGGGCGCCAATCTGCTGGACCAGAAGTCCCGCCGCGGTGTTGTCCTCTTTCGTCAGCATGCGAGGCGACATCGTCTTCAAGTGATCTTCATCGTCCTTGATGCGGCTCTTGTCGGCGACAACCGCCTGTTGCGCCTGTTGCAACAACGCTTGTGTATCGGCTAGCTGCTTGGCCACTGCCGGCAATTGGACGTCGGGAGCGCCGATTCCCGATGTCTTGGCGAAATTGGATAGCTGAAACTGCGCCGCTTCCAGCGAGCGGTGGTAGTCGTCGGTCGCCTTCTCGAAAACATCCAGCGAGCCTGTCGGGCGGTGAGTTTCGAGATGCTTCTGGAGATAAAGCTTGCTCAGCGTAGAAAGGACACAAGCGGGAGTCTCTGGATCACCGGTCGTGCCATAGGTGACATCTATGACATCCGCTTGCTTCTGAACTTCGATATTCTTGCTCAGGACCTTCCCCAGTTTGCGCGCCGCCTTTTCTGTCTTCATGGCCTCGCGTCTTGCCGGATCGCTTGGCAGCAGAAAATCCGTCAAGCCGAAATGCTTTGAAAGCCCGCAAGTGCGCGCTACTTGGCGCAACGTCTCCGGTCCTTGCAGGAGGGCCATTTCCGAATTGATTTGGTCCGGACCCAGCATTTGGTTTGAAGTTTGTTGAATCGCACTGGCTGCCGGCGTTACCGACGGATCGATGCGATCCTGCAGAACGAGTATCTGCATGGTCGACTCGTAGTACCGTGCCGCCCAGAGCACCGTAAACAGTATCGTGCCCAGGAAAAGACCCGCGAACGAAGTCAGGATCAGACGGCGGCGGCGGAACCCCACCGCAAACCAGTCCCGCAGCGTCGTAAAGCGAGTTAATTCTTCCGGGCCGTTTTGAAATTCCTTGTTTTCCATTTCCGTCATCCTTTTCCCAGAAAATTCTTTTCCCTAAGCATCGCTTTTACAGATTGGCGGCTGGGTTGTAATAAGCGCCTATATTGTAGGGAACATACTTTTTGAATTTGGTTATGAAGTTTTCCGGTACAAACAGCATGTCGCCCGGCTGCAAATGCGGATCTTCGCTGATTTCCTTCCCGTGAAGAATTTTCTTTACTTCGTAGCTTTTCACTTCGGCCCATCCGCTCGAGACGCGATGGAACAGAAATACCTGCTGCTTCGAAGAAGGCGAGAGACCGCCGGCGATGGCCAGAGCCTCCGTCAAAGTCGTGTCCCGGCGAAGTTCATACTGTCCCGGCTTCCAGACCTGCCCGCTGACCGAAAAATAGGGTCTCTGAAAGTCCTTGAGATCCACGGTAACCACAGGATCCTTCAGAACTTTTGCTTTCACATATGCGTCGTGAATGGCGATCTGCGCCTGGTCCAGATTCAATCCTTCTAGGCGGATCGAGCCGGCACCCATGAGACTGATGTAACCATCCGGCTGCACGGTGATGGTCTGGTTGTATTCGGGAGACAACGGAAAGGTGATCATGACGCTATCGGAGCGTTGGATCGTGTATCGAGGCCTGTGCTGAACTTCAGGGCGCGGATCGTCCGTAGATGCGGACGCGTTGGCCGCTGTTCTCGCGCCGATCTTCATGTCAAGTCCCTGTCCACGAATCGGCTGAACTGCCAGCCACAGCAAGCCGATTGCCAGAATTCCCAGTTGGATCTTATGTTCGCGCATCACACGCTCTCCTGTTTCCTATGCATTTACTCTGAGAGATGTGGGCGGGCCCTCTGCTCAGATCCTCGGATTCCTTCTTGCCTTAGTATCTGCAGTCACCCAAGAAACCGTCGCTATGTCTTAGCCTGGCCGATAGGGAGCTGCCGCGACTGTTCACACGGTCCCGCCGGAAGCCACAGCCTAATTGACATCACTTATTCTTAGTCCGTTAATCTTTTGTTTACACCAATCCATTATTCTGCTTGATTCTTTTTGTTCCCTATGGGAAACGGAGCATAACTCTCCGATCAGAATCAATTCAACAGAATCTTTTGGAAATTTCGTACCATACGTACTAAAGTTTGCCGCCGGAAAACTCCGTTATACCCGTTTGCTGAGCTGGAAGACTCTTGATCGTCGGAGAGGATTGGCACGAATGTGGTGGATCCAGGCGGCCCGATACTGCCATTTTCATTGGCAAATGGAGCAATTTCGGGACTGGCCTGCCTGTTCGGCGCCGTGGAAAAAGGATGAATTTTTACTTTTGTTAAATATGGAATTGTTTTCGTTATTCGTAGAGATACTCTATTGAATAAAATTATTTATAAGATCTAAAAGTTCCCATATCGTTCATTCCCTGATTATGCTGATCGGCGGCGGCAACCCCACGCGGCACCCTTGCGGAGTCTGGTGGACCCTCTATTTTAGCGCTCTCAAAAATCTCAACTTCTGATTAACGGTGTGGGCTCAATGGGTCGACCCAACACTTGCTCGAAATCCACTTGCAGGAGTCACCTTTGTTCCCAAGACCCCCGCGCCATATTCAAGGCTGGCAATGATCTCCGAAGTGGCGATATTCCCAGCGATGCGCGTAACGAAGATGTGACCGATACTCTGGTCGAAAACCAGTTCAATGGCTACTCGGGAATCGGCACAC